>Ga0074046_10000036_pt1 | contig 111568 bp, 96 predicted proteins | sample BogForMeECP23OM3_FD_94441 | JGI IMG/M metagenome (GOLD analysis project Ga0074046, IMG submission 94441) | Bog forest soil microbial communities from Calvert Island, British Columbia, Canada - Bog Forest MetaG ECP23OM3 | ecosystem: Environmental > Terrestrial > Soil > Wetlands ... | reverse complement strand
TGTTTGTGCTCGCCGTGCTATTTCCGATTGCGGATTACATTCTCTATTCGCGCCTCAAATCAACGATGCAGGTTTATATCTGGAATATCGTGGCGCTTTGGGCGCTCACTATCGGATGCGTGCGTTTGATTCACAACGCTGGCATGTCTATCGCGGATTTCGGTCAACGACCGGGAACATTCCCGCGAACACTGATCGCTTTTGGAGTTCTGGTTCTCGCGATCGGAGGGGTAGTGTTGCTGAACAAGCGGCAGAAGAAAAAGTCAACCCCTGAGCAGCTAAACAGAGCTGTCGGCAAGGTACGAAAACTGCTTCCAGTAACAGGCAGCGAGCGAATGCTGTACGTAGTCGTTGCTTTCACCGCTGGATTTTGCGAAGAATTTCTCTACCGGGGATGGCTGATGACATTGGTTGGGAATGCGTTTTCTTCTATGTGGGCGGGGCTAATCGCTTCTTCAATCTGCTTTGGCATCGCTCACGCCTATCAAGGACGCACCGGGATTCTCAGCACGGGAGTACTTGGACTGGTGTTCGCCCTGATCTTCATCGCGTCCGGTAGCTTGCTGCCCGGCCAGATTCTGCACGCCGTCATGGACCTCAACAACGGGTTGGCGATGGGCAGTGTCGTAAGCCGCGACCCTGAGCATGCCTGAGTGAAGGCAATTCGCGCTACTCTTTTGGCATTTCTGCGCCAGGCATAACCCCCTTGAGTGGCTTTGCACGGTCCTTCTCCAATTCCGGGTGTGGCAGAGGCTTGCGTGGAAGCATTTGGTCGCGCATGGCAGTGTTGTAAACGAAGATGGCTTCGACCGCGGCTGCTTGCGCGAGATCTTCTGGCTGCAAGCGTTCGTAGGTATCCATGTTGGAGTGGTGCGTGCGCGAACCGTAGTCGAGCGGGTCCTGGATGAATTGAAAGCCAGGAATCCCGATAGCGTCGAACGATTCGTGGTCGGTTCCACCGGTATTGCGCACGGTAATCGTTGTTACGCCCAGATCTTTCAGCGGTTCGATCCATTGGGCAAATATTGGGCCGGCGGCCGCGTTTTCCTGGAGATAGATACCGCGGATTCTGCCACTACCATTGTCCAAATTAAAATATCCGGAAATTTTCTGAAACTCCGGCTTGTACTGAATCGGTCCGGAGGCATCGCGATCGTACTCGGTAACCAAGTCTTGGTCAGGATCATTCGAGCGAGGAATTTCGCCGAAGTGCGCTTTGACATAGCCATTCGATCCGAACAGGCCCTGCTCTTCTCCGGTCCACAGACCAACACGAATCGTGCGTCGCGGCTTAACGTGAAGCGCAGTGAGAATCCGCATCACTTCCATGGCGACCACTGTGCCTGCGCCATTATCCGTCGCGCCAGTTGCGGATGCCCAAGAATCCAGATGGCCTCCCACCATGACGATTTCGTCTTTCAACCTGGGGTCACTCCCGGGAATCTCCGCGATGGTGTCGAAACCATGTTCGTGATCGCCGGTGATTTTCGTATCGATGTTGACTTCGACCGTGACCGGTACGTTGGCCTTCAGAAGGCGATACACGCGACCGTAGTTTTCGATTGCGGTAACCGCAACGGGCAGAGGATTAGCATGTTCGGGACGATAGATCAGCCAGCCAAACCCTGCGCCAGTGTCGTCAAATATGGTACCGCCGGAGCCGCCCCCATTTCTTCCATCACGGCTGGGGGTGATGACGGCAAGTACATGCTCGGAAGCAAGAAATTTGCCGATCTTTTCTCGAACAGCCAAGTGCTTCAGATACGTCGCAAAATTGAACTCGGGGTTGGGCGGGTTCAAGGGATAGTCTTGAATTTTCTTCAGGTCGGCTTCGTCGTCGCGAGTGAACAGCGGCTTGTCGACTGGCTTGACTTCACGCATATCACCGAAGAAAACAATTTTGTCGGCCAGCTTACCTTTATACTTGTCAAAATCTTTTTCATCCTTAATATCGACCCAAATTGCGGAACCGGTGACCGGCCCCTTCGTCGCCGGGGACCAGGGCGCGGCTTGCGCGATGAACACCGCAATGTCCGGTGCGGTCATACGGAAGGTGGTGTTGAGTTGTTGCCAGCCCATTCCGAATTCGCCCCAATCTTCGAGTTGGGCGTTGGCGCAGCCCATCGCGGTGAACTGGTCACGTGTCCATTCGTTGGCGCGCTTCAAGTTTGGCGAACCCGTCAGTCTAGGGCCGATGCCATCCATCAGGCCCGACGCATACTGCATCACGTGGGAATGGCTGATCGCCTCCTCGCGAATACTCTGGTACATCGAAAGATCTAGCGGCTCCGTCGCGGGTTGAGGCAACTCGTAGGAGGGTTGCGAGGCTGGCGCGGTTTTGGCGCCATCCTTCTTGTTTTGTGCCGCGGCGAAAAATGGCAGGACAACTGAGACAAAAAGCAAACTGACCGACGGGGCGGAAATTCGCAAACGCATTATAGTTTCCTTTAAGAGAAAAGAACGCAAGGAGCATAACAAGAGCATTGAAAATCACCAAGCGCCGGGGGCACAAGCGCGGTATTCGCTCTAAGGCACTCTATTCATCTGGTACGTTTTGGTGACATTGTTTTCCTTGTCTTCGAAAACGACGTGGATGGTTTGCCTTTCGGCCTCGGCGGTCAAGTGAAGAATTCCGACAATTTTGCCGTTACGTTTGGATGTCACTTCGACCTCCGTCGGGGCCATGCGCTTCACTGAGACCATGGTATGACCGGGATCATCAATCACGGGGTAGTCTTCGCCATCGAATTTAGCATCGAACTTTTCGCCAAGCGGAGTTTCTGCGGAAAATCCGTCCGCAGTACAGCTGTATTTAATCGTCGAGCCGTTCTTTGATACCGTCATCTTATAAGCGCGCCAAGAACCGGAAATTGCGTGACTGCTAGCCGGCCCTTGCTCTATGCGCCGGAAGAGCGTTTCCGTAATCACCGTCTGCGCCTCGGTCGTGTCTTTCAGCAACTGCGTCAGCGTAGCTCCATCCCTAGAAACGGTATCAACCTCCGTAAACATGGTCTTGCCGGACTTCTTCATCGTAATTTCTGCGGAATGCGCATCTAAGATTCGCGCGCTGGCCGTATCCCAGTAACTTGTCTGCGCAATCTTGCGGTCTCGTCCATCTGCATTTATGTCGATGTTCACAATACAGCCCGTGCAGCGAAACGTGCCTTTGACAAGCATATACTCCACGCGCTTTTGGGAGAACTGCGCGGGATCGGACTGAATGATCCATGTCCCATCAAATGGACTCTGCGCGTAGGAGGCGCCAGTCGCAAAGAGCATCAGCATGAGGAGTGTTTTCATAAACGTGTTTTTCGCGAACCGGTGACATCATACAGTCAAATTATGGTCAGATCTCGCCACTGGCAAAACCCGGAAGCAGCAGCGGTAGGCGTGGAAGTGGATTCCCAATTTTGACCTGACAACTGACTGAGAGTCAGTCATTATAGACACAGGGTGATTTCCGGATGGCTTCCACAGTCTTTAACGCATCGGTTCGGTCGAAACTCCCTCTACTCCATTTGCTCGGAAGACATCCGGCGCTGGGCAGGTTCATCAGTATCCGCTCGAGCGATGAACTCTGCGCGCAAATGCTCAGCGTTGCCGTCTCCTGGCACGTCTATGCCGCGACCCACAACGCTATGAGTCTTGCCTATGTAGGTTTGGCACGGTTTCTTCCGAATATCGCGGTGATGCTGTTCGCAGGGCATGTAGCAGATCGCTTCGACAGGCGCTGGATCATTAGCTTTGCTATAGGCCTGCAGACGCTCTGCGTTGGGACTTTCGGCACTTTATTGGCGACAGCCTCACTCTCGATGGGAATGGTGTATCTCCTGTTGCTCCTCTTCGGTGCGGCACAGGCGTGTTCCTCGCCCGCGATGTCGGCCTTGTTGCCGCAGTTGGTGAGTAGCGAGGAGTTTCCCCACGCTGTTGCGGTTTCTTCGACGGCCTTGCAGATTTGTGCGCTGGCCGGCCCGGCTATTGGCGGTCTGATCTATGCGCTCAGTGCTCCTGGCATGTTTTTGTTATGTGCGGCGCTGCATTTCGCCGCCATGGCGCAGCTTCCTCTCCTTGCACACGGACACCGCAGTGTTCGCGCCGAGGAAGCCAGCGAGACGGACCAGAGCCCTTTTGGCGGCATTCGCTACGTTTGGTCCCACGGTTTGCTCCGTGGAATCATTTTGCTAGATCTCTTCGCGGTTCTTTTGGGCGGAGTTACAGCACTACTCCCCATTTACGCCAAGGACATTCTCCTCGTCGGCCCTGTCGGCCTCGGCTGTCTGCGGTGTGCGCCAGGGATAGGCGCTGGGATCGTCGGCCTGATTTTGGCGCACCACGCGATCCAGCAAGGGGTGGGAAAGCTGATGCTGTTCTCTGTGGCGGGGTTCGGCTTTGCCACAGTCGTTTTTGCCCTCTCCACTCATCTGTGGCTGTCGCTTGCTGCCTTGGTCTGGGCCGGTGGATTCGACATGGTCAGTATGGTGATTCGTCAAACGCTTCTGCAGGTGGCCACGCCGGACGCCATGCGCGGGCGGGTCAGCGCCGTGCAATCGGTATGCATCGGAGCATCGAGCGAATTGGGGGAGTTCGAGTCTGGGGCCACTGCAGCGCTGTTTGGGACAGTACCCGCTTCCCTGCTGGGCGGACTGGGCACGTTAGTAGTCGTCTTACTTTGGGCCAAGCTCTTTCCCGAATTAGCGCGCACGGACAAGCTCGTGACGGGTCAAGCATCCAGCGGCGGCATTTAACGTATGGCCATTAAAGTTCCGCTTCGCTATGCTACGGTCGATGACCAATGTTCGATCGTCAGGTTGCCCAATCTGATGCCTGCCAAAACAGAGTTGCGTCCACGGACCAAACCGCCCGAAGAGCGACGCAAAGAGCTGATGACTACCGCTCAGAGGCTTTTTCTTGAGCAAGGCGTCGCATCAACAACGATTGAGCAGATCACCTCGGGGGCCGGGGTGGCTAAAGGGACGTTCTATCTTTATTTTTTCTCGAAAGAAGATATCCTGGCCGCCCTTGGCGAGCTCTACGGCCAAGAACTGCTGGTGAGAATTAAATCCGCAGTGGCTGAAATACGCAAAGAGGACTGGAAGGGAAAATTGGCAGCCTGGGCTAGGGCCTGTGTTGCTGGCTATCTCGATTCAATTCGACTACACGACATTTTATATTATGGATCGCGCCCGGCTACACGTGAAGGGCTTGTCGACAATATCGTGATCGATGATCTGTACGAATTGCTGCACGCTGGCGTGAACGCGAAGGCATGGTCGATCGACGACCCACGCCTCACGGCCGTTTTCCTATTTAGCGGAGTACACGGCGCCGTCGATGATGCACACCTCAGAGAGAAGAGAATCAACCGGATTCGACTGGCGGGTAGAGTTGAACGACTTTGTTTTGGTGCAGTCGGCCTAGCCCCCGGGCTAGATGAGCTAATCGAACCGTAGCAATCAGAGGGGTGATACGGTTCAGAATAAACTGGCTGCCCGAATCTTGAAAGTCTTGTTACTGGCGGCAGCCTCGCTGCATTTTGTTGCCACTCCCTTTGTACTGGTATCTCCTGAACCGTACACACAGATCGAGCCACCGATCCTCCTGGACTTTATTGTGGTGGGAATATTGCTGCTACCTATGGGCTTGAGCACCTTGCTGCAGCGATTTTGGTCTGGGTGCTTGCCATTTCGATGATTGCCCAGTTTTTATCTGAATTAATCGAACCCGAGTCCTCTGCCGCTTGAAAAGCCGGTCCGGAGTTTATTCGGATTCGTTGGCGCGGCAGGCGGCGTGCGTGTGCTGCGACGGAAGTGGTTCCGCAGTTCGGAGTCCGAACTGTAGCCGAACGTTGTCGGAGCGGATGCCCACTGGCCCGTCGAATGCCAACACATCCCCCCCAAGCGGGCCTTCCCAAACAGGCGAATTGTCCGTGAATACCTGCAAGTAATCCCCCTTCATTTCCGCGCGGAGCGTGTGTGTTTCTCCAGGACGCAGACTTGAAACTGGAATGCTGTGGCGTGGCTTGATGTTTCGGTATCCACGGTTGCCACACTCTGCACTGGTGTGCTGGCCGGGATTGCTCTTGATGGAGACGACGAGCTTCGATTCCGGGTCGATACGCCACATCACATACACCAGATTGCAAGCGTCCTGAGCGCGCAGCTTCAGACCAAACTGGCGGCGCAATTCACCCGAACCGAGGCGCGCTTCATTCCCGGTACTTCCCAGGTAGGTGAACTGGGCTTCGACAAGTTGCGCTGTGAGGGCGTTTACATAGGCACGCATCTTGGAAACATTTACGTTGAGCCGCCCGACTGGCATCTCTTCGACTGCGCCTTCGGTGACGCATAGTCTTTCACGGGAAACAGAAATGGACTGCGTCCAGGAACCAATTGGGACAGCACAGAGAATCACAATCACTCCCGCTATAAACAATAGGGTCGATGTCGAAAAATGCACTTCCCTCGTCATAGTTCCTCCCCTTGAACTGCTCGATTCGCCTGGCTACCGAAACCAAACACGCCACGGGAAATCACAAATTGTCCCCTCCAATCTCCTCCACACCTCAGAATGCCCTTGCGAATGGGTGACCCGACACCGTCAGCATGTGGATTTGGCCCGGGCTCCTGGTCTGATATAAAATGCGCTCCCGGCTCGCAGGCATTTTGGGGAATTGAGCAATGGGGAAGGCACGTCGAATTTAGCGCACAGAGGCCAACAGCTATGAACTATCCATTTGGAAAGCTTACAACGGCATTGTTCTTGCTGACGATTTTTGCGGGCCCGGCCATGGCGCAGGAGGAAGGCGACGCCTGGTCCAAGAAGAAATCGTCGTGGCTGTTACTTACTCCCGCAGAGCGCGGACAAGTGAAAGACTTCGCCGAAGATTATAAGAGCTACCTTAATGTAGCCAGGACTGCACTGGGTTCCACGCGTGAAGTGATTCGTCGCGCAAAAACGGCTGGCGTTGTTGAGCTTACCGATTCTAAGCAGATCAAGCCTGGCGCGCGACTGATCATTGCAAATCGCGATCGCAGTTTGATTTTGGCGGTGATCGGATCGCAGCCGATCGTGGAAGGCTCTCACGTGGTGGGAACGCATCATGACAGCCCGCACATCGACCTGAAGGGGCGCCCGATTTATCCCGCCAGTGGCTTCGCGCTTTTCAAAACGATCTATTACGGTGGCATCAAGAAATACCAGTGGGCGAATATTCCACTGGCGCTGACCGGGCGCATCGATACGACGGACGGGCGAACGATCGACGTTTCCATCGGATTGAACCCGGGCGACCCGGTGTTCGTGATACCCGATAATGCGCCGCATTCCGATAAAGAGCTCCGGGCTCGGACCTACACGGAGGTTTTGAAAGGGGAAGAACTCGATCCGGTAGCTGGCAGTATTCCAGGAGAAAAAAGTTCGGTGGCAGCGGAAGTGGCCATGCAGCTGGCGAACACCTATAAGATTCAAGAAGAAGATCTGGTAAGCGCGGAGTTGGCGTTAGTGCCAGCGGCAAACCCGGCGGATGTCGGGATCGATCGCGGACTAGTGGGCGCATACGGTCAGGACGATCGGCTCTCTTCCTACTGCGCAGCGACGGCAATTATGAGCGTGAAAGACGCGCCGAACTTTACTGCGCTTGCCTATCTTTCCAATTTCGAGGAGGAGGGCTCCGTGAATAACACCGGTGCCGGATCGGAATTTCTGAATTCCACCTTCGTGCGGCTGATCAGCGCACAAAAGGGCGCCTCGTACAGTGATTTGGACCTGCGGCGCGCGCTCCACAATTCTCAGGTGATTTCCGCTGACGCGAACGATGGCATCAATCCGATTTTCCAGGCCACCAGCGAACCGACCAATGCCGCGCGCCTCGGATATGGTGTCGCGATCAAACTTTACGGCGGCGCTTTCAACGCCACTTCCGAATACACTGCCAGGATTCGAGCTCTGATGGATAAAAATGAAATCCCTTGGCAGACCCATACCTACAAGGTCGATGTCGGCGGTGGCGGGACCATTGGCGGATTCATGTCTCGCGAAGACATGGACGTGATTGATTTAGGAGTACCGCTCCTTTCCATGCATTCGCCTTTTGAGATGTCGTCGAAGGTGGACGTGTGGAATTTTTATCGCACGATGAGTGCGTTTTATCTGCAATGAGGGAATCGGCCGGTCTAGAAACCGTGATCGGGACACGCGCACCGCGGGACAAAGAGTGTCGTGCATGGTAAGGTAGGAAATATCGGAGACCGCCTGACTCCTGCAAAAGGAGATCCCTATGGCGAATGCCTCTCCATTGCAATCCCATGCAGAAGAACGCAGACGCGCCTTGCTGATTGAGTCGTCGAACTCACAACTCACAGAATTATTCGACCCGGCTCTATGGACAGTGAGCTATGCCAAAGACAACGAATCGGCAATTCACATGGCCAAGGCCGAGGCTTTCGATCTGATTTTGACCAATGCTGCAACGAGCTGCGCGGAAGATGCCGACGTGTTGCAACGCTTGCGCGGTGTACGTCCGCATACCCGCGTCATCATTCTGACTGAAGAATCGATGCCAGGAGACGTCCTGAAAGCGATTCGGAATCACGCCTTTAGCTATTTCAGCTTACCGATTGCAAAGCCCGATTTGCGAAAGTTGATTGAGCAGGCATTGAAAGAACCTGTCTGGGACGATGGGATTGAACTGATTCAAGGAAGTCCAGAGTATGTCGTGCTGGCGGTACGGTGCGACCTGGCCACCTTAGAGCGGCTGTTGCATTTTACGCGCGAGAGCTTGCCGCTACCTACGGTGGAATGCGAAGAAGTGGCCTTTGCGTTCCGGGAAGTCATGCTGAATGCCATGGAGCATGGTGGCCACTTCGATCCCCGGGAATTTGTGGAAGTCTGTTACCTGAGATCGAAGCGAATGGTGATGTGCCGGGTGAAAGATCCCGGCGAGGGATTTTCCATGCAAGAGATTCGCGATTCCGAGACAGCCGAGCCATTGGAGAACTATGCTCAGCAGGCAAAAACGCAGTCGTGGGAAAAAATGATGATGCCGCCGCGAGGATTGGGCGTCCTCATGGCACGAAAATTCCTGGATGATCTGATCTTCAATGAAAAAGGCAACGAAGCATTTCTGGTCAAGTATCTGCGGACGCCCGCTTAGCTGGACACCGCGTTCGCATGGGAAATAAGTATACAGGTGTCCGAACGACCAGTCCGTTGTCCCCTGAATATAGCTACAACCAACGCAAACTACGCACTTTGGCATAACGGCATAAAGGCCTTAGACTAGTAAGGTGAATTGCTTCCACAAGTCGCGCGTGCCATCCACAGTTAAGTGTGCCTGGTTTTTCGCCAGCACTCTTCTCATCGCCTATCCCGCGATTGCGCAATCGCCACACTCCTCCTTGTCGGTGTTCGTTGACAACAGTCTTCCCGATACTCCTCGCAGCAACCTCTCCACCGACCAACAACAATCGGCTGAGCAGCGAGTGCCTGGAACCATTACCGGAACGCTTGTCGATCAGAGCGGAGTTGGCATTGTCGGCTCTCGCGTAAGACTCACACATGCAGATGACTCTCCCGGCCAAGCGGTGATTTCCGACGAGGATGGAAGATTCTTCCTTTCCAACGTTATGCCTGGCCCGTTTGTGCTGACGATCGTGACAGAAGGGTTTACGACCCGGTCTTTCAGTGGATCCCTGCGTTCGGGGGAAAGCTACAGCGTTCCGCAACTCGTCTTGTCTCTGGCAACCAATGTAACCGAAGTTCGCGTCGAGCTTTCCCAGATTGAAGTGGCGCAAGAGCAGATGAAGGATGAAGAGCAGCAGCGTGTATTCGGCTTGGTTCCCAATTTCTACGTCACCTACGTACCAAACGCTGCCCCACTTACCTCGAAACAAAAGTTCGATCTCGCGTGGAAAGAGTCTGTCGATCCCGTCAACTTCGTAGTAACGGGAGGCATCGCCGGCATTCAGCAAGCGCGGGACACTTTCAGCGGATACGGCCAGGGCGCGCAAGGTTACGGCAAACGCTACGGCGCATCCTACGCCGATTTTGTAATTGGCACTTACATTGGGAGCGCCATACTCCCTTCGCTCCTCAAACAGGACCCACGATATTTTTACAAGGGAACGGGAAGTGTGAAGTCGCGAGCTATGTACGCGATTGCGAATGCTGTCATCTGCAAAGGCGATAATGGAAAATGGCAATTTGATTATTCCGGCATCGTGGGAAGTCTAGCTGCGGGCGGGATCTCCAACCTCTATTACCCGGCAAGCGACCGGAACGGTGTCGGATTGACTGTCGAAAACGCGTTGATCGGAATTGGCGCGAGCGCCGCAGCCAATCTTCTGCAAGAATTTGTGTTGCGGAAATTTACAACTCACGTTCCGAGCGCAGCCGGCCTGAATACGAATATCCCATAAAGAGAAACTCAATCAAGTTCAAGCTTGATAGGGTTTTCGAGCGAATGCACCGATTAACATCGGCTCCATCATCGCACCTCGATTTTCGAGGCCTTCTTCTTTGAGTCGCTGCTCGAGGGCATCGATGTCGACCTTTAGTCTCCGCAATCCATTCGTAGACCGGACTGTGCGGTCTGCTATCCATAATGGTTTCTGCGCGGCACTCCGGAGGCGGGAGACCCGCCTGCTGCATCGAGTAGAATAATTGTGTGCCATCCGGTTGCGGCACGGCGCGCCGAAGGAACTCCTCTGCCTTGCCAAAAGTATTAATCGCGGTCGCGCTCTCCGCGCTCGCTCTTTGTAGCTCGCGGAGGCGGGAATACCGTGAACTTTGGCGCCGGCATCGGCGAATCACCCATGCGGTCTTTCCACAAAAACTGATTCAACACGATGTTGTCGGCCGCGTCAGCGTGCCTGAAATCCAGATTCGCACCTTCTTTCCACGCTTTTGTATTCATCTCATAGATCAATCCACTGTCACGGTTCCGATAGTCCGCTTGGAAGGCTGGCTGGACACCGGGTCCGCTGAACAGTGGAGCCATGACTGCCGCGCGCGAATCGTTGACGTTCATCGGAGGCACCCCGAGTAACGATTCAATCGTCCGTACCATATTGATTGTGGTGTAGAAAGAATGCACCACTACTGGCATCGCAGTAGGTCCTTCGGATTTCTCGAGCGGCGCGTACTTGCTGATCACCAAGGCGATGCTGCGATGCGAATCTACGTGATCCGGGCCGTTCTGCGCATCGTCCTCTAGTACTAAGATCGCGGTGTCATCCCAATAGGCGCTATGAGAAATGGCGTCGACAACACGCCCAACCGCCAAATCGTTATCCGCAACGGATGCAGATGGCGTGGGCTGGCCCTTCGTGCCTCCGGCAGTATGGTCGTTCGGCAATCGCAACAAAATAAATTGCGGCATGGAATCTCTTCCCGATTTGCGGGCCGCCACGAACCGGCTGAACTCATGCAAAAACTCATCGGCGCGAAGCTGGTCTGGATACGCAACCTCAAAATCCGGGAACAAGGGATCGAAGTGGTCCTGCAATTCAACCTGCGTGGCTATATTTGTTGCCAGCACGGGGATTTCCCAAGGATAAGGACTTGGCCCGCCAGGTGGATCACCCACATTCTTCTCGAGCGCTTCGCCTTTCTTGATCACGGTCCGCGTGCACTTCACACCTCCAACTTTTGGCGGCTCCGCCGTTTGCAAAGCGGTCCCAGTCGGTTGATTACACCACCTGGAGACTATGTATTCCCCGTAATGACGGTAAGTCACTCCGTGCCTCGCAAAATTTTTCCAGAGATATCCGCCGGTCGGCTCCCCGGCGTCAGGCAAACCATCCTCCACCGCAATTCCGCCCAAAAATTCACCCTCCGAATCGTAGGTATGCTCGTGACCGCGATAGCCAATCGGCCAAGTTTTCTCCATATAATCGGAGATCGAAGCTGACGTCGACCACACATGCCCATCTCCGGAAACATCGCCACTATCGTAGAAATTATCAAGAATGCCGAACTGCCGTGCCAGTTTATGTTGATTCGGCGTGATGTCTTCGCCAAACATTGTTAACGAAGGATCGCCATCGCCTGCTTCTAAGTCGCCAAAAACCTGATCGTAGGTACGATTTTCTTTGATGATGTAGATCACGTGATGAATTTTATTCTCGCCGCCAGTAAATAAAATTTTGTCCACATTTCCCTGCGTTGAGTTGCTCGCTACAGTCTGCTCGGTCCAACTGGAAAGATGCGTGGAAATTTCCGAGAGCGGAATGCGAGCAAGGGACCCTTCAGTAATTGCCGCAACGTAGGGATACTCCGGCATTCCGCTCTCGCCCTTCTTCAGCACTTTTGGATTAGGGCGGGAACCGAGACCTTTCGCAGTTCCAATCAACAAATCATTGGCAGTTGCCGCAACGACGGTCGGATACCACTGTGTAGGGATGAATCCTTTCGCGGAACTTTTTGAACCCGCCACTGGATTGCTGATATCGAACACCGCGACCGAATCAGAAATTGCATTCGCTGTAAACAATGTCTTTTCGTCCGCCGATAACGTCATACATTCCGGATCGCTGCCACCATATTTTTGTCCGGGCAATTTTGTGGAAAGGGAGTAGACCTGCTTCCCTGTTACCGTGTCCAGTACGGCGATCTCATCTCGATTCGTCAAAGCCACAAACAACCGCGAATTATCACGGTTCAGCAATAAGGCGGTTGGATGCGACCCGCCTTCAAGCGCGTCTGCCGGTTTGGCCAGGGGAATCATGCGCTCCACCCGTCTGCGCACCAAATCGAGTCCTGCCACCGCCGAACCGTTCCACAGGGATACGAATCCGCGCTTGCCATCCTTCGTCATCGCCGTTGTATATGGCATCGAGCCGGGAATACGTTGGAAGGTGGAGAGATCGAAGCGCTGAACGATGTGCCCGTCCGCCGCGCTCAACAGGATCGCTTCATCCGAACTATTACTAGCAACTAGAATCCGTTCGTCCCCGTCGTTCACACCGACACTCAAGCCAGCGGGATAGGTCACATCCTTAAACTCCTTGCGACGCAGCTTACCCGCGGGCAACTTGGCGCGCGGCGAGAGCGGCGCGAACCGCTCCGGCATAACTTTTCCATCCTCGAATCCATAAACCGCGATGCCATTGCCGGTATTTCCCGTTTGCTTGCCGAGTGGGTCGGTGTAAGACGCCATCGAAACGAAAAGGTGCTTACCGTCGCCGCTAAAGGCCAGGCCCAAGAAATATGTCTGCTTTGCATCGGACCCAAGGCGATCGTCAGGAAAATCGGTGACAGTATTTGTCTCCAGATTCAGTACAGTCAGCGACTGCCTTTCTCTAGAACTGTAAGCGCCGTAGCCACTGTGCAGCAAAACAACGAAACGCCCATCGGGCGAGGTCGCAATCGCAGTTGGAAAGTTGTTTACGCGCTGTGGATCGCCTGGCACTTCTCCAAGCAATTTCGCATTTGGCATTTGCTTGAGAGAAGAAGAGTCTTGCGCCGCGTCCAGTGCGGCGAACAAAAGTGGAATAAAACTAAAAGTCACTCCCAAAAAAAACCTGCAGTATTGCAGAATAGGCCTGGGCATCACCGCATTATAAGGGACTTTGCGCATACCGGCTGTTAACGCGCCGAAATTGGCGGGGCGATGATAGTACTCACCTCTCGGAATAGCGTTGTTCCTTCCAGGGATCGCCGTAGACGTGATAGCCATTCCTTTCCCAGAATCCCAGTTGATCGTGATCCAGCAGCGTCAACCCGCGAACCCACTTCACGCTCTTCCACGCGTACAAATGAGGCACGACCAATCGCAGCGGGCCGCCGTGTTCTGCGGCGAGTGGCTCACCATCATGTTCTAAAGCAAACAATACTTCGGGCCGTTGCAAATCTTTCAATGGAATATTGGAAGTGTAACCTTCTTCTGCCAGCACCAAAACGTGCTGAGCCGCCTCTTTGGCCTTCGCCCGCGCCAACACCTCGGTAAACAACACGCCCTTCCACAAATTATTCAGCCGGCTCCATCGTGTGACGCAATGAAAATCTGACGTTACTTGCGCCTGCGGCAATGCACGGAACTCCTTCCAGCTAAATCGCAACGGGGATTCAACCAAGCCATCAATGTTGAAATGCCAACGACTGGGATCAAAGCGCGGCACCCCACCGGCATGCAATACCGGCCACTTGATCGTCAGCGACTGACCGGGGGGCAGCCTGCCTTCTGCGCGAGCTTTCTTTTCCATTTCCCGCCTTCCGCCGTCGTCGCCAAACAGTGCCATGTACATTTCCCTGCTCATTAGAGTAGTTTTCCAAGAAAAAGTTTCTTGTGGTCAATTTTCCCGGTGGCACGCCAATTTGGTACCCGGACAATGCGGCTGTGTCCTTCCTCCCATCGAGCGTATACGCTTATCAAATTACTGGTTTCAACCAGTCGGGAGAAACGATGACACCAGAACCAAAAAGCGAACAAAACCGATTTACGTTGCAGGTTTTGAACCTTGCTGCGGAACGGTCTCAGAAATATTTGCAAGAACTATCGCATCGGACAGTATTTCCATCCGAAGCGGCTTTGGCGGGCCTTGCGCAATTTAACGAACCGTTTCCCGATCATTTCGCTGATCCTGCCGATATTGTGCGGGTCTTGGATGAGTTTGGTTCCCCCGCCACGGTTGCAACTACTGCCGGTCGTTATTTTGGTTTCGTCATCGGCGGAACCTTACCTGCCTCGCTTGGTGCGAGTTGGTTAGCTAACACCTGGGACCAAAATGCCGCGATGAGGGTGATGTCTCCCGTGGCCGCGGAACTGGAGGATGTAGTACTCGGATGGCTCCGCGAAATTTTGAATCTGCCTGCAAACTGTTCCGGCGGACTGGTCACTTGTGCGACAACCGCAAATTTCACCGCTCTTGCCGCGGCTCGCCAGTCTTTGCTGAAGAGATCTGGATGGGACGTGGCCACTGACGGAATGTTCGGTGCGCCACCGATTGATGTCGTCGTTGGCGAAGAAGTTCATGCCTCCATCCGCAAAGCGCTAAACCTGGTCGGTTTTGGAAACAAGAGAGTCGCGATCGTCCCGACAGATGCGCAGGGCCGCATGCGCGCCGACCGGCTTCCAAAGCTAAGTAAAAACACGATAGTCTGTATCCAGGCCGGCAATGTGAATACTGGTTCGTTCGATCCGGCGGGCGAAATCTGCGCACGAGCACGCCAGCACGGCGCGTGGGTGCACGTCGATGGCGCCTTTGGTTTATGGGCTGCAGCTTCACCAAAATACCGCTACCTCGTCAGCGGTTACGAGCTTGCCGATTCCTGGTCCACAGATGCGCATAAGTGGCCTAACGTGAACTACGATTGTGGCATCGTTTTCGTGCGCGATGCTTCTGCCTTACACACAGCCATGGACATTTCGGCCGCCTATCTTGAGCCAGGGAAACGCCGTGAACCGATGCAGCAAACTCCCGAAGCCTCCCGCAGAGCCCGCGGGGTCGAATTGTGGGCCGGTTTGAAGTCGCTTGGGCGCAAAGGCCTTGGGGAACTTATCGAGCGTACTTGCCTTCACGCGCAACGCTTTGCCGATGGCTTGCGGAAAGCCGGCTATCAAATTCTCAACGATGTAGTCATAAACCAGGTGCTCGTCTCCTTTGGCTCCGCCGGAGCAACCAATGAAGTGATTCGCCGAATTCAGGCAGACGGCACTTGCTGGTGTGGCGGAACTTTTTGGCAGGGCAAAGCAGCAATGCGCATCAGCGTTTCTTCCGGGGTGACTACCGAGCATGACGTTGATGTAAGCCTGGCTTCGATTCTCCGAATTGCAAAAGAAGCTGCCCTTTGAAATAGTCCATGAACAAAGCTCACTGCAGGAATTCCGCCAGCTCGCGTGATATTCTTCCTCTATGCCTGCACAAATCCTGGATGGCTTAAAAATTCGCGATGAACTTTTCGCTGAACTGAAAACCGAGGTCACTCGCCTGACCGCGCAGGGAGTACGGCCCGGCCTGGCGGCAGTGCTCGTCGGCGAAAATCCCGCGTCGCAAATCTATGTAAAAAGCAAAATCGCTGCCTGCGAGCAGCTCGGCATGGCGCACTGGCTGCATACCCCACCAGCGTCAATCACAACCGAAACGCTTTTGAAACTCGTCCAAGATCTCAATAATGACAATGCAGTCGATGGCATTCTCGTCCAGCTTCCACTTCCCTCTCAGGTCGATTCCAAGCAAATTCTCGAAGCCGTCGATCCCGCGAAAGACGTGGATGGCTTCCATCCCATGAATGTTGGTCGCCTGGTGAGCAATCGGCCAGGGCTGGTTGCCTGTACTCCCGCGGGCTGCATGGAAATGTTGCGCCGTTATAGAATTCCTGTCGAAGGGGCAAACGCCGTAGTCCTCGGCCGAAGCGACATTGTCGGCAAGCCTATGGCGCTTCTATTGTTGCATGCCAACGCGACAGTCACCATTTGTCATTCGAGGACGCGCAACCTTCCCGACGTAGTTCGCCACGCGGATATGCTTATCGCCGCAATCGGCAAAGCGGCTTACGTCCGGCCCGATTGGATTCGGGCCGGCGCAACCGTGATCGATGTGGGAACAAACAAAGTTACCGATGCGAACGAAGCTGCCAGCCTGCTCCGTCATTTTCCAGAACGTCTGGAAAAATTTCGCGCCAAAGGAAACGTTTTGGTTGGCGATGTTCATCCCGACGCGATCCAGGTGGCTGGCGCGATCTCTCCCGTTCCGGGTGGCGTGGGCCCAATGACCATCACTATGCTTATGAGCAATACTGTCAAAGCAGCCCGCCTGCGACGAGGGGCAAAGTTACAGGTAGGTGCCGGGCTTTAGCCAGGCCATCGGTAATGTCATTAAAATATCGCGGCGGTCTTTCGATCGCGATCCGTAACACAGAGCCGCGAAAGGATTCTCTCTGCATGCTACGCCTCGGCCTCACCGGCGGCATCGCCAGCGGCAAAAGCGCCGTTGCTGCGATGCTACGCGATTTGTGTTTTCCAGTGCTCTCTGCTGATCCACTTTCGCACAAATTGATGGAGCCAGGGCAACCTGCCCACAAAGAGATCTTGCAGGAATTTGGGGCTGCGATCGCTGAGGGTCCGCAAAACCAGATCGACCGGGCAAAACTAGCTGCCATCGTATTCGCCGAACCCACAAAACTCGCGCGTCTGAATGCGATCCTGCATCCTCGTGTAGAAAAGGCAATGTTGCAACAATTTGCTGAGTGGGAGCGCAGCGGCACCTACGATGCGGCATTCATCGAGGCAGCCCTTCTGGTCGAGGCAGGTTTCGAAAAGCAACTCAATGGACTGGTTGTGGCCTGGTGCTCACCGGGCCAACAACTCGAGCGCTTGCTTGCGCGAGGAATGAGTGACCGCGAAGCCCGGCGCCGTTTGGCTGCTCAGATGCCAGTAGACGAAAAACTGAAATACGCTACCTATACGATCGATTGCTCGCAAACCATGGCAGGTACGCTAGCCCAGGTGCAAGCCTTGGCGGCTAAACTCCACAAACGTCATTCGCTCGACTGAATTTCTGCTCATCTCCATGTGCCACTGGCATCCATCAAAGCATCTGTTGTATAAGAAGCCGGTCTGAGCCATCGCCGTTGGCTTGACTTCGCCAATCGCATCATGAAGGAGACAACATGAGAATTGTAGCCTTGATCGCCCGTATCCTGCTCGGCTTGATCTTCCTTGTTTTTGGCGCAAACCTCATTCACTCTTTTCTTCCGATGCCTACCCCTCCGCCCGGCCTCCAAACACAATTTATGACCGTGATGTTCGGCTCACACTACATGTTCTTTATCGGCCTGGTTCAATTTATCGGTGGCCTGCTACTGATCATTAATCGCTTTGTTCCTCTGGCCCTCGTCCTCCTGGGCCCAGTAATTGTTAATATTCTTTTGTTTCATGGCCTGATGGCGCCCAGCGGGCTTCCCCTGGCCCTTTTGGTTCTTAGCTTGTGGGCAATCCTGGCCTGGCAAGCGCGACGCAATTTCGCCGGAATCTTCACCCAACGTATCGACGCGTAGCAAGAGCTACGCAGCTCGTCGTAGGTAAGGGTTCACAGTCAAGCGCAGATTTGACTTGGCGATCCACTGAAGTCATAACTGAACTCTCAGGTAACTTTCCACGCAGCTTCGTTGTGCTGCTTTTTTCTGCCAGCGTCATTCCGCCTCGATCGCAGTCACACAGAGATTCATGGTGGTCCTTTCTCCACGTCTGTACGATCCGTTCGCATATACAGGTCAAAGGCTAGCTCTGTTCCCACCGTTTTGTTGGCCTAGATCGTGAAGCCTTCCTAATTTTTCCTTATACTATTGGTAGAGCAGTTGCGGAGGGACCCATCCGATGAGTCTTGGCAAATTTTCCAATCGCACGCGGCTTGTTCTGCTGGCCCTGATCCTGGTTCTTGGCGCTTATTGGGTTGGTGCGCGCTATGGACCGCGTCAGACTCATAAGGTCGAAGCCGACCATGGGGCCGCGACTGCGGAATCATTTCCTGTAGCCGCTGGAAATGCGCAAAAACAAGTAACCGAGCACGACCACAATGTCGCGCTGACCGAAGACGAATCCATCAACGTACGCATCTACAAGAGTGCATCTCCGGCAGTTGCCAATATTCTTACCAAAGCTACGGAATATGATTTCTTTATGGACCCCGTTCCTGTCGAAGGAGCCGGCTCTGGATTCATTATCGATCCGCGAGGCTATATTCTCACGAACTATCACGTTGTCGCCGGCGCGCAAACCATGGAAGTAATTCTTGGTGACCAGAGCCGTTATCCAGCGAAATTTATTGGAGCCGACCAGCGCAACGATGTCGCCCTGATCAAGATCGATCCGAAAGGTAAACAACTTGCTTCTCTCCCTTTGGGAGATTCATCGACATTGCAGGTCGGGCAAAAAGTTTTAGCCATCGGCGATCCGTTCGGCTTTCAATCGACCCTTACCACGGGGGTTGTCAGCGCTCTAGGACGCACCGTGCAGACCAGCCAGACTACCTACATTGATGAGGCGATCCAAACCGACGCTTCGATCAATCGCGGAAATTCGGGTGGACCGCTGATCAACACGCATGGCGAGGTCATCGGGATCAATTCAGCAATTTATACGCCAAGTGGCACCACTGCGGGCATCGGCTTTGCGATTCCCATCAACTCCGCAAAATTAATTGCCAATGATTTGATGTCCGGAGGCAAAGTTCGCCGCGCCTATCTTGGCGTGCAAACCATCCCCGTGGGAGGTTGGCTTGCAGAAGCGCTCGATCTCCCTGTGCAGGATGGTCTGTTGGTGGAACAAGCCACCAAGGGCGGGCCTGCCGCTGCCGCCGGCATTCATGGTGGAGATCGCGTCGCGCAAGCAGGCATGCGCAAAATCATGATCGGCGGGGATGTAATTGTTGAACTGGATGGTCAAAAGGTTGGGACGCAGTTCGATATGAACGTGTTGCTGAACCGCAAACGGCCCGGCGATACCGTAAATATCACCGTGTACCGCGGAGCCAAAAAGCTCGCTATCCCTGTGAAGCTCGGCGAACGCGACGGCAACGAATAATCTTAAGACAAGCTTCAGCAATTGTCGCGATCTGAATGTGGGCGCCGCGCTAGCCCGGGCAGCAGAGTCATTTTTGAAAAAATGTCTGAGAGTTAGAGAACCGATACAACCAATTCATGCTGGACTATAACCTGCCACCTACAGAAAAACGCTTTTGCTAATTTCCAATCTCTCTGCGAAGCCGGTTGCGTTCTTCTCCGCTTAGCGAGAACCAACCTTCTGCAATGTCACGCACGCGCTCAAGCGCTTTCTGCATCTCTTCGTGCTTTGCTTTGATCGTGTTTGCATCCGCATCCTTTGGAACATGGATCGGCGGTCCGCCAATCAAAATTGTTTTCGCAAACAGGCCCGGCAACAGAAAATGATCCCAGGTCTTCTCCATCGTTTTCCCGCGGTCCACACCAACATGAAAAACCATGATCGGTGCACCAGTCATGCGCGCCAATAGAACGGGACCCACTTTGGCTACGTAACGCGGGCCGCGTGGACCGTCAATCGTGAATCCACAATCGAGCCCTTCCCCGATGCGTACTGCCATCACGTTTAATCCGCGCAAACCTCCTCGGGAGGAACTTCCCTGCGCGGTGCCATACCCCAACCACTCGATCACCTTGCGTGTCCACTGCCCATCGAAGGCAGTAGTATTCATGATCACAATGCCGCGATTCCGCCCATACCATGCAATCGGAAGGATGACGCGGTGCCAAAATGCCCAGATGATCGGTTGTCTGACTGCCCATTGCTCTTCGGCGTGATGACGGCCAAGTACCTCATAGCGCAGGGTCGGCCCCAGTACGCGGATCAGGCTGTACACAATCGTCGCGATAATCGGGATCTGAATCCGGCGGTGCCACGGCAACTTGGGCAAACGCGCATCGTAGTGCGCACTTATGTTCTCTGGCTCTTCTGGTTTGTGAATGTCGGTGGCGTCCATCTTCGTATAGTATAAAAGGATTGGGCTGTTGCTGCTGGCTCTGGAGCTAGTTCGCTTGTCGAGTACCAACGCACTCATTCATCCATACCGGAAAATGCCTGGGCTTCACCTGGCTGTTCTGGCGTTGCTGGTCATTTGCCAGCCTCCTGTAATGACGCGCGCGGACGAACCAGCGGTGACAGATAAAGTCGGCTCGATCGATGGGGAAGCCATCTCAGTGGAAGGGCCGATGAGCGTGGATGTGGTTGGCGGCAAAGTGCGCACCGTGCTGCGCAGCGGAAGTGACGTCCGCGTGAAAGCTGGCCAGGCACGTATCGACCTCGTGGAAGGTGGGCACATCACGATTTGTGGCCCAGCCCATTTCTCTGTACTGAAATCCGGTGGTTCGCTCACATTGGCTCTGGAATCTGGAACGATTCGCGCGTTTATGCAAAACGAACCGGCACTCACGGTGTATACTCCGCAGATTCAAGCGAAGCCGATTTCCATCGGCAATGGTTCGATGGAATTATTGGTGGGGCTCGACGCAGCAGGTTCCATGTGCATACGCGCCAACAAGGGCGCTGTGCGCATCGAGCAGCAGTTGACCGGTCAGAACATGCTTGTGCCGCAAAATGGTGACGTCACTATCACCAATGGGCAATTGGAAACGCTGCAGACCTCCAGTGGGCGCTGCCTGTGCGAAGAACAACAAGTCCTTCCTTCGTCGACGGGGCCTGTGGAAGTGAGTCAACTGGCGTCCTCCGAGGATCTACGAAAGAAAGCGGAGGAGAGCAAAACGACGGCAGCACCGCCGTCAAGTACGCCCACTCCTGCCGAAAAGACGGAGCCTGTCTACCAGGTTTTTATGCCGCCCCTGCACTATGACGCGTCTTCCAAAACACAAGAAGAGTTCGATCCCAATCTGATTATTCTGGTCAGGCGAGTGCGCGTCCGTCCGACACTAATCTTTCAAGGCAAAGTGGAAGGTGATACCGTTGTCGCGCGAAATACCGCACCGTCCGTCGCTGTTAAGCCCGCCGTCCAACCAAAATCAGATGATTCAACGTGGAACCGAATGAAAAATTACATACGCAACCTTTTCTAGACGCTGCTAAACTCGGTGCGGACTCCGTTTACGGGTAGAAACTGTCCTAGCATCTACATGCCCTCGTAATTTGGGCCGCCTCCACCTTCTGGCACAACCCAGTCGATGATTTGATAGGGGTCGGCAATATCGCACGTTTTGCAGTGGACGCAATTGGCGGCATTTATTTTCAGTCTTACGCCTGCGCCCTCTTTCACCATTTCGTACACCGCAGCCGGGCAAAAGTATTGGCAAGGATTACCATATTCCTCGACGCAGCGCGTGGCGCATATATTCACATCTTGAACTTTCAGATGGCAAGGTTGATCGTCGTCGTGACGCGTGCCGGAGTGATAGACGTCGGTCAGCCGATCGAAAGTGAGTTTACCATCGCCCTTGAAGCGTTCCGGCGCGGGACGTCCGCAGATATGCCCGTAGGCCTCATAACCCGGATGCGCACGCATCGGATCGATTAGCCCGTGACCACCGGTCACTTGCTGCAATCCGGATTGAATAAAGCCGCTCAACAGGCCGGTGCTGAACGATTGATGGAAGTTGCGGACTTTCCACAACTCTTCCTTGATGAAGCTGTGATCGATCTTGTCTTTGTAGCTTTTCAAAACGTTCGCAGAGTAGTCCTGCTGCTTCAATGACTCAAAAATGGATTCTGCCGCCAGCATGCCGCTCTTCATCGCCAGGTGAACGCCCTTCAACCGTTGTGAATCAAGAAAGCTTCCAGAATCGCCGACGATGAGGCACCCATCGAGAAAGTTCTGCGGCATGGAGTACCAACCGCCATACGGCAAAGACTTCGCGCCATAACGCATCAATTTCCCGCGGTCGAGAATCTGGCGCAAATACGGATGCGTCTTCCAAGTCTGAAACGCGGCGTGAGGATCGAAGCGCGAATCGCCGTATTCGAGTGCAATGACCAAACCGATCGACACGCGATTATTGGAAAGGCCGTAAATCCAGCCGCCGCCGTACATCTTGCTGGAAATCGGCCAACCAAGCGTGTGCGCTACAAAGCCGGGCTTAATGATTCCCGGCTGCACCTCCCACAATTCCTTAATGCCGATCCCATAGGTTTGCGGATTAATGTTGTCTAGCCGTTTGTTGTTGACGAGTTGCTTGGTTAATGAACCTCGCGTCCCTTCGGCAAGGACGGTCACTTTTGCGCGCAGCTCATAACCTGGAGTGAAATTTGCTTTTGGCTTGCCGTTTTTATCCAAACCCTTGTCTTCGGTAATGACGCCGGCAATCCCATCGCCTTCATAAACTAAATCCGCACCCCCAAATTCCTTGAATACGTTCACCCCCGCGGCTTCGACCAGTCCACCAAGCCACTTTACCAGTTTGCTTAGTGAAATAACGTAATTACCGGCGTTTTGAAATGGCGGAGGTGTGATAGGGATACGGAACGATGATTTTTCCAAGAAGATAAGTGCGGCAGAATCGGTGACCGGCGTATCCAGCGGCGCTGTCTTCTCAAAATCGGGAACCAGTTCAGCAAGCGCTTTCGGATTCATGATCGCGCCAGACAATTGATGAGCACCTATTTCGCGGCCTTTTTCAATCACATAAATATTCTCGGCAGAAAGTTCAGGCTTGGCGCCGCTGGCGTTGTACTTCTTTATTAGATTTGCGAGATGCAAGGCGCAGCTTAATCCGGCTGGACCCGCTCCGACGATTAAGACGTCTGCTTCGAGTTGTTCGCGTTCAAAGTCCATGGAAATATTCTACCAAACAAGTGTTTGAAAATAATTTCCATCATCCAGCGCCTAAGTGTCAAGCGGACTTTAGCTATAGGAGCTCGGGGAACTTCCCCGATCGATATCCCAAGTTGCCTTCCTAAGTCTTCAGCGGAAAGCAAATCCTAAGTGGTGGGCGATACGTGAATCGTCTCGGTGCTATCGGCCGGAAGTGCCGATCCTTTCGGGCGGTATTGTTCCGCTATCACTGCAAAACGTGTGGCAGTTCTGACAGGGCCAATCTGTGATTGTACAAAATTCAGTATGCGCCAGGGTCTTCGAGTCATTCTTTCGATTTTTGTAGTTCCTCGGTCAACGCGGGCATGATTTCGAAAATGTCCCCAACCACCCCGTAATCGGCGATCTCAAAAATTGGCGCGTTCTGGTCTTTGTTGACCGCAACGATGGTGCGCGCGCCTTTCATGCCGACCACATGTTGAATTGCGCCGCTGATGCCTAGCGCAAGATATAGTTTCGGGGCAACAGTCTGACCGGAACTTCCGATCTGGCGTTCCATCGGCAGCCAGCCTTCATCGCAAATGGGGCGTGATGCCGCAAGTTCTCCACCAATGGCCCGCGCAAGTGCTTCGGCCTGCGCAATGTTTTCCGGCGCCTTGATTCCGCGACCGACAGCGACGATGAGCGGTGCCTGAGTCAAATCCACGGCAGACTTGGCTTCCTTGAAAAGCTCAAGCGGCTTGGTGCGAATCTGCTCAGACCGCAACTCGACCGTAACTGGCTTCACCGGAGCTTTCCCAGACCCATTCGAAGTAAGCAGGTCGGAGCGAAACGCCCCAGACTGAAAAGATACGAACCACGGCGCGCTGGCCGTGAAAGTGACGTCTGCTGCGGTCTTCCCCTGGAACATTTGGCGAACAAAGATGAGCTTGCCACCCTCGCTGCGAAAGCCGATGCAGTCGCCAATCATCGCTTTGCCGAGCGATGCCGCAAGTTTTGGAGCGAAATCGCGAACCTGGTATGTGTGCGGGAGAAGAATGAGATCAGGCTCGGAGGATTCAATGACCTGCTTCAACGCTATGCAGTATCCGTCGGGCGTGTAGGTGCCTAGCAGATCGTGTTCGACAAGCAAAACTTCGGTAACATTCGCAACTGCAACCTCCTCGGCAATCTGGGCGACCCCTTTCCCAATGACCAAAGCTGTCACGGCTCCAGAATTCGCGTCCGCAATTTGTCGCGCCGCAACCAGCGTTTCAAAACTCGTGGGATTCAGTTTGCCCTGCCGTTGCTCAAAAATGACCAGAATTTTCATGATCAGATCACCCGCGCTTCGAATTTCAATTTCTCTACCAGCTTTATAGCGACTTCCTTCGGCGTTCCCGTCAAAAATTCCGTTTTCTTGGTTTTCACCGGGACATAAATTCTATCGATTTTTTCGCTTGGCTCGATGGCGACGCCCAGTGATTCACGCGTGATGGTGGCAATTTCCTTCTTCTTCGCGGCCATAATGCCCTTGAGCGTGGCATAACGCACTTTATTGATCCCTGACTGGATAGAAAGCACTGCTGGCAGCGGGCATTCGATCCATTGAAACCATCCCGCTTCCAGTTCGCGCTTCAATTTCAATTTGCCATCTTGCGCATCGATCTGCATGATGATCGTTGCGTGAGGAAGATCAAGCAACGCGGCAAGCAGCACACCCGTTTGCCCAAAACCATGGTCATCACTCTGCAATCCGGTCAGGACCAAGTCGTATTTCTCTTTGCCAATCGCTGTGGCCAATAGCGTTGCAGTGCCGAGGGGATCTAAGTGTGCAAAATTGTCATCGGCAATATGAACGCCACGATCGGCACCCTTCGCCAGCGCTTCCTTAATTGTTTGCTTCACACGTTCGGGCCCTAATGAAAGCGCGATCACCTCCCCGCTGTGTTTTTCCCTTAGCCGCAACGCTTCTTCCAGTGCATAGGTGTCAGGCTCATTCATTTCAAATCCGATATCCGATTCTTGAATCCAATTTCCGTTGATTGCCAGCGGTGCGTCCTTGGCTGGAACTTGCTTGATACACACGATGATGTTCATGAGATCTTCCTTCACTGCCAGGTTTCGAGCCTACAGACATCACACTGAGGAGGGGAACGCAGAACTCTCACGATCAGCGTGGAACTACCCTGCGCCGGATTACCTCCCGGTCCAGCGCTTGAAAATCAGAGCGGCGTTTGTGCCGCCAAACCCGAAGGAATTGGATAGCGCGTAATCGACAGGCGCCTTTCGGGCTATGTTGGGCACGTAGTCCAGATCGCAAACCGGATCGGGCGTTTCCTGATTGATCGTAGGAGGTAAGACCTGATCGCGCAACGCCAGCACGCTAATGCCGGCTTCCAAACCGCCTGCGCCGCCTAGAAGATGTCCAGTCATGGATTTGGTCGAGCTGACCGCTAGCTTCTTCGAGATCGCTCGCTCACCAAACAAACGCTTCATCGCGGTAGTTTCAATCGCGTCGCCAATCGGCGTCGAAGTGCCGTGGGCGTTGACATAACCAATATCATCTGGCATGAGCTTCGCATCTTTCAAAGCCGCACGCATAACACGAAACGCACCATCGCCATTTTCCGCCGGCTGCGTGATGTGATACGCGTCGCCGCTCATGCCGTATCCAACAATTTCCGCCAGGATCGGCGCGTTGCGTTTGGTGGCGTGCCCCAGCGATTCCAGGATCAAAATGCCCGCGCCTTCACCCACGACGAATCCGTCTCGCCCCGCGTCAAAAGGGCGGCTGGCCTTTTCCGGTGCATCGTTGCGCGTAGACAACGCGCGCATGGAAGCGAATCCACCTACACCCATCGGCGTGATAGTAGCTTCTGTACCGCCGCAGATCATCATTTCCGCCGCGCCGCGTTCAATAATTTTGAAGGAATCGCCGATAGCATGCGCCGAGGCCGAGCAAGCCGTAGCAGTTGCCGAATTCGGTCCGCGGGCTCCGTAACGGATCGAAATGTGGCCGGAAGCAAGATTGACGATTGCCGAGGGAATAAAGAACGGTGAAATTTTGCCGGGGCCGCCCTGCATCAACTTGATGTGCTCGCGCTCGATGATATCGAATCCACCGATTCCCGAGGCGACGTACACGCCAACTTCATCGAGGTCGGATTGTTCTGGATTCCACTCCGACATCTTTACAGCAAAATCCGCGCCGGCCAGAGCTACTTGAATGAAACGGCCCATCTTTTTCAGTTCTTTTTTTTCGATCCACAGGAAGGGATCGAAGTTTTTGATTTCACCTGCGATTTTGCAGTCAAAATCGGTAGTATCAAAGTGCGTAATATGGTTTATGCCGCTTTTTCCCGCGACGAGGTTCTTCCAACTTTCCTCGGTTCCAATACCCAGTGCGCACACCAATCCAACGCCCGTAACAACGACTCGGCGAGTCAACTTAATTGCTCCTTCGTTCGGCGATTTGCCTGCGGCTTACTTGCCTTTGGAATGCTTATCAATGTATTCGACGGCGTCCTTCACGGTGGTCATCTTTTCCGCGTCCTCGTCGGGCACTTCGATCCCGAAGGCTTCTTCGAAGGCCATCACCAATTCCACCTGGTCGAGCGAATCTGCACCAAGATCGTCCACGAAGGAAGCGGTCGGGGTGACTTCAGCTTCATCCACACCAAGCTGCTCGACGATGATCTGTTTTACGCGTTCTTCCACGCTTGCCATACCCGTTCCTCCGCGACCTTAAATCGCATTCTATTTTCCTACAGCTCCTGCAATTCGGCGGTCGGCCGTCTTACAGGTCTTTAATCCCTTGCCTAGGCAACCTTGCCATTCTAGTGAGCCTGAACCACAAGGTCAACTTCGCTGGGCCTCAAATTACACCCGAAGACGCCCTCTGTGACCATCTAAAGCTCAATGTTCGCGAGCGAGTCCCCATCATCCAGGATCGACCGCACTTCCGCTTCATTTTTACCGAGATGTTGACGACACACTATCTGCTGCGAGGCCAATCGGGTATCTAGCACGAGTTTGCCTCTTGAGTCATTATTGGCTCACACCGGATTTAACGCCGGGTCAAATCAAGCCAAATACATCCCACCGTTTACGTCGAGAACGTGACCGGTAATGTAAGCAGCTTCGTCGCTGGCCAAAAACACAATCGCGGTGGCGATATCACGGCCAAAGCCCATGCGGCCCAAGGGAATGCGCGTCTTTAATTCCTCTTTCACTTTTTCGGACAAGACGTCAGTCATCGGTGTTTCGACGAACCCCGGAGCAACAGCGTTCACTGTGATATTCCGCGAAGCAATTTCCATAGCGATCGATTTCGTCAGGCCGATCAGTCCCGCCTTCGCCGCCACATAATTTGCCTGTCCGGGATTGCCAGTGTGCGCAACAACCGAGGAAATGTTGATGATCCGTCCTGCCCGCGCTTTCATCATCATCGCCATCGCCTGCTGCATGCAGATGTGCGCGCCTGTAAGGTTCGTCCGGATCACGGCGTCCCAATCTTCCAGCTTCATGCGCACCGCGAGACCATCGCGCGTGATCGCCGCGTTGTTCACCAGAATATCGAGCTTGCCAAATTTTCCGAAAACGGCTTTGAAGCCCGCCTTAATTTGTTCGGGGTCGGCAACATCCATTTTTACAGGAAACGCCTCGCCGCCCTTCGTGGCGATTTCCTGCGCGAGCGTGACAAGTCTTTCCTCATTGCGTGCGGCAATAGCGACTTTTGCACCGGCTTCAGAAAGCGCCAGTGCCGTGTCTCGCCCGATACCCTGGGACGCTCCGGTGACTACCGCTACCTTGTCTTTCAAGCTGAACATTGTCTCACCATTTGCCTGTCGCTCACCCCTTCAGGGGTAAGACCTTCCATGACGCTACTGACCAAATCCGAATTCGATCGCCCGCAATCAAATCTCGCCTGGAAAACTCAGGCCTCAAACGCGTGAGCTACAGTGCATCTAGGCGGCGTCGATCTTGGCGGCTACGATCTTCTCTATGGTAGCGTTCAGACTCTTTTCGTCTTCCACATTCAGCGTCGTCACCGAACGCTCAATCTGCCGCATGATTCCGGTCAACACGCGGCCGGGACCAACTTCTACAAAGGTCCGCACACCTTCATCGAGCAACATGCGCATGGATTCTTCCCAACGCACGGGCATCGAAACCTGGCGAACCAACGCCTGACGCGCTTCGTCGCCTTTGCGAATCGAATCTGCATCCACATTGGTGACCAAGGGAATCTGCAGCTCCGAAAATTGAACTGCTTGCAAATCCTTTTCCAGTTTTTCCTGCGCAGCCATCATCAACGCGGAATGGAACGGTGCCGACACCGGCAAAACCACGGCGCGTTTGGCTCCCGATTGAGAAGCGATTTCCACAGCGCGCTTAACCGCGTTGGCATGACCAGAAATGACTGTCTGCTCTGGCGAATTCAGATTGGCGGCCGAGCAAACTTCGCCCTCTGCCGCACGTTTGCAGGCATCCTGAACCACAGCTGGGGAAAGTCCCAGAATTGCGGCCATCGCACCCTGTCCGGCGGGAACTGCTTCCTGCATGTACGTGCCGCGCTTGCGAACCAACTGCACCGCATCCGCAAACTTCAGTGCGCCTGCAGCAACCAGAGCCGAATATTCACCGAGGCTATGACCCGCAACGTAGTCAGGCGAAATGCCCTTTTGTTCGAGCACCCGAACTGCGGCAACAGAGACCGTCAAAATCGCTGGCTGTGTGTTCGCCGTGAGTTTCAGCTCGTCTTCTGCGCCTTCAAAACAAATTTTGGAGATGGAAAAGCCAAGCACTTTATCTGCTTCGTCAAACACCGCTCGCGCCTCTGGATATTTATCCGCCAGATCCTTCCCCATACCGGAATATTGGGAAGCCTGCCCTGGAAACACAAACGCTACTTTGCTCATGCTGTCTCCTCTCTCCGGACATCACCCTTTGGCGTGTGTCAGGGAGAGCTCTTGCTCGATTTTTTCATTTACGCGCGCCTTGGCTAGTGCCGCGGCCACGCGAATGGCATTCTTCATTGCATTGGCATTCGAGCGACCATGTGCAATCACGCACACGCCGCGAACACCCAACAACGGCGCTCCACCATACTCCGCATAATCCATCGTCTGCTTAATGCCCTTGAAAGCACCCTTGGAAAAAACATAGCCCAACTGGGATGACCATGAACTCTTATACGTCTTTCTCAAAAACTTTACGATCTCCATCGCCAGGCTTTCACAGATCTTCAACGCAATGTTGCCGACGAAACCGTCGCAAACCAGCACATCGACCTTGCCAGAGAAAAGATCGCCGCCTTCGACGTTGCCAACAAACTGTACCGGCAAGGCCTTGAATCGGTCGTAAACCGCGCGAGTCAATTCATTCCCTTTGATTTCCTCTTCCCCAATCGAGAGCAGCCCAACGCGCGGCTTCCGACTGCCAAACGTCAAACGGTAATAAATCTCGCCCATCACCCCAAACTGCAACAGGTGGTCCGGCTTGGAATCCACATTCGCACCCACATCGAGCAAGACGGAAACGCCGCCCTTGGCATTGGGGAACGGAGCAGCCAGTGCAACGCGATCGACCGATTTGAGGGTGCCCAAAATAAACTTTGCAGTGGTCATCACCGCGCCGGTGTTTCCGGCGCTCACAAAACCATCCGCGAGGCCTTCTTTCACCAGCCGGGCCGCAACGTGAATCGAACTGTCCTTCTTGCGGCGAAACGCTTGTGCCGGGTGATCTTCCATCGTGACCACTTCCGACGCCGCAACAACCTCAAACGGCTTGGCCGGTTTCGGCAAGCGAGCCAATTCCCTACGAATCATCTCCGGTTGACCCACTAGAACAATTCGCGCGTCATATTCGCGCGCAGCCAGGACACTCCCCTCCAACTCCGGACGGGGTGCATGGTCTCCCCCCATGGCATCAACGGCAATCGTGATCATGGAATGCTGTGTCCGGCGAGCCGCTGCGAACGCAGATGGAGAGCGGAAATCGTCGAGCTACGTCTTCTCCTGTCGAGATCAAGGGCACGTAGGAGCCGTGCCAATTCGCTCCTCCATCGGGCGGTCCACAAAGCAAATACGACCGGCACGCAGTGAAAATTTTCCGTGGGATCTGAAGTTTAAGCAGATTCCTGCACAGCTTTGCCCTTGTATTGGCCACAATTGGGGCAGACTCGGTGAGGCTGCTTCATTTCGTGGCAATTCGGACACTTTGCCAACGCTGGACCTTGGAGATGATCGTGGGCGCGGCGAGTGCTTGTCCGCCTCTTGGAATGTCGTCGTTTTGGATTGGGCATTGCGCTACTCCTCGTTTCCGCCGTATTCGTGGCTACACACGCCGCCATTCCGAATATGGTCGGATTCTATGGGCTTTCCACCCGGAAATCTATTGTTTCTTGAGCCAGTCCTGCTTCAGCCTTGCAAGGGGTGCCAGGCGCGGATCCGCTGCATGGGTCTCGCAGCGGCATTCCTCGTGGTTGAGGTTGGCGCCGCAGGTGGCGCACAGCCCTCGACAATCGCTCTGGCAAATCACTTTCATCGGCAAAGACAATAAAACCTGCTCCTTCAGAATGTCGACCAGGAACAGGCCCTCTCCTACAAAAAACCCAATATCGGTGTCGTCGTCTTTCAGCCGCTCTTCTTCCGGCTTAACGCCTTTCAGAAGTGGCTGATAGAAAAGATCAAAATCGCGACGAACATCCTCAATTACCGGTTCCAAGCAGCGCGCACAAACCATTTCTACCTTGGTTTCCAGCATGCCCACGACACGGATATGGCCCTCAAGCAGCTCCGCCGTAGCATTCACTTCAAGCGGCCCTGCTTGCTTTACTTCGTTTATGCCGTAATCGATGCTGCCCGGCGCATACGTCTTGTGAATATGAATTTTGCGAACTGCAAGATCCTTCACGTCAAGGAACATGTTTTCTGCCCCTCCGGCGCGCACGCCCAAGCACCCATCTATTATTGGGTTCAATGCCATTCAAGTCAAGAAAAGGGAGGGGAAAGTTGCGGGTCTTTGTGCGGAGTAGTGCAGATCGATATCGTCAGAGGCCGGCATACCGAGGTAAGCTCCGTGATTCACCTACACGCGAAGCAGTTGCTTGCCACAATATCCAGGGTCACACGACACCGTAACGGAGCGAAAAGTCACTAATTATAAATAACCGTTTTCTATTTGGAGATAATTCAGCGCAGTTGCAAGCAGGTTTTCTAGGGATGCTCAAGGCTTGCTAGCTGTATTTTCTAGATAAGCGCTGACTACCCGGTAGTAGTCCGGAATGGCGATCGAGGGCTCCTGCAGTTCAGGGTGCCAAACCTTTTCCCACTCGAAACAATAGAGGCCCTTATAGTCAATTCCCTGCAGGGCTCTGACCTGGCGCTCAATCGGCACTTCGCCCGTGCCAGTAAGGACATACCTGCGATCTTTGCCTTCCACCACGGAATCCTTCAGGTGCGTATGGCGAATCCACTTGCCCAACTCCCGCACGGTGTATTCCGGTTCTTCGTTAGAGCTGACGAAGGTGTGGTGCGCGTCCCAAAGCAGCGCGGCGTGGGGAGAATCGGCGCGCAGTAAGACTTCTTTCAGCGTTGGAGAATCGGTAAAGTCGCCGTGCGACTCAAGGATGACCGTAACACCCCGCGGGCCGGCATAGTCTGCAAGAGTGCGCATGCCTGCTGCGACGCGCGTAATGACTTCTTCCTTATCGCCTTTGATATCGTTGCCAAAGATGCGCACATACGGTGCGCCGAGCGCTGAAGCGAGATCGATGAAGCGCTTGGCATCCGCTAGCGATTGTTGGCGCTTCGGAGGATCGCTTTCATGCATCGCGGAAGAACTGCTGACGCAAGCGATTCCGATTCCGTGGGCTGCAATTTCCTTTATTGTTTGTGCGATTCGGTTAGGCGCGAATTCGGAAAGGGATGGAAGATCGAGGCTACCCAGCAAGCCGCGTAACTCGATTGCCGCGAACTGATTGGCTTCGGCGAACTCGAGTATCTTGGGCAGCTCCCAGGTAGGGCAGCCGAGAGTGGAAAATGCCAATGGCAAACTTTGCCGACGGGTGGAAAGCAAACAGCGCGGAATTGTCAATGCGGCCGTACTCGCGGCTGTGGCGGCAAGAAATCTTCTGCGCGAGATGGGCATACTCGACCTCGTTACAATTCGTATTAACTCTCTCAGATCACTTTACTCAACTGGGATCACTTGTGGTGCATTTTCTCGTCTTGCGTAGTAGTCTCGGTGGGAATTTGGAGGGCAAGGTGAAGCGACGCGAAGTTCTCAAATTGCTGGCGCTGGGAGCGGCTGCACCCAGTCTTCCGTCCGAAGCGCTCGCCTTAATTCGGGGAGTTCAAGGAACGATCGACGAAGACGTAAACCTGAAAATTCTCACCCCCCATCAAAACGGCATCGTGACACTCATGGCCGAGATGCTCATTCCCCAGACGGATACTCCGGGCGCAAAGGCGACACGGGTGAACCGATTCATCGATTTAATTGTGGCGGATTGGTATCCGGAAGAGGACCGTACTATTTTTTTGGCAGGTATTGCCGATGTGGATGAGCGGACTCAGAAGCGCTTTGGCAAGAATTTTCTAGAGGCCTCGACCGCGCAACGTGAGGAAATACTTCGCGTGCTGGGCGAGCAGATGGCGCATGAGCAGAGCGCGCTGAACACCTCTCCGCGCGGTTATCGTGGAGCTGATCCGGATCTGGAAGGAAATTTCTACCTAATGTTCCGGCAATTGACGCTGACGGGGTATTTCACCTCCGAAATCGGTTTCACTCAGCAATTGCACGGGGAAATTATCCCCGGGCACTTCGATGGATGCATGCCTGTCGCTGCAACTATGCCAGCGACAGGCCGTTGAGGCAATTGAGCATGGCGGCGAAGAACTATGACGCAATCGTGATCGGCTCCGGAATGACCGGAGGATGGGCCGCCAAGGAATTGACGGAAAAGGGATTGCGCACCTTGGTTCTAGAAGCGGGACGTCCCATCGATCCGGAAAAAGATTATGTCGAGCATGTCCCGCCCTGGGATATGCCCTTTCGCGGGATGCGCGACCGTAAAAAGCTAGAGAAGGAACAGCCAATTCAGAGCTTGTGTTACGCGTGCGAAGAACCGAATGCGCAATTTTTCGTGAAAGACACGGAGCACCCCTACACCACAGGCAAAGACAAACCATTTCGCTGGATTCGTGGACGGCAGGTAGGTGGCCGCTCGATCCTCTGGGGACGGCAATCCTATCGGTGGAGTGATTTGGATTTCACCGCGAATTTGCGCGAAGGAATCGCCGTCGATTGGCCGATTCGCTATGTCGATCTTGAGCCGTGGTACGACTACGTCGAAGAGTTCATCGGGATATCCGGTGAATCGCTGGGTTTGCCGCATTTACCGGACAGCAAATTTTTGCCACCGATGCAGATGAACTGTGTCGAGCTGGTGGTGAAGAATGCGATGGTGAAGAATTTCGGGCCGGAGCGCGTATTGACGATCGGGCGCGTTGCCGTGTTAACCCTAGCCCATCGTGGCCGTGCCGCTTGCCATTATTGCGGCCCGTGCGAATGCGGATGCATCACCCGCTCCTATTTCAGCAGTGTAAACGCGACTCTTCCCGCGGCAGAATCGACCGGCCGAATGACCTTGCGGCCCTATAGCACGGTACACAGCCTGATTTTTGATGCGCAATCGAGGAGAATCAGCGGCGTGCTCATCATTGATTCGCAAACACGCACTGCGATCGAATTTCAAGCACCGCTTGTTTTTCTTTGCGCTTCCACACTGGAGTCCGCGCGCATCTTGCTGAACTCAGCCACGCCTGAATTCTCAAGCGGGCTCGCGAATTCTTCCGGCGAACTTGGTCACAATCTGATGGACCACATCAAAGGTGGGGGCGCAGTAGGCACCTTCCCCAGGGATGAAAGCCGGACCACATTCGGGAATCGGCCGAATATTGTTTACATGCCGCGTTTCCGCAACGTGAAGGAAAAGCATCCTGGATTCCTGCGGGGTTACTGTTTTCAGGGAGAAGCTGAACCAGCTATTTGGGACCGCGGCGTCGGCCAGGTTGGATTTGGCCCCGATTTTAAGAAATCGATCAGCAAACCCGGCCCGTGGCAATTCACTTTTTCCGGTTACGGCGAGTGCTTGCCGAACCACGGAAATTTCGTGGAAATCGACAACCAGCAGGTTGACGCGTGGGGAATCCCGACGTTGAAAATTCATTGCATTTTCGGCGAAAACGAATACGCGCTTCGAAAAGACATGTCCATTGCAGGCGCGGAGATGCTTGCGGCCGCCGGAGCAAGTTCGATTCGGTCTTTTACTGACGACGATCCCCCGGGATTTTCGGTTCACGAAATGGGCACCGCACGGATGGGCCGTGATCCCAAAACTTCCGTTTTGAATGGATGGAACCAGTGCCACGACATCAAAAATCTCTTTATTACCGACGGGGCATGCATGGCCTCTTCGTCCTGCGTCAACCCGTCTTTGACCTACATGGCGTTGACCGCGCGTGCCTGCCATTATGCCGTGGAGAAGATGAAGCGGCACGAGCTATAAACGAGGGCGGGAGGTTGCGATGACAAGAGAGAACTCCAGTCGACGGGAATTTCTCAAAGTGGCAGGCGTAACGGTGGGAGGCGCAGCAATCTTGCCCGCGTCCAGCTATGCAAACATTATCGGTGCGAACGATCGCGTGCGCGTCGGCGTAGTAGGATTCTCCGATCGCTTCCGCTCCAGCCTGCTACCTGCCTTTCTTGAGCATTCCAAGGAAATGAACTTTGAATTTGCGGCGGTCTCCGACATTTGGGACCGCCGCCGCGCCGAAGGTCAGGCGGAAGTCGGCAAGCGTTCTGGAAAGACTGTCGAGGCAGTTCGCAATAATGACGAATTGTATGCGCGCAAAGACGTCGACGCCGTTATGATTGCAACAGCAGATTTTCAGCACGCGCAACACGGCGTGGAAGCAGTGCGCGCGGGTCGCGACGCGTACGTTGAAAAACCGATGGCCCACACGATGGGCGACGCGAAGGCGATTCGCCAGGCCGTGAAAGAAACTGGAAAAATCGTGCAGATCGGCACGCAACGGAGAAGTTCACCTGTTTATCAGAATGCGTACGAGTACATTCAAAGCGGACAATTCGGTGACATCGTATCTGTGTTGATGACCTGGAACGTGAACCAACCGGGCCGTTGGCGTAGACCAGCTTTAGTAGCGAGTCTTCGCGAAGAGCAGACCGATTGGAAGCGCTTTCTGCTGAACCAACCCTATGAGCCTTTTGATGCTCGCAAGTATGTCGAATTCCGCCTGTTCTGGCCGCTGTCTTCCGGCATTCCCGATCAGTGGATGGTTCACCAGATCGACACGGTTCACTGGTTCACGGGATTGCCCCGCCCGCGCAGCGTAGTGGCCAACGGCGGAATCTATTTGTGGCACGACGGACGCAAGAATTGGGACACCATGACTGCGGTTTTCGACTATGGCCCCCTGGATGATCCGTCAAAAGGTTTTCAGGTAGTGTACAGCTCGCGCATGACCAACGAAGCCGGTGAGGTGAAGGAACTGTATTACTCGAATGGGGGCACTCTTGATCTCGACAAGCGCATCATTTCCTCCGAAGGCGGCTTGACCAAGCAGTACGCCAGCGAAATGAATCTGCCGCCGAACCTGCTGCCCAACATTTCTTTGAGCCATATTGGCGGCCACACGGCCACGGGCGCAAACACCGGAGGAGATGCCGACACCTCCGCAAACGTGCGCAACTGGATGGAATGCGTGCGCAGCCGCAAAACTCCGAATGCCAACATCGCCGCGGGCTACAGCCATTCCGTGGCCCTCTGCATGACGATTGCGGCAATTCAAACGGGCAAACGCGTGACCTTTGACGATGCCACCCAAGAAATCATCGTCACCGGTTGAAGAATCTGTAACTTGGGTGCACTTTCAGACTTCTCGAATTATCTTCAGCAAGCCTTCCATAGATTCGCGGCTGGACGCTTCCCTATTTTTTGCAGCGTTCATGTAATGCGTCTCGAGCGACAACGTCCCTTCGTAACCATCCTTCCATGCGGCACGAAATTGTCCTAGGTAATCGATCTTGCCTCCGCCAATTGGCCGCCAGGTTGATTCCGCCTGACCCGGATCATCCTGCGCATCTTTCAAGTGCATGTGCCAGATGCGCTCCTTATCCAACGGAGCGTAGCCATCCGGATAAGGCTTCTTTTCGCCGGCCGCAAAAGCGTTTCCCGGATCCCAATTCAATCCGATCGCAGGCGATTTCACCACCTTCAAAATTGCAGCGCTTTCCACCCCCGTCGCCACATTGCACGAAAATTCATTTTCGAGCACCAGCCTGATCCCTTCGCGCTGAGCCGTGGCTGCCGTTCTGTCTAGCTCCTTTGCAACGCGATCGAAAACCGTATTGGGGTCAGGCACACGAAGAAACGCAAAAATACGCACCTTATCCGTGCCAAAATCCTTGGCACGAGCAATTGCGCGCTCCAGCACCGCGTCTTGCTTTGCAAAGTCACTTTGCAGCGGGTCATTCTTTGGATCATTAAACTTCGAAGTGGTGCCCGGCAGCAGTGTCTTGAAATAGGGCGAATCCACGACTGATACTCGCAGATTATATTTTTCCAGCAGATCTTTTGCGCGCTCCACGTCCTCGTTCGTAAACTCAGTCACGTACTTTCCCCAGACGAAGCGAAGCTCCACCCAGTTCAACCCAAAGCCTTTCGCCCAGATCAACGCTTGCTCGAAATCCTGCGTCACTTCATCTGTGATAACGCCAAGTTTGAATTGACTCAAGTTTGCAGCCCGAAGAGGATTCCCAAGAGCCGCCAGCAAGGCTGCACCCGCACCGACGAATTCCCTTCTGCCAATTTTCACTGTCATACGCCTCTGGATCGAATTCACGGCGATGCAATGCCGTTTTCCGCCTCTGATCGATTGACTCAACTACAAGCACAACCTACTATAATTTCCGCTCAAGCAAACGTCCATCCCAGGATTCCGCGGGATTCGCCGAAAATAAAGTGAGGACCGATGAATTTAATTCACTCTCGACTGTTCGTTTTTGCTTTAGTTTCCCTTGCTTCGATCTGTTTGCTGCCGTTCGCTTCGGCACAAAATTGGAACTATCCGAATGCCCGCAAATCCGATCAGGTCGACGATTACCATGGCTTGCACGTTGCCGATCCGTACCGTTGGCTCGAAGACGACAATTCCGCGGAAACGGGAGCTTGGGTGAAGGCCGAGAATGAAGTCACATTCGCATATCTAGACAAAATTCCGTACCGCATGCAAGTCCGCCGCCGCCTCGAACAGCTATTTAATTACGCACGGTACACGCCTCCGGTCCATCGCGGCGAATATTACATTTTTTCGAAAAACGACGGCCTGCAAAACCAGAATGTACTTTACGTGCAAAAGGGCTTGGATGGCGCACCGGAAGTCTTGCTCGATCCCAATAAATTTTCCTCCGATGGAACCTCCAAACTGTCTTTTTCCGAGCCGTCGCGAAATGGCCAATACCTTGCCTATGGAATTTCCTCCGGAGGATCGGATTGGCAAGAAGGCCACGTTCTGGAAATTACCACGCGTAAGGTGCTGCCTGACGAGTTGAGATGGATCAAAGCGTCGGGAATCGCTTGGGCCGGCAATGGCTTCTATTACAGCCGCTATCCTGCGCCGCTCGAGGGTCACGCACTCTCCTCGAAGAATGAGTTTCACCAGGTTTATTTCCATAAGGTTGGCACACCACAATCCGCCGATGAATTGATTTTTGAGGACCAGAACAATCCGGAACGATTCCATTTCGTCGTAACCTCAGACGACAGCAGGTATGCGTTTCTGCTCATCACGGATGAAGGGAAAGGCAAAAAGGGTAATTCCCTTGCTTATCTCGACCTCAGCTCAAAAGCTAATAAATTTCTCCCGATCGTTTCGGAAATTGGCGACGATTCTTTTACTCCCCTGGATGACGTCGATGGCAGATTTCTGATTGAAACAAATCGCAATGCCCCCAACAACAAAATCGTTCTATTCGATCCCGCTAACTCATCGTGGAAAGAAGTGATACACGAGCAGCCAAACGTGATTGATTTTGCTGGCGTTGTTGGCGGTAAGATCGTCGTTTCTTATTTAAAAGATGTGACGAGTCACGTTTATATCTACGACCTGAACGGCAAACAAGAAAATGAACTGAAGTTGCCAGGCGCCGGGACCGCATTCGAATTTCAGGGAACTGATAAAGATAGCAACCTGTTTTTCGGATTTACTTCGCCGATTTATCCCTCGACAGTTTTTCGGTATGACATCACAACGAAAGACACGATGATTTATCGCGCGCCACAGATTCCCGGATTCAACTCCGATAGCTACGAGACGAAACAGGTGTTCTATGCCGCCAAAGACGGTACGCGTATTCCGATGTTCATAACCTATAAAAAAGGTGTGGTGTTAGATGGCAAGAATCCCACATTGCTTTACGGTTATGGCGGCTTCAACGTCTCGGAAACACCCATTTTCCGCCCCTTGGTATTGGGATTGCTTGAGCAGGGTTTTGTGTTTGCTTCAGCAAATCTCCGGGGAGGCGGCGAATACGGGGAAAAATGGCACGATGCCGGGTCAAAACTCAACAAGCAAAACGTGTTTGACGATTTTATAGCCGCAGCAGAGTGGCTGATCACCAACAAATACACTTCCACCGACCATCTAGCCATCAACGGCGGGTCAAACGGCGGATTGCTAGTGGGCGCGGTGATGAATCAGCGTCCGGAGCTGTTTCAGGTAGCGGTGCCGCAAGTTGGTGTGATGGACATGCTGCGATTCCAGAAATTTACGATCGGCTGGAATTGGATATCTGACTACGGCACCAGCGACAACACCGAACAATTCAAGGTCCTGTATTCCTATTCGCCGCTGCACAATATTAAAGCCGGTGTGAAGTATCCGGCAACGCTGATTACCACCGCAGATCACGATGACCGCGTCGTTCCCGCGCATTCCTTTAAGTACGCCGCAACTTTGCAGGCGCTGGCTAGCCACGACAATCCGGTTTTAATCCGCATCGAAACAAAATCCGGCCACGGAGCCAGCAGTACTACCAAAGCCATAGAAATAACCGGCGATGTTTACTCGTTTATTTTTTACAACCTTGGTGTGACACCGAAGTATTAAGTAGTTTTCCAAGGTGCAGGCAACTTTTGATTCCAGGAGTTCACTAAATGAAAGTTTTGAGTCGTGGTGCTGTCCTGCTTACCGTCCTCACGCTAGCTACTTTCCCGATTCTTGCAGATTCAAAAATAGTTGCTCGCTGGGTGTTAACGGGCCTGCCGATGCCAAAACTGAAGCAAATTTTGATCATTGCTGTGATCGACAACTACCTCATCCGACAAGAATTCGAAGATCAGATGGAAAAGTTGCTCGCAAAATCCGGTGTGGAAGCGGTGCCGAGCCACATGGTGTTGCCGCCGCGAAATGAAATGATGGAAGGTGAACTGAAGCAGCGGATTAAGGAAAGCACACTCGATGCAGTGCTGGTGGTCCGGCCAAAGGCAGTGCGGAAGGAAACCGAAGAAGTAATTACGGGCGGATTTTATGTCCCGCCCCCGGGTTACTATTCGTTTTGGCCGTATTGGGGTTTGGCTTCCGCGCAGTTTTATCCAACGAATTCGTATACCACGGAGAACACCATCGTCCGTGCGGAATTCAATTTGTACAACACCAAGGATGAGAAGTTGATCTGGAGCGGCGAGACTGACACGGTCTACTCGAAAGATTTTCAGAAATTGGGCAAGCAATACGCGGAAATGCTCGTGAAGCAACTAAAGAAAGATAAGGTAATAGGGAAAAAGTAGCGGCGACCACATTTTACCGGCGAACTACCAATGTGCCTGCAATCATGTCGTGCAAGGCTTGCTTGCGCTCCGTAAAGCCCGCCATGATGTAACCAAGGGCAAACGGTATCAGTCCGGTGACTATCTTTGAAAAAAAACGTCCTGTTGCATGCAGAAAGGAAAGACGTTGGCCATTTAAGTCCGTTACGTAAATACTCATTACTTTTTTCCCCGGGGTTCCCTGCCAAGCCGAACTCTCGAAATACGCGTGATACAGCCAGGTAATCAAGATCGCTACTGCCGCAAGCGTAAAGATCAGCGAAAACATCGCCGCGACGAGAGCCGGATCGGGCGGTTGGCCATTTCGCGGAAAATCTCCAAGGTTATGCAGATGTGCTGCCGCACCCGTCATCAGCGCGAACACAATGAAGAGAGGAACGATGGCAGCGCCCATGAGGATGCTGTCCAAAAGATAAGCCACCAAGCGAAGCCAGAATCCGGCATATAGAAATTGGCCTCGTCCCGCGCTATATCCCGCAACTCCAACGTTGGGTGGCACACTGATCGCCGCAGGGTTGGCGATGGCCGGACGCGATTGCGGAGTGCCGCAGGAGGTGCAAAAAGCCGAGTCGGCGGAGACCGCCGAACCACATTTGGAACAATACACGCTGAGCGCCTCCGGATTCTATCAATCGCATTTAATGGGCAGAGTTGCGACCGCAGGAAGGATACAACAGGAAACGAAATTATTCGCAGCCTTCTTTCAGAAATTGCTCAAGATGCTCCTGGGCCTCAAGATTGCCCTTTTTCGCGGCTGCAGTGAGCAAGATTTTGGTTTGGTCGCAACTTTTGGAAACACCTTGACCTGTCCGATAGAGTTCGGCGAGTGTCACTTCCGCACTCGAATTCCCCTTTTTGACCGCGTCCCACAATAATCGCACTGCCTCTGGCAACCCTGCTTCGGTATTTTTATTTTTCAAGATGTCCTGAGCGGCAAGATATTCCTGTTCTCCAGGCTGATCGGAAGCACCGGCCGGTGGAGTGGAATATGTGGTTGTGCGATGGACAGTCGGAAGCGGCACGGGTGGTGTCGCTGGAGCAGTTGCGATCGACGGATTTTTTACCGGTTGCGGTGAGGTATTTTCAACAACCGGCGGAACTTCAATGTCCTTTTGGGGGGGGACAGGCGAAGCCGCTTGGTCTGGAGCTGCGGCCCCGGCATTACTTGCATCGGCAGTAGGTGCAGACGAATTGGGCGTGCTAGCTGGTATGCCGGTTTGTTGCGAAGATTCATCACTTTTCGGCGTGTAGGAAATCTCGGGCGAATCTGAACCGGCAATCTTCTGCCCCAACCAAATTATGGCGTTGCCCAATGGCCGGTGATATACGACGGCACAGGCAAGCAAAGCCAAGCCGATCATCATGCGTATTGCTAAAGCGATGCCCGAACGCGCATATCCGCGATTTAGAATTGCTGGTTCAGGGATAGCTGCCATTTCGGAGAGGACGGGTAACGGCTCGAGTTTTGGTACTTGAACTAGCTCGGGCGCTTCTGGAATCGGTTCGGGTACTTCCACCGCCAGAGGCTCAATCTTCGCTTGCTCAACATCTGAAACCCTCTCCAGAACAGGAGTGGGTTCCCCCTTTGAATCTGCAACCGGGTGAAAGGCAGCTGATTTTTTTTCGGGAATATCTCGGTTCTGCGGGCTGAGGATACTGGAGCGCAACTCGTCGCGCAACTCTTGCAAGGTGGAAGTCTCCTGTGCGACCGATTTTGCTGGAAGACTTGACTGGGGTATAACAAAGGAATTTGCACGAAGCCACACGCGCACGCAGCGCGGCAGTTCCTCTGGAATCGAAGTGAATTGCAATCCGGCGACCCGGCCTTCTTCTTCCACCCATAACACTTTGCACTGGCCCTCGAGGCGAGTTTCAGGGTCGAGCGAAAACGCAAAGGAGGTGGAATCGCCAAGGCGCAAAGGCCTCATCGCGCGCATCGCGAAGCCCTTTTCCGAGAGATCGCGTAGCATACCGCCGTTGGACGAGGACAGTTCCACGTAAACAAGCCCTAGGGGGCGTTTTCGCAACTCTTTTCGGCGTTCGGTGTTAACCGTTCGGTTGGGCATCTTCGCCTGATTCTACCCTTACTCCGACCCACAAGGAGTCGAGAATATTGTGTAGTCGCCAAAATTGCACTTAAGCAAGACAGATTCTCTGCATGGAACTTTAGCGCACCGTCGACTTTCGCGCTTCCTCCACAATCAGCTTATCGAAGGCGGCGGGCAAAGCTTCGCGGGGTGAATAAGGCCCTGGAACATAGGCGCGCGAACTGATTCCCAACTGAGAGAGTTCGGAAATTCCCCAATCCTCTCGGTTCGTTCTATCCCAAAACGCCACGGCATCTTCGGCTTGAAAATCCGGCTTGTTCATTTCGCTCGGATGGAAGTGCCATTCGCAAATCACGCGGGTTGCGTCAGGGGCAACCGGCCAAAGCGTGTGGGTCATCATGTAATCGGGATGTAAGCTAAGAAACAGATTAGGATAGATGGTGTAGTAGAGAGTTTGCTTCCGAGCGGATTCCGACAACCCAGGCAGATATTCGCGATGAATGGCGCCGTCCATGCTCATTGTCTGCGCGTTATCGCGGAAACCCATTGATCCGCCGATATAGGAAGAGTTCGGAATTTCATTCTCACCGCTGAGGTAATTGGTGATGCGGCTGAGCAACGGATGCAGCACCGGGCAGTGCATGCACTCGTTGTAATTAATCACGATCAGTTTCCAGTTGGCTTTCACGTTGTAGACAATTCGTTTGTAAATGCGCAACTCTTGCATCTGCCAGGGCGCAAATTTTTCCGGCAAATCGGCTAGTTGCATTGCCAATGACTGGGGCTTCTGGCTGGACAAGTTTAGGAAAAGGTGGCCGTCCCAGGTGTCCACATCGACGGAATGCAGCGGATAGTTCCCGTGCTGAAAACCCGCATCCTCCATATGTGGAGCGCCGAGCAGTTTTCCGTCCAACCCGTATGTCCACGCGTGGTAGGGACATTGAATCCGTCCGGCAAAGGTCCCGTGCGTTTCCCCGCAGATCCGGGTCCCCCGATGGCGGCATACATTGTAAAAAGCTCGCAGAGTTCCACTGCTGTCTTTCGTGACGATAACGCTTTCACCGCCAACTTCGCACAGAAAATAGTCGCCCGGGCTGGCAAGCTGCTCACCGCGCCCCGCACAGATCCACTTCTGAAAGAAAAGCTGCTCCAACTCCTGATGAAAAATCCCGGCATCGGTGTAGTAGCGGGCCGGCAAGGTTGTCGCCTGTGATGTCATAAAATGCTCCAGAGAATAGAACTTTAGTCTGGAGGCGGAACGGTTGCAACGAGGTTCGAAACCCTCCAAGCACAAGCGTATAAGTAGGCGAACGATTTGGCATCGCGGAGAAGGGGCCACAGTGGTAGGATTTCAGATGCCACGCCCGGCTCATTTCGGAATGAGAGTCACCTATTCCGGTCCGAAATCGAACAAAAGTAAGGAGAGCAAGCCATGCGTTGGACACCCGGTGGGCAAAGTGATGACATTGAGGATCGTCGAGACCAAGGCGGCGGGGGCGGATTTGGTTTTGGCGGCATGCGCCTCGGGCTTGGCGGAATTATTATCCTGTTCGTTCTCAGTCTGATCTTTAAGCAAAACTTTTTTGCGTTGCTCGGCAGCGGCGGCGGAACCGCCAGCAATGTCGCTCCGAGTCCTTCGGCGGTCGGCCAGCCCAATTCACCACGAGACGAACAAGAAAAACCGCTGGTACAGTTTGTGTCCTTCGTTTTGGACGATACGCAGAAAACCTGGACAGAAATCCTGCCACAACAAGCTGGTACGCCCTATCGGCATGCAAAACTGGTCTTATTTCGCGATTCCACGCAGTCAGCTTGTGGCGGAGCAGACGCCGCGACGGGGCCTTTTTATTGTCCTGGCGACGAAAAGGTCTATATCGACCTTGGCTTTTACGATGAACTGAAACGGCGTTTCGGCGCGCCCGGCGAATTCGCCCAAGCTTATGTGCTGGCGCATGAAATCGGCCATCATGTGCAAAAAATCGTCGGGATTGAAAGCAAGGTGCGACGCTTGCAACAGAGCAATCCCCGCGCAGGCAATCAACTCTCTGTGGCCATGGAATTACAGGCAGACTGTTTTGCGGGGGTCTGGGCTCATTCGACGCAGCAACGCGGGTTGCTGGATCCCGGCGACGTCGAATCGGCATTAGGTGCAGCTGCCGCCGTCGGCGACGATCATATCCAGAAAATGACCCGGGGCACGGTGCAGCCCGAGACATTCACACACGGGAGTTCCGAACAGCGCATGAATTGGTTCCGAAAGGGCCTGGACAGCGGCTCGATTGCCGCTTGTAACACCTTCTCAGAATAGCTTCCGGCTACTCCTCCACCGGCGAGCCCTTCAGCGGCTTCTGGGAGCCTGGAACTTCGGGCTCCCGTACTTTATCGATTGCGGCTTGTATGGTCTTCTGCTTCCGCGGATCGATCCACGAATCCTGATTGACAAATGTGGTTTGCGTGGGCAACGCCAGCACCACGCCATATTTTTCGAGAATATCCATGATCTTCAGGAACAGCGCCTCCTGGGTCTTCAGATACGTAGCAAAGTCAGGTTCCAGGATGTACAGATACATTTCCAGCTCCAGTGCATATTCAGCGAATTTCACGAATTGCACACGCGCCGAGGCATCTTCGACTTTTGGATCATCAATAAACAGCTGGCGAATTTCCTGCAGCACAAATCGGACGTGGTCCGGAGAAAGGTCGTAACGCAAACGAATGGTCTGCTGGCAAAGAAATTTGTCACGAAAACGAAGATTCTCGATCGTGGCCGTGGCCATGGTTCCGTTCGGAATTGTCAGTAAAGTCCGCTCGGGAGTTCGCAGCCGCGTCGAGCGCAAACCGATATCTTCCACCACGCCCGTTTGATTATTTATTCTACAGGGGTCGCCAACCTGAATCACTTTGTCAAATAGCACCGAAACGCCGCCAAACAAATTTTCAAATGTTTTCTGCGCGCCTAAGCCGAGCGCCAAGGTTCCAATTCCTACGCCCGCCAGAGCCGCAGAAACGTCGACTCCAAGTCCGTGCAAAACCACCAGTGTGACAAAAACAAAAATGACCACTTCCACGAACCGGCGCAGTAAGGAAACGATGGAACGCTCCGCCAGCATCCCGCGGCTGGTGAAACTGGCACCAATTTGCGCGGATATCGCGCGAGTAATGCGGGTCAAAATCCAGTAGAAGGCAACCGCCAGAACAATAGAGATGACCCGGCGGTAATAAAGCCGGTAGAGCAGCGAAGTGCCTATCGAGCTGACGAAGGCATAGTGGACGATCACGGCAAACGTCAGCGTGGCGGGACCTAGGGTTAGGAAACGGGCCGGGGCGATCAACGGTAGGTGGCGAGTTTTGCGATATGTCCGGGTCGAATACTCGACCGCGAAGGTCAGAAGTCGGGCGAGCAATAAGCTGATGGGAACGAACAGGACAATCGCGATCCATTGCCAGATCGGCATGGACAACCAGCGGTGCACGACTAGCGAGGTGGGAATTTTCTTTTCAAACGCTGGAAATTTCAGGGTCTCGTAGGCCTCGGGAACCCGGTCGAGCGTCACTCTTGCGAAGTACCACAGCTTGTGGCCCTGGGAATCTTCCCGCCGCACAAGGTAGATAGGAAAGTCTCCACCCGTTCCCAGCACACCGCTTACTTTCTCCTGGTCTTCTGGCAGACCGTCGTCCAACCTTCCCTGTGGATCCCGGCTGATAAAATCGAGTGGCCCTGCAAATCTCTGATTGAGAATTGCCAAGAGCTGCTCAGCAAGTTCTTCCTCTTCGTCCTGGCTAATTTTCATTCGCCGGGGTGGCGGCTCGAAATACTGCGCGGCGAGTGCGTAACGTTCTTCCTGAGCCGCTTTGATAAACCCTAAAACACATCCACGGGGATTTTCTCGGCCAAGCGGGTCTGGCGGAATGGGTTGAGGCGGCGCAGGCGTTGCGGTAGCGGCTGGCGTGGACGAGGTAAGTCCGGGAATCTGAGCGGCAGAAAAAACGGCGAGAATTCCCAAGCTTAGAAGAACGGCGAATGCAAATCTGCAGCTAGCGCGCATGCCCACCGACTCCGGATTCAGAAATCATACTATCTGGTGTGTTTCTTTGGCGGAAGAAGCTTGGCGGGATTCACCCAAATGTTCGCGGTGCTGACGAAGCAGAAATTTATCGGTCATGCCTGCGATATAGTCGCAAACAATGATATAGCGCGGGACGCTGCCTGCCAGTTCCTCATATGCCTCCGGCATGGTATTCGCTTGGTCGAGAAAATACAAAAAGAGTTCCTCGAGGCACTGAACCGAACGCGTGCATTCCTCGGTGATGATCGGATGGTTGTAAATATGTGCAAACAAAAATGCCTTGAGCTGGGCATTTTGCTCGCACACGGGCTTGCTAAATCGAGCCAGTCGAGCCGGAAGGTTCCGAATCTCTTCGACCGTACTCGCCCCCGAGTCTTTCCGCAAACGTTCAGTGTTGCTGATCAGGTCGCTAGCCAAATGATCCAGCATATGGCGTAGTGCTTCGTTGAAAATCAATTGAATGCGGCTGTGGGCATGTTGTCGGTGAACTCGCGAAAAATACTCACCAAAAATAGGGACCTGCTGGCAGAGCGCATCCATGTCCAAGAGGTTTGCTTCAAGTGCATCATCCAGGTCCGCGGTATTGTAGGCGATTTCATCCACCCAGTCGATCAATTGCGATTCGAGCGGAGGCCGCAAGTCCAGCAAATATTCCGAAAGTTCGGGAAATTCGTTGGAAGTGTAATCCCGCGAGTGCTTCACAATTCCTTCGCGAACCTCGAACGTAAGATTCAGCCCGTTAAAATCGAGATATCGATGTTCGAACTGTTCCACAATTCGCAGCGCATGTAAGTTGTGATTGAAATACGCTCCGCGAGCGCGCATCAACTCGTTCAACTTGCGTTCGCCAGAGTGCCCGAAGGGCGGATGCCCTATATCGTGAACCAGCGCAAGGGCCTCCGCCAACTCGCCATTCAGATTCAGCGCAGCAGCCACGGTGCGAGCGATCTGTGCAACTTCCAGCGTATGCGTGAGCCGGTTGCGAAAATGATCCGAAAAACGGGTACTGAACACTTGCGTTTTGGCTTCCAACCGGCGGAATGCTCTAGAGTGAATAATGCGATCACGATCGCGCGCGTATTCGCCGCGATAAGAGTGGTGCGCTTCGGCAACTCGGCGGCCTCGAGAGGAGCCTGGTTGCATGGCCCAACGGGCCAAGGGTTGAGGAGTATCGATGGCGGATACCTCCCGCTGAAGTTAAAGCGGACCGGGCGTCAGGACTTGGGCGCAATCGTCTGCAAGCCTCGATCCGCTTCTTCAGAGATCGCCGAATTCGGGTAGTCCTTCTTGAGCTGTTGGTAAACTGTGCTGGCTTGGTTAGGGTCAGACTGCCTCAGCACGCCCGCCAGTTCTAGCAACACCAGCGGCTTTGGCACTAGCACCGATCCCGAGGTGGCAAGCGCGCGCAAGGTCTTGATCGCTTCTTCGGTCTTCCCATTGCGCTCAGCGATCAACGCTTTTTGGTAATCCGCCAGTGCGCCAAGTTCTTTATCAGAACCGGCGTTGATTTTGCTTAATTCCTCGGCAGCCTGGCTCAAACGATTCAGATCCATGAGGCAAAGTGCAGAGTAATAGCGCGAGAGCTTACCCGGTTTGGTGTTTGGGAATTTGTTGGCTACGACGGCGAACTTCACTTCGGCATCCTCCGCGCGCTTCAGCGGATCGGAGTAAGTAATCTCCCCCGGCAGCGTGGGTTGGCCTGGGATAGGAATCTGGGCGTTGAAAATCTTGAAGGCCTCGTCAAATTCCGCCTGGGCCGCGGCCTCCTGGCGATCGCTGTAAACCTTCCAGCCCACGTAGCAAACAGCCGCGATGATCACTGCGATGAGCACAATCGAGGCAATTCTGGTATGGGAAAGGACCGCTTCGGCCCCGTGCTCGAAGGTCTCGCGGACCTTGTCCTGCTTTAGTTCTTTACGCGAAATGTGTTCAGACACGAACGCTCCCCTGCTTTGGTTTCGAATCGTTAATCGTAGCACAAATATGAGATAAGCCGGTGGCCACCGGCCGAGTAACGAGTGCCGCAACGCCCTTCGACACCCTGAAAGGGGCGGGGGCCCAGGCATGGTAAATTAGAACTATGCAGACGAGCTGCACACATTGCGGCCAGCAGCATTTGCTGAGCGATGATCTGGTCGCGAAGTATCCCAAGGTGCAATTTCGTTGTACGCGCTGTGGGCACACCACCGTTGTGGCGATCAAGCGCCGCGTCGACGAAACGATGGTGATCTCGCCCATGCCTTCCTTCGGGAAAACCAATGTCGCAACGATGACCGCGGATTTACCCACTTCGGGCGATGGTCTATCGCTTCCGGATGGCATGGACATCGTCTTGGTCGTGACGGCCGGTCCCGATCGAGGGCTGGAGTTTCCATTGAAGAGCGGGCGAACAATCATCGGCCGAAAAGGCACGGACTTTGGCCTGAACGACCCTGAAATCTCCCGCCACCATTGCTTGATCGAAGTGCGCGATCAATTCGTGAACCTCAAAGACCTCGATTCCACCAACGGCACCTTTTTTGAAAATGAAAGAGTGCGCGCCGCATTCCTCCAAGATGGCGCGGAGTTTCGAGTCGGTACCAGCACCATCCGCATCAGCATCCGCCCCCGTCCAGAGAATCCAATCACACCAATTTGAGATACGAGCGCCGGCGTGGTAGTTTTCGCACAGAGATGAATCGCTTGAGTATTTGCATCGTCGCCCAAAACGAAGAGCATAATCTTGCGCGCGCTTTGCACTCTGTCCATTCGATTGCCGATGAAATCGTGCTGGTGGATGGTGGCAGCACGGATGGAACGCTGGGGATCGCCCAACGATTCGGCTGCAAAATCTTCCGTCGTCCGTTCACAAACCACGCCGACCAGAAAAACTTTGCAGCTTCCGTTGCTTCGTGTGAATGGATTTTCCTGCTGGATGCCGACGAGGAGCTCAGCACGAAACTCAGGGAGTCGGTCGGAAAATGGAAACAGGAAACGCCGCACTTCGCTGTATACGAAATGGCTCGGCTGACCTGGTACTTGGGAGCATGGATTCACCACTCGCGTTGGTATCCGGACTGGCAGCGGCGTATTTATGAGCGCGGTAGCGCGAGTTTTGCCGGCGCGATTCATTCGGCCCTCCGTTACGACGGCAAGATTGGCCGATTGGATGGCGATTTGCTCCACTACACGATCCGAAACTATGCGGAGCACGAAGCCAAACTCGATCGATACACCAGCGCCATTGCTCAGGAGATGTTTGACCAGGGAAAGCGCAATTGGCGCGGCGCAATGTGGTTCGCCGCTCCTTGGAGTTGGGTGCGCCACTTCGTCCTCGGCTCGGGGTTTCTGGATGGATATCGCGGTGCTCTCATTGCGCAAATGGCTGCGCGAGGGGTCAGGCAAAAATTCGCAAAACTTGGCAAATTGGTGGAAGCCGAAAAATTGAAAAATCGGAGCGATGTGGGATGATTCCACTGATCGTGGATTTGGAAACTGAGTGGCGCGGAGGGCAGAGTCAGATGTTGCTGCTGCTGAAGGGGCTTTACGAACGGGGACACGCGGCGGAACTAATCGCCGTGAAGGGCTCGCCGTTGGCGCACCATGCGCGCAGGGAAGGTATCTACGTCCACACCATCTCAAAAAGGGCGAGGCGTTTCAGGGCCGCTGCTAGAATCCGTTCAGTGATGGCTGATGGCCGCATCGATCTGGTCCATGTGAACGAGGCGCATGCGTTGACCGCAGCATGGCTGGCGGGCGTACATCGTCGGGTGCCCCTGCTGTCGTCGCGCCGGATTGGTTTCCCGCTGCAGAAAAATTGGATCTCCAGAGCACGGTACGCCGCGCTCGAAAAATTCGTAGCTAACAGCAAAGCAGTAGCGCGAAGCGTAATCGACAGTGGCTTCCCTTCCGAACGCATCGCTGTCGTGAATGAAGGTGTAGAAATCCCGGCTTTGGTACAGCCCCACGAACGGCAGCTGGCGCGTAAAAGGTGGGGGGTGGCCGATGATGAGTATTTGATTGGCTGCGCCAGTGCCTTCGTCCCAGAAAAAGGTCAGCGGCACTTGGTAAACGCTTTGCCCGCGGTGAAAGAACAATTTCCGAAGGTGCGTCTGTTGCTTGTGGGCGAAGGCCGCTGCCGCGCCGAAGTCCAAGGGCTGACTATGCGCCTTAACTTGGAATCGTCCGTCCTGCTGCCGGGTTTTACGTCGAATATGCGCGAATTTTACGCGGCGCTCGACGCCTTCGCGTTCCCCTCGGAATTTGAGGGACTCGGCACGGCTCTACAAGCCGCAATGGCATATGCGCTTCCCGCTATCTCCACCACCAGAGGCGCGCTTGGCGAAGTGGTCGATGCTGGTCGCACGGCGCTGGTCGCGGAACCCGACGCTCCGTCTTTTGCCGCTGCGATAATCCAATTGATGCGCGATCCCGAACTGCAGCGGAGACTTGCCGACGCTGGCCGTCAAGAAATAAAAAACCGCTTTTCGGTAGACCGAATGGTTGAAAACACACTGAATTTATATCAACAACTTCTCCGCTAAGCCTGATACCCTTTCGGAAATTTCTGTCGCCAACCCCAGGCGGACTGAATGATCTCTTCGAGCGAGGAGTGTGCAGCTTCCCAACCGAGCGTCTTCCTCAGCTTTTCATTGCTGGCCACCAGCACCGCTGGATCACCAAGTCTGCGCGGGCCAAGCTTATGCGGAATTTTTCGTCCAGTAATCCGCTCCGCAGTCTGCAGCACTTGCAGGTTCGTGTATCCGTCGCTGGTGCCGACGTTAAAGGCTTCGCCCGGCACCCGGTCGATTTCCTCCAGCGTCCGCAAATGCGAATCGGCAATATCAAGCACGTGAACATAATCGCGAACGCATGTGCCGTCTGGCGTCGGAAAATCCGAGCCGAAAATTTCCAGCATCGGGTAAGCACCAAGCGCCGTGTCCAGCACCCGCGGAATCAAATGCGTTTCCGTACGATGGGCTTCGCCTCGTTCCTTGCTGGCTCCGGCCGCGTTGAAGTAGCGCACGGTGACAAACTTTAATCCGGTGTAGCTGCGGTAATCGGCCAAAACGTTTTCAAACGTTAGCTTGGATTTACCATAGGGATTTATTGGCGATTTACGATGGTCTTCGGTGATGGGAACTGCCTCCGGTTCGCCATAAGTAGCTGCGGTGGAAGAAAAAATAATCTTGTTCACGCCGTGCCGCACCATCGAATCGAGTAAATTGATGCCACCGGCCACGTTCGCCGAGTAAAACGCACTGGGCTCGCTTACTGATTTGGCCACCAGCGTTTCTCCCGCGAAGTGCATCACCGCATCGATCTTGTAGTTGGAAAAAACTTCTTCGATTTCTGGCCGGACCAGGATGTCGGCTCGGCAAAAAATCGCTCCTGGCGGGACCGCCTCTCGATGTCCTTCCGTCAGATTATCGAGGGCGACAACGCCGTAACCGCGGGCCAGCAATACTTCCGAGCAAATGCTTCCGATGTACCCTGCTCCGCCTGTCACGAGAATATTCAATGTTCGGCTCCCTTGTGTGTAGCTTGCATTAGGCAAACAAAAGCTATTCCGTCGAGTATATAACGGCTACCCATTGGCGTTTGTGAAGGGATGAAGAGGAATCCTACGAGTTCGCGACCCAAACCTTCAAAAGTCTCAGAGGAAGCCGATCGGAGGGTGGCGTCGAAAGAGCAGAACCGTCGTTACGCTCAGGAGGACAATGAGCGGGCAAGCCCGGCAGCAGCGCCAGAGTAGCAGAAACTTCTTCAAGCTAAAACTAAGAAAGCGCCGGATGGGTTTTAAGGCCCGCCCGGCGCTCTCTTGCGCTAGTTACTTCTTCCTGCAAAGGATTCTCCCGTCGTTCCCTCCTATCCACTCGCCAAAATTCGTCAAGCTAATTCTTAGATTCGACTACCCATCGCCCCTTCGTCTCGAGAAACTCCACCCCAATTGCATAGCCGTCGCCATGAATCGGTTGGCAGTAAGCCACTCGAGCCGCCGAACGAAACTCTCCTGTGCGTGAAGCGAACTCAACCGGGGAGCCCTTCTCCCAACGGCGAACGCTGATTACCCGCGCGCCCTTCCCGCTGACGTTTTCCGTAAACGTCGATTCCGTACCCGGCACTTGCCGGTGGCCACGCAAAACCACTGGAATTTCCATCGGGATGCGATCTTCGCGACGGCGCAGTGGTTGCATTTCTCGGAGCGACATTCCTTGGCCTCAGAGGCACGCTGCAATGCGTGCAATGGAATTTATGGCGCTGCCGCGATGCTTCATCCGATAAAGCATGCGGTCTGCTGCACCCAGAAGTTTTTCCGGGGTATCGCCGTCCTCCGGATAAGCAGCGATGCCTGCGCTTACCGACAGCGTTGGTTCTTCCTGTTCCGCCGAAAGGCGTTCGCGAACTCGTGAAGCTACGCGCGTGGCAATTTCCTTAGGCGCTTCAGGTAGTACCAATGCAAATTCATCGCCGCCATAACGCGCAGGCGTATCAATCGCGCGCGAATGATTGCGCAAGGTTTTTGCCAGGCGAACCAGGGCGCGGCTGCCAACCAGGTGCCCAAATCTGTCGTTGATCGTTTTCAACCCATCCATATCCAGCAGCACGATGCTGAAGGGACGGTGTGTGCGGCGCGAACGTTCTAGCTCCGATTCGATCACCGCGATGAGCCTGCGGTAATTTGCCAGCCCCGTGAGCGAGTCACTGACCGCCATGTTGCGAACTTGATCGAACAATCGAGCCTGATCGATCAGCGCACCGACCAAAATGATCGCGTAGCTGGCCACTTTGCTGAGTTCTGCAAGGAAAAATGGCCCATCGAATAACCGGCGTGAAAACAGCGCCGCCAGATGGCACGCACCATTCAGTAGCGCCACCAAAAACAATGAGTAATCGTAGATCGATGCGTCGCTATCATTTTTCTTTCCGGCTAGGTACCGGCGATAGAAAAAGAAGGAGGCCAGAATGAATAATCCCCCAGGAAGCAATTCCCAGGGACGCGAGATAAACGCCCTCGCCTGGGCTACCGGTGTCGCAGGCGCGGCAAGGAACGCCGCGCTGGTCACATAGGCTGCGCCTGCAACCACGAGCAACGCACCGGCAGTTTCACGGCTCGGTTGACGCGCGGTGGGCAAGAACCGTTCGACAGCCAATGCGGCAAGCAGAAGTACGGCAAGCAGAGTGCGGCCAACCATCCAACCCATGGGTACATGCGATAGTGGAACTGGCCCCGCATGCAACAAACTGCTCAATCCAAAGTAGCTCAGCGTCTCAATGGTACCGGAGAGCACAAACCCAAACGCGAGAATCAGCGCTACGCGATCGTGTGTTCCGCGAAAGCGCACCAGAGCATTCGCGGCGTAGCAGAAACTCAGCAGCGATCCGCCAACTTCGAGGAAGAGGTAAGTATTGGGTGAGCCAAAGGCGTGAGAATAACGCGAGTAGAAAACGATGCCAAGAAACAGGGCGATGAGAACACCATAGCCGATGGCAGGCAGGTTTCCACGGTCTCGGCTGAGAAACCCTTTGATTTTGGCCCAATCGCCCAACATACCCCCCAATTGCCGGAGAAACCCGACAACTGAAGGGGATTGCACGTGCCATGCCTTTTCCGGACCGCGAAAGGGCTACTCCAACTAGCTGAGTATCAAGAACTTATAGAAGTCAGCCGTTTTCAATTTCCCACCTGAGACCCGGCGCGAGACAGCTCACACGCTCCGAACTGCTCCCTCTTGGTACCTTAACGCGAATGTATCCAGAGAGTTAGCAGGCCATTGGACAAACCCAGTCGAGTCCGAGGCGAATCTCGATTTGAGACAGTCTCACGCTTGCCATCGACCGCGAAGTTCAGGGCTTTGGGGCTGGAGGAGCCAGGTCCCGCGCCCCGACGGAGTTTGTAAAACCCTGGCGCTTGTGCGACCCGTCGCAGAATGGTTGGTTCGCAGAATGACTGCAACGGCAAAACGATACCGCCGAACGACCCCCTAAACCGAAGGCCCTTCCTTCTTGATCTACGACCTCAAAATCTCCTTCCACTTTGATGGGACCATTATTGAAAATTGTAACCTTGGTAGTTGCCAACGAACCCTCCGTGAGATTTTTCCAGCTTTACTTCAACCTGAAACCTAGTATCGCGGCACCGTCGGGTCAACTTCCGTCGACCATGACAGAATTCCTCCGCGTAGATTCAACACCTTGCGGAACCCGGCCTTGCGCAGGAAATCCACGGCTTCCGCCGAACGCTTGCCGCTACGGCAGTGGGCGATGATCTCATTGGAAGAGTCCAGCTCATGAACCCGCCGCGGCAACTCGCCCAGCGGAATGAGGTGTCCCTTCAGATTGCAGATCTGATATTCGTGCGGTTCGCGAACATCTAGAATAAACAGATCATCTCCACGATCCATGCGCTGTTTCAACTCGGTCGGAGTAATTTCAGGCACGTGAAGATCAACTTCTGGCTGTTCTTCGCCTCGCACTCCACAGAATTCATAGTAATCGATCAGCTTATGGATTTTGCGGTGCGTCCCACACATTGGACATTTCGGATTCTTGCGCAACTTCAATTCGCGGAACTTCAAAGACAGCGCATCGAAAAGCAGCAGACGCCCAACCAGCGATTCGCCACGATCGATTAGCAGCTTGATCGTTTCCAAAGCCTGCAGCGAGCCGATGATCCCTGGCAACACGCCTAGCACTCCTCCTTCGGCACAGGAAGGAACCAGTCCCGGCGGAGGCGGTTCTGGATACAAACAGCGGTAACACGGCCCATCCGGCATGCCAAACACCGTGCACTGGCCTTCGAAACGGAAAATCGAGCCATACACATTCGGCTTGCCCAACAGAATACACGCGTCGTTCACCAGGTAGCGCGTGGGAAAATTGTCGGTGCCATCGACGATGACGTCATACTCCTTGAAAATCTCCAGCGCGTTCTCGCTGGACAATTTCGTAGCGTAGGTTGTGACTTGTACGTCCGGATTCAGATTCGTCAACCGGGCCTTCGCGGCTTCGGTCTTGGGTTTGCCCACATCGCTCGTGCCAAACGTCACCTGACGCTGCAAATTGGTGAAATCCACGATGTCGAAATCCACCAGGCCAATTTTGCCGACTCCCGCCGCCGTCAAATACAGCCCCAGAGGCGCTCCGAGTCCGCCAGTGCCGATCAGCAGCACTTTCGCACCTTTCAACTTTAACTGACCGTCCATCCCAACTTCCGGCATGATCAGGTGGCGGCTGTAGCGCAGGATTTCTTCGTTGGTCAAGCTCGCCGCCGGAACGTGTCCGGGCAACAGCCGTTCTTTTGTAGGCATACAGGTGGTCCTTCCAATCATCTTACGCGCTTCACCGCAGTGTGAAAAGCGCAAGGCCAACATTCAATTCTTCGCGTTCTGCGAAGTCAGGTCGTACGGATAGTTCCACGCTGGGTACAAGTTAAGCGGTTCTTCGAAGCCGCTAAGCTCACGAGGAAGGGCGCACGGCCAGCGAAAATCACAAATTACTATACCTGGCCAGTAATGAAATATCTCCGCGCGGAAGGGGCGATTATCCGTCGTTCGGTTCGGCATCCAACTAAATCCGTGCACGCCAAACTGGATGCGCGTAGAATGCTACGCGCTGCGCGCCGGGAGTGCGATCGGGGGCCACTCCAAGTCAAGTTAGCTGCGGGAGGCCATCATCCATGACGACCTCTGCAGAGCACGGCCCCCGCGCCATCCTTCAGATGGGAATGACGGCCAAGCTCACCCACTTCAGTTTTTCTACCCTCACCACTATCGGCTTCGGAGACGTGACTCCACTTCACCCTTTTGCGCGCTCGCTGGCCACTGCGGAAGCCTTCGTCGGCCAACTTTTTCACGCAATCCTGATTGGCGCTCCGGTGGCCATGGCCCTTCAAACTCACTCTAAATCCTGATCGTCTGAACTTGCGAAGCTCACCCCGCGTATCGCGAGAATCGCTTCATAAGTTTTGGTGTCCGAGCCGTGGAAACTGCCGAATTCATATCCGCGAACAAGCTATAGGCGTACCCAGCGCCCTTTACAGGCGTTGCCGGTAATCGTAACCTATTCGCATCATGTGGAACGTTGACGAACGCTTTGAAAAGAAAACCATAGACACCCTTACCGCCAAGGGGTTTTCCGTAGGTAGCACCCGCGGCGTTGTTCGCGTGGAAAAATATGGCTGCGGCGCGGAGCTGCGGCAAGAGGCCGATGGCCGCTTCCAGATGACCGTGCTGCCGACTGTGATGTTGAATGGTCATTTCACGCGGCTGTGGGACGCGGGCTACCAGAAATTTCTGTTAACCGACGAAGGCATCAAGCTCCCCGCACTTGCCACTCATTTGGAGAACCTTCGCAAATTCAATGAAGAGCTGCGCACCCTGCTGGGGGTGCCTACCTTCTACAACGAAGCGCTTGGCTCGGTGAGCCAGGTGAGTGTGTACGACCGAGTAAAGGGCCGCGCAGGCGACGTGCCAGACAAGACCGTGGGTGCGCACAGCCCAGATTCTGCAGCTCACTAAGTACGTGCTAATAACGGGTCAAACCCGTTTATCTCTCTACGGGGAGTCCTTCGCATGGCGAGAGCCGTCGGCTATATGGACGATCTGTTCTTCCAAATGAAGATCGCAGAAACCGCCAAGCAACTGGGAGTTGAGTTTAAAGTCGCTTCCAACCCTCAGGGCCTGAATGGCTTACTCGACCCCCCAACCAAGATGGTTATCTTCGACCTGAACTCTCGTCACAATCCGATAGCGACCCTTCAGGACTTATGCGCAACTCACAAGGGGTTGCGCGTTCTCGCCTTTTTGTCCCACGTACAAACTGATCTCGCGGCCCAAGCCCGCGCGGCTGGCTGCAAGGAAGTCCTGCCCCGATCAGTGTTTACGCAAAATCTGGCGACTATTCTAGAAGCGGCCAAGGATTGAGAGGAGCAATTTGCAAGTTTCTCGGAAGATTTGCTGGTATTTCGTAGGCCTTCTGTTGGCATCTTCTTTCCTCTACAAGCCTGCTTTTCCGCAAACCGCCAATGTTAATGAGGAACCCACCGCTATTCTGCGCAACGCAATGATGGCGGCCTGCTCGCAGAATGCAGAAGATTTTGGTCAGGTGCTCACCACGCGCAATGCCGCTGCCTTTGCTCGCATGACGCCAGCCGCCAAAGCGACGTTCCTCAAACGCTTTGTCTTGCTCGACCAACCGGGCGAACCCCACAGCCAAAGTAGTTCCAACGAAACCTATGTGATTGGTTGTGCGAATGAAACTGTCACAACCCAAATCCAGATTGGCAAACCTGAAATCCGCGACAATCTGGCCTATATTCCCTTCGACATTAAGGAGGCCTCAGATACGACCGGCGAAAACTCCAGGCACGCGACGATTGGCATGGTCCGGGAAAATGGCCAGTGGAAATTACTCTCGCTCGGATTGTTGTTGCTCGACTTGCCTTCGCTTGAGGAAGAGTGGGACAAGGCCGAAATCGCCGTCAATGAAAAATCCGCCATCACCTGCATGAAAGAGATTGCTGATGCTGTGGAAACCTATCGCAAACGGTATACACGTCTGCCAGACACGCTGGCCGTGATGGGACCGCCCCCGCAAGGACCGCCTAAGGCCGATAAGGCGGGTTTGCTTGGCGAAGATCTTTCCAACGGACGCAAGAACGGTTATATATTCCGCTACGTCATCGTCGGCGCAAATACTTCCGGCGCACCCGCAAAATACGAGCTTGCGGCCATTCCTGCGGGATACGGTCGCAGTGGAACGCGTTCTTTCTTCCGCGATTCGATTGGAGTCTTGCACGCAGCAGATCGCCAGGGAGCGGTCGGCAGCACCACTGACCCAAAGCTGGAGTAGTTTCAACCAGGAACTGCGATTGTGCCCTGTTTGTTACACTTACCCAGCTGGCGGACCAGAGCGAATATTCTGCGCCCGACAACATTTCGATGGGATCCTCCGGTCTCCAACGGGAGAATATTCGGATAACTTTTGCAACGTCTCTCTCATTTACCTCACCCGCTAGTAACATATCGGCACTTGAAATGATGAATTTCGGCATATTGGCATTGCTGACATTTGCTGCTGGAGGATTTTGCGCTACCATTCCGCATTCGCTATGCGTCTTGCTCATCTAGGGTTCCCTCTACTGATCGGAATGGCCATATTTCTGTTTGCCGGGTCTCCCGCCAGCCATGCACAAGAAATTGACTCGGTCTATGGGCCTCTTCCGGTGTTTGAGTTCCATAGCGGCTTCTGGGTAAACCTCCACCACTTCCTGTACCATGAAGCGCGTGCAAAATCGGCGGCGAAGGCTGCCATGGACGCACCATCCTCCCCCGGAAGTCCACTCATCAAACAAACACCCGGTTCGATCGTCACCCTGAACCCAGCCGAACAGAAGATCTGGGACAACGCCGTCGATTACTACCGGGAAAATCACAGCATGAAGGATATGCAGATCAACATCGACCTGATTCTGCTGAAGGACCAGTTGAGCGATTTCGAGGATTGCGACGAGCTTACCGGCAAAAAGAAGCCGCTGTGTGATGCAGGCCTGCCAGGCAAAGAAGGTGCCGTGCTGGAATCGGTTGCACCGATCTATCGCGCGCACTGGTGGACGGATCATAATCGCGCTAACCGCCGATGGGTAGCACGCGTGGCGCCACTGGTCCGCGAACAAGGCGTAGGACTGTCCGAGCGCCTCGCGGAAATTTATCAATCCAAATGGCCGAAAGAAAAAATTCGTGTGGAAGTGTGCGCTTACGCGAATGCAGCGGGAGCTTATACCACGCTCGATCCATTGCGAGTCACGATTTCCAGTATCGACCCGCGCAATCAAGGCTCAACGGCGCTTGAGGTGCTCTTTCATGAATCGTCGCACGGGCTCGCCTTGCCAGTGCAAAACGCCATCGCGCGCGAATGCCGTCAACGTGACAAACCAATTCCCCGCAATCTGTGGCATGCTCTGATTTATTACACCACCACCGAAGTGCTGCGCCCAATTTTGCAGGGGGCAAACTCAGAGACCTTCACGCCTGCACTGAAGTCGCAGGGGAACACCGGGCAAAAACCCAGCCGCCCCATCCCCGATGAATTGCGTGAAAACTTGTCGCAGCGAGGATGGGATGATTATCTGCACTTGCTGATGACATATTGGCAACCATACCTCGATGGGCGAGTCACGTTCGAGGACGCTATAGCGCACATGGTCTCCGCGCTCTGAGGCAGCGAGCCGGATGGTTCCGTATGCGCCGTATGCGCGGCAGGCTTTGTGCCCGCGTGCGTCTATGTTAATCTTGGTTTCGTTGTATTAGCCTGGCCAACGCCACGTAGTTCACGCATCGAACGTCCTTGCTTACCTTCTTCCTCGAAAGGGCAAAGAGTGTCGATGTCTCTGTAGTATGGCTGCCCCGGGCAAAAGGGACGAAACCCCCATGGTGGCACGACAAACCGCATCGCAAACCGAAAAAGAGCCGAGAGAGATCAAACTGGCGCATTCGCCGGACTCCGATGATGCCTTCATGTTCTATGGTCTGGCCACGCACAAACTCGCTACTCCCGGCTACAAGTACAAGCACATTCTGGCCGATATCCAAACGCTGAACGAAGCCGCGTTGACTGAGACCTATGATGTTACTGCGGTTAGTTTCGCCGCTTATCCTTCCCTACGCGATAAGTACATTCTGCTCGATTGTGGTGCGAGCTTCGGCGAGGGCTACGGCCCGATCATTGTCTCCACCAAATCGATGAAGCCGCAGGACCTGAAAGGCAAACGCATTGGCGTTCCCGGGCTGAAGACAACGGCTTACTTGACGCTGAAGTTGTTTCAGCCAGATTTTGAAGCGATCGTGATGCCGTTCGATAAGATCATGGAAGCGGTGAAGAACGAAGTTGTCGACGCGGGTTTGCTGATCCACGAAGGCCAGCTTTTTTTCCAGCAACTAGGATTGCACAGGATTGTCGACTTGGGAATCTGGTGGCACGAGCTGACAAACCTGCCGCTGCCCCTGGGTGGAAATGCCGTGCGCCGCTCGCTCGGTCTTGAACTCGGCCGACTGATTTCCAAGACAATTAGGGATAGCGTTGCGTACAGTCTCGATCATCGCGAGGAAGCTTTGAACTACGCCATGCAGTTTGCCCGCGACATGGATGCCGAGCTTGCCGACAAGTTTGTCGGCATGTATGTCAACAAGTGGACACTGGGCTATGGCGAAAAAGGCAAAAAGGCCGTCTGCGATTTGATCGAGCGCGGGACTACCGCGGGCATTCTGCCGGGGCCGCCCACTGTCGAATTCCTTTCCGAATGACCCGCAGCCCAAGCTCTTCCGTTCCAAAATTCAAGTGGGCTGGCTGCAGAGCAATTTCTGCTTACAACTCAGGAACTTCGGCTTCGTTATGAAACCCTCACCACTGAAGGGAGTGAACTACCTGTCCTGCCCAGTGGCCAGTTATTTCTTCTCCGCCGGCTTCGGCAGTGGTGTCAAATACAGATCCTGATAATCAAAGCTGAAATCCGCCAGCGGCGAAACGGCCACCATGTTGAAGTGGTCTATGGAGCCGTCCGGTTTCAGCGCAAAGGTGACAAACGCGTCCTCGACAGTGTGATCGCGCCAGTGTGCTTTGAATGTTTCGTACTGCCAGGGCTGCAGTTCTGCTACGCCCTTCGCGGTGTGCGCTAAGGTCAGAACCAGCCCTGTCGATTCAAGGGTGATCGTCATCTCTCCATACCACGGATCGCTGTAGTCGCCGGCGTATTTTTCAAGCGGAAGCGACGGCTTAGAATCCGTGGCACGAGAGGTATCCGCTTTCTTCATCGCCTGCTCTGCTTCTTTCCGTTCTTTATCTTCGACTGTCTTGAAGGAAGCTGTGTAATCCTGGGTCGGTCCGCCAAGATAACTATCCAGGATGTGGTAAAGAATGGATTCAAATGCGTAGTCTTCTTCTGTATTGGTCAGGATGACGACGCCAAGATCCTCCTGGGGGACCAGGAGAACTCGCGTGACAAATCCGGCCACGCCGCCGGAGTGCCCGACCAGCTTCCTGCCTCTGTAATCGCGCAGAAACCAACCAAGCCCGTAGCCCGATAAGTTTGCCTTGAGCGTCTTCAATTCCTCAGGGCCTCCCTCACCGACCGGAATCACTGTCTGCTGCGTCCACATCGTTTGCGAGGATTTCGCGCTGAAAATTCTCTTTTCCGTGCCGGGAATTTTCCCGCGATTCAACTGCAACAGAACCCACTTCGACATGTCGGCCACAGAAGAGTTGATGGAACCAGCGGGTCCGGCATTGTCAAGATTCTCAAACGGAATCGGCTGAAGCTTGCCGTCCACTTTCTCGTGGGGGTAAGCCCAATTGCCGCTGGAGTTGAACGCAGTGGTGCTGGTATTCGTGTTGCTCATGCCCAGGGGCAAAAAAATCTTTTCGCGCACATATTCGTCCCAGGTCTTCCCGCCGTTTTCTGCGACCACTTGCCCGGCGGTAACGAACATTAAATTGTTATAGGCAAATTGACTGCGAAAACTGGTGGCGGGCTTCAGAAAGCGCACGCGATGCACAACTTCCTCACGAGTAAACGTGGTATGTGGCCAGAACATCAGGTCGCCTTCGCCGAGGCCTAATCCGCTGCGATGGCAGAGCAGATCGCGGATGCGCATCTCCTTGGAAACGTACGGGTCATACATTTCAAAGCCCTTCAGTCGCTCGTAAACGGGATCATCCCAATCAAGTTTGCCTTGATCTACAAGCGTGGCGATGGCGGCAGCTGTGAATGCTTTGGTGTTTGAACCGATGCCGAAGAGCGTGTTTTCATCGACAGGAGTTGGATCGCCTAGCTTGCGAACTCCGTAGCCCTTCAGCAAAATGACATTTCCACCCTTCACGATCGCGATCGAGAGACCCGGCACGTCGAAGGTCTTCATGGCCTGGGCAACGTAGACGTCCAGATCAGCCGGCACCTGCTGCGCTGGCACGGCAACCGCATTCGCCAGCACAAACAACAAAACACTCGATCGCAACCACTTGCAGGAACTTTTCATTGCCATATGCCTCCAAAAAATTGCAGCAAGCATACACCGATTAGCACTATTCAAGGGGCAGGGGTATCGCAAAAAAAAAAATGGCCAATCGTTCACTTCATGACGGACGGTCCTGCAGAAAAGATACGCGTAATCGAAAGTTGTCTGCGGTACAAGTAAGATAGCCTCATATGATCGTCCGAGTGCTGCGAGGAACATCTAAAGTCACAGCGGCTCTGACTGGGCTTTCACTTGTGTACCTTATGTCTACTTTCTTGGCCACGGCAGCAGGATCACTTCCACACGCGATCTCCCGCTTCAGATTGTTTTTCACAATTTCGCGGCTCTGCCATAGGGGTTTGTAGGACCTAAGATGTTCGCCGAATGACGTGGGCGAACTTCGAGCCACTACTATGACGCTTCCGGGGTTGCTTAAGAACGGGAAGTCCTCTTCAAATTATCAATCGCAAGCTATCGAGAGGTTTGTCACCGCCGATACGCTGCTGTATCCTGCCAGCAGAATTCTGTATTGGAGGTAGCTATGACGCAGTCCTTCTCGCCACTCGATTCGCTGCTCGTCACTCTCGTGCTTGGCACACTTGCGATCGGCCTGCCCATTCTCTTCGTCCTGGCGGCCCGCTTTCTGTGGGATCGCAACCTGAACCTTGGCCGTTCCAAAGAGCTCGAGAAACTGATCTGGCAGTTGCACCGGATCGCCAGCGCCATGGAACACCAAATGAATTTGTCATTCCCGGCCGTTCAGCCGGGAACGGAAGAGCCGCGCGATCTGGCTTATTTGCAGCGTCACGTTGGCCCATCGCTGGCGCCTGCGACGGGCGTTGCTACAGCCAGTGCCGTGCCCGTGGCACCCGCAACACATCAGCCCGTAGTGCAACAGGCAGCCACACAACAGCCTGCCGCTCCACCTCCGGCCGCCGAGCAGCCCGCGATTCCTGCCATTGAGCGACGCGACCCTTCTGTCGAGGTGCCTCGAGCGGGCGTCAACTCGATGTTCGGCCTCTAGCGTGCGAAACCGCCACAAGGAGTTCATACAAATTTGGCGAGAGGATTGTCGCACCTTTCTATAGATCAAACCCCAAGAGCGAGCAACAGCTTGGTTGACCAAGCAGATCTAAACTCATACGATAGCAGCGCCAAATTATGATTGGGCAGACCATCTCGCATTACAAAATCCTGAACAAGCTCGGCAGCGGCGGCATGGGAGTGGTGTACGAAGCTGAGGACAGCCGGCTGGGCCGAAACGTCGCGCTCAAGTTCCTTCCACCAGAATTGGGTCAGGACGCACAATCGTTGGAGCGCTTTCAAAGAGAGGCGCGGGCTGCTTCGGCACTCAATCATCCCAATATCTGTACGGTTCATGCGATTGAACAGTACGAGCGGCAGCACTTCATCGTGATGGAGCGGCTCGAGGGACAAACGCTGTCACAGATGATCGGCGGCCAACCGCTTGAGATCGATAAGTTGTTGGGAGTGGCCATTCAGATTGGGGACGCTTTGGAGTCGGCGCATGCCAAGGGCATCGTTCACCGGGACATTAAGCCTGCCAACATATTTGTGACTGAGCGGGGACAGGTAAAGATCCTCGACTTTGGACTGGCGAAGATGGAAGGAGTGCGGCGAAGCAGTGCCGGCGCAGGTGCTGACCTCGAGATGCAGACCGAGCCGAATACAAACGGACTAACTCAACCGGGAACGACGCTTGGAACAGTAGCCTACATGTCGCCCGAGCAGGCGCGTGGACAGTTGGCCGACGCGCGGACTGACCTGTTTTCTCTGGGCACGGTGTTGTATCAAATGGCGACGGGGATCTTACCCTTTCAGGGCGACACTTCCGCGGTGATCTATGAAGCCATTCTCAATCGAGATCCATTGCCTGCGAGAGAAGCGAATACGGCGGTGCCTTTGGAATTAGAGCGGATTATCGATAAGGCACTAGAGAAAGACCGCAATCTGCGGTACCAAACCGCAACCGACATAAAAACGGACCTCACCCGACTGAAGCGTGATCTTGGGTCTTCGGGCCGCAAACGGATGGCTGAAGGCACTGAATCGCGTGCGGAGAACAAGCAAAGTGAGAAGTCGATTGCCGTTCTGTACTTCGAGAATCTCAGTGGCGTTAAGGAAGATGAATACTTTCGCGACGGAATAACCGAAGACATCATCACGGAACTCTCCAAGATCAAAGGACTGAACATTTTTTCGCGGCCGACGGTGCTGGCATACCGCGATAAACGGGTGACCCCAGCACAGATCGGGCAACAGCTCAAGGCGGCCTTTGTGCTGGCGGGAAGTTTGCGACGCGCGGGAAACCGGCTGCGGATCAACGCGCAATTGGTGGATACGCAAACGGATTTTCCGTTGTGGTCCGAGCGATACGACCGTGAGATGAAGGATGTGTTTGAAGTACAGGATGAGATTGCCCGCAATATTGCGGAGGCTTTGCGCATCACGCTTTCCCCGCAAGAACAGGCTGCCCTGGCCGCGAAACCGACCGAAAATTTGCAGGCTTACGATTTGTACTTACGGGGGAAAAATTATGCGCGGCGCATGACCAGGCAGGACCTGGAATTTGCTCTGCAGATGTTCGAGAACGCCGTGTCCCTCGATCCTAATTTTGCACTGGCCTACGCTGCGATCGCCAACGTATGCGCACAGACGCACTACAATTACGGGCGCGATCCCATCTGGCTAAAACGTGCAGAAGCCGCTTCACAGCGGGCCGTGCGGCTACAACCACACTTGCCAGAGGTGCTGGTGGCACAGGCATGGATTCTTTACGCTGCACAGAATTATGATGATGCGATCCACTGCGTGAAGCAGGCCATTGACCGTAAACGTGATTGTGAGGGGGCGTACTATCTGCTCTGCCGCGCGCTGTTTGCCTCAGGGCGTCATCAGGAGGTGGCTAGCATTGCGGATAGGGCATTGGAAGTCAGTGGCGAGGATTACAACTGCTACGTGCCAATCATGAATGCGCTGGACGTTATGGGAAAGCGAGAAGCCCTTCGGAACACGCGCCAAAGAAGAGTCGTCGCGATGGAAAATCATCTCAAGCATGTTCCAGAAGATGCGCGCGCGCGAATTCTCCTTGCAAGTGATTACGCAGCGATGGACCGCGCGGAAGACGCGGTCCGGGAAACAAACTTCGCGGTCGCACTCCGCTCGAACGAGGCTACCGTGCTTTATAATGCGGCCTGTGTCTTCGGCCTACTAAAACGGAAACCAGAGGCTATCGCGGCGCTGAAAAAAGCTTGGGACGCCGGATTTAAGGATGCGGACTGGGCTCGTCAGGATCCGGATCTCGTCCCGCTTCATGGTGATCCGGAGTTCGAAGAGCTCTACCCTCCAAAGAGCCGATAGTCCAAACGCTTAGCGGGCGGTCCATCCGCCGTCAATCAAAATTGTTTCACCGGTAATCAACGAAGCAGCGGGCGAGGCGAGAAACACGACCGCCCCGGCCACTTCCATGGGCTCGCCGATCCGGTGAAGCGCGGCGATGCGCTCGACCGTGTCGGCGCGAAATGCGGGATCAGAAAGCGCACTTTCCGTGCCCGGTGTGCGGATGAAGGTCGGCGCCACGGCGTTGACAGTGATTCCGTACTTGCCCCATTCGACCGCCAAACACTTAGTCAAATGGGTGATTCCCGCTTTGGTCATGCAATAGATCGATTCCGTGGGCAGAGCCACAAAGCCTGCCTGCGAGCTCATGTTGATAATCGTACCGTTCTTCTGCTGAATCATCAGTCGCCCAACGGCCTGGCTGGCAAAAAAGGTGCCTTTCAAGTTCACCGCTAAAGTTTCGTCAAAATCTTGCTCGCGAACATTCTCGGCGGGATTTTCTGGGGCGATACCGGCATTGTTGACGAGGATGTCGATGCGGCCGAACTCTTTCGCAGTTTCGTCCACAGCGGTAAAAATTTGATCTCGATTGCGCATGTCCATCTGAAGCGGCAGGGCTCTTCTCTCCAGTTTTCGGATCTCTGCGGCTAATCCCGAGTCCGCCTTTACCTCGCGGAGACCTAGCGCGACATCCGCGCCTGCGTGCGCCAGGGCCAGCGCAATAGCTCGTCCCAGACCTCGCGCAGCTCCTGTGACCAATGCCACGCGCCCCCCCAAGCCAAACTGCGGATACTCCATTACCTTGGCTTCATCGCTCATTTGCGGTTTCCAGTCATGTTATTTCCAGACACGCAAGCTGCTAAGGAACGTTCGAGTATAGATGATTCGACGGTCAGCATGTCCACGAGATATCCACGAACTAGCGGTTCGCTGGTACCGCGGGATTGGGGGAGAGATAGGCAATGCGCATGAGTTGAGAGCCGCAGAGGTTCTTTCGCAGCCCCGGCGCTTCGGAGCACAGCTGGGGCAGAGAGACTGGGAGAGAGAGTAAGGCGCACAGAGTAGAATTCAGAAGGGCACGTGAGGCGCGTGCCCTTCTAAACTTGAGCGTCGGACTAGATGCCGGCCATGGATTGCAGGACGGCTTTGTTGCGGAGGAGCATGGTGGAACCGTTGAGTTCAAGGAGATTTTGGCGCTTGAACTCGCTGAGGGTACGGCTGACAGTTTCGCGGGAACTACCAATGAGCTGGGCGATTTCTTCATGGGTGAGGGCCAGCTTGACGCGCAGAACACCCTCGGTAATTTTGCCATCGGCAGACCAATCGATAAGGAAGCGCGCGAGCTTTTCTGAGGCTGAACTGCTCAAGCCGATGGAACGAACGCTTTCGTAAGCGGAGTGACAATCTCGGCCGGCGTGTTGCGCTACGTGGAAGCAAGCGTCGCTGTGTTCCTTGATGTAGCGCATAAATTCCTGCTTGCTAACGAAAGCGAGTTGCGAGGGTTGCAGCGTTTCCACAGTGATGTCGTGCGGGCGGCCAGTAAGGAGCGAGTTCAAGCCGAGAACTTCACCGGGCCGCGCGATCTTCAGGATGAGGGTCTTCCCTTCCCCGTTAGTGGTGAGCAGCTTCACTCTTCCCTGACAGAGAATGTAGACGCCGCGGGCGTCTTCGCCTTCCATGAAGATAATGGAGCGTTCGGGATAGGAACTGACGTGCTTGATCTGGTCGAGAGCCCTTTTGGAATTGTCCGACAGGCGGCAAAAAAATTCCGTGTTTCCCAACTGACAGGCCAGGCAAGTCTCCGGCGCGTTCAGCCCATAGGGGGACGGAGGCTTCCGCACAGGGGCGTGGGAAGTGCCGAGATGAGAGAAACTGCTCGAGATCATTGCGCGAGTTGCCATTTTGGGCTTCCTTTCATGGGTCGGACTTGGCCTTGGTAGAGGCACGTGCCGCGCCAAAATCGGGCAACGCGAGGCTAGTTCGATATGAATGCAAATCGATGAAAATACAGAGGTTGGATGAGGTGAAAGAAATGAACCGCTCCGGCGTATGAACAGCTGATGCGCGATATAACCCAAAACTGTGTGACTTCAATCACTAGAAAATGTGACGCAGTGACACGCTTTCTTCCATTGCTGGCCGCTGCGGCTCTATATTCCGGGGCTTGCGCACGGGCTGCCGGGCAGCGGCTTGACTCATTCCCTTCAATCACTTAGTGTCTTTTCCTAAATGGAGATGCGAATCTTCCTGATCACTTTTGCTTTATTTATCTCGGCATGTGATTTGACCGCACAGGCAGGGGCGGAATTCCGGGATCGGCCAGATATTCCCAAGGACTGGCCAAGGGAAGCGGTGCGCGGCGCACATGGAATGGTGGCGACAGATGAGCTGTTGGCGTCGCAGGCCGGAGTGGAAATCCTGAAGCGTGGAGGGAACGCAATCGACGCGGCGGTAGCGACGGCCTTCGCGCTGGCGGTGGTGGAACCCGCGGCGGGAAATATTGGTGGCGGCGGATTCATGTTGGTACGACTGGCCAATGGCAAAACGCAATTTTTCGATTATCGTGAGGTGGCTCCCGGTAAAGCGACGCGCGATATGTACATCAAGCCCGATGGGAAGTTGGACCTGGAGGCATCAGTGCTTGGGTATCGATCGGTGGCCGTGCCGGGCACCGTAGCGGGATTGGCGTTGGCGCTCAAAACCGATGGAACGATGAAATTGGCAGATGTAATGGCCCCCGCGATTCGTTTGGCTGAGCAGGGATTTCCCCTCACGGAAAAGCTGGTGCGTGAATTTGAGGAAGAGCGGCCGGGCTTACAACGCTTTTCGATGAGTAGCCACATATTTTTGAATGATGGAAAGCGCTACAAAGTCGGCAACACGTTTCGGCAACCGGAATTGGCGCAAACGCTGAAGCGCATCGCCCAGAACGGCCCGGCGGATTTTTATCAGGGCGAAACGGCACAGATGATTGCACAAGATATGGCAGCACTGGGCGGGCTGATGACTTTGGAGGACTTGGCAAAATATCAGCCGAAAATGCGGGAGCCGATTCACGCAAGTTACAGTCTGGATGGGTATACGTGGGAAGTGCTTTCGGCGCCGCCGCCAAGTTCGGGCGGAGTGGCTGTGGTGGAAGCGCTGAACATGTTGCAGGATTTACCTCTAAAGGGCTGGGATGATCCGCAGAGTGTACAGTTGGTAGTGGAAGTGATGCGGCGGGCGTTTGCCGATCGCGCGGCGTATCTCGCGGACCCGGATTATTCCAGCGTTCCGGTCGGGGGATTGACGGATCCTTGCTACGCGCGGGAACTGGTTTCGTCGATTGAGCCGTCGCACGCGACCCCGAGTTTGGTAGTGCATGCAGGGAATCCGCATCGTTGCGGCCAGGGGATCAGTGCAGAATCGGGGGAGCCTAAATGGGTGGTGGGTCCTCACGACGGGCCGCATACGACGCATTTTTCGGTGGTCGATGCTGCGGGAAATGCCGTGGCAAGCACGACGACGTTGAATGATAGTTATGGATCGCATGTGACTTCATCGGCCGGGTTTTTGTTGAATGACGAGATGGATGATTTCACCACGCAGCCGGGAGCGCCAAACGCCCTGTTTGGGCTCATTCAGTCCGAGGGCAATACGATTGCGCCCGGCAAGCGACCCTTGAGCTCGATGACACCGACGATTTTGCTGAAAGATGGGCAGCTCAGTTTTGTAACTGGCTCACCAGGCGGACCAACAATTATTTCGGCGACGCTGCTGACGTCGCTGAACTGGATGAGGTTCGGGATGAATGCGCAGTCGGCGATCAATGCCCCGCGATTCCATCACCAGTGGCTGCCGGACTATGTATTGATGGAAAAATTGTTTTCGCCCGAGATGGCCGAGCAGCTGAGGGCGATGGGGTATGAGGTGAAGCGGCAAGGGCATATTGGGTTGGTGAACGCGATTGGGATTGATGCGAAAACCGGGGAGCGGTGTGGGGCAGCTGATCCAAGGGATGATGGGTCAGCGGTGGGATATTAGGTTGATTGCGAGAAATACAACGAGGGCGTTCAGACGCAACCGCGGGAAGCATTAACGGTATGGCTACGAAGGTTTCCTGGAAATTGCAGTTCAACGTAAAATAACTGCACCCGTATGCAGCGAATCCTTTCGACCTATTTATTTGTTTCCAAGAAATTGACGCCGGAACTGCTGGCGCAGATTTCCGGCGCGAACTTTCAGGCCGTTGAGATTTTTGCCACACGCAGCCATTTTGACTACGCCACGAAGTCTGAGGTGCGCGCGATTGCGAGCGCTCTGGCCGAACATCACCTGCAATTGAACTCGCTGCACGCCCCGACCAGCCGGGACATCAGTGTGAACCGCGAGGGCGGGTCGCCCCTTTCGATCACGGAAGTAGAACGCGTTCGGCGAATTGAAGCGATGGATGAATTGAAGCGGGTGCTCGACGTGTCGCAGGACTTGCCATTTGGGCGGCTGATAGTACACATGGGCGGTTCGCGGGAAACGGCCGACCCGCGGAAACGGGATGCGGCGTTCAGTTCGCTGGAACATCTCACCCTACACGCGCGCCACGCAGGCGTAACAATTTGCATTGAGAACACGACTGGCGAGATGGGCGACCCCATGTATTTGCGGACGTTTGTCGAGGAAACTCGATTGACCGGGGTGCGATTTAATTTTGATATTGGGCACGCGCAACTGATGGACGGGCCGGAAGAGGGGCGCGTCGCCAGAGCCTTTGCGCCGCTGCGTGATTTGATGGTCAGTGCACATATCCATGACAATCACGGCGATAAGGACGAGCACTTGCCTCCGTATGCCGGCTCGATTGATTGGCCGGCGGCGATCAGCCTATTTAAGTCCACGTCCGAGAAAGATTTGCCACTCACTCTGGAATTGAAAGAAAAGACCGGGCCGGACGCGCCGTCATTTGCTGAGCAACTCAAGGCCGGGGCAATAGCACTTGATCGGCTCGAAGAAGATTGGGAAGCGTAACCTGCGTAGAGACCATTAGTTTGACTATGGTCCCTTCAACTCTTGATCGGGAATTGGCGACTACTCTGCTTCTGGCCCGACTCCCTCCAAAGCGCCGGAACTGAGGGGAAGGCGTCTCTCTGGTAAACTATTGGTTTGAAGCGAGCACAGAGAGACCAGCGATGACCATCATTGCGATTGAGGATGCAGGAAAGTACGACGGGCAAGAAGTAACGATACGCGGATGGCTTTACAACATTCGTGAGTCGGGGAAACTGGTGTTCCCGATTTTTCGGGATGGCACCGGGATTATCCAGGGCGTCTGCTCGCTAAAGGAAGCGCCGGAAGCGTTTGCGGCCCTGAAAGGGTTGACGCAGGAATCGAGCGTCATCGTGACCGGCAAGATTCGCGCGGAGCAGCGGGCGCCCGGGGGATTTGAGATGGGCGTGAGTCATGTGGAACTGTTACAGAGAGTTTCCGAAGCGACTCCATTCCCGATTCAGTTGAAAGAGCACGGCGTTGATTTCCTGCTGGACCAGCGTCATTTGTGGATTCGCACGCCACGGCAGGCAGCGATTTTGCGGATTAGGGCGGAAGCGATTCGCGCAGCACGCGAATACATGGATGGGCTGGGCTATACGCTAACCGATGCGCCGATGTTCACGCCCGCCGCTTGCGAAGGAACTTCCACACTCTTTGAAGTGAACTACATCGATGATCAGAAGGCCTACCTGACCCAGAGCGGACAGTTGTATATCGAAGCCACAGCGATGGCCTTGGGTAAAGTGTACACATTTGGGCCAACGTTTCGCGCGGAGAAATCGAAAACGCGGCGGCACCTGACAGAATTCTGGATGCTAGAGCCGGAAGCGGCTTTCGCCGAGCTCGGCGACATGATGGACCTGGCCGAAGGGCTGGTCTGCTCCATCGTCCAGAGTGTCGTGAAGAACAAATCGCGCGAACTGGAAATGCTGAAGCGCGACAGCAAGAAATTGGAGAACGTCAAGGCGCCGTTCCCGCGGATCACCTATGAAGAAGCGATTGCGGTACTTCAGAAGCGCGGCAACCCGACAAAATTTGGCGATGACTTCGGAGGGGACGAGGAAACGCTTATTTCCAGCGAATACGACCGGCCCCTGATCGTGCACCATTACCCAGCGGCGAGTAAGGCGTTTTACATGCAGCCGGACGCGGAGCGCCCCGATTTGGCACTAGCCTTTGATATGCTCGCGCCCGAGGGCTACGGCGAGATTATCGGCGGTAGCCAGCGTATCCACGACTACGACCTACTTGTTAAACGATTGAAAGAGCATAACTTACCTGTAGAATCATTCCAGTGGTACCTCGATTTGCGGCGCTATGGCAGTGTTCCCCATGCTGGCTTTGGCATGGGACTGGAACGCACGGTAGCCTGGATCTGCGGTACCGAGCACATTCGCGAGGTCATCCCCTTCCCCCGGATGATTTATCGGGTATATCCTTAGCAGGTAAAGCAAACCGACATCCCTAGACCGTAGTGCTCAAGGTCCCAGCAGAGGGCGTAGTCTGGGCACCGTCATCTCTCCGGGGACGGACTCAACCAACACCAGGTATCCGCTGATGAGCAAAAAAATCAGAATTATAGGCGTGCCCATGGACCTAGGGGCCAGCAGGCGTGGCGTCGACATGGGGCCATCGGCTTTGCGCGTTGCGGGACTGCACTCGCGAATCAAGCAACTGAATTATCAAGTCGAAGATCTGGGCAACATCTCGGTGAAACAGCCAGAGGAAATGCCAGTTGGCGAGAAGCGAGCTAAATATCTGGAGGAGATCGCCGAGGCCTGCAAAGACCTGGCAGAGGCCACAAGGAAATCTTTGGAAGATGGATTTCTGCCGCTCATTCTGGGCGGAGATCATTCGATCGCTGCCGGCGTGGCTTCAGGCGTGTCAGCTTATTTCCGCAAAGAAAAGAAACAGATTGGCTATATCTGGCTGGATGCCCATGGAGATATGAACACACCAGATTCGTCGCCGTCAGGAAACGTCCACGGGATGCCCTTGGCGGCAATTATGGGATACGGCGCGCCAGAACTAGTCGATCTCTTGGGATTTCAGCCAAAGATTGAACCCCAGAATATTGTACTTGTAGGGATACGCGACCTGGACGCGCAGGAACGCAAGCTGGTGAAGAAGTCCGGCGTGCATGTGTTTACGATGCGCGATATCGATGAACGCGGGATGCGCGAAGTAATGTCCGACGCATTGAAGTACGCGATGGACGATACCGATGGAATTGGGGTAAGCCTGGACATGGATTTTGTGGACCCTTCCGATGCCCCCGGAGTCGGAACGCCGGTGCGTGGCGGCGTTACCTATCGCGAAGCGCATCTGGCCATGGAGATGATTGCGGACAGCGATGCAATGGTTTCTCTGGAAATCGTGGAGATCAATCCGGTGATTGACGAGCATAACCGGACGGCATTGTTGGGAGTGGAATTGGTGCTGTCTGGGCTGGGGAAAAAGATTCTGTAAGAGCCGCGTCCGCGGTGCGGAAACGGTGTTGTCAATTTGCCACAGATGGTGCATTGCTGATTCCGCAACCGTTCTAAGAGTCTGCTTCGCAATTCTTGCCTTTTCCCTTTATAACTGAATATCGAACACACTCTAGTGCCCGGCAGAATGAGACCGACTCGTGACCCTTGACAAAAAGAAACGGCTACGCGTAGGAGTGTTATTCGGAGGGCGCTCCGGCGAACATGAAGTGTCGTTGGCTTCCGCGGCATCGGTGATTCGCGGCATGGATCTGGACAAGTACGAGCCTGTGCCCATCGGGATCACCAAGGATGGCCACTGGCTGATGGGCGAGGGCGCCGCGAAATTGCTGCCCGACATTCTGAAAACAGGACGGCGCGTGATGTTGGCTGCCGATCCTACCGAAGCAGCACTAATGCCGCTGGACCGCGGCGCGGGAGCGCAGCGGTTTGATGTGATATTTCCCGTGATGCATGGAACCTTTGGCGAAGATGGCACGATTCAGGGAATGCTCGAGTTATCAGGGTTGCCATTTGTCGGGGCAGGTGTGCTGGGATCAGCTATCGGCATGGATAAGGACGTGGCCAAGCGGCTTTGCCAGGACGCGGGTATACCCGTTGTGCCTTGGATTGCGGTACAGCGTTGGCAGTGGGAGAAGGATGCGGCTGCGGTAAAAACTTTGATTGAAGAGAAATTCTCCTTCCCCGTTTTCGTAAAGCCTGCCACGCTGGGTTCCTCTGTGGGGATGACAAAGGTACACAATTCCGAAGAACTGGGACCTGCGCTGGATTTCGCGGCCGAATATGGAATGAAAACTCTGGTGGAAAAATCGGTGACCGCACGGGAAATCGAAGTCGCTGTGTTGGGGAATCACAATCCGCAAGCATCCATTCCCGGCGAGATCGTGCCGCACCGCGAATTCTACGATTATGCGGCGAAATATCTGGAAGAAGGAACGCAGTTGCTGATTCCGGCAAATCTAAAGACTGCGCAGGTGAAGAGAGTACAAGAGCTGGCGATCGAGGCGTTTCGCACGCTGGAGCTTTGCGGCATGGCGCGCGTGGATTTCTTTCTGGGAAAAAAAGGCAACAAATTGTATTTAAACGAAGTGAACACGATTCCCGGATTCACTTCTATCAGCATGTATCCGAAATTATGGGAAGCCACGGGAATCCCATTCAAGGATCTAGTGGACAAGCTGATCGAACTTGCTTTTGAAATGCACCGCGAGAAAATGCGCACCAGATATGCGATCGAGCTGCCGGAAGGCTCCGGGGGAGCACTTGCGGGATAGAGAGAAAAATAACAGGAGCGGCCGCGAGGAGAACGAGCACCGAGCATCATGCAAGGACCTTAGGAAACTATATTTTTGTGGCTGGGGAACCGATTGGCGCGCGTCGGCGTCGAACTAATAGAAGTTTGCGGCAACCCAGTTGTCTTGTTAAGGTTTGTATGCTCGCGCATCTGGGTTGTAGCAGTTCAGAGAAGAGCGAGCCGGAGACTTTGGCATGTCACTACTCGATCCTCCTGCAGAGAAGCCACATAAATCAAGGGCGCTGGCGATCACGGCTGTGGTGTTGGTCATTGCGATCGTAACGATACTGTATTTCACATTCCGGTACTATCCGGAAAAGAAAGCAGCAGAACATTTTTTTGATGCGTTAGTGGCCGGGGATACAGACAAAGCCTATGGGCTTTGGAAGGCGTCCCCGAATTATAAGATGAATGATTTCCTGGCGGATTGGGGCCCCCAAGGGTATTACGGACCGATCAAAAGCTACAAAGTGATCAGCGCAAAAGCCCCGGAAAAGAGCACGTCGATAGAAGTAAATGTGGCAATCAGCCCGTTTACGCCATTTCCCGAAGCCTCCGAAGCGGATAAGAGCCGCAAGACGAAGATGGTTCCTCTTTGGGTGCAACCCGGAGACAAGTCGTTTAGTTTTCCACCCTAAAAAAATCCATGCTTTTATCGAGGCGGAATATCGTGCAGCGCAGCTTCCAACTCTTCTGGACTGAGGACCGCGGTTCCCAGTTTTCCTACTACAACGCCTGCCGCAGTGTTGGCCAGTATGGCCGCATCGCCCACGTTCGCGCCCGCCGCTACGGCAAGAGAGAACACACTTAGTACGGTATCGCCCGCACCGGTGACATCAAAAACCTGCCGACCGGTTGCGCCGCGTTCGACGGCGGATTGACCAACGCGTGCGTAGGTTACTTCAAAATTGGTAGCGGGAATGTGCAGGTGGTGTGGCGAAGATTCTTCAAAGACACTCATGCCGTGCTCCGTGCGGGTAATGACGACTGCCGCACAGCCAAACTGGGCCAGAAGAGCCATGCCTGCTTCCACAATGGATTTTTCATCACTCAGCGGGCGCATCACATAAGTTGCAGCTTCTTTGGCATTACAGACGATGGCCCGAGCCCCACGATATGCGTAAAGGCGGGAAGTCTTAGGTTTCACGAACACGAGAATTTTGTTCTGATGGCAAGCGTTAAGCACGCGTTCGGCAAAGGCATCATTGATCAGGCCCTTGTCATAATCAGATAGAACTAAGGCATCCAACTTTTTAAGCGACGGGAGAATGGATCGAAACAGTTTCTCTTCCGTCTTAGGAGAGAGCGGGGCGCGACGCTCCTGGTCGATGCGAACAATCTGCTGATGTCTCGCGATGACTCGTGTCTTGACGGTAGTCACCCGCTGGGGATCGGCGAGCATCCCCCGGCGATCGATACCTACTGCGCGAAAGCAGTCCCGTAAAACGCTGCCAGCATCGTCATCCCGAGTCTTTGTGCCTGTCTGGGTACCACCAATGATGCCGAATACGTCGACCTGCGCACCAAGGCCGCGCAGGTTTGCGGCGACATTTCCCGCGCCGCCAAGGCAATCGGTTTGTGAGACAAAATCAACGACAGGCACGGGCGCCTCTGGCGAAAGACGGTTGGCAGCTCCCCAGAGATAGCGGTCGAGCATAAGATCGCCCAAAACGCCGATGCGCATTTTGCGAAAATGGGGGATGAGGCGTAGCAATCGCGGGACAACACTTGCAAACTTGGTTTTCATCGCAGGTCTTCTCGTAGTGAGGTCATTCCGCTGAAATGATCGCTTCTTCCGCTAGCATCACAGGGATGTCGTCACGCACGGGGTAGACGCGCCTACAAACTTGGCACTTCAGGCCAGATTCATCGGGCAAAAGTTGCACGGGCTTGCGGCAGAGGGGACAGACCAGGATGGCAAGAAGTTCCTTGGAAATGGACATTCACAGCTCCAGAAAGCCAGTTCGAATGTAACAAACACGGGAGACCAGCGGCAAGTTTCACCTGGGAGGTCAAGACAATCATCGCGCGATACGCTAACTTAGTTACGGTCCATTGCCTTGCTAACCGGATTGGGGAATTTATGAATCGATTCATCATTCGGCTTTTCTTGTTGCTAATTCTTCCCATTGTTTTTGCCAATGCGCAGAACACGACGCAACCGGAGCAGGGCGGAAAGCCAGTTCTTCCGTATTTCCCGAGCTTGAATCCGGCTTCGATGGATCGAAGCGTCGACGCGTGCGTGGATTTTTATCATTACTCCTGCGGAGGGTGGCAGAAGCACAACCCCATTCCCCCGGACCAGACGTCGTGGGATGTGTATGGCAAGCTGTATCAAGATAATCTGGACTTTTTGCGGGGAATGCTGGAGCAGGCCGCCACTGCCAAAGCTCCCCGTGACGCTGCCACACAAAAGACCGGGGATTTTTTTGCTTCCTGCATGGACGAATCGGTGATTGAAAAGCAGGGTCTGTCTTCGTTAAAGGGAGATTTGGCAGCCATCGAAGACCTAAGCGCGGTGGGAGAAATCGCCCGGCTATTGGCCAGCTTGCAGCTTGCCTACGGCGGGTCCATGTTGTTCAGGCCAGGATCGATGCAGGACCTCGATGATTCCGAACGGGTGGTTGCAGAACTGGATCAAGGCGGATTGGGCTGCCGGATCGTGATTACTACACCAAGGAAGATGACAAATCGAAAGAGATTCGCGATCGCTATGTGCAGCACGTGCAGAAGGTGTTCGAATTAGCAGGAGACTCCGCAGAAGCAGCCAAGAAGAATGCGGACACAATATTGCGCCTGGAAACGATGCTGGCAAAAGCTTCGCTGACTCGCGTCGAGCGCCGCGATCCCTACAAGTTGAAGCACCCGATGACAGTGCCGCAGTTGAGCAAGTTGATGCCGAATCTGAATTGGAAGTCTTACTTCGCCACCTTGCCGAATACCGAGTTTCAGACTCTTAACGTGGACGCTCCTGATTTTTTCAGGGAAGCGAATAGATTGCTGGCCAGTGAGCCTGTCGAGACTTCGAAAACGTACCTCCGGTTTCATGCACTGAATTCCTCCGCGCAATATCTTTCGTCAGCCTTTGTGAATGAAGATTTTGAGTTCTACCGGAAATACCTCCGGGGCGCAAATGAACAACAACCAAGATGGAAGCGCTGCGTGGCGTATACCGACCGGAACCTGGGAGAGGCATTGGGACAAGTATATGTAGCGAAAGTGTTTTCTCCGGAAATGAAGAAGGAAGCTCTGGATATGACGGAGCGGATCGAATCGGCGATGGAGCGAAGGATCCAGCAGCTCGATTGGATGAGCCCGGAAACCAAGCAACAAGCCCTCGAAAAGTTGCATGGTATCCGGAACAAGATCGGCTATCCGGATAAATGGCGCGATTACAGCTCTTTGAAAATCGAGCGAAATGATTTTGCAGGAAACATAAAACGCGCCAGCCAGTTCGAACACAAGCGGCGCATCGACAAAATTGGCAAGCCAGTGGACCGTGGAGAGTGGGGCATGAGTCCGCCGACAGTAAATGCGGAGTACGATCCGCAAATGAACGACATTAATTTCCCCGCTGGCGTGCTGCAACCCCCGCTCTTCGATCCGAAACTGGATGCGGCGCCAAATTACGGGGATACCGGCGGGACGATCGGCCATGAATTGACACATGGATTTGACGACGAGGGCAGTCAATTTGACGCCAACGGGAATTTGCGCAATTGGTGGACAAAAGAGGATCGCGGGAAATTCGACGCACGAACAAAGTGTATTGCCGACCAATACGCCCAATACGTCATTGTGGACGATATTAAAATCAATAGCCAGTTGACGCTGGGTGAGGATGTGGCGGACCTCGGAGGGGAAATCTTGGCCTATATCGCCTGGCAAGGAGCAACTAAAGACAGCAAACTGGAGGCTGGGGATGGACTGACGCCGGAGCAGCGTTTCTTTGTTGGATTTGCACAGTGGGCATGCGCAAACGAACGACCGGAACAACAGCGCATGAATGCGACGACCGACCCGCATTCGCCGCCGGAATATAGGATCAACGGTGTCGTTGTAAACATGCCAGAATTCGCACAGGCCTTTGCCTGCAAGCCGGGCCAGCCGATGACCAAAGCAGAAGCAAAAGTCTGCAAGATTTGGTAGATTGCAGGCGCGTTCCGTCAGTGACCTTTGCGAAGCGGCAGGGCAATCGCGATGGCCAGCAGGATTGCCAAGACGGGATCACACGGGTGGCGCAAACGTAGAGAAGTTTGCGTGATGTAGTAGACCAGCGGAAAGACGGTTGGGATAACTGCGAGCGGAAACGCAAGTGGATTGCGGGTGAACCACAACTGGGCGAGGGCGCTCAGAACACCGATCAACGTGAGCGCATTCCAAAACAAAATGAATCTCGCCAGGGAAGAATCGGCGAGAAAAAAATCCCGCCAGGGAGATCCCGTGCCTAGCCAGGTGGCGATGATTCTGCGGCCGGCCAGGCGCAAAGACAAACCGGGGTGGGCTTTGATAAAAGCCATGGCTTTCTGCCCTTTACTCTCGAGGAAAACTGTCTCACCCAATTGCTGGTATAAATGCACCTGTTCGTAACGTGTGATGCGATTCAACCCACGTGAATGTTCGTCGTAGATTTCGTTGTTGCCCATCCACAATTCAAACGGAAAATTTGAGCGCAAGGGGATGAGGCGGTGGAATTGGACGACATTGCGAATGCTCCAGGGCAAGCAGACCCCAACCGCCAGCGCAATCGTCACCAAGAGCACTTTTGAGTTTGCGATGCGATGCAACTTTTGCCGGTAAGAAATCCATCCCAGGAAAAATGGCAGGGCGGAGCCCAGCGCCGGATTGACCAACAGAGAGAAACCCCAGAGCAAACCATAAGTAGTCGCTTGTCGCATTTGCAGGTTCTCGGCAACTCTCAAGGTAGCCCAGAGCAAAATCGCGGAAAATAGCGCTGACAATGACGTATCCCAGATCCACCCAAACGGCATAATAATCCCGCTGGGAAACAGAGTCCAAATCCAAGCGGCGATGACGCCACAGAAACCTCCTCCCACACGCTTGCCCACAAAATAAACGGGAATGACAGCTAGTGAAGAAAATACACAATTCAGAAGGGCAGCCGCATAGTAGGAAGTTAGGGTAAAGACGCCGAATATTCTGAAGATCGCGGCAAGCAGCACGGGATACACCGGTGTGAGCCAAGCGGTTGGCCCTGTCGGCTGACGGAATAAACAGCAGAATCCTTTCCCTTCTGTGAGCGCTTGCGCTATGTTGCCAGCTTCATTTTCAAACGGGACAGAAGCCAGATTCTCCCTGGGGATGGAACTCGCTTCATAAAGTCCAAAAGCCATACGGCAAGCGAAGGCAACTACGAGAATAAATGCGATGGAGGAGAACAGGCGGATCATTTTTTCGCGCACAGGGTAATTTACTTTCCGGGATTCGATCCTCAGAGTATCCTCTCGTAAGCCGCGAAGGCAAACTTCTCATTCCCGCGATGCGCCGGCTCCTGCTCATCCTCCGAACGTAGATCCGATGGCAGGGTCGGTAGAGAATCGGAAAGGAAAGATCGATCCATGAAGAAACCAAATGTAAGTGTATTGACATGGACGCTGGGAGTCGCACTGTGGTTTGGCGGATGTGGGAATGCCCAACGCGAAGCGACCGAAGCAGCAGTGAATGCGGCGCAAACGGCAATTAACGCTGCTACAAGCGACGCGGAAAAATATGTGCCCGACCAGGCGAAGGCGGCGCGGGATGCACTGCAGTCAGCGAAGGACTCTGTGGCCAAGGGCGACTATACCGCAGCGTTGAAGAGCGCAAAGGAGGCCACGCAGAAGGCCAAAGATGCATTGACCGCTGCTTCGGCGAGGAAAGAGGAGTGGACGAATACCTGGAATAATTTGAATCAGTCCGCGCCTAAAACGATGAGCGAAGTACAAGCCAAGCTAGACGCGTACAAGAAAAGCGGAAAGCTGCCGAAGGGCATGGACCAGATACAAATGGACGAGGCCAAGGCGCAATACGATCAGTTGAAGCGGGGTTGGGCAGATGCGACTGCAGCGTACAAAAGCGGAAATTTCGCCGATGCGATGAGCAAGGCAGCGACGCTAAAAGATGGCCTCGCGAAACTGAAGGCGCTTTTGGGCATTCAGTCGTAAGCCAATCGCAATCGAGAACCGCAATGGGGGCGCCGAACTGGCGCCCTCTTTGATCGGATGAGCCTAGAAAGATTCCAGGCGGCAAAGCAGGCGGCAAGAGAAACATTTTTGAGAAGTAAAGGCCGGACGCCACACCGCGAGGATTTGCGAGCCTTGATAAACACGCTCAAATCCATCCTCGGATTGCGAGACAGTTTCAATCGGCGCGGCCCAATACTCCGCGGCATTGGGAGCATGTAGGGTTAAACGAATACGTTGCCAACCGTCTTCCATGCGCAGGATGGGGCCCGCAAGCGCGCCCGTGAAGCGCAAATTGTGCCGGAAATCGTCGGTTTCAAGGAAGCGATCGTCACTGTCCGGTGCCAGAAAATTGACGATTGACTCAATGCCCACACAGCAATTCCGCGGGAGGAGTTGGCTGAGAGAAAGAACCAGGTCGCAGCCAATCTCGCAACCTTGGGGCGTAGGGCCAAATGAATAGTGTTTTTCGATCACTAAGGATGGAGGATTGTCCGGGTCGGCAGCAAATTCCGGAAGTCGATTCTCAATAATTAGCTTGGCTTCCGTTGCCGAAGAATGATTCAGATCAAACGTGCCGCAAGCAAACGTTTGGCTCTCCCCTAATTGCAGGGAATGGTATTCCGCGAACGTTCGTGCGGGGTCAAACAGAATTATGCGGAAAGAATGGCGCGGGTATTTGTCGTAACGAAGATATTTCTCAAGATTTGCTTCCTTCGCCGATACGTGATCGTGAGTCGATACGTCCCCTCTGTCACTGGTAGAATTCCCACCCTCGCGCAACCTGGAGTGGTACGACTCCGGACGGCGCATAAGTGAATTGATGATGGTCGAAGAGGTGCTGCGAAAGTCGAGAGAAGCCAGCGTAGCGCCATCGGAAGGCTTCAACAGCGCCTGATATTCCGGAGCGGTGAAAAGTAGTTCAGGACTGCCATCTGCGTCGTAATCCAATAGCTCCACTCGTGGTTCTATTGCCCCGGGCGTCAATTGATCCGCAAGAGCTTCCGCACGAACAAGATTTCTCCAAGCTTCGGTGCGAAGATGCGGCGCGTACAGACCGCCAAATACGCCGTGCCAGTAGGCGTCGTTTCCCTGCGCTTGCAGCAGATAATCGCGCGCCTGCTGAACTTGGACGGAGTGTTCCGGTTGAGATCGGCGCACAGGAATCGAAGCCACGCAGGCGGAGGCGCGCAGCATTTTTTTATGAAGAAGATTGGCTTCCGAATACTTGCGGAGAAAAGCGCGCCAGGGGCCACCACGCATGAACGAAAGCACATCGGGGCGCGAACTGAACTCCCTTTTTATGGCGTAATAGCGCTGCCGGTTCCTAGTGGGAAGTACCCATTCCATCATCTCCGTGTAAGATGCAGATGGTAGATCTGCGCGGCCTAGTGGCAGATGTGCGCTCATATGCTCACTGGGAGTAGACATCTTCAACCAAGAAGAATTTTCTTCCAGAGCGCCGAAAAATTCCTCGAGCCATCCATCTCCATAGCAGTGCTGAAACGTTCCGGGCCACACGCCAAATTTTTCCATGTCATCACCGAAGGAAGCGACTCCACCCGGGTGAAGCTGCGCGGCATTCTTCAGGAAATCGATGGATTCCTGAGCTTTGCGAAACGGAATGAGGTAACGAAGTTCCCTAAGTCCCGGAAAAAGCCAGACGAACTGGCCACAATCTTCGGCGATGTATGGTCCGAACAATTCGTCAGACTCAAATCCAGCGGCGAGAAAAGGCAGATCGTCGATTAAGGTGTAGGAGACGCCAGCTGCTGCAAGGGAGGAAGCAAGCTGTGGTTCCCAGACCCGTTCGGCAAGCCATGCGCCTGTTGGTCGTTTGTTGAACTTTTTCTCGATGTAATCTGCAAGGCGTGTGATCTGCTCGATTTGATCGGCTCGCGGAATCGCAATCAAAATAGGCTCATAAAAGCCGCCACCGATTAGCTCAAGCCTGCCGGAAGCGACAAGGGTTCGCAGGCGCTCGAAGTATTGCGGATAATTTTTCTCGATCCACAAAAGGAGGGGCCCGGAATAGTGAATAGCGAGGCGAACGCTTGGATGCTTCTCGATAAGAGATAGAAAGCTGTCGTAAGAATTCCGGTAAGACATTTCAAAAACGGTTTCGAAATTGCCCGAGGGTTGATGGGCGTGAAGGATGAGCACGAGGTGAAATGGTTGGGCGACTGGGGGCTTGGGACTCACATACCATGATACCGCGAGTGTGGCTGGAAGAAGGAAGCAGGGAGCGAAATATTGTGAGAGGTTTAGGAATTAAGAAAAAATGATTCTGTTCGAACATTGACCTCGCAATCTGCACCCTTATAGGCCAGGGGTACTGCACGCGAGGGCTAGTTGGGCAGACCGGAGCGGGGCAAAATCCAGTCTGAAATCATTGCCAGGACTTCGGGAGCAAAGGTTTCTTCAATCGCTTCGTATTCGGCAGGAGAACCGGAATAGGCGTGCTGGAAAAGATGATTCAATTCGGGAAGCTCGCGAACATCAAAATCTGTGTTGCCGGCCTCCGTCAATGCCTTTTTGGTCAGTTCCAGATTGAATTTAGGCGACACCTGTAGATCTTTTTGGCCGTACAGAGCGAGAGTCGGTGTCCTTAGCACTTGCAACGTGGGCAAAGGATCGTAAACCAGAAAATATCGAAACCAAGGTGAAGACAGCATGCGCAATTGTGTTTCCAGGGCAGTCGGCGGCAGTGCCGCATCCATGCCCGACTCTTTCACAAGTTGTTTCACTTTTTCGGTAATCACGTCCGGATCTTTTTCATCGCGCACAACCTGATAGGCCTCCTGGTCAAAGGTCAAACTGGCGAGTAATTGAGGCTCGCTGAGGCCGCCCACCTGACCAATTAATCCCGATTGATTCATCAGCGTATCCTCTCCCTTCGTAGCAGGCGCGGCTAAAAGGACAACCCAAGCAAGATCTTCTGAATGATTAGCCACGTAGGGTGCGATCATTGCGCCCTCGCTATGGCCGATGAGGCCGATTCTTTTCGGGTTGATCTCCTTGCGCGTTTTCAGGTACGCGACGGCTGCTTGCACGTCCGAGGCAAATTCAAGAGTTGTTGTTTTATCGACGGAACCCGTAGAACTGCCGATTCCGCGTTTGTCGTAACGAAAGACGGCAATTCCCTTTCGCGTCAGGTAGTCGGCCAGAACCAGAAATGGCTTATGCCCGGCGAGGGATTCGTCCCGATCAAGAGGGCCAGAACCGGCAATGAGAATCGCAGCTGGAAAAGGTCCCGTTCCCTTCGGCAGGGTAATTGTGCCGGCAAGCTCAACGTTGGTGGCAGAACCCGCGAAGGAAACGATTTCTTCTCGGTATGGATAGGGATGAGCTGGGGTTTGCGGTCGCTGCAGTGGAAGGGGCTCATTGGATCGCTTGAACACCAAATCCTGTTCAGCGCCGGTTTGCGACCATTTCCCTGTCAAAGTGCTCTTGACCGCATCGAACCTGCCTTCGAAGGAACCATTCACGGCGGGAATTTCAAGATAAAATTGCGTCTTTTCCAGGCTGACCTTGGACGCGGGCAATCCGCTCACGCCCTGATCAAGACTATCGAGTGCAGCGATTAGTTCACCCTCCGTGTCGTGAGAAACGTGCAGTTGCAAGCGCAAACGCATTCCATGTGTCTCCAGGGCGCTCTGCCAATTGCCTTCCACGGGAAAAATTGACTCTTTCGCTTTGCTGGAAGCGGTGTCCGCGGCGCGGCGATGAAAGACCAGCGGCAGCGTAGCGTTGCCTTGAGTCCAGGTGCCATCGATGGTCTTGTGATCCGCAGAAATCCTGCCTTCAAAATGAGCACCCACCGAGGCTATATCGAGGTTTAGCTTGGATTCGGACTTGGCAACGTGCGTGGCTTCGATGGCGAACACCCCCTGATCGAGGCTGTCCAGGCTGGCCTGAAGGGAGCCCTCGGGATTTTGGATAAGGTGGAGAACCAGATGAAGTTGGGCCTCCCCCGCTTGCAAGGTGCCCGCGTAGATGCCGGCCAAAGCAGGGATGTGCGTGGCCACGCGGGTCTGCGGTGTGGCTGGTTGCGCAGTGGCTACATTGCATGCACAAGCTACCATCAGGAGAAGGGCGATGCAGCAGAGGAAATGTAGACGCAAGAGTAGCTCCCAAACGAAACTACGATGTTACCTGGTTGGATGGGGCTGGCGGCCAAAAGGCAGCCCGAGACCGCAGCGAACTGGTCATGTACATAGTCCTAAAGCAAGACGCCCCGGAGATTCCGAGGCGTCTCAAAAATCAAGAGGACTTCCGGCGAAGGAACGCGAGAAAACTACTTCTTCTCGTACCACTCGGCGTTTCGTGCCGTGAAAGCCTGCCACTTTTCCGGCAAATCTTCCAAGGCAAATATGGCAGTCACCGGGCAAACCGGAACGCACGCACCGCAGTCAATGCATTCGACGGGACTGATATACAGCATTGTCTCCGATGCAAATTGTGCTTCGTCCTTGCGTGGGTGGATGCAGTCCACCGGGCAGACGTCGACACACGCAGTGTCCTTGGTATTAATACAGGGTTCGGCAATCACGTAAGCCATCAAAATCTCCTTATACGGTGCAGCCAGCGTGGGCTGCAGCAAAGCCAGAGAACGTAAACCACCTTACCACGGCTCTGCACGGACACGCACTTCGGTAACTATTTTACGCAGGACCCTTGAGATTCTCAACCGGGCCCGTCAGAGCTTAGAATAAGGGAGAGGAATGGTCATGAGATTCACGCTTAACCTTCTTGCGCTGGTGGCTGCGCTGTTGACTCTTCTGGTGACGCTGACATTCGCACAATCCACCGCTCCAAGAGCCGCGAAAGACCCGGAACTGATCGATGCCCAGGGGTACACAAAACTTGTTGAACGATATAAGGGCAAGCCGCTGCTGGTGACGTTCTGGGCGACGTGGTGCGAGCCTTGCCGCGATGAATATCCGATGCTAAATGAGCTGGCGAAGCAGTACGCACCGCAAGGATTGAACGTAGTGGGTGTAGATCTGGATCAGGATGGCGACCTGATCCTGATGAGGCGGTTTCTGGCTCGCTACAAGCCCATCTTCCCGAATTACAGAAAGAAGCAGGGAGGCGAGGACGCGTTCGTGCAAGCGGTGCTGCCAGGCTGGACCGGCTCGATTCCGGCTTCATTCTTCTACGGGAAGGATGGACAGCAGATAGGCAACTTTGTGGGCGCAGGCAGCCGTGAAAAATACGAAGCGGCGATTCGCATGCTCCTGTCCAAACCATAACGACGCCAGGGATGACCAAATTCAATTGAAGGAGCGAGCGCGGAATGTTGAATCTAAAAGGGAATAAAATTACATTTTTCGGCCACAGTACCTTCGGACTGACAACTGCCGCTGGACAGTTCGCCCTAATCGATCCGTGGGTGATGACCAACCCAAAATGCCCAGAAGGCAAAAAAAAACTGCAACGCCTTGATGCTATTTTCCTGACGCATGGGCATACCGACCACTTGGGTGACCTGCTGACCCTTGCAAAACAGTTCAAACCAAAAATTGTAAGCACCTTTGAAACCTATTTGTGGTTGGAAACAAAGAAGACGGGCGCGGAGAATTTGCCCGTAAACAAGGGCGGTTCGCAAAGAGTTGGCGATTTCGAGATTACCATGACCAACGCATTCCACTCAAATTCGATCGATGATGGTGGAACACGGATTTATGGCGGCGAGGCTGGAGGCTATATCGTGCGGCTGCCGGGTGGTGTGACTGTCTACCACGCCGGGGATACGGCTCTGTTTGGCGACATGAAATTAATCGGTGAACTGTATGAGCCAGACATCGCCTGCCTGCCGATCGGCGATGTGTACACAATGGGGCCCAGGGAAGCTGCGTATGCAATCAAATTGCTCGACGTGAAACATGTGATTCCCATGCACTACGCCACGTTTCCGGCGCTTATCGGAACGCCCGAAACCTTGCGAGAGGAGTCCAAGGAAATTGAGGGATTGCAGATTCACGTACTAAAACCCGGGGAAACGCTGGAAGAATAGCGTCGGTGTCGCGCTTGATCAGGAGGAGGAACGCAGAAAGTTGCGCATGAAGAACGACAGGTTTGCCGGGCGCTCGGCCAAACGACGCATGAAATATGGGAACCAATCCCTCCCGTATGGAATATAGATTCGCAAATTAAAACCGTCTTTTACCAATTGTCGTTGCAGGTCGGTGCGAACGCCGAAGAGCATCTGGAATTCAAAATCGTCCTTGGGGATTTTCTTTTCAGCAGCCCAACGAATGGTTTCGGCGATCATGCGCGGGTCATGGGTGGCAATCCCGTGATAGAAGCCGCTGGAAAGCAGCATGCGCATCAGCTTCACGTAGTTCGCATCCACGTCGGCTTTGCTGGGGTAAGCCACTTCCGCCGGTTCTTTGTAGGCACCCTTGCACAGGCGAACGCGACAACCGTAGGAGAGAAGATCCTGGATGTCCGGCTCGCTCCGATACAGATAAGACTGAATAACAGCGCCAACCGCAGGTGATTGCGCTCGGACTCGTTTGACCAATTCCACGGTGCGCTGGGTATAGACGGAGCTTTCCATGTCAATTCGCAGAAAGCTTTCATAAGCAAGTGCGCGTTCGGCGATGGATAGCACCATCCCTTCGCAAAACTCGACGCTCAGATCCAGGCCGAGTTGCGTCAGCTTGCACGACACGTTGGCATTGAGTTTTTCCAGCGCGATACGATCGAAAATGTTCAGGTAAGCGTCGCGGGCTTTCTGCGCGTCGGCAGCGGTGCTAACGTTTTCGCCGAGAAAGTCAAGCGTTGCGGACATCCCTAACCTGTTCACTGTACGCGCTGCTTCGACAGCATCGTTGAGTGTCTCCCCAGCGACAAAACGCATCGCCATTCCTCGTGTGGTGTTGTTGGAGGTGACCCAGTTGGCGAATCCAGGGCTGTTAGAGAGTTTTAGAAGAGTCGAACGAAGCATGGACGAATTAATTATGCACGTAGTTAGAGGAAGAGGCCAGTGGCTGGCTAGTGTTTGTGCTCCTCCAGAAACTTTTCCGCATCGAGTGCGGCCATGCAACCGGAACCCGCGGCGGTGACGGCTTGACGGTAGCGATGATCTTGCACATCGCCCGCGACGAACACGCCCGGCACGCTGGTGAGGCTCCCGTGGCGTGCAATGAGATAGCCGTTGTGGTCCATATCGAGTTTGCCGCGAAACGCGGTGGAGTTGGGAATATGGCCAATCGCAACAAAAACTCCGTCGAGTTCAATCTGTCTCGACTCTCCCGTGACGGCATGCTCCGCGCGTACTGCAGTAACCAACCCAGCCGGTGCTTTGATTTCTTGAACAATGTAGGGAGTGACAAACTCAATCTTGGGATTCGCCCGAGCGCGGTCGATCATGATCTTCGAAGCACGGAATTCATTGCGGCGGTGAATTAAATAGACTTTGGTCGCATAGCGTGATAGAAAGTTGGCTTCTTCCATAGCCGAATCGCCGCCGCCAACGACGGCAATGGGTTTGCCACGGAAGAAATATCCATCGCAAGTCGCACAAGTTGAAACGCCGCGGCCAATCAGTTCCCTCTCGCCTTTCAGTTCGAGAAGACGCGCGGAAGCTCCAGAGGCGACAATGAGCGCTCGCGCCTCGAAAACATCCTTACCCGCGGTGATCTTAAACGGGCGTGCCGTGAGGTCGACTTCATTAACGCTGCCAGCCTTGAATTCTGTACCAAATTTTTGCGCCTGCTTGCGCATGTTTTCGATCAGTTCCGGCCCCAAGATTCCGTCGGGAAATCCAGGAAAATTTTCAACGTGGGTTGTGAGCGAAAGCTGCCCACCCGGCTCGTGCCCGTCCAGGACTAGCGGCTTCAGATTCGCTCGTGCCGCGTAGATGGCAGCAGTCAACCCGGCGCATCCACTTCCGATGATGACAACGTTATGCATTAAAGTTGGCTCCTGCATTTGATTCTTGAATGGACCTAAGGTTACACCGGCAAAGAGCGAACGAAGATTGTAGCACCGTAGTGCAAGAAGAACAGACCAGACAAGAAATCAGGCGAGTCGCCGGAAGAAGAAGGAGCACAGTGTTGGTCGGCTGGGGGGGAGTTCACACGGAAAGATTGCGCTGGAGGAACACGAAACGGGCGAATTGCTTGACGGGGCGACTTGCCGGAGGTAGCTTTCAGCCAAGAACATCTTGAAGGGGCAAGGCAATCGGAGGAATAGCGTGGATAAGAAACTCTCGGTGGTGAGTTATTGGTTGGGAATCGGTTGTGTGGTGATGACGATCATTTTTCGCGCGCTAGCTGCCCTAGGTATCTGGCCCAATATCGTCCCTGCAAGTGGTGCTGGGATCTCCTACAACACCTTTCATCACGCGGCTGAGCTGTTTTTGTTGGTGGCCATCGCCGCAAACCTGATGAACAGATCGCACGACGAAAAGCCTTGAAACTGCTCGGCGATTGAAGAAGGAACCGGCCGACTGAAATCCGGGAAAATCTCGCCACAGCTCTGATGATCAAACCGAAATGGTAGTGTGCTTTTCGTAACGGCTCTACCGCTCCGACCATCCTGAAAATTTCTCCCAGGATGGCTCCAGCCAAATTGGAGAAGTATGGCAGCCTGTCTCGGTAGACGTTTGACGCCTACTTGTCTAAAGTAACTTCGGGTTGCCCAGGAGGCTCAACATGGATTCGCGATACCCCATTGGGAAATACGCACCGCCAAAAGAGGTAACGTCAGAGATGCGAGCGAAAGCGATTGCGGACATCGCTCGAGCACCAGCGGAAGTTCGAGCTGCCGTGAAAGATCTGAATGACGCCCAACTGGAAACACCGTATCGCGCAGGGGGCTGGACGGTACGGCAGGTAGTTCATCACCTTCCCGACAGCCATATGAATGCATACATTCGCTGGAGATTTGCACTAACGGAGGTAGAGCCGACAATCAAGCCATACGACGAGGCGGCTTGGGCCAACCTGGCAGATGCCGCTCATGCGCCTGTGGAACTTTCGTTGAACTTGCTTGAGTCATTACACGGGCGCTGGCTCCCGCTGTTGCGCTCCTTGAAGGCGGAAGATTTTAGCAAGACTTTTCGGCATCCTGATTATGGGGTGAAGACACTTGATTGGATGCTATTTTTGTATGCCTGGCACGGCCGCCATCATACGGCGCATATTACGGAACTCCGGAAGAGTGAAGGCTGGAGCTAAGTTAGATTCCAGGCGTACGCTTGACTGATTTGCGATCTGAACGACGGTTTGCCCGGCTGACGCTCGGCTCCCCCATTCAGATCTCTCTGGTGGGTAGCCCCACGACTATGTGTCGTGTAGCATCCAAAGTGAAGCAATTAAGGAGAACGGAATGGCTCGCGAAGCAGGAACATACGCAATTTTTGAAACATCGCAAGGGAATATCGTAGTACGTTTGCTGGATAAGGAGGCACCCAAGACAGTTGCCAATTTCATCGGACTTGCAGAGGGCACCAAGGAATTCACGAACGAAGCCACTGGCAAGAAAGAAACGCGGAATTTTTATGATGGATTAAACTTTCACCGCGTTATTCCGCAGTTCATGATTCAGGGTGGCTGCCCACGCGGTGATGGCCGTGGCGGACCTGGCTACTCCTTCGCGGATGAATTCCATCCATCACTGAAACATTCGAAGGCGGGCAAATTGTCCATGGCCAATTCCGGCCCCAATTCCAATGGCAGTCAGTTTTTTATTACGGTTGCGCCGACGCCGTGGCTGGATAACCGGCATACGATTTTCGGTGAAGTAGTCGAAGGCCAGGATGTCGCAGACAAAATTTCCAATGCGCCGCGCGATTCCAGTGATCGTCCGCGCGCACCGATCAAGCTTTACAAAGTGAAGATCGAGCGGGTGGCTTAGGAGTTTTCCCCATATCTGAATCGCGACCGTTATGCTCTCTCCCGCACGCTTGACACAACTGATGATGGAAGTTGTTTTTATTCTTTTGGGCGCGCTAGTGGTCTGGTTGGGAGCTAACGGCCGGATCTATTTTGATCGCCGTGGCATCGCAATGTTGGTTCTGAGCGTGGCTCTGGTCGCATGGGGCTTGTTGGCATTTGCGAAGCCGGTGCCACGGTGGGCGAGTTGGGAAAAGTGGAACCGTGGGGTTTCGCTTGTTCTGCTGGGAATGATCCTTTTTGCCATAACGCGAGTTCCCTTCCCCTGGGTGCCGACGCTACTCATCGTGGTGGGCTTCATTCTCATCACGCGGGGACTTTTCGCCGCATTGATGATTTTCCGGCAATCGTAGTTCATCTCAGCTATAATCCTGCAGCAAGTTAGGGGTCCCGCCCAGAATCCGCGCAAGCACATCGGAATGCGCGCAGAAACTAACTAGGAGACTCATTGTGCTGAAGGAATTTAAAGAGTTTGCGTTGCGCGGCAACGTGTTGGATTTGGCGGTAGGCGTAATCATCGGAGCGGCGTTCGGAAAAGTGGTTTCGTCGCTGGTCGATGACCTAATCATGCCCCCACTCGGCCGAGTCATAGGTCACGTTGATTTTTCTAGCCTATTTATCAATTTGAGCAGCACGCACTATGACACGCTTGCGGAAGCTAAGGCGCATTCAGCACCCACACTGAATTATGGCGTTTTCATAAACACGATCATCAATTTCCTGATCGTGGCGTTTGCGATATTCTTATTAGTTCGTTCCGTGAACCGTTGGGTTCCAAAGCCGGCCCCACCGCCGGCGACCAAGGATTGCCCAGAATGCGCGATGGCGATTCCCGCGTCGGCTCGGAAGTGCGGCCACTGCACCAGCGTGGTGTAAGACTCCAGACTGGCACGGAATGCCGCGCCAGTCGCGTTTATGTAATGTACTAGGAACTCTTGGGCTTCTTGGTTTGGTTCGCTTCGAGGTGCGCTTTCAGGCGCGTCACGACGGCATCTTCCTGGCCGTCGTCTAGCTCCTTTTGGACTTCTTCTAGAGCGAAATGCACAACGTCGTGGTGGTGCAACTCCAGAGCCCCTGTAGACTCGCTAAAACGTAGCCAGAGGCGGTGCAGCAGGTTCACCTCGTTGCCTGTCAGGTTCGGGGCATGTGGCCCGAGAACTTTATAGACCTTGTCACCATTCGGCAGGTGAATTTCCAGATTGAATTGTGGCTTCGGATCGGTGAGTTTTTCCCAGGCATCGCCAATTTCTCGGGCTTGCTCTTCCGTAGTTTCCTTTGGCGAATGGCCCAGCACGATGGTGCTGGATTCCAAAGATTCGGCGGCTCGCAGGATACCGTCCCAGAGATTGTTCGCCGCTACTACGGCCAGGCGAATGGTCTTCCCACGCTTTTCGGCGACAGAGAGAGCTTGTGAGAACAGTTGCTGCTCGATGCTGCCAAACAATTGCTCGGCGTCCAGTTCGTACTCCCCTGAAGCGGACCGGCGCAAGAGCCGCACGTGAAGTACAACCACATCGCGGCGCCCGGGTTTCACTCGGTCCAGGACATTACCAAGATGATAAAGAGCGTGAACATTGCTGACTGGCACCAGAATATTTCCCGGCCGCGCGCCAACGGCTTCCGGTGTCAGATCACCTTCCATGGCCAGATGGAACTGGTCCATCTCGACGTGCTGCACAGAGCCACGTCGATGCGCGGTGTATTTCTCCGAGATCGTGAACACGATGAACAAGAAAATGGAGAATGTTACGCCGGCAATCGTGGCTTCCTTTTTCGTGAACAGATTCACGACCGCAATGCCGAACAGAACTGCGGTGATCAGACCGAGGCCCAGGGGAATCTCCACGCCAAAAATCCGGAAATTCAGTGGCACCCGATATTCGCGATCACCCGGATGGGTATAACGAAGGACAAGAACGGCCATGCCCTTCATAGCAAAGCTCCAGATGACCCCAAAGGCATAGAGGTTCGCAAGAAATGTGACGTCACCACGGCTGATTAGGATAGTGATAAGTTGCAACCCCGCGATGATGTTGATGATCCGGTAGGAAGTGCCGAACTTGCGATGCGGCTGGCGGAACCAACTGGCGAGCACACCATCCTCAGAAACACGATTGAGCACGCCGTTGGAGCCCACAATGGCGGTGTTGACTGCTCCAGCGAGAATGAGTGTCCCCACCACAACCACGAAGGCATGGAAAATCAAGCGTATGTATATGGGCCCCGCCAAATTCATGGCCAACCCGCCAATAAGATTTTCCAAAAAATTCTGGCGTTCGGCGTCAGGGATCAGCATCACCGCAAAAAAGGAAACCAGTGACGTAAACACCAGGCTGTAAATGAAAATGACCAACCCCGTCTTCTTGAGGTTGGGCAGCTTGGGGTGTTCGATTTCGCGATAGACCTGAGCCAGCGATTCTTCGCCACTCATGGCCAGCACGGAATGGCCCAAGCCGACAAAAATGGCGATGAAGCCAGCCATATGAGCGAACTTGATGCCATAGAGCCAGCCCATGGCGTTGGGCTCCAATTTCAGGTTATGCGGTGTCGGGAAGGGGGGCAAAGCAGGATGTCGGAGCCACACGGTGTAAAGACACCAGGCAATCAAGATCACCACCATCACGGTGGTGATCTGCATGATGCGCATGGCTTTTTGACTGGATTCGTGGACCCCCTTGACGTTCAACCACCAGAAGTAGACCGTGCAAAGACAAGCAAAGAAGGCAGCACCGGCCCCGGGCGAGAGATGAATGGCGAGGTGAAAATAGTTTGCCGTTTCGTTGAATAAACCGACGATGTACTGGCCGGCTGAAACACCACTGATTGGCCCTGTCAAGATATAGTCAAACATCAGAGCGGAAACGCTGAACTTGGCCAGTGTGCTTCCCATGGCCTCTTTGACCACGCGATATACGCCGCCGCGTACGAACATGCTACAGCTCTCCACGTAGATGGCGCGGACGGAGTAGGAAAACAGCATGATGGCTAAGATGAACCAAGGCGCGGCTTTGCCAATGTAACCTTCCGATTCGCCGCCGGCATAATACGCAGAGGAAGCCAGATCGTTAAGAACGATCGCCGCCGCACGCCAAAAGGAGATAAAACTGAGAAGCGCTGTAGTAGCGACTAGAACACGCGGAATCCCGTTCCCTTGTCGGCCTTGAACCGCAGGGTGATTGGCAGAGCTACTCATTGAATGGGTCTAGGACCTGTCTGATTTATGCTCGCATCTTTTACAACTCAAGTCCAGTTTGCGCAAGATTAGATCCATATTCGATCTGAAGTTGAGCTCTGATTCCCGAACCTGATGTCGGAACATCAGGTCTTGGATTGCAGCCCGGTTTGGTATGAGCGCAATAATCTTACGCAGTGGCCGCCGCGTGAAGCAGGTATTATCTTGGATTCGAACGGCAAATGCTTTCACCGGCGGCACCCCTTCTCGGACTTCCGACCATTCGCAGTGGATTACCGGCAACAGATCAGCGAGCCGCCGCGACCCCGTGCAGCCGAACGGTCAGGGCTTCGTCCAATCCTTCCCCTCGATAGATGTGAGTTGCAATTTATGCTGTAGCCGGATCCTGAGTAGTACGGAATTCCTTCGCACACTGCTCGCAAGGGCAAATCGTTCTAAGGAAATCGTAGCTGTAAATTCCCGTGGAGTGACCATCGTTGAAACTGAGTTGTATCGCGTAGTTCCCAACTTGTGTGGCGGATTCTGCACGCGCTTTTGGTTTGTACATGGGAAGAACGGCAGAAGCGGGCATGCTGGCAAAAGAAATGGCGACTTTCTTTTTGCTGCGTTCATCGTTACATGTGGCGCAGGGGCAATTGTCGCGAAGAAGCGGAAAGTCGAAATGGCTTTCGTGGCCGTCGGCCCAGGTGATGTCCACACCCGCACCAGTCTTTACGTGAATTTTCACCGCTGTCGGTTTTCTGCGTTGGTCAATAGGTAGTGGCATGGATGCGATTCCGCATTTAGTCTACAGCGATGCGCGCGTTTTGAAAAATCGGCGAATATCCGACTAGTGTGCCCATTCAGGAGGCCGGGAAACCGTTACTCAGGGTTTTCTTTTGAACCGCAGCAATCGCCCGGGGGAATGGGATTGCCGTGAGGGCAAGTGGTGGGGTGCCCAAGGAAACTGCAAATACGCTGATCGAGCTCCGGGCTGATGATGTGCTCGAATTTGCACGCTTGGCTATGCGCTTCATGGTCGTCGATACGAAAGGTATCTTTGAAGAGGCGCTCGGCTAGGCGGTGACGGCGAACCACATCGCGGGCGCGGTTTTTGCCGCGATCGGTCAGCAAAACCTGATGGTCCGCGACACGAACCAACCGCAAATCCTCCATGCGCGCCAACGTGCGCACGGGATCCACACCGCCCGGCGTGCGAATCTGTTCGACATCCGCCGCCGTGCCCTCTTCACCACAGACCCAAATCTGCTCGAGCAGATGGTCGAAGTGGATTCCATCATCCATCGAGATGCGCTGGTCGACAGCCAGATGTCCGTGAACAAGCTCGATGCGCCGGTCGGCCTGCTGTGCGATGTCGGGGTCGTGGGTAACCATCAAAATCGTGTGGCCCGCGCTGTGTAGTTCCCGGAACAACGCAATCACAAGTTCTTCGTTGGCTTCATCCAGATTACCGGTCGGCTCGTCGGCCAAAATCAGCTTCGGCTGATTGATCAGCGCACGCGCAATGGCAACGCGTTGTTGCTCGCCGCCAGAGAGCTGCGAAGGAAGATGGGTCAAGCGGCTGCCCAAACCCATGCGTTTCAGCGCTTCGGCTGCCTGTGCTTCGTCAGTGACGCTATGAAAATATTGCGCCAACATTACGTTTTCGAGCGCTGTGAGATACGGCACCAGGTGGAATTGCTGGAAGACAAAGCCAATCCTTTCGGCGCGGTAACGAACGAGGTCATTTTCTCTCAGATTGGCCAGGTCGACGTTATCGACTACGACGTGTCCAGAGGTGAGCGTGTCCAGGCCGCCCAGAATATTGATCAGCGTGGTCTTGCCAGAGCCTGACGGTCCCATGAGCGCGACCCATTCCCCAGCTTCGACAGTGATGCTGATGCCGTCCAGCGCGCGAAGCTGGCCGAATTCCTTCACCAGCGAATCGATCCTTACCTGCGCGCTCACGCTTCGCCTCGAAACACGCTGGCCGGACGTACACTCGCCAAACGGCGCAGCGGAAAAGCGCTGGCAATCGAAACGATCACTGTAAGTGCCACGGAAAAAGGATACACAATCCAGCGCGGTTCGGCAGCCACGCCAAACACTGCTTTCCCGAGCCAGATGGAAACCAGAATTCCTATGGCGGAACCGACCAGACCGCCCGCAATACCCATCAGAATGGCTTCAGCGAGGAAAAGGCGAACCACGCGGCGTACCGAGCCTCCAATGGCTTTCATTAAGCCCACATCATTCTTCCGCTCGATAGCCACGTTGCTCATGCCCGCCATGACGCAGAGCGAGGTCAGCAGCAAGACCAGAAAGACAGTTGCGGAGAGCAGACTGCTGATGCGCGAGTAAATTCGGCCTTCAGCCTCGGTGAATTGTTTTACCCCATGCACGTCGGCGTCGGGCAAGCGCTCGCTAAGCACGGCGATGAATCGTTTCACGAAAATAGGCGTGCCGGTGACGCTGAGCTGAATTAGGCTGATGCGGCCTGGAAGATTGGCGAGCGATTGCGCCGTCGCTAGTTTCGTAAATACTTGCGTATCTTCTGCACCACCGGTGGCAATGATGGCGAAAACCTGGCAAAAGGCCTCCCTGCCCTGATTGCGGAGTTGCAGCGAATCCCCAGGATGCAACTTGAATTGTGCGGCAGCTTTCGCGCCAACTTCGCAGGAAGAACCATCGCTTTCAAGTGTGTCGTTCACTTCAGTTCGGCGACCGGGACGAATCTCCGTGAGCCCACGGCCATCAGCTCCCGCGATTACCGCAGGCTCAAAGTGGGTTGTGCCAGCTTTGGCAATTTCTCCGATGACATACAGAAACGCTACGGCGGGGATGCGCTTTCCGCCGCTCTCCGTTGGTAATTGCGCGAAAACACTTTGCACCAGAGTTGTTGGAGCCGCACCACCCGTAATCTCAGCCATTGCCGCCCTCGGCGTAACAATAACATTGGCGCCAAGCGCACGAAATTCCGCGGTGAGTCTCTTCTTCGCGTCGATTTGTAGATTCAGCAGTGCCGCGGTTACCGCAGCGCCGGCCCCCAGCGCCAACAGAATTACAACCAATCGCCCATAATTGGCAGTGATTAATCTGCGAATAATGCGCCAGAACATGCGAGAGTCCGCCATCATTCGCCCCGTAGAATCGGCGCAGGCTCATACCGCGAAGCCTTGCGCAAAGGAAATGCACTGCCAAGAAGAGTAATCGACGCAGCTAGCGCCAAGATAATCAGCAGGACAAAAAGCTTCGGTTCGGGCGCGAAGCCAAAAATCCTCACGCCGACAACGCGTGCGAACAGGATGCCAATGGCGTAGCCAATTCCGCCGCCAACAAATGCCAAGAGCAACTGCTCAGCGGCAAGCAGCACGCCGACCAAACCCGACCCCGCGCCAAGAGCCTTCATCAATCCTATTTCCGTGCGGCGCTCAATCACCGAAGCAGCCGCTGAAGCTCCCACCGCCAGCGCCGCGGCTAGCAACGCTACAAATGTGACCAACCATAAGAGTGTGCGCACATGAGTCAGTACGTTACCTTCGCCCTCGGCCACGCGCCGGATAACGCGCACATCGGTGCCCTTCAACTCTTCGCTGATTTGCAGTGCAATCGAGGAAATGTACGGCGTGCAATACCAACGGTCAAAATCCGCCGGCGTCATCGTCTTTGGATCGCGTCGAGCAAACGCGTCTTCGGGCTTCGTCAAGGCGCTGACATAGAGCCGCCGGTACATTCCCGGTTTCCCGGCAAGTTGCTGCGCTGTAGCGATCGAGGCAATAATCGAATCGTCTTCCGGACCACCTGTCGACAAAATCCCTACGATCTCCAGAGGCATCGCTCGAGAACCATCGCCGCTTCCCACGCGAACCACATCAGCAATCTTCAAATCATGCTGTTTGGCAAAGGCAGAGCCGACCAGGCATTGCTGTCCGTCGTCGGCAAACCATTTTCCGTCGACATGCCACCAGGGATTTGTTTTCGCAATTCCGGTTTCGTAGGTTCCCCCATCGGGAATCGGTACATTCCGGTCTGCCCAGGTTCCGATCAGCGTAGTTTTACCAAAAGAATCCGAATCCTTCCCGGCTTCTACGGGAACTTCAAGGATCGGCGCGAACGCGGTGATGTTGAACCGCCAGAAGATTGTCTTCAGTTTTCCAAGGTCAGCTTCCGGGAGATATGCCCCCGCGTTCGCAGGTCGATAATCGACGCCACCGATTTCCAGAGGCAATGAATCCGCCAGTGGCGTCACCAACAAATTCGCACCTAGACTGCGAAATTCCCGGGCCAGGCGGTCACCCACATCCAAAGACACGCTGAGCGCCGCCGTGGCCACAGCCATTCCCAGCGCCAATGCGGCCATGGTCAGCAGTTTGCGCTTGGGACGACGAGTAAATGAATCAGCTACGAGTCGAAGGAACATTTACCTGGCTAAGAAACGACCGCTCCTATTGCGGAATCTCCTCCGCAGCTTTTGTGATTGCCGATACATCAATGATCACATCATTTCCATCGACCTGCGATTTAAATCCGATCGGGTTGCATCCCCCTTTTTGCCCGATCGATGGGATATAAATCGCCGAAGCACAATGCCGGCAAATTACGTTTTGCCCTTCTTGCCGGTAACCCTCCGCGCCGCAAATCAAACAGGCGTCGAGAGCGGTGCCGTAGCCATTCGGCTTTTTGATGACCATGAAACGAATGACGTGACCGTTGTCCTTCATGGTGAACAAGTGCAAGTTTCCGTCCTGCACTTCCGCAACGGGAATGCGCACCAGATTATTGGCTACCACTACCGTTCGAGCTTGTGGAGGCGCAGAGTTTGCGCGCGCATAAATAAAATCGGCTGCAAGCACCAGGATCACGGCCAGGCTGGCAACTGCCCCGGCGATCATCCAGGTACGCTGGCGGCGATTCTGCGCCTCAAGTAAACGGCGCTCCGCGTCAGTCCCTGTGCTGTTTTGCGTGTTCGAATGCGAAGCAGATTGCCACTCGCGCAGAATCATCAGCGCGGCCGCTCCAAACACCAGGACGAAAAAGAAGAGTTCGTTGCGCACAATCGGCCCGAGAAACGCCATTTCCGTTTTGCTCGAGGGAATCCAACGTGCTTCGCTCAACTCATGCAAGCCGGTGATCGCCAGTTGAATCGCCACCAGAATCAAAATCGCGCTGGTCACCGCAAAAAATCGTTGAAGAGGAATTTTCAATGTGCCTTTGAAGAACAAAACGCCCACGGTTACCGCAGCGGCGATTCCCAGTCCCGTCCCGAGCCACGTCTCTAAGCCTTCCGTAGACAATTCCACGGCTCGCAAGATCAGGGCCAGCTCGACGCCCTCGCGCACAACCATCAGGAAAACAAAGAGCGCAATCCCCCATCCCGCTGCAGCACCCGAGCGGGAGGCATACGTTTCCAGTTTGGCTTCAATTTCTTTCTTCAACGAGCGGGCGATGCGGTTCATCCACAGGATCATGGTCACGACAAAAGCCGCGGCGACTAAAAGTAATAGCCCCTCAAAGCCATCTTCGCTAATACTGAACCGCTCCAAAACGATTGCAACTGCAAGGCTTAGCGCGGCGGCAGTGGCAACCCCGCCCCACACGTAGCGGCTAAGATGGGCACGGCCGGTGCGGGAAAGATAGACCAAAATGATGCCAACGATCAGAGCAGCTTCGACGCCTTCACGAAGTGCAATAAGGAACGCGGAAAGCACAGGATCTCCAGTTGATAATGATTTGCAAGAACACATCGAGCTTACTCCCGCTCCTCACCATCGTCAAGTTCACCGATCACACGAGCCTCACGGTAGAATGGATTCTTGCGTCTAACTCGTTTGCTACTACGATGATTTTTCTCTCAATACGCGCGCTCTCTGCGACGAGTCTGTGCTGGCTGCTCGTTGCTTTTGGCGTGGCCGCACAAACTTCTACTCCTGCTGCTCCTCCTACTGCGGTACGCAGTCGTGATGAGCAGCGCGCTCTAGTTAAACCAGATCCCAAACGGGCGAAGAAGTATGTAGATCTCGGAGCGCAATTCGAAGCTGCTGGCAACTATGGAGCAGCGCTTGATGCCTATGACGAAGCTGCCCGATACGCGCCCTTCGACGTAACCATTGTGAGCAAAGCGGCGGTGTTGCGCTCCCGCCTGGTGCGCACCTATGTGGATGACGGCGAGCGACTGGCTATACAAGGCGATACCGACGGCGCGGCGAGAAATTACGCCTTGGCCATTCAAATCGATCCATCCAATGCGGTTCTGATGGAACGCTTGAAACAGATTGAGTCAATGCATGACGAGGAAAAAGCCGAGGAAGAACAACCCGCGAAGGGATTGCCGCAAGTGCTTCCGCAAAGGGTCACCAAGAGTTTCAATCTGCGCACAGACCTGCGGAATGGGTATGAGCAGGTGGCTGCAGCTTACGGAATAAAAGCGGCCTTCGATCCGGATTTGCCAGCGCGAAACGTGCGACTCAGGTTAAACGATGTTGATTTCGACACCGCCATGAAAGTGATGACGCTGGAGACCGGCACGTTCTGGCGTCCGCTGAATCCCAAGCTTATTTTTGTCGCGGCAGATACTGCGGAAAAACGAAAAGCCTTCGACATGGAAATCGAGGAGACGTTTACGCTGCCCTCCTCGGTCGATTCCGCGGAGATCACTGAACTCGTCCATGCAATCCGGGACTTGACGGGCGCCCAGCATATTCAGCAGTCACTTCCCACGCGAACTCTGACCATTCGCGACACCGTGCAGCGTGTGAAGCTGGCCGGAGCCATCATTCATCAGGTCGAACAGGCCAGGGGAGAGCTACTGCTCGAAGTACAGTTGCTTGATGTGGACCGCAACAATGCATTGAAGCTCGGCATCACACCTTCCACCAGCATTCAATTAATCTCGCCAGGCCGGGCTCTGTCCAATCAGTTGCGATCGGCACAGAGCGTAACGCAGCTACTCACACTACTAGCGACGATCTTCGGCTCGCCGGTAGCGGGAGGCGCGGTCACGACACTTTCTTCCGTCATTCCGCCCCTCGCTGTCATCGGCGGAGGTAAAACCACTTTCCTGCTTACCTTGCCGAGTGCAACGGCATATTTTGCTGAAGGGCTATCTCTTGTCCACAGCTCGAGCGACGTTCTTTTACGCGCTCAGGACGGAAAACCCGCAACATTTTTTGTTGGCGACCGCTATCCCGTCACTTTGTCTTTACTATCGGCCAGCCTTGGATCAAGCGGGTCGGCGGCCAGTTCCGTCAGCGCAGGAGCGACGGGTCTGGGCACCACGATTAACGAGCAGACGTTTACGGTGGGACAGGGACCGGTCGCGCTGGTCTCGGCTGATTTCCGAAGCTCGGACACCCTGGACCTCGCGGTGGTCAATCAAATTGATAATACCGTGACAATTCTCCTGAATCAGGGGATTGGAGCAGTTTCACAATTTGCTCCGGCGGTTGGCTCTCCTATCGCGCTGGGAAATGCCCGCACTTCAACTCCGCCTGTACCCGCCGCGGTCGCCACTGGAGTTTTTAACACGAAAAATAATTCGTTTCCGGACTTGCTCGTCACCGATCCCGTCAATAACTCTGTCGACGTGCTGCTGGGGAATGGAAACGGCACCTTTAGTGTACTGAAAAATACGATTGCGGTCGGCAAGGAACCCAGCGCAATTGTTACTGGCACGTTTAACACGAAAAACGGCGACAGCAACGTCGGCTTCGTGGTCACAAATTTTAGGGACAGCACTTATTCCGTGTTTACCGGAAATGGCGATGGAACGTTCACACAAGTCACGGGGTCTCCGTTCGCCTTGCCGAACACTGTAACTGGCCCCATCGCAATGACGACGGCTGATTTCAATGGTGATGGTTATCCCGACCTTGCGATCGTAGAGCAAGGCTCGAAGGTAGTCTCGATTCTGGCGGGCAACGGCAATGGCACGTTCACTGAATTCACTAAATCGCCTTACCCGGTAGGAAATCTTCCCGTGGCCATCGCCTCCGGCACACTCACCGGAAGCACTGGCCCAGGTCTGGCGGTCGTCAATCAAACAGACAACAGCATCACGGTGCTGGATGGCAATGGGGATGGCACTTTCGTTGCTGATCCAAACTCTCCTTTGAAAACGGATACGACACCTAGCGGCGTGACGATTGGTAACTTCCTGCAATCCTCCACCAGTGGAATTGCGGTAACCAATTCGGCCGTCGGAACGGTAACCGTGTTCGTTAATTTGGGAACAGGTTATATTCAGGCTCTCGAGCAGGCAGTAAATACAAATCCAATTGCTATCGTTTCCGGGAGTTTTACAAACAGCACGTATCCCGATGTAGTTGTTACGAATGATTTTTCTGGATCCGCGGGAGAAGTCACTCTCGTAATAAGCCCGACCAGTTTAATCGCCGGCGCAAGCAGCACGGCGCAGACACCGTATCCTGGCTCGGAGTACATTGATATCGGTGTAAAAGTTAAGGCGACTCCTACCCTGCATTCGAATAAAGAAGTGACGCTGCTTCTCGACTTCGACATTAAAGCCTTGACGGGAACCACCATCAACGGCATTCCCATCATCTCCAGCCGCACGCTTACCCAAACGGTCCGCTTGAAAGAGGACGAGACCTCGCTACTGGCCGGATTACTCGATGACGAAGAGACGAAATCCATTAACGGTGTATACGGTCTAGCAAGCTTGCCAGGCATAGGCTATTTATTTGGTACGAGAAATAACACGCTGCAGGATACAGAACTTCTGGTGCTGATCACTCCGAGGCGTGTTCGGGAACCAAATCGCGTCTCTAGAACAGTGTATGCAGGAATGGGTGATACGGGCGGCCGAGGCGCCCTTGGCACGACTGCTGCCCCTGCTCCTGCTCAGCCGGAACCGGCGCAGCCACGGGCGGAACCGCCCGCCAATCAACCCCCAGCTCAGCCAGCTCAACCGGCTCCGGAACCACAACCTAACGAGCCGAATCAACCACCTCCGCAGCCCCTGCCGCCACCCGCACCGACGGAGCAGCCGAATCCTCCGCCAAATAACCCTCCGCCACAGCCGGAGCCGGATTCCAGTCAGCCACCACCACCGTAATCGCGGTGCGCGATGCGCGAAAATTGCCTCGATGCGTCTAGGGTAGCGGATCAAAGACCACAATGGGTTGGTAGGTCCGCGGCAAGACGGCCTCGGCTATCGCCAATAACTTACCTTCCTGGCTGAACACCCGCAGGCGCAGTGGCTCGCTAGGATCGGCATCAAGATGGGTAGTTGCACCAGGCGGCAATTCAAGATAGGCCGGCTGCACTTGCGAAGTCATGACCGTAAATCTTCCGCCATGGCGCACGCGTTTTTCGAGCACCGGCAGGACATTGACCCGCGGATAATTCGTCAGTAAATTTTCCAACGGGATGATCCGGTGCTTCCATTTGCCGTCACGCGCTGCCGCGGCCAGTTCTTGAATTGGGATGGCTTGTTCGATGGAGAACTCGCCCACTGCCGTGCGGCAAATTTCCGCTAAATGGGCGCCACAGCCCATCTTCTTGCCCATATCGTGGGCCAGTGAGCGCACATAGGTCCCCGAAGAGCATTCGATGGTATATCGCGCGATGCTTCCTTCCACTTCCGTCAGGCGAAACTCAAACAGCTCTACATCCGCAGGCTTCAGTTCGAACTCGACATTTTTGCGCGCCAACTCATAGGCTGGGCGCCCGTGAACTTTCTTGGCAGAGAATTGCGGAGGCATTTGCGCAAACCGTCCCATCGATTCCGCGGCAAACGATTCCAACTGCACCCGATCGAGTTGCGGCGCGGAGTCGGGACCTTGTGCTTCGCCTTCGGAATCGTAAGTGTTCGTCGCATATCCAAAACGAAATCCTACGGTGTAACGCTTTCGGCGGCCGCTGTAAAAGCGAACCAATCGTGTTGCCTTGCCGAGTAACATCACGAGAACACCCGTGGCTAGCGGATCGAGCGTGCCAAGATGCCCGATCTGTCGGAAACCCGCCAAGTGCCGTAACGCGTCGACCATGTCGTGCGAAGTCCGGCCTTGCGGTTTACTAATGACTAGCGCGCCATTCAGTGGCGCAGGTTGTGGCTGCCGTGGCATCAACACCTTTCCAGTTCAACGAATGCGGTTGTCAAAAATTTTGGAAGGTCGCGCGTTTCTTTCCGCGAATCTATTCTGTGGGAGTGGGATTCTTCTTTACTTCCTTCAACAACTGCTCGATGCGTTCCACATGCTCTTGCGAAATATCCAGCACGAAGTGCAATTCCGGAATGCGCCGTAATTGCAATCGTTCCACCAATTCCTGCCGAATGTATTTCGATGCGTGATCCAGCGCTTTGATCGCGTCGGTCTGTTCTTTTGATGTCGCGTTGCGCACGCTCACAAAAATTCGCGCGTGTTTCATGTCCGGCTGCACGCGAACTTCACTGACAGTGACAGACGTTTCCAAACGCGGATCCTTTAGTTCGCCAGCCAGCATGGCGTTGATTTCGTGGGCGATTTCTTCGCCGACGCGTTCATGGCGATGATTGTCGGGACTCATTTCTGTTCCTGTCGCCGCGTGGAAAACAAGTCCACGGGTGGGTGCCAAATCAAAACAAAATCAAAGTAAATCGACAGAGTGCCCAATCAGCACGGGTCCAAGCTGGCGGTCCGCTTCGGCCAGCACGTTCTGCAGTGATTCTTCAACAAGCTGCTCCTCGTTGGCAACCGTCACCACTCCCACCACCGAGCGCTGCCAGGTATCCTCAAAATCCATTTCCGCAACAGCCACATTAAATTTCGCCCGCAAACGTTCCTTCAGGCTTCGCAACACTTGCCGCTTATCCTTTAAGGATTGTGCTTCGGCGATATGCAGCTCTAATGTAAGCAATCCAACCGGCATTGAACACTCCGGTACGGAAACACCTCAGGCGCAAGGGGACTATTTGCGCCCGGCGGAGGCGGTGTTGCCCTGAGCGGCTGCTTCTGCAGCCGAAAGTTTTACAACCTGGAAGCACTCGATGATATCGCCGATCTTCACATCATTGAAGTTGGAAATGCCCAAGCCGCACTCAAATCCTGTGCGCACTTCGCTAGCATCATCCTTAAAGCGCTTCAAGGAGCTTAATTTGGATGTGTAGATCACCGCGCTATCACGAACCACGCGAGCTTGCGCGTCGCGCTTCATGATTCCGTCGACCACGTAGCAGCCGGCAACCGCGCCGGAGCCCTTGATGCGGAAGACATTCCGAACTTCCGCACGGCCCAAATAGGTTTCCTGTAATACGGGTTCGAGCAGACCTTCCATCGCTTTCTTAATTTCGTCAGACACTTCGTAAATAATCTTGTGCGTGCGGATGTCGACTTTTTCCTGCTGGGCTAAATCCAAAGCCTTGCGGTCTGGCCTTACGCCAAAGGCGATAATAATCGCTCCGGAAGCTGATGCGAACAGCACGTCGTTCTCGGTCACAGCACCTACTCCGGCGCTGATGATTTTGAGCTTTACCAGATCGGTGGAAAGCTTTGGCAACATTTCTCCCAGCACTTCAGCGGAACCTTGCACGTCAGCCTTGATTACGATCGGCAATTCCTTCACTTCGCCGGTTTTCAATTGCTCGTGCAATTGATCGAGGGTAATGCGTCCACCCGAACTTGCGCGCAGAGCCGCATCACGCTGCTTGCCTTGGCGATATTCCACAACGTGACGCGCCTTCGCTTCGTCCGTCACCTGAAAGTGGTCGCCCGCTTCCGGTACGCCCTGCAGTCCGAGCACTTCGACAGGTGTCGATGGAGGAGCGTTTTTCACAGGACGTCCACGCTCGTCAAACAGGGCGCGGACTTTTCCGAACACCGACCCGGCGATGAAGAAATCGCTAATCTGTAGCGTACCGTTCTGCACCAAAATCGTAGCCACTGGCCCGCGACCGCGATCCACCCGCGATTCGAGAACTGTGCCTGCAGCAGGCGCATCCGGATTTGCCTTCAACTCGCGCAAATCCGCCACCAGCAAAATAATTTCCAGTAATTTATCGAGGCCCTTTTTCTGCTTCGCGGAGACTTCCACGAATTCCGTCTCGCCGCCCCACTCCGCTGGCATCAGTGCCAGTTCGCTCAATTGGCGCTTGACGCGTTCCACCTGAGCTTCTGGCTTATCGATCTTGTTGATCGCCACGATGATGGGTACATTGGCCGCCCTCGCGTGGTCAATCGCTTCACGCGTTTGCGGCATCACGCCATCGTCGGCAGCAACGACGAGCACGACGATATCGGTAACTTTCGCGCCGCGCGCCCGCATGCGCGTAAACGCTTCGTGACCCGGCGTGTCCACGAACACAACTGCACGGTCTCCAACCTGCACTTTATACGCGCCGATGTGCTGGGTGATGCCGCCTGCTTCCCCGGCAGCCACGTCCTCGGCGCGAATGGCGTCGAGCAAACTAGTTTTGCCATGGTCCACATGGCCCATCACGGTTACGACCGGCGGCCGCGGCTTCAGGTTTTCCTTGGTTTCTTCCTGGGCAACTTCCAGAACCATCTCTTCTTCAAAGGAAACAACGCTGACGACACCGTTAAACGATTGCGCCAGATCTGTCGCGGTTTCCACGTCGAGGGCCTGGTTGATGCTGGCGAACACCCCGCGATCGAGCAGCGTCTTCAGCAGATCCTTCGCGCGAATGTCCAGTTTTTCCGCCAATTCGCGAATCGTAATTCCTTCGGTCAAGGTAATATCTCGCGGCGCGCGTGGCTCCGGCGGCGCGACAGGCGCGGCCACACCTCGTCCACCTGCGCCGGGGCGTTGCCGTGTGGGATGAAGCTTCCGCTCGCCTTCAATTTCGCGTTTGTCAGCAGTGGGCCGTTGCCTCTGCGCAGGCTTACGAGTGTAGAGCGGCTTGCCCGGCTCTGCCTTCGCCGACATTTTGTCTGGAAACGGCGGCAACATTGCCGGCCGTCCAGGCGTGCGCGGACCGGGGCGCGAACCGGCCGGCACCGCACCAGGCCTTTGGCCAAATGTTCTTCCCGCACCACCAGAAGGTACGCCTGGCCCTCCCCCAGCGGAGCCACCCGCTCCGCTAGGGCGCGGAGGGTACGGACGGTTGCCAGCTCCCCCGGGACCTTGCGGCCGCATCGGCTGGCCAGGTCGCGGTCCACTCTGTCGCTGCTGGCTTCCGGGCGTTGTACCCGGAACTGGGCCACGATTGCCCATACGCGTGGGCATGGGAGGACGCGTCGGGGACGCGGGTTGACCTGCGCGAAGTGGCTGGCCGGGCGTTGCGGGGCGAGCACTTCCTTGTGCATTGGGTTGTGCACTGGGTTGTTGCGGACGAGCCCCTTGTGGAGGGCGCGTTCCGGACTGCTGGGAAATTGTTGTTCCCGGTCGAGGCCCAGTCGGGGGCTGACCCGGCCCGGCAGGACGTGCACTTGGTTGTTGTCCCGCGGGCGCTACCGTACGAGGTGCTTGCGCCGGCGTTTGCACGACGGGAGAAGTCGTTGTTGGCGCAGGAGGTCGTATGGCCGGCGTGGTAGGTGAAGATATTGTGGGCGTGGGAGGCACGGCAGGCTTTGCAGCCGGAAGAACCGTAGGAAGTACACTCGGGGTGACTGCTGGTGCAGGTGGGCGAATCGCAGGTGCGGGTGTAGCCACGGCTGGCGGCACAGCAGCAACCGGGGGCGGGGCAATAGGAGCAGCCGGATTCGCGGCAACAGGTGCCGAAGGAGCAGGCACGGTTCCCGTAGGCCTGCGTAGTGCGGCTTTTGCTGCAGCTTCCTTGGCCGTGCGCTCTGATTCCTCGCGTGCCTCTGCATCAGCCTCAAACTTCAGGCGTTCGCGCACCTTCTCGGCAACTTCGACCGTGATCGAGCTGGAATGCGTTTTCTTTTCCGTTACGCCAAATCCCGGTAGCAGGTCAATAATAGCTTTGGCTTTGACCTCGAGTTCACGGGCGAGCTCATTGATACGTACTTGGGATGCGTCATTCATGCTTCGTTAGGAATTTTTCTCTTCCTGCTGCTCCACCGGTTTGCTTGCCTCCGGAGACTCAACGGCGGCAGAGGATTCCTCTGCCAGGGATTGTTCATGAACTAGTTCTGAGGCGCTGTTCTTTTCCGCGGAAGCCTCTTCGGCGGGCGCATCCTGCGCTGGCGCTTCTTCCGTTCGGCCCTCGGCTTTTTCCGCGGCGGCGTCTTCGACAATTTCGTCGGTATTTTCGACGGCGCTTTCGTTAGTGGTGGCGGCAGCTGACTCCCCGCTTTCATAAAAGCGGTTTACCGCTTGATAAATCTTGTCGATCATTTTTTCGCCGATCCCCGGAATTTCCATCAACTGTTCCGGAGTCATGCTGGCGAGTTTTTCCAGCGAAGTAATGCCCGCTGCTTCAATCTTTTCGATCGTCTTTGGACCAACCCCCGCCAATACCGTAAGCGGCGTAGCAGGAGCGGTCAGGGCGGTCATCTGCTCTTCGATCTCGCGGCGCTTCTCCTCTTCGCTCTTGATATCGATGTCCCAACCAATCAACTTGCTGGCTAAGCGCACATTCTGGCCCTTCTTGCCGATCGCCAGAGAAAGCTGCGAATCTTCCACGATGACTTCCAGCTTGCGATTTTCCGGGTCAGTCACTTGCACGCGCGTAACTTTCGCCGGGCTTAATGCTTTCTGCGCAAAGGCGACGGTTTCTTCGTTGTAGGGAATGATGTCAATTTTCTCGCCGCGCAATTCGCGGATGATGGACTGCACGCGCATGCCCTTCATACCCACGCAAGCGCCGACTGGATCAACGTCCTTATCGCGGCTGGCCACGGCGACTTTAGTGCGCTCGCCGGCTTCCCGAGCGGCCGCGCGAATTTGCACTGTGCCGTCATAAATTTCCGGCACTTCCATTTCAAATAGCCTCTGCACCAGCGCCGCATCCGCACGGGAGACGATTACTTGTGGGCCCTTTGCGGCACGATCCACGGTACGGATCACGACGCGCAAGCGCTCGCCAATGTTGTAGGTTTCCAGTTTGGATTGTTCGCGCTTCGGCAAACGTGCTTCCGTCCGGCCCATATCAACGATCAGGTCCGGCCCTTCGGCGCGCTTCACAATCACGGTAACCAGCTCACCCGAGCGGGTGTGGTATTCATTGTAAATTGTGTCGCGTTCGGCTTCGCGTACTTTTTGCAAAATAACCTGTTTGGCGGTTTGCGCGGCAATGCGGCCCAGAACATCCGTGGGCTTCGCGGTCAACACTTCGGTGCCTACGGTCGCGCCAGGATGCTTTTTCTTGGCCTCATCCAGGCTCATTTCGCGCTTCGGGTCGGTCACCGCTTCGACGACGGTGTACACCGAGTACACGTCCACCTGGCCCGTTTCCTGGTTGAACTTGCTGCGAAGATCTTCCTCCGTCTTGTAAAACTTACGGGCAGCCACAACCATGGCGTCTTCGATGGCGGAGATCACCACCTCCGGTTCAATATGCTTCTCCCGGCTCAACATTTCGATTTGTTGATAGAGCAGATTCGCCATTTCCTCGTCCTAAAATTCGACTACCAAATTAGCTTTCCGAATCGTTTGAAGCGGTATCTCTACGATTCGAGCTTCTTTGCCTTTCAACTCCATGCGGACCTTCCCATCCGCAAAGCCTTTCAAGCGCCCTTCAAAGAAATTCATCTCGCCGATCTGCTCGGTGGTGGCGATTTTCGCCAGCCGTCCCTGAAAGCGCTCAAAATCCGCCGCTCTCTTCAAAGCACGGTCCATGCCGGGCGAACTCACTTCCAGCACATACCCCGGACCTGGGATCAACTCCTCCACATCCAGGATTACGCTGAGCTGCTTGCTCACCAACTCGCAATCCGCGTGGCTTATCTTGGGATAAGGACTCGTTGCTGCCTCGCCCCTAGTGCTCTCCGCCAGCTGTGCGGGGGGTACCCGGTCGATGTACACCCGTAGGAAGCGTTGCTTACCAATCTTCCATTCGACGTCCACGACTTCCAAACCTTCCGAACGTGCTACCCGCTCGGCGGCCTCGCGGACCTTTTCCAAATTCACGCAGAGACTCCACGGCCTACGCCGGCCTAAAGCTCAGTACCGCCGGCGGCAACAAAAAAGTGGGCTTGCGCCCACCCGATGATGCGACCCGATTCCAGAGCGAAACAAGAGTATATTCTCTCAACACAGCAAAAGCAAGACACCAGGCCGACACCCAGCAGTTTCGGAAATATCGTAGATGTCCACAAGCGAACGTTTGATTTCGACTGAGTTTCTTGCGCGATGGTGGGGGTGGCAGGAGAGGTCTATTTTCAGACAGGTTTTTTCTCCTAATTTTGTAGCCACTTGAACGGTTTGGCGTTGCCGGGTCTGATGCGCAGAGTGTGACCTTTCGTTTTTGCGACGGGCTCAGCTACTGTCGGCCGCACCTGGGCGAGAAAGACTGAGCCAGAGAAGCAGCAGCAACCCGGCACTGCTGTGCACCCGATGTTTGCCACGGTGGAGGTATCGGAGTCGGTAGAGTCGTTCGATGGTCAAGGCCAGCATAGTGAGGAGCCAGCCGACCAGCAGACTGTTGGCATGATGATGACAGATATGCTCGAGGCCGTGCCGACTCTTGGCATCGTTGAAGCCTTGGTTTTCGATCTCCCAGCGACTCTTGGCCATACGGAATAGCGATTGAGGGCCCACGGTGGACGAGGCAAAATTGGTCAGCCAGTACGCTTGCACCACCGTGCCGTCCGGCTTGTGCTGACGATAGAAGAACACTCGAACGGTTTCCCAAGCGAGCGTTGCCCAGGGATCGAAGTCTTCCGCGTCCCACACCTCCACGCGATCGGCCCCGTGCTGAAAAACCGCGGTGGGAAGTCCAGAAGGAAAACGCTGCTGGGCGGCGGCAAATAACTCCGGCAAATTGTCTTTCAGCCGTGCCACCACCCGGAGACCGAGCTCTCCGGCGGTATGCAGGAACGGTGCAGTGGCAAATTCTCCATCGGCGACCACATACTGGGCAAAGCGTTTTCCCATGCTCCCGATCACCCGCCGCAGCAAGCGCTGTCCGGCCGCGTACTCGCTATCACCAGGTCCATAGGGTTCCCCATCAAAGGGTAGAGAAAGGCCGGTTCCCACCACGCTGATCATCACGAAAGAATGTTGATAGCCTTGAATCTGTTTCGCAGCGTTCTGTTGTGGCCGACAGAGTTTGCAACCCGGGTGCGTCCGCCATCCTGCGCCGGTGCCGTCGAGGGCCAGACCGATCCAGCGGCAATCATCAAAGGCTTTGTTGCGTTTGGCACCACGGATGAGGGAGAGCAGAGCTTGTCGCGTTGGCTGGGGATCGAGGCGCTCGGTGAAATAACCCAAGGTATCGTCACCGAACGGAGTGGCAATGGAGAGCGTGCGTCGTGCCGAAGAGTGCACCAGCGCCTCGACCGCATGAAAACTGGATTGCCGGAGGATTTGCCCGATCAACAAGGCCCAGAGCAGAGCCTGGGCTGGAATCTGAGGTTGTTGCCGACCGTCTCCCGGATCCTTGAGATACCGTCGGAGACGAAGACGCCGTGTCACATAGCGAAGCAGATGACGTGGCGTAGAACGGTTCATTTTTTCTTTTTCTTGAGCTTCTTGCGCTCCAGTACGAGTAGTTGTGCGTTGGCCGCCAATACTTCGCGGACGGCATCTTGAAACTCCCGTCCCGCCTTGACCCGGCGTCGCACCTCCTCGACCCACTCCTTGGGGATGTGCTGGACACGTTTTTTACCTTGGACCATAAACGTTAACGACCAGACGGGATGGCCACGGTCCTCGGCACAATGACACGTGGGCTTGCCGCAACGGAGATGGGTGAGGACGAGGGAGCCAGGGAGGGCATCCTCAGGGATAGAGAAACGGCGCAACAGCTGAAACTTGCGCTGACGCAGTCGAGAAGCGAGCGGTCCGTTACCTTTATGAATCATCTTATTGTATATATACTATAAGACATA
>Ga0074046_10000035_pt1 | contig 112545 bp, 108 predicted proteins | sample BogForMeECP23OM3_FD_94441 | JGI IMG/M metagenome (GOLD analysis project Ga0074046, IMG submission 94441) | Bog forest soil microbial communities from Calvert Island, British Columbia, Canada - Bog Forest MetaG ECP23OM3 | ecosystem: Environmental > Terrestrial > Soil > Wetlands ... | reverse complement strand
CAGAGTGGCCACACCGATCAATTGGGCCACAAGTTGGCTGGCGTCGCCATAGAAGAGACCGGTCACGGAGCCGTTGACGCCGTTCCACGCGCCGCCGTAGTTGCTTTTGCCGTCGGCAAAGAGTCCCAGAGAAATGACACCCCAAATGCCACATGCGCCGTGCACAGAGACGGCGCCTACGGGGTCGTCCACTTTCAGTACGCGTTCGACGAAGGCCACGGAGATACATACCAAGACGCCAGCGATCAGGCCGATGATGATCGAGCCGACTGGATTTACAAAGCCGGAAGGGGCGGTGATGGCCACCAAGCCGGCGAGGAAGCCGTTGCCGGTCATGGAAGCGTCGGGTTTGCCGTAAACGGTCCACATGTACAGCATGGCGCTGATGAGTCCCGTGGCGCTGGCGAGCATGGTGTTCACCGCGATGGAACTGATGCGCAGGTTGCCGTTGCCCGAAGCACCGAGCGTGGAGCCGGGATTAAAGCCGAACCAGCCGAAGGCCAAAATCAGGCAACCCGTGATCACCAGGACGATATCGTGGGCCAGAATGACCTGCGGCTTGCCCTGGCGAGAAAACTTTCCGATACGCGGGCCGAGAATCATGGCGATGGCCAACGCGCTGAGGCCGCCGACGGCGTGCACGACTCCCGAGCCAGCAAAATCGCAGTAGCCCTTACCGAGACCAAAGTTAGCACCCAGGTTGGCGAGCCACCCACCGCCCCAGGCCCAGTTGGCGAAGAGTGGGTAGGTGAAAGCTGCGAACAAGAAGGAGGTCACGATGAAAGCGGAGAACTTCCACCGTTCCACGGCAGCGCCGGTGGGGATTGTGGCGCCGGTGTCCATGAATACCATTTGGAATAAGAAGAGAACCATTACGCCTACGTCATAGGTTCCTTTGTGCATCAGGAACAGCCCGTGCTGCCCGAACAAACCGAAGGGTTTGCCGAACAGTGTCACCGTAAATTCGGCGCTGAGTGGAGCAGTGCCGCCCAGGTTGGCGACCGCGCCCACGCCGCCCATCTGAATGGCGAAACCAATCAGCCAGTAGGCGAACATGCCGATGCCATAGACGGCCATGTTCATCATCATGGTGTGATTGGCGTTCTTGGCGCGCGCGAGACCGGTTTCCAGCAGCGCGAAACCCAGTTGCATAAACATGACCAGGTAGCCGGTGATTAGCGTCCAGACAAAGTTGACGGCGATTTTGTTTTGTCCGACCTGGTTGGCCAAATCGCCTATTGTGAGTCCCTTCTTGGGGTCGCTCACGGTGATATCGCTGGCGTTGCCCGTGATTGAGCCGTCGGGATCGCCTTTGGCGTGGGCGTCGGCCGAAGGTACCGGGATATTCGCAAGATCCGCATCGGTGATTGGTTTCGGCACGGGGGGCGGCGCTGCCAGAGCGGTTGCCGCGGGGGGAGTTGCCGAGCCGGCAGCGGGGGCCTGAGCGAATGCGAGCGGCGCTAGAGAAACGCCCAGGAGAAGTATCCCCAGCAATTTCTTCGTCCAATTGTTCATCCTCGTCTTTACTCCTTCTTCCAGATTGCGTTCTTGAGATAGGCCTTGTTGAGCACGCCGAGAATCCCGAACAAGCTGACGAGCAGTCCGACGAGGACTATCACCAGGCGACCACCGACACTGGAGGTGACGGCGAGACTTGAAACGCTGATCAGGAATCCCAAGAACGTCAGAAGCAATCCGACGAGAATCATGGCGCGAATCCCTCAATTCTCCGCGTTTTCCAGCGGTTTACATTTCAGAAAAATAATTATGGATACGCCGAGAAAGGCGAGCGTCAAGAGATAATAAAGGATTCCGCCCCATGCAATCCCGACGGCCAAGGCAGTAAAGGCCAGCAAGAATATCAGGACGCCTATGGCTTGCGTGGAATTGGCTCCCATTCCGATCCTCCTCCGCTTCCCTGCTCATCCTGTGGAATAGTAACGGGTTCCCCTGCACATGCAACCTGGCTAGGAACTAAGAGATGCCCGTAAGTCCGAGCCTTGTGCACCTTGGCTGCTGTACACAGCATTCTACAGAAACCTGGGCCGCTGCATCGAAGAAGCAGATTGATGCTTGGGCGGGACTCTAAGGGGGCAGCTTTGGAAAGGCCAACAAAAAAATTTAATCGAGTCAATGCAAATTTTGTCGTTCGCAAAATGCGTAGCCTTGTGCATTAATCTTCGCACTTAAGCCATAAACACATTTAACACAGGTTAGCGAGTCCAAATAAATTCGACTCCTCCATGGAGAGGGGAAACTGCATGAAGAAGATCGAAGCGATCATCCAGCCGTCGCGGTTCGACTCTGTGAAAGAGGCGCTGCTTGAAATTGGGGTGGAGGGTATGACCGTGACGGAGGTTCGCGGGCATGGACGGCAAAAAGGCCACACGGAGATATATCGAGGCCGCGAATATGTGGTGGATCTGCTCCCTAAAATGAAGGTGGAGATAGTTTTGCCTGACGCGCTGGCCGAGAACGTGGTGGCGACTATTTTGAAGGCGGCGAAGACGGGGAAGCTCGGGGACGGCAAGATTTTCGTGTCAACGATTGAGGACGCCATCCGGGTCCGGAACGCTGACCGTGGGGACAACGCACTCTAACGGCGAGATCACGAATTACAAATCCCGTTTGGGGGCAGATGGTGGAAGCAGAGGATGGTTCCACCCCCGTAAGCCACTCGGAGGTGAGACGGAGGGAGGAGAGTAGGAAAGATGGCTTCTAAGCACGCAACGCCACTAACTTCTCTCGATTATGAGCGCCCGCTCTTTTTTCCTGTTCGGGAGAATGCGGGCGGTAGCTCTTGGATCACGGTGGCGCGCAATTTGATCGTACCTGGTGGCTTGCTCAGCGCCATCGCGGCTTATGGCGCGGGTCTTTTGCTCATCGCGTTGATCACGTTCTTCTACCACAAGGCGATGCCCGTAAATACGACTACGGTGGGATTCACGTTCCTGCTGGTGATCCTCAGCGCATCCGCGATCTGGGGGCTTGGAGTCTCCTGCATGATGTCGGTGGCCGCAACACTGGCCTTCGACTATTTCTTTCTGCCGCCGGTGGGATCGTTGGACATCGCCGACCCGCAGGATTGGGTGGCGCTCTTTTCGTTCATTGTTACGGCCGTACTTGGCAGCAGTCTGTCCGCTCGGGCCCAGAGCCGGGCGATAGAGGCCGTTCGCCGGCGTGAGGAAGTGGAGCGGCTCTACGAATTGAGCCAGCGATTGTTGGGCGAGGGCTGCTTGTTGAACGTAACTCCGGCAATTCCTCGGCACATTGTGGAGTCGTTTGCGGCTGACTCCGCGGCGCTGTTTCTCTCCGCCGAGCAAGAAGTATTCCGCGTTGGAAAGCATCAACTGCAGATTGACGAAGGCCGATTGCGGTTAGCCGCCGCGGGCGAACGCGTGCCGATTGGCGCACAAGTCAATATGTGGTTCGCTCCTTTGCGATCAGGGATGAAGGTCATTGGAAGCGTGGGAATTTCCGGCCCGCCGGTTTCGAGGGGAACGATGGGGGCCCTGGGATGTTTGGTTGCCGCGGCGATCGAACGCGCCGGGGCGGTGGAGCATGCGGCAAAGATGGAGGCCGCGCGGCAGGGCGAGCAGTTCAAGTCGGTCATGCTGGACGCCATCGCGCACGACTTCCGGACGCCACTCACGGGAATCAAGACATCGGTCACCGCGCTGCTTACCGACCTGGAGTTTAGCGGTGAACAAAAACAGGATTTGCTCGCCGTGATTGACGAGGAGTGCGATCGCATTGACCAACTCCTCGATCAAGCATCGGAGATCGCACGACTGGAATCCGGTGAGGTCAAACTTGAAATGGCACCTCATTCCATCGGTGAGTTAGTGCTGGCGGCGCTGGCAGAGTGCAAACGTGTTTTGCGGGTACGGCCGATTCACAACGAGGTGCGACATCAGGATTTGCAGGTCCTGGCGGATTTGCCGTGGGCAAGGAGCGTGCTCGTACAATTGATTGTGAATGCTCATCTGTATTCGTGGCCGGGGCAGCCGATTACCATCCGTTCTGAAAACGGCGGGGGGTTCGCCCTGCTCAGCGTGGCCGACGAGGGACCGGGAATCGAAAAAACAGAAGCGGCGCGGATCTTCGAGAAATTTTATCGCGGCAAGGATCAAAAAATTCGCGCGCATGGCACGGGCATGGGATTGCCGATTGCGAAGGCCATTGTCGAGGCGCATGGGGGAACGATCGATGTGGTGAGCCGCTTTGGGCACGGGTCCGTTTTCACGTTCAGCTTGCCACTAGACCCTTGCTGCGCTGGGTTTTCTGAAGCGTCATGATGGAAGTCCTCGGAGCGGAAGCCAGCAGAATTCAGGTGCTTCCCTTCTCTCATCATTTGCTTACGTTTTCCTCACATGGGACGGGTCAGACTTTAGGCGGGATATTGGGCTGACGGGCGGTTCGGTTGCGGCGGTTGTCGGTTCCTAGCTAGGGAAGGCTGAATTCACAACCGTTTTGGGGGCACTATTCATACAGCCGGCGAAGCATTTGAATCGACGCGGCCCACACCGGTGGTGGCGAGCGCGTCCAAGGGGCGGATCCTCATCGTGGATGACCAGCCGCAAATAAGGCGCGCGCTGCGAACTGCGCTGGTGGCGAGAGGCTATGAAGTGAACGACGCAGGCGGTGGAGAAGAAGCGTTCGAGAAACTGCGCGAAGAGAAGTATGACGTGGTCCTGCTGGATATAAACCTACCGGACATGAAGGGCACCGAGGTATGCCGGAACATCCGCTCCACATCGGGTGTTGGAATCATCATGCTGAGCGTGCGCAACAGCGAGGCGGACAAGGTGGCGGCGCTGGACTTTGGGGCCAACGATTACGTCACCAAGCCGTTCAGCACGCCGGAGCTTTTCGCGCGGATCCGGGCGGTGTTGCGACGGTACGGGGTCGACAAAGAGGTGCAACGCCTCACGTTGAAAGATTTAGACGTCGATTTTGAGGGCCGCCGGGTGACCGTTCGCGGAAGCACGGTACACCTGACGCCGAAGGAGTTTGAGTTGCTGCAATACCTGGCCAACCGCGTCAATAAGATCGTGCCGCATCGCGAAATTCTGCGGGCGATATGGGGGCCGGACTATGGCGAAGAAATGGATCATCTTAGGACGATGATCAAACAGCTCAGGAAAAAAATTGAAGCTGAGCCTGCCAAGCCAATGTATTTGTTGACGCACTCATGGGTCGGCTACGAACTTCGAGTGGCCAAATGAATTGGGGGGATGCGAAGGAATTTCAGCAGCGTTATTTTTTATCCACGAAAGGCCGCAGGGTTTCCGGGTGTTTGCACGCCCGAAGATCGACTCCCCGTGAATTTATTGAGATTTGACAGCTCGCCGCATACCTGCTCGAAGACGGTCAGTGGGAGCAATTCTTAATCCAAAAAGTTTATCCAGACCAACCAAACTATTCCTGACCACGCGACGGTCTTCTGATGAAATCTTCACGGTTTCCTCATGCCCGGTGTCATACCCTTTTCTTCATTGCTGACGTTTCGCCACTCTTTCTGTGCGCACAGGAAACTAGTTTACGGCACGGGAAGGGAGAGGGTGTATACCCTATCGACAGCCCCAACTAGCGTCGATGTGTACCACCACCTAGCCGCTCGGCTGAAGTGCGGAACGCGTAGCGGGCTTAAAGCCCGGGGCAATGTCTGCTGTTTGCCAGACTAGAGGAGAGAGTGATGCGAGCATTTGAAAAGGGTTGTAGGTGTTACTGGGTGTTGTGGGTTGCATTGATCGCTGTAGTCGGCGCCCCCTGCGGAACATTCGCGGACGACGGCAAACCAGACACCAAGCCAGACAGCAATACAAGTAACTCCCCGGCAAAACCGCCTGCAGTAAAAGTTGATGCGCCCTCGCCGTTGACCGAGCGAGAGAGATACCTGCTCGACGAGGTGGAAGAGTTGAAGAGGCGCGTGGCGGATCTGGAGGCCAAGTCCAATTCCACCGCGGCTTCCGCAACCTCTGTTCCGGTTCCAGCGGCTCCATCAGCGGCCGCGCCCGCTGCACAGCCCGCGTCATCCAACGCAATCGCCCCTGCCGCCGAGCTTGGCGCCATGAAAGCCGCGTCCGCGCCGGTTGACCCCAAGCAAGATGCCAAGACCGCCAAGGCGCCGCCCAGCCAGCCCTTTGCGTACGCGGATTGGACCTGGCTGAACGGGACGTCGCGCAACAAGGATGCGGTATGGGACTCGAAATATTTCACGCCGGAATTTCGCGTTGACACGAATTACATCGAAGATTACAACCAGCCCAAAGACCACACCATGGGCGGGTCGACGGAAAGCTTCCGAAGCGGTGAAGTTCAGTTGGAGCAGTTGAGTTTCGGGGGCGACTTGCATGTGGGCAACGTCCGCGGGCGAATCCTGACCATGTTTGGATTGTTTGCGACCACCACGCCGCGCAACGACGGCAGCGCCGGAGTCGGCCAATGGAACCTGAACGATGCCTACAAGTATTTCTCGGAGGCATACGGCGGTTACCACTTCAACGTAAACCATGGGTTGAACGTGGACGCGGGAATCTTCGTGTCGTATATCGGGCTGTTCAGCTACTACAACTTTGACAATTGGACCTATCAACCGTCGTATGTTTCTTCCAACACGCCGTGGTTCTTCAATGGTGTGCGCGTGCAGTGGTTTCCCACCGAAAAGCTGAAGATTGAGCCTTGGTTCATCAACGGTTGGCAATCCTACGCCAAGTTCAACGGCCACCCGGGTCTGGGAGGGCAGATTTTGTGGCGCCCGAAGCCATGGGTTTCGATGGTCTTCAACAATTACGGCATGGGCACGGACACGTTGGGTGTATCAGGACGCTCGCGCATCCACACCGACGACAGCATTGAGGTCAGATACTTCAACCATCCGGAAAGCACCGGCCTGGACAAGATGGCGTTTTCTCTGACGGGCGACCTGGGATGTGAATACGGCGGTTCGTCAACCCCAGGCACGGTGGTCAGCTGCCACAACAACAGCAACGGCCATCCGAAGCAATCCTTCGCCGGCTGGATGCTCTATAACCGGTGGTGGTTCAACCGGGATAAATATGGCATCACGCTTGGCGGCGGGGTGTTGGACAACCCGGGCCGCTACTTAACGTTGCTGCAACCCATCAATGGAGCAACCGCCGTCAGCGGATCGCCCTACTTCCCGGCATATCCTGGGAGCATCTACAAAGCTTGGGATGCTTCGGCTACCTTCGACTGGATGCCCGCTCAGTACATTACTTTCCGGTTTGAGACAGGGTACCGCCACGCGAATGTGCCGTACTGGTCGGGCAGGCAAGGGATCACTCCTCCAGGCGGCAACGTTGGGCCAGTGGCCAACAACGGAGTTGTGGGCACCGGCGCGAGCTACATCTGCACGAACGGCTCGACTTCGGCGGTTTCCAATTTTGCTCCTTCGGGGTTGGGCTTCACGGTGGACAACACCGGTGGCGCAGTCGCAACCGCCTGCGCTGAGCAATACAACTCGTCCGGCAGCGGGGCTTGGACTGCTTGGCAACCCGATCTACGCAGGGGGCAGGCGGTCAACACCATCGCCATCATGGTCAAGTTCTGATCCTGAGAAGAGGCCAAGGCGCAAGGATGTGAATGTGGGATGAGGTTTGTGGGGTAAAGGTACACAGGAACTTTCATGAGACTTGGTTTCCAGTTCGTGTTGGCACTTGCCGTAGCCGGACTTGCCAGCACGTGCGCGTACTCCAAGGGTGAGGATCGCGTTGCACACGGCCCGATTCAGGGCGTTGTGGACGACTGCGCGTCTTCGTCCTCCCCCAATCCAGCGGTCCCTCAAACGCGGGCACTGGGAAGTCAAAGGAATGTCACACGTTTTACCACCAGATTTGACGGTGATCACAGCCTGGACACGGCGACGGTCACCGAGCAGGTCTTCGCGCGGTACACCTTGTATATCGTCCACTTGCAGTTTGCCTCCGGCATCGAACAATTGATCGCGGTCTCCGCTCCGCCCGGGGGACTGCAACCCGAGATGCGAGATATGAGCGGCGACAGCATTCCCAATGATTTGGTAATGACTTCCAAATTGTTTCGCTCGCTTCTCGTGGTCCTAGTCAATGACGGTCACGATCACTTGACAGTGGCCGTCTCGCCGCACCCCTTCGCATCCGGCGACGGCCAGGCTTTGGGTTCAGGCCAGATTCATCGCATCGTGGCATTAGCGAGTTCCGGGGTGAGGTCGGTCGACCTGGCCGACAGCGGTGAACTGTTGCCGCAGCAGACCCCGGCGAAGCCCCTCTCTCTTATCGGCCAGTTGCGTGCCACTCGCGCGGCTTACTCTTCGGGCCCGGGAAGAGCGCCACCGTCGCGCACGAGAGAAATAAACTCAAACTGAAAAGTCCCCTGAATTTAAGCGCCGGCTTGGCGAAGTGATGTCACGCCAACGCCGATGGTGTGCCCGCATGGGCGATCGGAACACGAACTTAGAGTCCGAAGTGGACGGATTGGACGGAATTCGTGAAAAGCAAGAATTTGGAAGTGAGTTTTTTGGTTATCTCTCTGACAGCGTTGCCGAATCTTGGCGGATGTAGCAGAGGGAGCGATGCAGCGGCGGAAGCGCCGCCGCCTGCAAACATCGTTTCTGCCGCGGATGCCAGCCTGTTCACGGTGGACCGCCCGGAACAATTCCCGCTGGTTGAGGCCACCGCGCACCCCGCGGCATCCGAGTTGATCGTCACGGGAGTGGTTACCCCCGATGTTGCCCGGAATGTGCCGGTGGTGTCGCTGGCCTCTGGGCGTGTGGTGGCGATTCACACCCGGCTGGGCGACACGGTGAAAAAGGGCCAGTTGCTGCTGACCATTCGAAGCGACGACGTGGCGATCGGTTTCGACGCCTATCGCAAGGCCGTGGCCGACGAACTTCTCGCCCGGAAACAGTTGAACCGAGCTGTGGACCTCTACTCCCACGGTGCCGTTGCCATGCAAGACCTGGAGGTCGCGCAAGACACGGAAGAGGACGCCAAGGTCACGCTCGAAACCGCAACTGAGCATCTACGCCTGTTGGGCAACGACCCGAACGAACCCATGGGGATGGTGGACATCTTCGCGCCGGTATCCGGCGTGATTACCGACCAGCAAGTCACCAACGCGGCAGCCGTACAAGCGTTTAATACGCCGAGTCCGTTTACGATTTCCGATCTCTCGGCCATCTGGATTGTCTGCGATGTGTACGAGAACGACTTGGCCACCGTGCGGATGGGAGACACGGCGGACATCACACTGAATGCGTATCCCGGGCGGCCGTTTAAAGGAACGGTCAGCAACATTGGAGCAATCATGGATCCGAGTATTCGCACCGCGAAGGTGCGCATCGAAGTTCAGAATCCGGGAATCATGCGCATCGGAATGTTTGTGAAGGCGACCTTCCGCGGGCAAACCAGCGAGATACACACGATTGTGCCGGCCTCCGCGATTCTGCATATGCACGATCGCGATTTTGCCTTCGTTCCCGCGCCAGATAAGAAATTTCGGCGCGTGGAAGTTGTGGGCGGAGATCTTTTGCCAAACAACACAAATTTGCAGGAGATCAAGTCTGGGCTCAAACCGGGGCAACAGGTAGTTACGAATGCCCTGGTCCTGGACCACGTGCTCGCGCAGTGAAGGCTAGCCAGGCGGCCGACGAATGGATGCGCCGCTACCCTGGGGAAGTAGGAAGGGAAACCGGAAATGATCCGCGTGCTGGTGGATTTCGCGCTGAACAACAAGTTCGTGGTGCTGGCCGTTGCGGTCTTGTTGCTGGGCTGGGGAGCAATCTCGTTTCACAACCTGCCGGTGGAGGCCTATCCGGATATTGCCGACAATTATGTGACGGTCATAACCCAATGGCCGGGGCGCTCGGCGGAAGAGGTGGAGCAGCAAGTCACGATCCCGATCGAAATACAAATGGCTGGAATGCCGCACATGACCTTTCTGCGGTCTGAGTCTATCTTCGGCCTGTCGTTCGTGATCATGATCTTCGACGACAGTTCAGTGAACGACTGGAACCGGCAAAAGGTGCTGGAACGCCTCACCCAGGTCAATTTGCCGAGCGGACAAAACCTGCAACCCCAAATCGGCACGGACTGGAGCACGACGGGGCAGATCTACTGGTACACCCTGAGGAGCAGCAATCCCCGGTACGACCTGATGGAGTTAAGGTCGATTGAAGACTGGGTGCTGCTCAAGCAATTCAAATCGGTGCCGGATGTGGTGGACGTTTCCGACTTCGGCGGCACGGTGCGTGAATACCAAGTGCGCGTCGACCCGAACAAGCTGGTGTCTTACGGCTTGAGCATCGGCCAAGTGGAACAGCAGTTGGCCAACAACAACATCAACGCCGGCGGCAGCTTTGTGGAAGAAGGCCTCCAGCAGATGAATGTTCGCGCGTTGGGGCTCTTCGGTACGGTGCAGGACATTGAACAGACGGTCCTGAAAACGCAAACCGGGACCGCGCTGCGGGTGAAGGACATCGCGGAGGTGGTCCAGGGGCCAAAGATCCGGTTGGGGCACATGGCCAGAGCCAACCACATGCAGGACGGCCGCATTATTGATGAGCCAGACGTCATTCAGGGCGCGGTGTTGATGCGCAAAGGCGCGGAAGAACAGCCCACGCTCGATGCCATTCACAAGAAGGTGGAGCAACTGAATAACGGCATTTTGCCACCCGGTGTAAAAGTCGTGCCCATGCTGGACCGCAGCGATCTGCTGCACTACACGACGCACACGGTGATGCAGAACCTGCTGGAAGGCATGGTTCTGGTGACCCTCATTCTCCTACTCTTCCTGGGAAACGTCCGTGCGGCCTTAATTGTTGCTTTCACCATTCCCTTCTCGTTGCTCTTTGCGTCCATCTGGCTGGATCTAAGCAAGGTTCCTGCAAATCTTCTGTCGTTGGGGGCGCTGGACTTCGGCATGGTTGTGGACGGCGCCGTGGTCATGGTGGAAAACATTATTCGCCACCTGAGCCGCCATAAGAACGGCGCGGCAAATGGCGAAGCTCATCCGGGCGCCGTCGTGAACGTGAAAACTCCCTTGCAGCACATCCGCGAGGCTGCCCATGAAGTGCAGCGCCCGGTGTTTTATGCCATCGCGATCATTATCACCGCCTACTTGCCGATCTTCACGCTGCAGCGGGTGGAGGGGCGTCTTTTCAGGCCAATGGCGCTAACGGTTGCGTTTGCGCTGCTGGGAGCGCTGACCTTCTCGATTTTCGTCGCCCCCGTTCTTTGTAGTGTGTTGTTTCGAAGTGGAATCAAGGAATGGCACAACCCGGTCATGACTTTTCTGATCGAGCGTTATCGAAGGCGGTTGCGTTGGTGCCTGGAACATCGGGGTCTTACGGTCAGCATTGGGGCGGCGGCGCTGGCGGCAAGTCTGTACCTGGCGTTAAGCGGAATTATCGGGTCGGAGTTTTTGCCGCATCTGGACGAAGGAGCGATCTGGGCGCGCGGCACGTTGGCGAACAGCACGAGTCTCACGGAAGGCGAGAGATTTACGACCAGCGCGCGCTATGTCTTCGCCTCGTTTCCAGAGGTGACCACTGTCGTATCGCAGGTTGGCCGGCCGGACGACGGCACCGACACGGGCGGATTCAGCAATACCGAATACTTCATGGACCTGAAGCCGCACGATCAATGGCGACCGGTATTTCATAAGGACAAAGAGGAATTGGTCGCCGCGATGGACCGGGAGATTCAAAAAAATTGCCCGGGTGCGGTCTGGAACTATTCGCAACCCATCGAAGACAACGTGGGAGAGACCCTGACCGGCACCAAGGGTTCGCTGGCGTTCAAGATTTTCGGGGACGACTTGAGGACTCTGGAGCAGAAGGGTGAAGAAGTCGTCGCCGTCATGGAGAGCATTCCTGGCATGCATGACGTCAAGCTGTTGCGCGACTTCGGCCAGCCCAATGTGGACATCACCATTGACCGGCAACAAGCTGCTCGATTTGGCATCAACATGGCGGACATACAAGACGCCGTGCAGACGGCCGTGGGCGGAAACGCTGTCAGCCAGGTGTTGCAAGGCGAGGCGCGCTACGACGTGGTGGTGCGCTATCAAGAACCCTACCGGAAAACTCAGGACGCGATCGCGAAGGTTCGGCTGGTTTCCCCAACCGGGGAACGCGTCTCCCTAGCGCAACTCGCGAAAGTTGAAGTCAAAGACGGTGCCTATGACATCTACCGTGAGGGCAACGGGCGTTACCTGGCGATCACCTTCAACGTCAGAGGCCGGGATTTGGGAACGACGGTCGAAGAAGCGATCAAACAGATTGGTCAAAAAGTAAAAATGCCGCCGGGTTATACAGTAGGTTCTTCGGGCGAGTACGAAAGCGAAAAACGCGCGGAAGCGCGCCTGTTGCTCATTGTGCCGCTGACTATCCTGGTGATCTACATCATTCTCTACAGCATGTTCAAGTCGGCCAAATGGGCGCTGCTCATCCTCACAAACGTGGCCATGGCGCGAATCGGCGGACTTGTGGCGCTTCTGGTTACCGGCACGCACTTCAGCGTGTCCTCCGGAGTGGGTTTCCTGGCGCTCTTTGGTGTTTCGGTACAAACCGGCGTGATCATGCTGGAATACATCAACCAGCTTCGCGCGCGGGGCCATTCCATCACGGACGCCGCGATTGACGGGGCCGTCCTCCGGCTGCGTCCCATCATGATGACGATGCTGGTCGCCACTCTCGGATTGCTGCCGGCGGCGTTGTCTCACGCGATCGGTTCCGACTCGCAGAGGCCGTTTGCGATTGTGATCGTCGGTGGACTGATCTCGGATCTGGTGATGAGCATTGTTCTCATGCCAACCCTGTATGTGTGGTTCGCGCGCCCCGGGGACAAGCTGCCGGAGCCGGAGGAGTCCTTTGAAAGCTAAGCATACGATTCTGAATACAAACTGCGTCCGCATGGGTCTTCTGATCTTATTCGCCTTGTTTCCCTTGCGCTCGGCCAGTTCCTTATACGGCCAAGCGGTCACTGGACCTGTCCGGATCACGCTCGATGAAGCGATCCAGATGGCGCTGCAGCACAACCACAACATGATCGCCGCCCGGACGGCGATCGAGCAAAGCCAGGCGATGGAAGTCACCGCAAACCTGCGTCCGAATCCCACGCTTTTCGTTGATTGGGATTATCTGCCGCTCGGCTCGCCCGCGCATCAAAACCCGGACCTCTATCCCGGTGTCTCCACAGGCGATTATCTGAGGAACAACACCGAAGGGGACATTGGGCTCAGTTACCTGATCGAGCGCGGCAAGAAACGCGAGCGCCGACATCAGGCGGCGAAAGACGTGACAGCGCAGACCCGCTCGCTGGTGGCGGACAACGAGCGCGGCCTGAGCTTCCAGGTGGCCACGCTATTCACCAATGTCCAACTGGCGGAGTCGGCGATTGACCTAGCGCAGCAAGACTTGAAGAGTTTTCAAAAGACCGTGGACATCGGCGAATTTCAATTCAAAGCCGGGGGGATCAGCGAGAGCAACTACCTGATGATCGAAGTCCAATTGCTGCAATTCCAGACCGACCTGGAATCGGCGCAACTCGGTCGGGAGCAAGGGCTCTCCGATTTGCGCCAACTGTTAGGCTACGAGTCCGTGTCCGCCGATTACGACGTCGTGGAAGCGTTCGATTACCTGCCCATGAAGGCCAACCTCGATGACCTGAAAATGCAGGCTCTGCAGAACCGGCCGGATTTGCGCGCGGCAGTGCAAGGCGTGACCGCCGCCAATAGTGGTTATTTGCTCGCCAAAGCAGACGGAGTCCAGGACCTTACCGTTCAGGGGAACTATTCCCACGTAAACGGCATCAATGCCATAACTCTTTACGCGAGCATTCCGCTCCCAATATTCAACCGCAACCAGGGCGAAATCGCCCGCACCCATTCGGTCATTACGCAAATGGAGGAACAGCAAAAGTTCACCAGCGGCCAAGCACTGACTGACGTAATGGACGCCTACGAAGGACTGAAATCCGACGATCGTGTAATTTTACTCTACCGGGACAAGTACCGGGACATCGCCAAGAAGTCCCGAGACATCGCCGATTACGCTTACCACGCCGGCGGCCTCGCTTTGCTCGACTTTCTGGACGCGGAGCGCACTTATCGCGCCGCGGAACTCGGCTATCGCCAGGCCCTCGCCGACTATCTGCTCGCGCTCGAGCAACTGCGGGAAGCGGTCGGAACGCGAAACTTGCCATAAATTGTTGGCAAAGATGGTGGCATGAACTGGTATTTTTAGGGCGTGCCGGTCGCGCAGGGCGGCATCTTCTCGGTGGACAGTGCTTTTTACTAACCCGCGCGAGCAGCTTTGTCGAAGTGCCGCTAATAAGCTTTTGTGCTGCGAGAAATTAACTTCGGCAAATACCTGGCTGATATTTGAAGGAGCCGAATCCTTGAACAAGAGCGAAGTGCGCAGCCGAATCGAGAAGGTTGGCATCATTCCCTCCGTTCGCGTGTTCTCTGCCGACGACGCTATGTTTGCCGCGGAGGCGGTCTACCGTGGCGGCATTCCGATCGTGGAGGTCACGCTGACCGTGCCCGGAGCGATCGAGGTAATTTCCCACCTCGTGGAAAATGCTCCGGAGATGATCGTCGGAGCTGGAAGCGTGCTGGATGTGGAAACAGCGCGGCTGTGCCTGGAAGCCGGGGCGAAATTTCTCACCAGTGATGGTTTTGATGTCGACGTCGTGAACTTCGCGCTGCAGGCGAACGTGGTGGTCTTTCCCGGCGCGCTGACTCCGACTGATGTGATCGCGGCGCGGAAAGCGGGTTCTGACTTTGTCAAAATTGTTCCCTGCGGACCGGTTGGGGGAGACACCTACATCCGAGCATTGAAGGCTATGTTCCCAAACGTTCCATTGATTGCCGCAGGAGGCGTGAACCAAAAGACCGCCTACGGTTTCATCCTGGAGGGCGCTACCGCGCTGGGCATCGGAAAGGAATTGGTCTCCCGAGAGGCAATTCGCTTGCGGCAGGTGGAACGAATTCGAACGCTGGCGGACCGATTTTTGAATTATGTGAACGACGCACGCAGCCAAAGAGGGGCCAGCTGACCGAGACAAGAAGAAATCCGGATTAAAATCCCCACGCCGCAAAAGAAATCGAGCAAGGGCCCTGGTTCCCAGCCCGGCGAGGCTGGTGCTATCATGTCCGCAAATGTGGCGGAGGAATGGCCTGCATGCCAGACAGATACGATACGCCGAGCGCGCAGTTCATTGAACGCAAGCTGTCCACAATTCTCTCCGCGGATGTGGCCGAATTCAGCCGGCTGATGGGGGAGGACGAAGAGCAGACCCTGCGAACCTTTCGCGGCCACAAGAAGGTATTTGAATCGCTGGTAGCGATGCACAACGGGCGGATTTTCAATACGGCCGGCGACGCGATTCTTGCCGAATTTGCCAGCGCGGTCGAGGCCGTACGCTGCGCCACCGATATTCAAGCCGCGCTGCGCACTCGCAACGACCAACTTCCTGCAAACCGGCAGGTGCGCTTTCGCATCGGGATCAACCTTGGGGACATCCTGATCCAGGGACAGGACCTGATGGGCGATGGGGTAAACGTTGCCGCGCGCATCCAGACCGCGGCCGAACCGGGTGGCGTGTGCATCTCCGGCACCGTCCACGACCAGATTCGCAACAAACTTTCGCTGTCGTTTCAATCGCTGGGGGAGATGAATTTCAAGAATATCCAGCAGCCAGTGCGCACCTTTTCCATCACCGATGTGGAAGGCAGCGGCCCGCTTCCTTCGCGGCGACCCACGGCACCCGCAGGAGGCAACTCAAAATGGATCGCCGCCAGTGTGGCCGCGCTGTTGCTCGTAGGTGGAGGAGGCTTCTGGGCATACACTGCGCACCGCAACAGTAGCAGCGGAATTGCCAACGGTGCGGTTCCAGCGCCGCAGCCGCAACCGACACCACCCGCCGCTGCACTTCCTAGCGCGGATAAAACAGAGCCTGCGCCGCAGCCCGCTGTAGAACCTGCCCCAGCGGGCGGAACCCAGCCCGCAAAGGCGGCCATAACCAAGTCGACGGCTGCGCCCACACAAGCCGTCGCGGATTTGCCGCGAAAACCAAGCGCGCTGTCCGCCCCGATTGCAACGACCGTCAACAGCGGGACGCAGAACGGAGTCTACTCGGGGCCAATTTGTTTCGCAGAGGCGCCCAAAGATCCGGCCCGGTGTTTTCATGGTGAAGGTACCGCTTCAGGCGGCAAATTGTCCGGCAGATGGCCCATGGGCAAAGAGACCGGCGTGTTTATGAATATGACTGGGAGTATCGACTCGTCGGGCGGGGTGAAAATCGAGATGCACAGCATAGCCCCGGATGGCCGGGTGATCAACAACATCAACCTGTCGGGCACCCTTGAGAACGGCTTACTCACGGCCACTGGCAGCTTCAAAATGGGGCGCGCCGTTACTCTCGACTGGCACAAGAACTAAAACGCGACGCCCGAGGATGTGCATTTTCCAATTTCAGTTAGATTTTCGGCGTTGCCCTTCTATACTCTCAAGACCAACTTCATAGCCGCCGATCTGGAGGAGTTGCCCAATGAACCGATCGTTGAATCTCCCGGGTACAGCCCTACTTATCGTCGCGGGTTCGCTATGTGCGGGTGCGCATGCCCAAACTGCGCCGCAAAACACTACCGGGAGTACGCCCGCAGGCAAACACTATGTGCTGCCCGCGAATAATGACACCACACAGTGGGGGTGGCTCGATCCAACCGAAAAACCAAAGGTGGTGGTTGATTCGGGCGACACGATTTCCATTGAGACGCTGCGGCATTCGATGGACGAGATCAAGCCCGGAGCCTCGATGGAGGAGATCGTCAAGCTGCGCCTGGCGAATCCCGGAGGCGGGCCGCATACAGTGACCGGCCCCATCTACGTGAACGGAGCAGAGCCTGGCGATACCTTGGAAATCCACATCAAGAAAATCGTCATGAAAGACTCCGGCTTCAATTTCAATTTGCCGGGCAAACAGTTCCCTACCGTAGGCCTGCTGGCTTCCGAATTTCCTGAAGGCCACGTGGAGTATTTCAAACTCGACGCGCAAACGATGACCACCGAATTCAAGCCGGGGATCGTGCTTCCGCTGAGGCCTTTTCCCGGCACGATTGCCGTCGGCCCGGATCCCAATGAGCCGAAAGAAAAGGCCGGGCCGCCCATCCACGATGCCAAGGGTCGCACCAGCACGTTGCGGCCGTGGAAGAACGGCTCGAATATGGATGTGAACGAACTGCAGGCTGGTTCGATCCTATATTTGCCGGTGTTTCAGAAGGGCGCGTTGATCTGGACGGGAGATTCGCACTGCCTGCAAGGGGATGGCGAAGTGAACCTGACCGCACTGGAGTGCTCGTTCAAGGAGATCGAAATTGAAGCCATCGTGCGCAAAGACCTGCACATTGAATGGCCGCGTGCGGAAACTTCGACGAATTGGGTTTTCATGGGATTCGACGAGGATCTGAACGAGGCCATGAAAATTGCGGTGCGCGAGACGGTGGATTTCCTGGCCCAGCAAAAAATGGTGCCGATGTCGCGGGAAGAGGCCTATTCACTCACTTCGATCATCGGCGATTGCCGGGTTTCCCAGGTTGTGGATATCCGCAAGGGCGTGCACTGCATGATTCCAAAGTCCATCTTCACAAAAAGGTAGCCTCCCGAGAGTCGGCGGGTTTGCGACTGGGCTTTATTTGGGCCGGCCGATCCAGGAATATTGCCACGCCACGGATACGTTTTGGTAGTTCCCGCCATAATTTATGTAGGCGCCATTGTTGTAGCTGAACTTCAGGGACTGATGTTTGGTGATGGGAAATGCGGCAGTCACGCCCAGGCGTGAACTTTTTTGTGTCGTGACTTCATTTCCGACGCCACTCAAGCTGGTTTCGCCGCCGTGCCAGAAATTGGCGTCAAAGGAGATCCACATCCGCGGCTTGAAATCGTAGCTCAGATGTCCTTCTAGCGCGAAGATGGGGCTTTCTGATTGCGTTTGAGTGCCGGGGAAATACTCGTTGTGAGAAAAGAATTCCTGATTTGTGGTGAAGTACCATCCCGCACCGTAGGCATCCACAACCCAGTGTCCCCAGCGTTCTGAATAGCCGAGTTCCGTTTTAAACGCCCAGCGGTTATTTCCCCAGTTGATAAGTTTGGTTGGATCATATTGCCCCGTGGGGGCGACAATCTTCACGCTCACACCGATCAGCATTTTCTGGTGCCATTTCAAATACTCTGCCGGCTGCATCGCCGGCCCGCCCTTCAGGTTCACCGAAAACCGGTAGAACGAATCCAGCAAGCCGGAGCGGTAGGCGTGCTGCTCGGCTCCCAACGCCGTGCCCCTAAAATTGCCGACACCATACGGCAAGGAAACGGCTACGTTCGCCGACCGCCCGAAAAAATTCAGCGAGTGGTAATAGGTGAAAATGGGAGTGCTTATGTTGGCGGTCGCCCCGGTGATCGGCACCGCGCCATCGAAAAGGAGATTGCCGGTGTTGTACGAGTAGGTCACCGTGACGGCGTTGGAGTGCACCGCCGTGATTACGTAAGCGCGGGGAGCGAGGTCCTGGCCACAGGCCATCCCTGACGCGCAAAGTCCCAGCGCACCCGCCAGAGCGAACTTCGTGAGGTTTCTCATCCAGCGACTTAGGAAAATTCAAATCCCGGGATTTCTCTGAGCTCAGGTGCCTGCGATGCCTTTGTTTTGAAGAATCCGGACGACCACGCGGCGGTTTTCGGCTTGCCCTTCGGTTGTCGCGTTGGGTGCCACTTGGTCGGAGGTGCCCATTGCGCCCGGCGCAAGAATATTGGTCAGTGGAATCGTGCCATTTTGCTCGAGGAAGGCCAAAACGTTGTCGGCACGCTCCATGCTGAGTTTCTGATTTAGAGCGGCCGAGCCGACGGCTGAGGCATAGCCCTGCACTTGAACGATGTAAGCGGTGATGGTCTTGGCCTTGTTCGCGAGATCCATAAGCTGCGGCTGATACTTCGGGTCCATTGCCACCTTGCCGTTCGCGAAGTATACCGTCACTTCGCCCAGAATGTTGTATTCGCCTAGTTCGCCAAAGCGCTTGTTGGCCGCAGCGATGGCGGCCTTGTTCGCGGCAATCTTGGCCTGACTGGCGGCGATTTCCTGCTGATGTTCTGCCGATACCTTTTCAGCCGCCTGGATTTCCGCTTGGTTGGCCTGAATTTGCGCCTGATTCGCCTGGACTTGTGCTTCTGTTGGAGCGAGTCCCGCCTGGATATCCTGGGCGGTCTTTAGGTCGGAGCCCTTGAACTTGATGGTGTCCGCGACGAGTTGGTGCTGATCGTTGATTAGGCCCTTGACTTCCACCGGAAGTCCGGGAATCAGCGCGGTAATGCCCAGATCTTTCTTGCGCATCTTCATGATTCCCTGAACTTCCTGTACTTGCGTGTCGGCGGTCAGCAGCACGACCACGGTTTCGGAATCCTCGGTTTTAACGGTCATGGTTGCGCCACTGCGCCCAGTAATGAGGCCTTTGACTTGCGTGGTTTGTGCGGTGACTATTCCGGCCACCAGCAGAAATGCTGCGAATACAAAAATTAGACGAATGGGAAGCCTGACTTTTAAGTTGCTCATAGATCCTCTCCTCTTGCCAGTGCGGTGGTCAGCGCAACACTAGCGCGGGTGCAAGCGGGTTCCTATTGTCAAAAGGAACAGGGGGAGTCGATCGCTCGGTCCGAGCGATATTCCACTCTTTTGAAGTCTAGTTTCGAAGAACGAGCCGGCAAACCTTCCAATTTTCTGGAACTCAAAACAATCCCAGGGGAACCGATTGCACTTTCCGGGAAACTGTGGGAAACAGGATGGCGTATAAGTTCCGCGGAGGACAGCAAAATGCTCTCACCCTGGTTTGGCGAGTTCATGGGCACGCTGGTATTGATTCTGATGGGTGACGGGGTGGTGGCCGGCGTCCTATTAAAAAAGTCGAAAGCGGAGAATTCCGGTTGGATTGTGATTACCACGGGCTGGTCGATGGCTGTGATTTCCGGGGTTTTCACCGCAATCGCTTGTGGAAGTCCCGGCGCGCACCTGAACCCCGCCGTTACCCTCGGCCTGGCCATACGCACCGGCGATTATTCGAAACTTTTCTCCTTTTTCACCGCGCAAATGCTTGGCGGAATCCTGGGAGCGACACTCGTCTGGCTTCATTTTCTTCCGCACTGGAAAGAGACGCCCGACCAAGTGACAAAGCTGAGCGTGTTTTGCAATTCCCCGGCGATCCGCAACTTCCCTTCCAACTTTCTGAGCGAGGTCATCGCTACGTTCGCGCTGGTGTTTGTGGTCTTCGCCATGTTTTCCAAGAATGTAGCGGCGGCTGGACCGGCTACGGGGCTTGGGCCCTACCTTGTCGGCGGCCTGGTGTGGGGCGTGGGGCTTTCACTGGGAGGTCCGACGGGATACGCCATCAATCCCGCGCGCGACTTGGGACCTAGAATCGCCCACGCCATTCTGCCGATCCCAGGAAAAGGATCGTCTGGGTGGGACTACGCCGCGATCCCGGTGTTCGGGCCGCTGGCGGGCGGAGCGCTGGCGGGCTTGCTGGTGAAATTCCTGGCATTCTGAATTCCACAGGGAAGACATGACCCAAAAAGTGAAATGGGGCATTTTAGGAGCGGCGTCCATCGCGCGGAGACGCGTGGTTCCGGCAATGCTGCAGTGCGAGTTTGCGGAGGTTGCCGCGGTGGCCTCGCGCTCGATCGAGAAGGCGAAAGAGTTCGCCAAGGAATTTTCGATCGCGAAGGCGTATGGGACTTATGAAGAGTTGATCAACGATCCGGAGATCGAGGTTATTTATAATCCGCTGCCCAACCACCTGCACGTGGAGTGGTCGATTCGCGCGGCCAGCCGCCGCAAGCATGTACTTTGCGAAAAGCCGATCGCGCGCACAGTGGCCGAGGCCCGGCGTTTGCTGGAGGCCCGCGATGAATACGGAGTAAAGATTGGCGAAGCGTTCATGGTGCGGACTCATCCGCAGTGGCTGCGCGCGCTGGAGCTGGTGCAAGCAGGACGCATCGGGAAACTTCGATCCGCGATGGGGTTCTTCAGCTACTTCAATGTGAATCCTCAAAATGCGCGCAATTCTCCGGAATATGCGGGAGGAGCGCTGATGGATATTGGATGTTACCCGATCCGGATGTCGCGGTTCATTTTTGGCGAGGAGCCGGTGCGCGTGCTGGCGTGCATGGAGATGGATCCTAGTTTTAAGACCGACCGGCTGACTTCGGCGATATTGGAATTTCCGAGAGGGCAAGTCATCTTCACGGTGTCGACGCAGATAGTCTATTACCAACGGATGCAATTCTTTGGGACGGAGGGCAGGCTGGACATTGAAATTCCGTTCAATGCCCCCACCGACAAGCCTTGCCGGATTTTTCTGGACAACGGGAAAGATCTCTACGCCGGTGGCAGTCAGATTACGGAATCGTTTCCAGTCTGCAATCAGTTCACGATTCAGGCGGATTTGTTTTCGAAAGCGGTGCGAGAGAATCAGGAAGTTCCTAATTCGATGGAAGACGCGGTGTGTAATGCGGCGGTGATTGAGGCGCTGTTTCGGTCGATGCAGACGGGTGAGTGGGAGAAGCCGGAGAGGTTGTAGGATTGGCCGACGTTACGCGTTTGCACAGATAGAAATAGAATGAAAGAAGGGCGTAGTGGCCGATTTGTAGATCGGCCACTACAGTAAAACTCTCCGTTGAGATCCGTTAGCTATCCTCGTCGGATGGCTTCAAGATGACAGTCACTCGGTCGGTTTCAAGAAATACGGATCAGTCGTAGTATTCCTGGCCCAGGTGGGTGATCAGGTCTTCGCCCACCATCCAGCGGAGGGTGTTCTTTAGTTTCATTAGTTGGATGAAGAGGTCGTGCTCGGGATAAAGCTCCGGGGCGGTCATGGGCGACTTGAAGTAGAAGCTGAGCCATTCCTGGATGCCGCGCATGCCGGCGCGCTGGGCGAGGTCGAGGAAGAGCACCAGGTCCAGAACGATGGGAGCGGCAAGGATGGAATCGCGGCAGAGGAAATCCACCTTGATCTGCATCGGATAACCGAGCCAGCCAAAGATGTCAATGTTGTCCCAGCCTTCTTTGTTGTCGCCTCGCGGCGGGTAGTAGTTGATGCGCACCTTGTGGTGAATTTTCTTGTACAGCTCGGGGTAAAGATGCGGCTGGAGGATGAATTCCAGCGCGCCCAGCTTGGACTCTTCCTTGGTCTTGAAAGATCCGGGATCTTCGAGCACTTCGCCGTCGCGGTTGCCGAGGATGTTGGTGGAGAACCAACCGTTGAGGCCCAGCATGCGGGCCTTGAAGGCCGGAGCGAGGACCGTCTTGATGAGGGTCTGGCCGGTCTTGAAGTCTTTTCCGGCGATGGGCACGTTGTGTTCCTGAGCCAGGGCCTGGAGCGCAGGGATATCCACGCTGAGGTTGGGAGCGCCGTTGCCGTAGGCGATGCCACTGGTGATCGCAGCCCAGGCGTACAGCATGGAAGGAGCAATCGCGTGGTGATTCTCCTTCATGGCCTTCTCAAACTTTTCGGGCGTGGAGTGCACGTCGTCGTGAGTGAGGAAAATCTCGGTCGAGCCGCACCACAGCATTACCAGGCGGGAGCAGCCGTGCTTCTTCTTGAATTTCGCGATGTCGTCCTTGATTTGCAGCGCGATTTCGTATTTGTTTTTGCCCTTCTTGACGTTCTTGCCGTCGAGCATCTTGACGTATTCGCGGTCGAACGCGGCGGGCATCGGCTTGATTTTGGAGAGGAAGGTCTTCACCAGCGCCAGGTGATGCGGATCGAGAACGCCGGCCTTGGCAGCCGCTTCGTAAGAACTGTCCGGAAAAATATCCCAGCCGCCGAAAACGAGATCATCCAGCTTGGCCAGTTTCACAAAATCTTTAATGCGCGGGGAACGCCCATCGGTGCGCTTGCCGAGACGGATGGTGGCCATCTGGGTCAGCGAGCCAACCGGCTGTGCTTGTTTCTTGCGCACCAGTTCCACGCCGGCCATAAATGTTGTTGCAACCGCGCCCATGCCCGGAAGGAGCACTCCAAGCTTCCCTTTCGGCGCGGCAATACTTGTTGGTTTTTCCATGAATTTCCTCAGTTGAATCGTAGGTGGACCACACCAGGCACAGCTATCTGGCAGGAAAGCTGTAACCCAAACTATTAATCATGGAGGAAGGAAGAGCGATATGCAAATGGAAACCATAGACTGGCGGAAACCTCCATTTTCCCCTGAACAAAGAGCCGCATCCGTTTTATACTCTGCGGACGAAGGCGGACTCTGTTCCCGAGGAGCCCCATGAAAAAACTGCTCACCCTGGCCGCAATGGTGATGCTGTGCGCAACTTTGAAAATCACCGCTCAAGACGCGCAGAACGACGCTTTTCAACCTGTCCCTGAACTCGGCTATCACGTGATACCCAGCTTTTTCCACGTGCCCGACGGGATGCTCGTGGGAGAAGCATCTGGAGTGGCGCTAAGTTCTCAGGGCCACATTTTTGTGTTTCAGCGCGCCAAGCCCATGCTGAGCGAATATGACGCGCATGGAAACTACCTGCGCAGCCTCGGCGAGGGACTGTTCACTCACCCGCATGGATTGCGAATCGATGGCGACGACAACATATGGACCACGGACGACGGCAGTCATCTGGTGCTGAAGTTGAATCCGACGGGGCAGGTGCTGCTCGTGCTGGGGCGCAAGGATGTTGCGGCGGAATCCGACTGGCTATTCAATCAGCCAACCGACGTGGCTTTCGGACGGAATGGGGAAGTCTATGTTTCGGATGGGTACGGAAATTCGCGGGTGGTGAAGTTCGATCGGGAGGGGAAATTCCTGAAGGCCTGGGGGAAATCCGGAACCGGGCCGGGTGAATTCAATCTGCCGCACAGTGTCGCGGTGGACCGCCAGGGCAACGTGTATGTCGGTGATCGCGAGAACAAGCGCATCCAAATCTTCGATGCCGACGGGAATTTCCTGAAGGAGTGGACGGGCATCGGCTACCCCTATGGCCTCTTCATCACCCCCAATCAACACGTCTGGATGATCGATGGCGGCTACGACCGGATTCTAGAGCTCGATCAAAACGGAAAAATCCTCGGCGCGATTGGCGAACCTGGGCATGCACCCGGCCAACTTGCCTGGGGACACTTTCTGGCAGTGGGACCGGACAAAAATGTCTATGTCGCCGACGTATTGAATTGGCGATTCCAGGTATTTGTTCCTACAACGCCGAGCGGCAAAATGGCGAGCTATGTGCCATCCAGAAGAATGTATTGGGACCGCGTGGCGAGTTCAGGCTGGTCCACGCGAACGAGCGTGCCAAAAAATTAAGTGTATTCCCCACGCGCCAGATGGCAAACGGATCTTTACTTGGCATCCTTCGCTACGCCGGCCATTTCAAGCTCAACGTTGACCACGGGCTTCACTTTGAGCAGGAAATTGCTGGGATTCTTGATGCCCCACTGGATGTAGGGCACGTCGAATTTTGCAGTTCCGTTCCAATGCTCGCCGGTGAATTCGGAGTGGACAGTGGCGAGGAGTTCGTGATCCGTGCCGTGTAGTGTGATGATGCCGCGCACTTTGAAATCCGAGGGTGCGTTGAGCGAGACCTGGCCTTCGACCTGCGTCAGGCGGAACGTGGCTTCGGCAAACTTCCAGGTTTCCAGGATTTCCTTGTGCATGCGCTCATCGCGGGAACTGTTGCCACTTTCCCCGCTGACGGCATTCACCACAATGGAGCCCCCGGCTTTGCCGGTTTGCGGATCGAATTGCAGCGAGCCGCTCTTCAAGGCAAAGGTGCCGTGAACCGTGTGCAGTGTGCTGTCGACCATGAAATGAACTTTGGTTTGTGTGGGGTCAAGAGAAAGGGTGATTGAGTGCGCGGCGGTTTGTGGCGCTTGCGGAAGCGGGGGCCCCGGCGCCGCCGAGAGCAGCACCGCAATGCCCAACAACAACCCTATTGCGACACTCGCTGATTTCCAACCGCGTAACCGCATGATTCCCTCTTTTCCGCTACGTAGTCAGAAACCGCCAGCCGAAGCGCGCGCCGACGGACAACCAATCACCGAGCGCGGGTTCTCCAGTATGAACTTCCATAAACCGCGAAAAAAGTTGGGGGCGCCGCGCGAACATGCCGATGACCCGCCCAGCCAATCGATCGTTTCTGCCTAGCATCAGCATCAGATCGCCCATCAGCATCGGCTTCCGAGCCAGCTTCCGATGCACGCGTGCGTAGCCGTGCAAATTGCCCTGCTCCATGGCCTCGGCCAATACCATCGCTTGCCGGAACGCGAGGCGCAACCCTTCCCCCGTGATGGCGTCCACTCCTCCCGAAGCGTCACCCACCAGGGCGACATTGCCCGAATGCACCGCTCGGAGGGAATGCATGAGGGTGACGGCGCCTCGCTCGCGACCGGCGAGTTGCGCATTTTCGAGGTGCGCCGCGAGTCGTGGAAAGCGTTGTGAGAATAAGTCGAAGTCCGCCGTCTCCGGAGCCTCCGCCATCACCACGACGCAGACTTCTTCCCGACCGATGGGGGTTACGTACGCTTGCGCGCCACACCCCCAGTAGAATTCGACATGCTCCGCCCAAGGTCGAACCGCGTAGTGCCTGCGGGTGGCGTACCTCTGCCGTTGCCGTTTTGCCGAATCCAGGCCGCTCCACCGGCGAACGCGTGAGCCGCTGCCATCCGCACCTACAATCCAACGAGAGGAAACAAATTCATGCGGCAACTGCACGCCTTCCCGCGTGATTCCCGAAATCGGCGTTTGCCACAGCAGTCGTGCGCCACACTCCTCAGCCCTGGCGATCAACCACTGGTGCAGGATGGTGCGGCGGATGCCGAGGCCCCGACCTTGGGGAAGGTCTGCCGCAACCTGCGCATCGTTGTGAAGGAAGCGTATTCCGCGGAAGCGGTAGCCGGCGTCAGGCAGAATCTCCACGCCCAGTTCGGCAAGCGTCTCCAGGGTTTCGGGCATCAGGCCTTCGCCGCAGGCTTTGTCAATCGGCGGCTCGGCGCCATCAGCAACGGTCACGGTCATGCCTCGCTGGCGCGCGGCGATGGCGGCCGCGAGGCCTGCGGGTCCGCCTCCGATTACGAAAACGTCCGTCTTAAGCTTGCAGGAAACCACTTCCTGCCCCCATTTCAGTTGTCTTCGTTGCAATCCGGCGCTTGCGAACTCACGTTCAGATATTCACCGCGCGGCGCGCCAGACCCAGTGCTTCACTCCAGAAAGACGTGGAAGTGTGGGCGAGTTCCACCACGCTGCGGATCGCAACCACAAATTCGTCGAGTTGCGCTTCGGTGACCACCAGAGGCGGCGCGGCCTTCAGCACCATGAAGTTATTGCCGCAGATCTGGGTGAGAATGTTTTTCTCGCGGAACATGCGCATCACCAGGATTTGCCCGAACATAGCCGGATGGATGCGGTGGAAGGCTTCGTACGCCACGCGCAGGGACAATTTTTTCGGCGCTACGAACTCGATTCCGCTTAAAAGCCCCATTCCCCTGATATCCTGCACCATCTCAAACTGAGCCAGTTCGTGCCGAAGTTTCGCCCGAAACATTTCGCCAAGTCCCATCGCGCGTGGTCCAAGCTTTTCCGATTCCAGTACATCGAGGGATGCCAACCCAGCCCGCATCGAAAGGCTGTTCTCGCTGAACGTGGAAGTGTGCACAATCGCCCGCCGCAGCGACGAGTAGACAGCACGGTAAATCTTGTCGGTCATCAGGACGGCGCAAACGGGCACCAATCCCCCGCTCAGCGCTTTGGCCAGAATAACGATGTCGGGACGCAGTTCGAATTGGTGCGAGGCGAGGAACGTTCCTGTGCGGAACATGCCGGTCTGCACTTCATCGATGACGAACAAGGTGCCGGATTTCCGGCAGAGCTCCTGCGCCTTCTGCAGATATGCCTTGGAAGGCACCCTTATGCCCGCCTCGGCTTGCACCGGCTCCAAAACCAATGCCGCATGACGCCGACTTTCTAAGGTTTTTTCCAACGCACTCAGGTCGCCGAACTCAACACCCACCGTATCCTGAAGGAGCGGCCCAAAGCCGTCGCGCCAAAAAGCATCGTTCATCAGCGACAAGGCGCCGGCGGTGAGGCCGTGGAAGCTGCTGCGGGCATAGACAATCCCGGTGCGGCCGGTGGTGGCGCGCGCAAACTTGATGGCCGCTTCGACGCCTTCGCTGCCGCTGCTGCCGAAATAAACCTTTTCCAATTCGCCGCCCGCCAGATGGCACAAGCGCTGGGCGAGTTCCCCGGCGATTTCCGGCACGTGACTTTGCAGCATCGCCGGGCCGCCCTTATCCAATTCGTCTTTCAGGGCTTGGACGATATAGGGGTGATTATGGCCGGTGTTGTGCACGCAGTAGCCAGAGAGAAAATCCAGGATCCTCCGGCCATCTTCGGTAAAAAGCTCCACGCCGGCGCAATGCTGGTACCGGACATTCATGTCCAGGAGGTCTAGCAGGGTCACCCACTGCGGATTGACATACTGTTCGTAGGAACTGCTGGCCGATTGCACCGGGGAAACTTGGGAAGCCTGAGATGCCATGGGGTTATGGATGCTCCTCTCCCCATTGAAGATGCCCATGCCGGGCAAAGAGACCGAAAAATTACAATTCTTCTAAGGTCCCGGCGATGGCCCAGACCCTGCAGCCGTGTAGACAAGCAGTGGGACGCGCAGGAAGATGCATAAGTTACACTTGGGTTCTGTAGCATTTCTATTAATTTGACTCATTGAGCCAATTGCTTCAATCTAGTGTTTTGCGGGGCGATGACCGTATTGCTCGCTACATGGGTGAACCCGGGCCTCATGGCGACCTTAATGTCCAAGGCATAGGGCGATTCGCGCGGTGCTGCGATTGCCCGCGGTAGTACGGTGAGAAACTCGGGCGCGTGGTGGCGGGCTGTAGTCAGAAACCGGGACGCTTTTCGGCCATCGTCCAGTGAAGGATGGTGGCCGTTTCCGTTTCTTGACGTTGCCAGAGTTTGGGGAGGAATCAGGCGGTGACCGAAAGCACGTTGAAACCCCGTAGTACTGTTCTCACCGAAGGCGCGCACCGCGCCCCTGCGCGAGCCATGCTACGCGCTTCAGGACTTAAGGATGACGATTTCGCGAAGCCGCTGATTGGCATCGCCAACACCTGGATCGAGATCGGGCCGTGCAACTATCATCTTCGCGAACTTGCGGTGCACGTGCGCGACGGCATTCGGGCCGCCGGCGGGACGCCGCTTGAATTCAACACCGTTTCCATTTCCGACGGAATTACCATGGGCACCGAAGGCATGCGCGCTTCGCTGATCAGCCGCGAAGTGATCGCCGATTCGATCGAGTTGGTTACCCGTGGCAATCTTTTGGACGGATTAATTGTGCTGGTTGGCTGCGACAAGACCATTCCCGGCGGCGCCATGGCTCTCGCCCGCCTGAACATTCCAGGGCTGATCCTCTATGGCGGCTCCATCGCTCCCGGCCAATATGAGGGCCACAGCGTAACGATCCAGGACGTCTTTGAAGCGGTTGGCGCGCACGCTCGCGGCAAGATGAGCGACGCGCAACTCAAGGAACTCGAATGCGCGGCTTGTCCCGGCGCCGGCGCCTGCGGCGGGCAATTCACCGCCAACACCATGGCGCTGGTTTGCGAATTTTTGGGCCTCGCCCCAATGGGGATATCGAGCGTACCGGCTACTGACGCGGGAAAAGCGCACGCCGGAGAGCTTGCGGGAAAGCTGGTGCTGGACCTGCTTCGCAAGAACACCACGCCTTCGCAAATCATCACCAAGACCGCAATTGAGAATGCGATCGCGGGAGTGGCGGCGACGGGCGGCTCGACTAATGCAGTTTTGCATTTGCTGGCCATCGCCCGGGAAGCCGGGATTTCGCTTTCTATTGACGATTTTGACCGCATCAGTTCGCGCACGCCGATTTTGGCTGATCTCAAACCAGGAGGACGTTTTGTCGCAACCGACCTTTACGCAGCAGGCGGCACTCCGCTCATCGCAAAGCGCATGCTTGAAGCTGGCCTACTCCAGGGAAGTTGCCTCACCGTCACGGGACGCACGCTCGCCGAAGAAGCCGCGTGCGCCAAGGAAACGCCGGGACAACAGGTTGTCCGCAGCAAGGGGAATGCCCTCAAGGAAACGGGCGGCTTAGTTATTTTGAAGGGGAATCTTGCGCCGGAGGGCTGCGTGATTAAAGTGGCCGGGCACAACATCCAGAATTTTCACGGACCGGCGCGCGTATTTGATAGCGAAGAAGCTGCGTTTGCGGCCGTGGATAAAGAAAAGATCAAGGCCGGCGATGTGGTGGTGATTCGGTATGAAGGTCCGCGCGGCGGGCCTGGTATGCGCGAGATGCTGGCCGTGACTGCGGCGCTGGTCGGCGCGGGACTCGGCGACGATGTGGCGTTATTGACCGATGGGCGCTTCTCTGGCGCCACGCATGGGCTGATGGCGGGGCACGTCGCTCCGGAAGCGGCCAGCGGCGGGCCCATCGCCGCGATTCGCGATGGCGACACGATTACCTTCGACCTGCCGAACCGCACGCTGAACGTGGACCTCACCGACGCCGAGATTCAGAAGCGCCTCGCCGGGTGGCGAGCGCCGAAGCCGCGTTACACGCATGGCGTGTTCGCTAAGTACGCTGCGCTGGTTTCTTCCTCTTCGCTCGGCGCCATCACCACGGTGCCGGCAAGTTTTTCATCGGACAACGCGCCGATTTCCTCGGGGAGAACTCTATGAAGATGACAGGTGCGGAAATACTCTGTGAAACGCTCACGCGCCTGGGCGTGAAACATATTTTTGGATATCCGGGCGGCGCGATTCTTCCGGTATACGACGCACTGGGAAAATCCAAGCTGCATCACATTCTGGTTCGCCACGAACAGGGCGCCACGCACATGGCCGACGGATATGCGCGCGCCACCGGCGGCATTGGCGTGGCCATGGCCACTTCCGGCCCCGGGGCCACCAACATGGTCACCGGCATCGCGACAGCGATGCTTGATTCATCTCCGGTTGTTTGCATCACGGGGCAGGTCAGCAGCAAGTTGCTCGGCTCGGACGCTTTTCAGGAAGTGGACATCACCGGCATTACCATGCCGATCACCAAGCACAATGTGGTCGTCTCCAAGGTCGAAGATATCGCGCGCGTCGTGCGCGAGGCATTCGTCATCGCCAACTCTGGCCGACCCGGTCCGGTGCTGGTGGACATCACTAAGGACGCGCAACAGGCTACGGCAGAATTCGACTGGGAGGCCAGTGAGCCGAAGCTGCCCCTTAAGCGCATTCGGAATAATCACGATCAGGAGGAGTTTGACCGCGCCGTTGAGCTCTTGAATTCGTCGAAGCGCCCGCTGATTCTCGCGGGGCGCGGCATCATGCTCTCTGGCGCGATGCGCACGTTTGCGGAATTCGTCAACACTAGCAACATTCCCGTGGCCATGACCCTGCTTGGCATCGGCTGCTTCCCTGCCAGCGACCCGCTGAATCTCGGCATGATGGGCATGCACGGGGAAGCTTGGGTGAATAACGCGATTCAGGAAGCGGACCTGCTGATCGCGGTGGGCATGCGCTTTGACGACCGCGTTACCGGCGACCTGCGCACCTACGCCCTTAATGCGCGCAAGATTCATATCGAAGTGGACCGCGCCGAAATCAACAAGAACGTGAAGGTGGACGCGGCGATCATCGGCGACGCGGGAGAAACTTTGGCTGCGCTACTGCCGCATGTTCATGAACGTGACCACAGTGCGTGGCTGGCGCACATCACGGAACTGAGGGGCGATTCCGCCGTGCGCGATATTCAGTCGTTGCCCGACAGCGGCCACCTTTATGCCGCTCACGTGATCAACGACCTATGGAAGGTCACCGGGGGCAATGCGATCGTGGTGACCGACGTTGGGCAGCACCAGATGTGGGAGGCGCAGTATTATCACCACGACGCTCCGCGCACACTGATTACTTCCGGCGGATTGGGGACGATGGGCTTCGCTCTTCCTGCAGCGATTGGCGCGAAAATGGCGCGGCCGGACGCGGAAGTGTGGGTGGTCGTCGGCGACGGCGGCTTCCAGATGACCATGTGCGAGCTTGCCACCATCGTGCAGGAAAAAATCAACATCAAAATCGCCATCATTAACAATGGGTTTCTCGGCATGGTGCGGCAGTGGCAGGAGTTTTTCTACGACAAGCGGTATGTGGCAACGCCGCTGGTTGCGCCGAACTTCGCCGCTCTGGCAAACTCGTTTGGTATCCGCGGCGAAACGGTGACCGCGCGGAAAGACGTGGTGTCGACCATTGAATCCGCGCGCAAGTCCGAGCAGAGCGTGCTGATTGATTTCCGCGTGGAGCAGGAAGACTCGGTGTACCCGATGGTGGCCGCCGGGGCTTCGCTGCACGAGATGATTCGCCGGCCGAACAACCCGCTGGTGGAGACGGCTACGGAACCGTAGGAAGGTGGCGTAACGCCGCCCCTACAATTGAGGAACGCATGCAAACGATTGTTGCTTATGTCGAGAACAAACCCGGGGTGCTGAATCGCGTGGCATCGCTTACTCGGCGACTGGCCATCAATATCGATTCACTGACCGTGGGGCCCACGGAGAATCAGGAGATTGCCCGCATGACCATCTGCGCGCATACCGACGAGCGCGGGGCCATGCGTCTGGAAGCCAGCCTCGAAAAACTGGTGGATGTGCTGCTGGCGGAGAACATTTCGGATCGCCCGATGCTGGAGCGGGATCTGGCGTTGATTAAGGTTGCGGCGGATCACCTGAACCGGCCACACCTGATGGAATTGGTGAAAGCGTTTCGCGGGCGCGTGGTGGATGTTTCACCGGAATCCGTGATCGTAGAGGTTTCGGATACTACTGACAAGATTGATGGCTTGCTGGAAGTGCTGCGGCCGTTTGGCGTTTTGGAGATGGGCCGGACGGGGCGTATCGCGATGACGCGCGGCAATGATGTGCTGCGCCCACCTTCGGAAAAGGCGGGCCCGGCCCCGGTTAAGAAGAGCGCCTGAAGACTCCGTGGCACAACCATTCTTGGCTGTGCTCTTGGGTTTTCTTCAGTGGACTGGGCGCGAGCCTTTATGGTTCGAGATTTTTCGGCCTCTTAACGGCGCATAACGAAAGGAACGAAATGGCAAACCTGTACTACGACAAGGACGCGGACCTCGCACTGATTCAAAGCAAAAAGGTCGCAATCATCGGCTATGGCTCGCAAGGGCACGCGCACGCCCTCAATCTGCGCGATTCCGGCGTTTCCGTGGTGGTTGGGCTGCCCGAGGGCAGCGCCTCTCGCGCGAAGGCGGAAAAAGACGGCCTTACCGTGAAGACGCCTGCGGAAGCTGCGGCATGGGCCGACGTGATCATGATTCTTGCACCCGATACGCGGCAGCCGAAACTTTATAAGGAAGCGATTGAGCCGCATCTGACGCCCGGCAAGACCCTGATGTTTGCGCACGGCTTTAACATCCGTTTCGGGGCCATCAAGCCGCCGAAGACGGTGGATGTGACCATGATCGCGCCGAAAGCGCCGGGGCATCGCGTTCGCGAGGTTTTTGTGGAGGGCGGCGGTACGCCTGCGCTGATTGCTGTCGAGCAGGACGCGACCGGCCACGCGAAAGCTCAAGCGCTGGCCTATGCCAAGGGACTCGGCACGACGCGCGCCGGCGTTCTTGAAACTACCTTTACCGAGGAAACGGAAACCGATCTTTTCGGCGAGCAGGCCGTGCTGTGCGGCGGCGTCAGCGAACTGATCAAAGCGGGATTTGAAACCCTGGTCGAGGCGGGGTATCAGCCGGAAGTTGCGTATTTCGAGTGCCTGCACGAATTGAAGCTGATCGTGGACCTCATCTATCGCGGTGGACTGAGCTACATGCGTTACTCCGTCAGCGACACCGCCGAGCAGGGCGATTATCACGCTGGGAAGCGCATCGTCACGCAGCAGACCCGCGAGGAGATGAAAAAACTTCTTGCCGGCATACGTGATGGCAGCTTCGCCAAAGCCTGGATCGAAGAAAACGAAAAGGGCTGCCCGAATTTCCTGGCGCGCCGCAAGGCCGAGCAGCAGCAACAGATCGAGCAGATTGGATTGAAGCTGCGCGCGATGATGCCATTTCTAAACCCGGTGGTGGCCCCCGGCTTGAACGAATCTGCCGCCACCGCCAAAAAGTAATCGCTAGTCGTTGTAGGGGCGCAGTTCGCTGCGCCCTCTTTTTGTTTGTGGATTGCACATCCTGGCCCGGAGCTGTCTTCCAAGGACGCCCAAGTATCAGCTATCATTCTGCCCGTGACTCGAACTCTCCGGTGTCTCCTCAGCCTGACTCTCTTCGCCTGCTCTGGCCATTTTGTTCCGGCCCAAACACGGCCGAGTTCGAAACCCACAACAGAGTTCCTTCTCCGCGGGCCTAAACCCCCCGACGCTCCGGTCGAATGGAAGCGCTTCGTCGGCATCTACGAATACAGCAACAACGGGAGGTACAAACACGCTGTAATTATCTTAGAGCGCAATCAACGAGCGTATATGCGCTCTTCTTCGGGGCCAGACGAGGAAATCCACTTCCTCAATGGATTTATGTCTGTCCCCGACCCAAACAAGGGGAGCTGGTCTTATGAAATTGTCGAGCAGCCAGGGCTGCCAGCATATTTTGTTTATTTGATGGAGAGTTTTGTCCGTCGGGACGCCGGTGCCAATCCCCGGCATTTTTTTCACATCTTCCCGGCTCAACCCGTTTCGAAACTCCGCGAGGAGGCGCTGAAGCTGTCGCCACCCGAGGAGGCCGGGCCATTTCGCGAACCCGACCTGGTTGAACTGGCGACTCTCGATCCGGCGATTCATCTGGATATCCGCTATGCCACCGCCAATAATTTCCTGAGCACGCCGGTTTACACGGAGGCGCGGGCGTTTTTGCAACGCCCGGCGGCTGAGGCGCTGGTTCGCGTGCTGCACAAGCTGCAGCCGCTTGGCTACGGGTTGTTGATTCACGATGCTTACCGTCCGTGGTTTGTCACAAAACTTTTCTGGGACGCAACGCCAGCGGAGGGGAAAATCTTCGTGGCCGATCCGCAGAAGGGCTCCAAACACAATCGCGGCTGTGCCGTGGACTTGACGCTCTACGATCTTTCGAGCGGCCAGCCGATCGAAATGCCCGGGCTGTACGACGAGATGTCGATACGTTCCTTTCCCAATTTCCCCGGAGGTACATCGTTGCAGCGGTGGCATCGCGATTTGCTGCGCCGGGCGATGGAATCGGAAGGCTTCACGGTGAACGAAGACGAGTGGTGGCATTTCGATTACAAAGAGTGGAAGCAGTATCCGATTTTGAATATGCCATTTGAGAAGTTAACCATAAGCCATTAGCTTTTAGCTGCTAGCCCGGAGGAGAATCTAACTTGCGAAACGCCGGAGTCCGAATCGCGTCCATTTTGTGGTTCTTGGTAGCTTGCGTGGCTATCGTCCGGGGACAAACTCCCGATTCGCTTGAAGCGCGTATTCAGAAGGTAATCGCGCGGCCGGAGTTTGCGCGTTCCAATTTTGGGATTGAATTTTATGATTTGGAATCCGGTAAGGCCATCTACGCCTTCAACGCCGACAAACTGTTTGTTCCGGCTTCCACCACAAAACTTCTCACCGAAGGCACAGTGCTTGCTAAACTCGGCCCCGATTATCGTTTCCAGACGCGCATTTACCGCACCGGCCCAATCGACAAGCACGGCACGCTGAAAGGCAATCTGATCCTGGTGGCCAGCGGGGATCCCAATCTTTCGAATCGCATCCAGCCTGACGGCACGCTCGCGTTTGTGGATGAAGACCATTCCTACAATGGCCCCGCGTTGCCGGGCGATCCGCTCGCGGTTATCAAAGAGTTCGCAGCGCAAGTTGCGGCCAAAGGCATCCGCAAAATCGAGGGCAGGGTTTACGTGGATGCGAGCCTGATGCCCGACGGGGGGCACGAGGGCGGCACGGGTGTGATCATGTCCTCGATCATTGTCAACGATAACATTCTCGACATCACCGCCAAGCCCGGCGCAAAAGTCGGGGACGCGGTCGAGTTGGGCATTTCTCCGCAGACGGCTTATTTGCATTTCACCAATACCTTGACCACAGGCCTGGCCAGTTCCAAGGTATTATTCAACGCAACGAAACCGGTCAGCCGCCCTGACGGCTCGTTGGCGGTCGTCCTCTCCGGCAATATCCCGCTGGGCAACAAGATGCATACGTTTGCGACTCCAGTTCCTTCGCCCACACAATTCGCGACTGCGGTGCTGCGCGAATCGCTGATCGCCAGGGGGATCGAAATTAAGCCGAAGAAATCGTCTGGACCCAGCACCGACCTGGCGGCTTTTCAAAAGTTTTACATTTCGGAATTCCAGGTGGCCGAACACATCTCTCCGCCTCTGAGTGAGGAGATCAGGATTACGCTCAAGGTCAGTCAGAATCTGCACGCCGGGATGGGTCCTTATTTGCTCGGACTGCTGGTGGCAAAGAATACCAGGGATCCGCTGCACGCCGGATTTAAGGTCGAGCATGCTTTCTTGACTGACGCCAAGCTGGATCTTTCCGGCGCCTCGCAGGGCGATGGCGCGGGCGGCGACTGGGCCGATCTCTTCAGCCCGGATTTCATGTGCCACTATCTTGCCTACTGGAAAACCCGTTCGGACTTTCCTGTTTTCTTCAATGGCCTGCCCATTCTTGGGAAAGATGGGACGCTGGCCACAATTCAAACGGAAAATCCGGCGGCGGGCCACGTGTTTGCAAAAACCGGAACGTTCGGCTCCGAGGACCGGCTTAATTCGCGCATGATGCTCAACGGCAAAGGCCTGGCCGGCTTTGTGCAAACTAAATCCGGCAAAACCCTGGTGTTTGCCGCGTACGTGAACCATACCGCCCTGCCCGACGAGCCGGAAATTTCACAGAAAGTTGCCGGCCAAGCGCTGGGGGAAATTGCCGCGGCGGCTTATGATGCAGCTCTACCATGAACCACATGGGCTCCGTAATCGTGCTCTCGCTGCGCCGCATCTCTGAAGTATTATTTCTCGCATGAGCGGCAAGCCGGATCCTCTCTTCCGCCTCGGCACTTCGTCCTTCACGGCCGAGGGCTGGGAGAACAGTTTCTATCCGGAGGGCACGCAATCTCGCGACTATCTCACTTACTACGCGACGCAATTTGACACGGTGGAAATTGACGCTACGTTTTACCGGATTCCGGCGCTGTCCACGGTGAGGGGCTGGTATGCCAAAACTCCCGCCGGCTTCCTGTTTGCGCTAAAGACCCCGCAGGAGATCACCCACGAGCGCGTGCTGGTGGATACCGATTCGGTGATGAACGAATTTCTGCGCACGACCGAGCCGCTGGCGGAAAAACTCGGAGTCATCCTGCTGCAATTTCCTTATTTCAACAAGAAGGCATTCACCGCCCCGGGCGAGTTTCTGGCGCGATTGAAACCGTTTCTGGAGAAATTGCCCACGGACCGCCGATTCGCCGTGGAGATTCGCAACAAATACTGGCTGGGCCCGCCTCTCTATGATCTGCTGCGCAAACAGAACACCGCGCTGGCCCTGATCGATCATCCCTGGATGCCGCGGCCGCGGGAATGGTTCGCCAAGGGTGATGCCATCACCACTGATTTCACTTATGTCCGGTGGCTGGGCGACCGCAAAGGGATTGAGGAGCTAACTAAGGTTTGGGATAAGACCGTTGTGGACCGGACGAGGGATTTGCAGGATTGGGTGGAGGCTTGTAGGAATTTCCTGAAGCGCAAGATTCGGGTTTTCGCGTTTGCAAATAATCATTATGGGGGGTATGCGCCTGACACGTTGAGGTTGTTTGAGAAATTGATGGAGAAGAAATGACGAGGAAGGAGACCGAGTGGCGTCGGGGACTCCTCGCAGGGAATTTAAATTCGGGGCAGGGTTTTAATGCGTAAAAGCGGGCGGACCGGATCGGCCCGCACTCCAAAGGGCGGTCAGCCTAATCTGGTTTTGCCCATTTCGGCTACGCGGCGCTCGTAGATCATTTCGCAGGCGCCCTTCTTGTTGGAGAAGCGGAAGACGATCTTATGCCCGGCTTCGATCTTGGCGCGGGATTTCAGAACCGTTCCGTTCAGTTCGACCCAGTTGCCGGTCACCAGGTAATCGCCCTCGCGACCTTGCAGTTCAAAGGTGCCGTCGGTTTTCAAGGAAAGCGGTGGAGCTTTGCAGGGCACGCTCTTGCCGGCGACCCGTGCTTCGGAACACACGTATTGCCCGGCGACATTATCAGTTTGTCCCCATCCGGCCGGAGCGAAGGCCAGAACCACCAGGCCCCCGCCTGCGATCATCGCAAACTTCTTAGAAAACCAGCTTAACCACTGCATAAATTGGTCCCTTCCACTAACCATCCCGCCCTGAAGCAAACGCCCTTGTCGGAAGCAAAGAAGAGTGCAACTCACGCGCCAAGACTTCCGTTAGCCAGTGCATTGATAACTCAGAACTTAGGGCGCCGATGCGAGGGATACTGGCTCTGAAATGGGAACGTCTCTTCACATTCCGCACAGCACAAAGGAATTTTTTTGCCGTACTCCCCCGTGGGTACCGCTCGCAAAGAGTACCCACTCTATGTATTTATGAGTATTTTAGTCAAGTGGTAATTCAGGGATGGCCGCGCCGTCTTTTCGAGGGTCAGATGCCCCGTAGTTCACGCCCTTGGAAAAGTCTCGCAAGACCGCCTGGCCGCCGCCCATGGTGGTGGAATAGGGGCCCACCACCTCGATTTTGTGGCCCTTGGCGGTCAGCTCATCGCGGACTTTCTGTGAGATGCGGTTTTCGATCTGGACGTCGCAGCCGCCAAACGTGCGTTTCGTAAACCGCGCCGCCTCTACCGCTGCTTGGATGTTCATCTTAAAATCCACCAGATTGGCAACGAACTGCGCCTGCGCCTGGGACTGGTTCCAACCGCCCATAATCCCGAAGGCTACTCGCGTATCGCCCTTTTCCGCGAACGCGGGAATGATGGTGTGCAGCGGGCGCTTATGGCCGGCGAGGAGGTTCGGCGAATCCGGGTCCAGCGAAAAAAGGGCCCCGCGGTTGTGCAACGCGAAGCCCGTGCCCGGCGCAACGATGCCCGACCCGAATTCGTTGTAGTTGCTCTGAATTAGCGACACCATGTTGCCGTCGCGGTCCACCACGGTCAGAAACGTTGTGTCGTTGCCGACGCGGGCTTCCCCGCCCACTTCGCAATTGGCATGATCCGGGTCGATCAATTTGGCCCGCTCCGCTGCGCGCTCTTTCGAAAGCAAGGTGGCCACCGGGAGTTTCTGGCCGCGGGGGTCGCCGATGAATTTGATCAAGTCGGAATAGGCGAGTTTCTTGGCCTCAATCATGGCGTGCAGCGCTTTCGTTGAGCCGTAGCCAAAGTCCTTCTGCTGGCCGAGCGGGAACGTCTCCATGATGTTGAGCATTTCGAGGGCGGCAATTCCCTGGCCGTTGGGCGGCAGTTCGTAGACGGTCCAGTCGCGATAGGTTGTGGAGATTGGATCGATCCATTCGCTCGAATAGTCGGCCATGTCCTGGGCGGTCATTACGCCGCCATGGCGCTGGATGGTTTCCAGAATTTTCTTGGTGATTTCGCCTTTGTAGAACGCGTCGCGGCCATGCGCGGCGATTTGTTGCAGCGACCAGGCCAGGTCCGGATTACTGAACACATCGCCGGCCTTCGGCGGGCGGTCCTGCGGCAGATAGAGCTGCGCGGCGGCATCGTCCCCGCGGAGGTAATCGGTCGTGGTGTTCCAGTACGCGGCCACCCATTCGGTGACCGGAAAGCCGGTGTGCGCGGTTTGGATGGCCGCGGCCAGGTCATCGCTTAATTTCTTGCGGCCGAATTTGTCCGCGAGTTTCTGCCAGCCATCCACCGTTCCCGGCACGGTGATGGTATTTACGCCGGTCTGCGGCATGTCCCGCAGACCTTTCTTTTTCAAGAGCTCTGGCGTCAGGGCTTTTGGCGCCCAGCCGCTGGCGTTCAGACCGTAAAGTTTGTTGGCCTTGGCGTCATAGACGATGGCGAAGAGGTCGCCGCCAATTCCATTCATCATTGGCGAAACCACGCCCATCATCGCGTTGGTGGCGATGGCCGCATCCACGGCGTTGCCGCCCTTTTCAAGTATCCGCGCGCCCGCCTGCGCCGCCAGAGGCGATTCCGCCGCGACGATTCCCTGTCGGGAAATCACCATCGAGCGAGTCTGCGAACGGTCCTGCGCATTCATGCTGGTCGCCAACATGGCTCCTGCAACATATATCATCCCCACGCCCCGAAGGAATTTGGATTTCACGCAGTCGCTCCCCATTTGCAGTATCAAAACTACCAAACATTCCGAACTTGGCCATTCGACCCCGACTTTATCCTGCGCTCTGCCGCCCTGCAACCGCCGTTCGACACCTGGTTTGGCGAGGTCCCGCTTCCTCTCAGACAGCTTCGATACAATGTCGCTGATTGGCAACTCGCCATGGTTCGCCAGTTGGCCCTGCGGGACTCTTCCGCTAGAATGGCCGCGTGCCCGAAATTACCCCTGCTGCGCCAAAACCGGTGGTTTTGGACGACTTCAACACGCGCATCAATGCCCTGCTGGCCGGGCGCAATGCGGATCCCTTCGGCGTCCTCGGCCCTCATCCCCTAGACTCGAAGGAGGGTCGCCTCTGGTCCGTACGCGCTTTTCAACCACGTGCCATTGAGGCTCAAATCCTTCTGCAAGGCCAAGGCGAGCCCATTTCTATGAGCCGCCTGCGCGACCAGGGATTTTTCGCTGCCACCCTGCTGTCTCCCAGCGAAGTCGCACCATCCGCCTCCAGTTATCGGCTGAGATTTCGCAACGAGCGTGGCGACGTCTGGGAATCTTACGATCCCTACGCCTTTCCTTATCTGCTCACGGAGTTTGATCTCTATCTGATGGGTGAGGGGCGCCATTACGACACTTACGAAAAGCTCGGTGCGCATGTAAGAACGCTCGAAGGGATTTCCGGCGTGCACTTCGCCGTGTGGGCGCCCAACGCCTTGCGGGTCAGCGTGGTTGGCGACTTCAACGGCTGGGATGGCCGGGTGCACCCGATGCGTGCGCGAGGCAATTCGGGCGTGTGGGAATTTTTCCTTCCTGAATTCGACGAGGGAGTCGTCTACAAATACGAGCTCATCGGCCCGCAGAACAACCTGCTCCCATTGAAGGCCGATCCTTACGGTTTCCGCTCGGAACTCCGGCCGAACACCGGTTCGGTCGTTGCCCGGCTCGATAAGCATTCCTGGAACGATGGGGATTGGTTGCAGCAGCGTGCTGCGAAAAATTGGCTGGAGCAGCCCATTTCCGTTTACGAAGTGCACCTGGGTTCCTGGCGACGCATCCCCGAAGAAAACAACCGCTGGCTCAGCTATCGCGAACTTGCCGACCAGCTTATTCCCTACGTGAAAGATCTCGGCTACACGCATATCGAACTGCTTCCTATCATGGAGCACCCCTACGACGGCTCGTGGGGCTATCAGACGATCGGCTATTTCGCTGCCACCAGCCGATATGGCTCGCCCACCGAGTTCATGGAATTTGTGGATCGCTGCCATCAGGCCGGACTGGGCGTCTTTCTCGACTGGACGCCGGCGCACTTTCCCCGCGACACGCACGGCCTCGCGGAATTCGACGGCACGCATCTGTACGAGCATTCCGATCCCCGGCAGGGCTCGCATCCCGATTGGGGCACGCTGGTTTACAACTACGGTCGCAACGAGGTGGTGAACTACCTCATTTCCAACGCGCTTTTCTGGGCGGACAAATATCACATTGACGGACTGCGCGTGGACGCGGTCGCTTCGATGCTGTATCTCGACTATTCGCGCAACCAGGGCGAGTGGATCCCCAATCGCTATGGCGGGCGCGAGAATCTCGACGCCATCGATTTTATCAAGCGCCTCAACGAGGTGGTGCATCTCCGTTTCCCTGGGGTTCTCACGATCGCTGAAGAATCCACCGCGTGGCCCGGCGTTTCGCGGCCGACATATCTTGGCGGCTTGGGCTTCAGCCTCAAATGGAACATGGGCTGGATGAACGACACGCTGACTTATTTTTCGAAAGACCCGGTCTATCGGCGCTACGAACACAACAAGCTGACTTTTTCGCTGCTGTACGCTTTCAGCGAAAATTTTGTTTTGCCCTTCTCGCACGATGAAGTGGTCCACGGCAAGAATTCCCTGCTGCACAAAATGCCCGGCGACATGTGGCAGCAGTTCGCCAATCTGCGATTGTTGCTGGCGTATCAGTATGGGCATCCGGGAAAAAAGCTGCTGTTCATGGGCCAGGAGATCGCCCAGCGCCAGGAATGGAGCGAAACGCGCAGCATCGATTGGCACCTGCTGCAATTCGATTCGCATCGCGGCATCCAGCGGCTGGTTGGCGACCTCAACAAACTTTTGGCTGGCGAAGCCGCGTTGCATCAGGTGGATTTCGATTGGCAGGGCTTTGAGTGGATTGACGCGAATGATTCCGACAACAGCGTGTATTCTTTTGTGCGCCGCGGAAAGAATCCCGATGATCTGCTGATCGTCATCCTGAACGCCACTCCGGTAGTGCGCTACGGCTATCACGTTGGCGTTCCGCGACCCGGGCACTACGAGGAAGTCCTCAATACTGACGCGGCGGACTATGGCGGCTCGAATGCTGGGAATCTCGGCGGGATGAACGCCGGGGAACATGCGTGGCAGGGGCGCCGCTACTCGCTGGCGCTGACGTTACCTCCGCTTGCGGCGGTGTTTCTGAAGTGGCGTTATGCGTGAGGGGGGCGCTTTTGTACCGCACCCCTTAAGGGGTGAGGATCTTCGTAGCCGCGGGCAAAATCGCGCTTGGGCTACGAAAACCCTCAGGCCTGAAGGCCTGAGCTACAGGCCTAGCTCTTTCGTGCAACCTTGCGCCTTGCGGTAAACTCTATAGATATATGCGTGATCGATTTTCCAAGTGAGGTTTGCTGTGCTTCTAACTGCAAGAAAATTCGCTTATCGCTCGATTTGGATTATTGCCGGCGCGCTTTCTCTCGGGATTTGCTCCTTCGCCTTTGCTCAGGATCCTGGCCCGCTTCCCCATCCTCCCTCTCCGCGGACCCAGGCTCCTCCACCTCCTCCGCCGCCGCAGCAGCAACAGGATCAGACTTACCACACCCCTCCGCCACCCCAAGCGATCCATTCGCCCGGCGACAGCCCCATCGTCAATGAACCTCCATCGCAGCCGGTCGACGAGGTCATCAAACGCTTCGCCGAACGCGAAGCCGCGTTCAAGCTGGAACGCGACAACTACACTTACACACAGACCTTTTCCATCCAGGAGATTGACGACGACGGGCGTCCCGACGGCGAGTACCGCATGACCAGTGAAATTGTCTTTACTCCCGACGGCAAGCGTTATGAAAGAGTGACCTTCGCTCCCGCGAAGACCCTTCACCGCATCGACATGACTCAGCAGGACGAGGACGACATTCGCAATGTTCAGCCGTTCGTTTTGACCACCGCGGACATCTCGAAATACACGGTCACCTATGTTGGCCGCCAGCAGATGGATGAGCTTTCCTGTTATGTTTTCGAGGTTGCGCCCAAAGTCATCGAGAAGAAGCAGCGGTATTTCCAGGGGCGCGTCTGGGTGGACAATAAGGATCTGCAAATCGTAATGACCGACGGCAAGGCCGTGCCCGACATCGTCACCAAACATGGCGAAAATGTTTTCCCGCGTTTCCGCACGTATCGCCAGAACATCGAGCAGGGCTACTGGTTCCCGGTTTACACCCGCGCTGATGATTATCTGCACTTCAGCAGCGGGGACGTGCACATTCGCATGACCATCCGCTATTCCAACTACAAGCGATTTGGCAGCACCGTCAAGATGGGCGCGGCCACGGAGATCAAGGAACCTCACCAATGATTTTGTTCGAAGGCAGCTAGAAGTTCGTCGGCAGCGTTATACCTCTGAACCGTATCCTGAGCCCAGTCAAGGAATGCGTGTAGCTCACCCCTTTGAGGGTTGAGCTACAGGTTTCGCCCCCTGCCCGCGCTTGAGCGGCGACCCACCTGTCCTCTCAGCCAGTTGCCCGTTAGGAAATTTGCGCCACGCCCAGAGACAACTCTTTTGCCTCCAGCGGGAAACTAAGGAATGAAGATGGTGTGCACGGATTGAGGGTTCTGGGGGAAACGGGTTTTGTCCAAGAACATGTTTGGTAACATTCGCTCTCGATGTGGTAGTTCGTCTCCCAATAGGAGACCCATCGCGCTTGTAGTATTGCTTGCGACGCTTGCCCTGGGTCTGGCGCGGCCAGCCAGCGCCAATTGCGAAAATATTCCCGCCGGAAAATCCTTCTGGGTCCGCCTGCTCGATCCCGTCGCATCCTACAGTTCCAAGGCGGGCACCGTTGTGCGCGGCGTGCTGATCCAATCACCCGAATGCGATGGCGCTCCGGTGTTTCCCGCGGGACTCGAAGTCGACGGTCAAGTCGTCTCCGTTCGCAAGGTCGGTTTGGGCTTTGTCCACGACACTGCCTACCTCGAAATTCTGTTCGATCATATCGTCGCGGCCGACGGCAGCATTCTTCCCATCGCCTCGCAAGTGGTGGAAGTGGATAACGCACGGGAAACGGTTCGCAAGGGCAAAATCCGCGGCATCCGCGCCACCAACACACCGCAGGGCCGCATCACCAGCCGCCTGATTCACCTGCCGACGCTCGATCCTTACACTGACATGGGGCTGATCGTGTACCGCATGTTCACCGTGCTTCCCGAACCCGAAATTTATCTGCCGCCCGGAACTGATTTGCGAATTCAGCTCAACGTTTCGCTATATGTCGGCGACCAACCCGAACTCCCGCGCGCGTCTTTCCAGATGGATGAGTACGAGCGCGGCGATGTCGAAATGGTGCTGGATAAGACGTCTTCACGCACCACTACCAGCAAGGACAAAGACGCTGACGTCGTCAACATGCTGTTCGTCGGCTCCCGCGAACAAATCGACTCCGCCTTTCGCGCCGCGGGATGGATGAACAGCGATCACAATTCCCCGCGCAGCGTGTTCCGCCAATTTCAGGCTTTTCTCACGCTATCCAATTACTCCACGGCTCCTGTTTCCACGCAGTTTCTCGACGGGGAACGCCAGGATCTCACTTGGCAGAAGAGTTTCAACAGTTACGGCAAGCGGGATCACGTGCGGCTTTGGGAGCAATCACGCACGGTGCTGGGGCAGGAGGCCTGGCTTAGCGCCTACACGCGCGAGACGAGCGCGGTTCTCTCCGTCACTAACCACAAATTCATCCACCACATCGATCGCAATCTCGATGACGGCGTGAATATGCTGGTGCGCGACTTAACGCTCGCCGGATGTGTGAAGTCTGTAAAACTTTTGCCGCGGCCGGAACTTCGCGAGACGGTCATGAACGCCACTGGGGACGAGATGCGCACCGATGGCACGCTCACCGTGGTGCAACTTTCCAACTGCGATCGCCCCGCGGTGGAATACACCCGGTCGCAGCCCATGATTCCCATTCACCCGCGCTCCCGTTTTGCGCGTTATCTCCGCACCCAGGTGCTGGTCTACAAGAGTGACGTCTTTCGCGGCAACATTATCTATAGCGCTTATGACCTTACCCGCATGAGCATTCACGCACTCCGCTTCCGCCACCGCCATGGGCAAGAGGACGATTCCGACGACGGCATGCCACTAAGCCCGGTTTCGCCCGACACCTTGTTTCCGCAAATGATTACGTTCGGCACCGAATCCGCCTCTGCCAAGTAATCCGATTAGCGGCCGCCTTCAGGCGGCCGAAGATTCATCCCTGCGTGCTCTTCAACTCTTAAGAAAAAGTTACGCGCGGGGCCGCCCGACAAAACTCCATTTGCCCCACGCAAACGATTCGTGTTCCACATGGAAGAATCGCCGAGCCAAGTCCGAAATCTCCCGCGGCCGGCCCAGCCAATTTTCATAAGTCTGCCGCTCGTTTTCAATCATCACGGCCAGCGCATCCAGTTTCCCCGACAAGCGTCTCGCCAGCGGAATATCCGCGACCCCATGTACGAACCGGAGGAACGGCGTCAGCCACGGTTCCACAAACATCACGCGCCCGTCGGGCCGCAACGCCCGGCGGACCTCTGCGAACACCCGTTCAAGATCATCGGGCAGCACTGGCAGGTGGTGCAGTCCGCCCTGCACAATCGCCGCGTCCTTGCTCTGATTCGCGAAAGGCAGCTCGCGGCAATCCCCGGCATAACACCTGGCCTCGCCTTTGTACTCCGCCAGCAACCGCGGCGAAAGGTCTACCCCTTCGATGTTTCGAAAGCCCAGCCGCGCGAGGGCTTGCAATCCGTTTCCACGTCCGCAGAACAGTTCCACAACACTGATTTCGCGAAGCCACTCTCCGGCGCCCAGCCGCCGTAATCTCTCCGTGAACTTCCGGATTTCCTCTTCCGGCGTCTCAAAACGCAGATACGCCGCTTCCCATGGGTCAATTCCTTGCCTCACCAAGTCTTGCGCTGCGCCCGTCGTCAAGCTGCAACTCCCTCCGTCATCGCTTATGTTAAAGTTTCCTGCGGGAAGTGCCGCATCGCAGTTTCCCACAGTTCTGGTTGGCCCGCGAAGGAGATTTTCCATCCGGCACGAAAACATTTTCAGTCTGCGAACACGATGAACTCTTCTCCTCCGTCCTGGCCGCTTTCCTGGATCGCTCGCAGTCATCATGCGATGGTAGCCGGACGCCGCACGCGCGTAATTGCTGAAGCGCTGGATCCGCTTGTCCCGCGCGGTGCAAGCGTCCTGGATATTGGTTGCGGTGATGGCACCATCGCGGCGCTACTCGCTGCCCAGCGGCCTGATCTTTCGATCGAAGGTGTCGAAATTGCTCCCCGCCCCAGTTGCCGGATTGCCTGCCGGGCCTTCGACGGCTCGCAGCTTCCTTTTCCCGATCGCGCGTTCGATGTGTGCCTGTTCGTTGACGTGCTGCATCACACTGCCGACGTGACGCAGCTCTTGAGGGAAGCCGCTCGCGTTTCGCGTTCGTTTGTCTTGTTGAAGGACCACTTGAGCCAAAATTCCTTCGACCACGGCATGTTGCGGGCCATGGACTGGATTGGCAACCGGCCTCATGGGGTTACGCTGACTTACAATTATCAGAGCCTCGGTCGATGGCAGCAACACTTCGCGGCGTGCGGCTTGCAGGCTGCGCAGCTCTCTACTGAGCTGCCTCTCTACCCTCCGCCGTTCTCTCTACTCTTCGGCCGCAAACTCCACTTCGTAGCAAAGCTCAGCAAGATCGGAACAAAGGAACTGTAGCTCGGGCCTTTCAGGCCCGAGGGGTTTCATGGCCGGGGCACAATCTTGCCGGCGCATGGAAAATCCTCACGCTTAAAAGGGGCGAGTTACAGGAAGGTCGGCCCTTCCTTTTGCCAAACGCCGGGAATCGGGACCCCGCACTTCGCGCAACTTCCCTTCTTGAGGCGATTGGTCAGCACGTCGTGCCATGACCTGCGGATCAGGAGTTCCCCGCACTTCGGGCAATAGGTATTCGCCGCGTCGCTGAAAATATTCCCCTCATACACATAGTGCAGCCCGACCTTCAAGGCAATCTCCCGCGCGCGGTGCAGTGTCTCGGGCGGCGTAGCCAACTTGTCCCGGAGCTTGAAATCGGGGTGGAACGCCGTGAAATGCAGTGGGACATCCGGTCCGAGATGCTCCAGAATCCAATCCGCCAATCGTTGCGTCTCCGCGGGATCATCATTCAAGGTCGGAATGATCAGGTTGGTAATCTCAAACCACACTTTGGTCTCGTTCTTCAGCCACTCCAAAGTCTTTAGCACCGGCTCCAGATGCGTCAGGGTAATCTTCCCGTAAAACTCTTCCGTGAAGGCCTTCAAATCCACGTTGGCCGCATCCACGTGATCGTAGATGCTGTGGAACGCTTCGTAGGTGATGTAGCCGTTGGTGACCATCACCGTTTTCAGGCCATATTGCTTCGCCGCGCGGCAAATGTCGATCACGTACTCGCCCCAGATGGTCGGCTCGTTGTAGGTGAACGCGATCGAATCGCACCCGTACTTCAGCGCCAGCAACGGCACTTCTTCCGGCGGCACGTTCTTCGAATCAACCTGATCCTGATGGGACTTGGAAATGTCCCAGTTCTGGCAGAAGAAACACCCCATATTGCAGCCGGCCGTGCCCAGGCTGAAAACACGGGTGCCCGGCAGGAAATGATTCAATGGTTTCTTCTCGATGGGATCGACTTGCAATGCGGCGGGAGCGCCGTAGCCCAGGCTATAAAGCTTGCCGTCCTGATTGATGCGGATAAAGCAGAATCCCGACTGTCCGGGATGAATGTGGCAGTGGCGCGGGCACAGATAGCAGTGGACCCGGCCGTTCGCTTCCGGTTCCCACCAGCGCCCTTCGTGCAGCGCTTCCGTTTTCTGGAGGACCTTCAGATCGTTCATGATCCTCCTCCTGCAGACAGTATACTCCCCCGAAGGCGGGAGGTATGCGCACTCGGGTTCCGGCTATCTTTTTGTAGTGAGCGGTCTTCCTATTAGGCGTGGCGCCGCTGCACACGGCGGCGCTCGGCGGACCAATCGGCAAAGCGCTGCAATTGGTCGCGATATTTCCAGCTGAGTTGAAAGAATTTCTTCGCGGTCAGATTCGCTGCTTCTTTTCCGAGAAACGTTTCAAACCGCCATTGCAGATAGGGACTGTTCCAGGGCCGCAACCGGTACCCCCGTGCGGCATTCCAGTACAGATGAATCGTCTTCCACATCGGTCTTACCTTTCAAACACAAAAGCTTTTCAACCCATCGGGGCGGACAAATGTTCATGCACCAGGACCCAATTCTTCCCCTTCTTTTCCCAGATTCCCGTATAGCGGATTTGCGCATCAATCGTTTTTCCATCCTTCATCTTCGCGGTAAAGTGCATGGGCACGGTGGTCCATGCGATATTCCCGTGGCGTGTCACCTTCAAATCTTTTCCGGCGGTCAATGATCCGCTCTCCATGCCGTCAAAAAGATTTTTCCTGACTCCGGCGTCGTATTCTTTCCAACCGGAATAGGAAAACGGCGCGACATCGTAGAACACCAACGCATCGTCCTTCGCGTAGTATTTCGCCGCGTTGCCGGGATCCTTCGAACTCCACGCCGCGCAGTATCCATCAATCAGTTTGCGAAACGTCGCGTCATCCGTGGCCTTCTGCTGGGCCCGCGCACCGGCAAAGGTCAACAACCCGCCGAAAAACGCCAGCAGTACATAGAGAAGCCAGTGATTACCCGGGCGAGCTGTGCGTTGCGTCAAATCCGCCGCTGCTGGCATGCCTACCTCGCAAGTCCGATTTTCCTGCTCAAGTTGGGTGTTTCTGAGTCGAGTGGAAGTACCTTAGACACATTCTGGGAACATTTCAAGAAGGAATTGTAAAAAGCAGGTAAAACTACGCCGCCAGGCGTTTCACCCAGATACGCGTGGTTGCCGGTTTACCTAAGTGCATCGTATGTCCACAGGCGCGCACGGTCATGGTCTCATCGTATTCGCGCTTCAAAACTTCCAACCTGGTCGCCGGCAGCAGGCGAAGACCCTCCAAAAATTCCAGGAAGCCCTCGTCCTTTTCATAGACGCACAAGATCTCCGCGCTTTCACTGGCTTTCAATTCCGACAGCAGCACACCGCCCTGCTTGCGAAGTTGCGCGATCCCTCCGCTCATGGGCACGCCGTGCGGGCAAGTCTTCCGCGCCGCGAAGCGCTTCAACAGCAGCGCCTCCACTTCCGGTGAAATCGCGTGTTCCATCCGCTCGGCCTCGGCATGGGCTTTGGACCACGACAATCCAATCACTTCGGTCAGCAGCATCTCCGCCAACTGGTGGCGCACCATCAGGTGCTGCGCGTTTTTGCGTCCCTTGGCCGTCAGGTGGATGCGCCCGCCGCGCTCGATTTTCACGTGACCATCGCGGGTCATGCGTTTCAGCGCCGCGGTTACCGCCGGCGGGGTCACGTTCAACTCTTCCGCCAGCCGGGCGCTGATGGGGACCTGATTCTCTTCCAGCATCTCCCAAAGCGCTTTTAGATAATCTTCCTGCGAAACACTGGTTTGCTCGCGTCGCACTTCGTCTCCTCTACTTTTCCTGGCCTGCTGCGCTCTGTTGATCGCGCAAGCGCCGCGCCAGGTCTCTCACGCGCCCCTGGATATCTTCCAGAATTCTCTGATAGGTAGCGGAATTTTCGCCATAGGGATCCGCGACGTCCCATTCTTCCACATCACGATAGCTTTCGAACACCAGCAATCCCGGGTGGCCGCTCAGATTCACCAGGAGGTCCACGCCCTCAGGCGCAAATTCCTGCAGCCCCTTCGACGCCAGTCCTTCCTCGGAATACCCGCTCGACAACAGCGTCTGCCGGGTCATCTCGGGAATCATTCCCATCGGAAACAGACCGGCGCTGGTGGCTTCAATCACGTCCGATGCTTCGTGTCTCGCGATGGCCTCGGCCATCGGGCTCCGGCAGGCATTGCCGACACACACGAAGAGTACCTTGGTTTTACGATTGTGGGCCATCTGCGTCATCTTTGAAATGAATCGAACTCCGCGCCTCATCGTGCGGTGGCCGCCTTGGCCGCGCCTTTCGCCGCCATCTGCAAGAAGTGTTCATGCACAGTCGGGTCGTCGGTCAACTCTGGATGAAACGTCGCTGCCAGCACGTTTCCCTTCTCCACCAGGGCAGGCTTTCCGTCATGCCGCGCGAGCACCGCAATGTCTTTGCCCAGGTCTTCGATGATCGGACCGCGAATGAAGACCATTTCCAGTGGATCTTTTTTCAATGTGGATGGCTCGAAAAAAACGTCGCTTGCGAGTTGCCGCCCGTAGCCATTCCGCAACACCGTCATGTCCAGCAAGCCCAGCGATTCCTGCGCGGGATTTCTGACTTCGGTTGCCAGCAGAATGGCGCCGGCACAGGTGCCGAAAACTGCGCCGCCCTGACGTGAAAACGTGCGGATCGCGTCGGACAATCCCTCTTCCTGCAAGAACTGTAGCTGGGTGGTGGATTCGCCGCCGGGCAGCACGATTCCGTCGCACCCCTCCAGATCTTTCACCGTACGCACTTCCACGGTCTCCGCGCCCAGCCCCTGCAGCATCGCCGCATGCGCCGCAAAATCGCCCTGAATGGCCACAATTCCGATCTTCACGCGTTCTTTTTTCTTTCCAGTTGCGCCCGAATGACCCGACCGGGCGCGCTCGGCTTTCGCCGCACTCCGCCCGGCCGATTTCTTTCTGGTCCTAACCTGCTTGCTGCTTTTTCCGTGGCGCTTCAATGCCCACCTTACCAGCCGCGCGTGGACAACAGGTCTTTCGCTTCCAACTGCCGCACGTCGATTCCCGGCATCGCCTCGCCCAACTCCTCGCAGGCTTCCAGGATCGCCTTGGGGTCCTCAAAGTGCGTGTTGGCCTTCACAATGGCCTTCGCGCGCGCTTCTGGGTCGCTACTCTTGAAGATGCCCGAGCCGACGAACACCGCTTCCGCGCCCAGTTTGCGCACCAGCGCCGCGTCCGCCGGAGTGGCAATGCCGCCCGCCGAGAAATTCGGCACCGGCAGTTTTCCGGTCTTTGCGATTTCACGGATCAAGTCGAGCGGCGCGCCCATCTCTTTCGCTTCGTGCATCAATTCGTCATCCCGCAGCGTGGTCAGTTTCTTCATCTGCGAAACAATCGCCCGCATGTGCCGCACCGCTTCCACCACGTTGCCTGAGCCCGCTTCGCCCTTCGTCCGGATCATCGCCGCGCCTTCCGCGATTCGACGTACGGCTTCGCCCAGGTTCCGCGCCCCGCAAACGAACGGCACCCGGTAGTCGTGCTTCCAGATGTGGTTTTCTTCATCCGCAGGCGTCAGCACTTCACTCTCGTCAATGAAGTCCACTTCCAGCGCCTGCAGCACTTCGGCTTCCGAGAAGTGGCCGATGCGCACCTTGGCCATCACCGGAATCGTCACCGTCTTCATAATTTCGCGGATCACCTTGATCGACGCCATCCGCGCCACGCCGCCTTCTTTGCGAATGTCCGAGGGCACCCGCTCCAGCGCCATCACCGCGCAGGCGCCCGCTTTTTCCGCGATGCGCGCCTGTTCGGCGTTCGTGACGTCCATGATCACGCCGCCCTTCAACATTTCGGCGAGCCCGACCTTCACCCGCCATTCATTCGAGCCCTTGGCCTTGCCGCTGTGACCGTTACCGCTGCCGTTTGGTTTCTTTGCTTGCATGTTCCTTCTCCCTTCGAAAATTTGAGAGTTCTCAAGATCTGTCTACTGCGCGGAGCGCACCCGCTCAAAATGCTGCTCGTCAATGGCCACAAAACGCGCCGTGCCTCGAGCCAGCAGATTTCCCTGCGTGTCGCGAATTTCGCCCACGCGAAACCGGTGCCTGCCCTTCTCTTCTTCCTGCCAGCCTTCCACCACGATTTCTTTGTCCACCGGCACGGGCTTCCGGAAGGCTACATTCAGTTCCGCGGTGACGGCTTTTTCATCCGTCAATTTCGAAAGCTTGCCCATCGCTTCGTCCAGCACCACCGCAATGATCCCGCCGTGGGCGAAACCGGCCCCTCCGGCATAGTTCGCTCCCAGCACAAACCGGCCGCGGATGCGCTTGGCGTCAAAATCCAGCTCAAACACCAGCTTCATTCCCGCTTCGTTGCTGCCGCCACAACCGAAGCAATGGTTCGCTTTCTGGGTTTCGAGTTTGACGATTTTCGCCATGTCTAGACCAGCGCCACGTGCGCGCGTTCTGCTCGCCGGGTTCCCCTCTGCCGCTTGCGCATTTCGCCCTTGAGCAGATCGGCCAGGATGGTGACACCTCGCACCAGCTCTTTCTCGTTCAGGCTGGCAAATCCCAACCGCAGCGTGTTGGGCATCGGCGATTGCACGTAGAAATATCTTCCCGGTGCAAACAGCACGCCGCGTTCCCGCGAATGAATCATCAACTCGCTGGCGTCGAACCCCGGCGGCAATTCCAGCCACAGGCACATGCCGCCTTCCGGTTTGGTCCAGCGGACACCCTCTGGCATTTGCCGGCGCAAAGCCTCGTCCAGCGTGCGCAGCCTTTCCGCGTATACTTTCCGCATCTTTGTAAGGTGCTTCTGAAACAGCCCGCGCTTCAGGAACTCCGCCAGCGTCGCCTGCGCCAGTTGATCGGTGTGCAGGTCGGTCATTTGCTTCACCAGCCGCAGCCGCTCGATCGCCGCTGCCGGAGCTACGATCCAGCCCACGCGCAAACCGGGAAACGCCACCTTCGCAAAACTGTCAATGTGGATAACCAGATTCCCGCGATCGAGTTGCTTTAGCGAAGGAACCCGCTCTCCCCGTGAATTCAGGCGCGCGTAAATATGATCTTCCACCACCGGAACCTGGTACCGGCCAGCGATTTCCAGCACCCGCCGCCGCGACGCCAGCGGCATCGAAGTTCCCGTCGGATTCTGGAAGTCCGGCGTCAGCACCAGGAGCTTCACGCGATTCGCCGCCAGGGTCGCTTCCAGTGCTTCCAGATCCAGCCCCAATGCACTGCCGGGCTCCATGTGCGTCCGCACCGGAACGCCCAGGCACCGCGCACGCACGCCGTGAAAAACGGCCGAAGCTCCCGGATAGGTTGGATTCTCCAGCACCACCGTGTCGCCGGAGCGCACAAACGCCTTGGCAATCAGATCCAACGCCTGCTGGCAGCCGTCGGTAACCAGCAGCGTATCGTCCTTCGCGGGGATCCCGTCCTGCCGCAGCATTTCAAGAAGCGCTTCTTTCAACGGCGCGTAGCCATCCGATGCGCCGAGGTTCAGAATGTCCTGGCCCTCGCGGCGCAACGCGGCATGTGAACAAGTCTGCAACTCTTCCACCGGGAAAAATTCCGGATCGGGGCGCGCCATCACGAATGAAAGCGCGTTCTCCGGTGCCGAGGCCGTTAAGCGGCTCAAAATCTCCTCGCTGCGCTCATCCGCGAACAACAACTCCCAACGCAGGCCATCACCATTCGACAAAGTCGCCGGTGCCGGCGGCGTAATCTTCAGTCCATTCCCGTTCTGGCAGATGTACGTGCCGCGCCCGACGTGGCCCTGGATCAGGCCTTCGGACTCGAGTTCTGCGTACGCATTGGCCACCGTGGTCCGGTGCACGCCCAGCATCTGGGCCAGTTCGCGACTTGCCGGAATTCGATCGCCCGGACGTAAATCGCCCGCATGCACCAGGGAGCGCAATTGGTCACGCAGTTGTATGTAGAGAGGGATGTGGCTTTCGGGTTGAAGGTGTAATGGTAGCATTGTCTCTCACCCCAGACCGATTCTACCAGATATTGGCCTAATAAAAGAGCCAATATGTCTTCCGCGGCGCGGAATCCCCGGCCTGTAGCCCAAGAGTCTGTTGTCGATTCTGCGTTGCTTAGGTCCAATCTCAGGCCCTACAAAACCGCATTGTTGTACACGAGTTGTACACAAATCTTTCTGCGTTGAACCCGTGATCCCCATGGCTCAGTGGAGAACGCCTGCCTTGGGCGCACACGACTCGACTCCAACCACTCCGTCCATTACTTCTAACTAGAAGCTGTTTGGCTCTCTTGACATCCTAGCAACTTCATTGACACTCGAGAGAGCGATAGACCAACTACGTGGCTTTCTATGGAGGCAGGAGGTGCGATGGCCGAAATCGGACTCCTGCCTTTTGCCCGCATGGCCCTGCAAGTCTCCCAGGCGGTGCTCCCGCACTACCGAAGCCGTTTCAGCAAACGTCAATTTACCCAGCCGCAGTTGGCGGCCATTCTCTGCCTGATGCGTTACGGAGACTGGACCTTTCGTGAAGCCGAGGTGCGTTTGGGAGAGCATCGCGAATTTCGCCAGGTGTTGGGGCTTGTGAGTGTGCCTGACTTCACGATCCTGTATCGTTTTCTGCAGCGCCTTGACGACCAGACCATCGACCGTACGGTTGGCGAAACGGTGCGCCGACTGCGTGGTTCGCTGCGCCAAAAGCGGAAGCGGGCTCGGGTCGCCGCGGACGCCACCGGTTTGGCGCAAGGCGCGGTGAGCACGTTCTTTGTGAGGCGCATGCATCATCACGGGCAGAAACCGCTGCCGTGGCGGCACTGGCTGAAGTGGGTGGTGGCCGTGGATTTGGATCAGCAGTTCGTGTTGTCACAACTCGCGCGGTGGGGTTCATGGAACGACTGCGCGAATTTGCCGGCGGTTGTCGCAGCCGCATCGAAACAAACGCGCATCGGGTTGGTGCTGGCCGACGCGGAGTTCGACAGTGAGCGCAATCACGCCTACATCCGCGAACGCCTCGGAGCGCAGAGCGTGATTCCCGCCAAGCGCGGAAAGAAAACCTGGCGCGTGCACGGGGTGCTCGCCGAGATGCGGCGTGTCTTCCCACGACGGCTTTACAGTCGCCGCGCCTTGATCGAGAGCCTGTTCTCTTCGGTCAAACGAAAACTCTCGGCTCGCGCTCCCAGTCGATCGCTGCGCACGCAAATGCGCCAAGCATTGCTGCTCGGATTGAGTTTCAATCTGTATCGGTTGAAACATCGCCGTTCTTCCCTGAGGATGTCAACAGAGCCAAATAGCTTCTAGTAAGACGTTCCCCCGCCCCCGTAAGAGCGCTGGGAGCGCTATCAGCGCACCGACTGCGCTTAGCAGGACGCCAGAGACCAGCCGCCTAAACAGGCTTCATGTCCCTGGCGCTGATCTGGAGATCGAAACCGTTTGGATCCTTAATGTGAAAACTGTTCTCGGTATCGGATCGTGGGTTAAGCCCTCGACGCTCCAGTTCAGCCTTCACAGCATTCTTGTCCCAACTCTCGATGGTGTACGCTATGTGATCGACCCGCGGCGGGGCGATCCCTTCCGGGGCGTTGCGGGGAATCACAAACGTATTTGTGTCGCCGATGATCAGGTTGCACTGGGTACCTGTATACCCGACGACCCTCATTCCCAACAAGTCCGCGTGCCAAATGTTAGGATTTCGGGACCGGGGCGAGGCGGAGCCTCGCGGCCATTCTTACCAAGTCCGCGAGCGAGTCGGCCCTCATTTTCTGCATCACCTGGCCCCGGTGCGCCTTCACGGTGATCTCACTGATACCGAGCTCTCCGCCTACCTGTTTGTTTAACAATCCGGATACGACCAACCCCATAACCTGCCGTTCGCGAGGTGAGAGTGACGCGTAACGATCACGGAGCACGCTCATCTCCGCCTCGTGCCCCAGGGCGATGCGGCTGCGTACGAGGGCCTCTCGGATGGCGCTCAGCATCACGTCGTGCTCGAACGGTTTCGTGAAGAATTCGAACGCCCCCGCCTTCATGGCCCGGACCGTGGTGCGCACATCGCCGTGGCCCGTGATAAGTATGATTGGTATTTCGGGGCGTTCGATAGAAACGCGCTTCTGCACGTCGAGCCCATCGAGACCCGCAAGGGAAACATCAAGTATCAGGCAGTTCGGAACGACAGCTGGCGGCCGCGCGAAGAATTCTTCTACGGACGCGAATGCTCGCGGTTGCCAGCCTTCGCAGCGGATCATGCGTTGCAGCGATTCGCGCACCGAATCGTCGTCATCCACAACAAATACGATTGGTGTGACATCCGCCATAACGGATGCCCCCAAAGCGGGGCTAAACAAGTGCGTTGAACCCATCCTCGTTCCCTGCGAAATGGTGGCCGAAGTCATGTCTCACTCCTTATTCCGTACTTTGTAGTACGTGTCGCTATGCTGACCCGGCTAACACTTCTTCGATTGAGCTGATAATACGAAGGTGCCCTTCGACTAGCCATAGAATGAACGTGGAACTCCCGTGGAATTTCCGTGGAATTATCCCGATCCAATGAGAGCCTTTAAAACCGGCAGGAACCGCTGGCAGGAACTGTCGATTCCTTGAGCAAACGGAGTTCTCAAGACCACGACGTAGTCAGAGGCGATCAATGAAACGGCGTATAAACGGATCTTGACGATCCAGCGACTAGGCGCTGGCGGCCGCAGACGTTTCTTCGTTCAGCAGGATGACGGGATCTTCGAGATGCACCAATCCTGGTTTGGAAACAGCTGCATAAGCGCCGAAGCACCCCTTATGGTGGTTGGCGATTGTGCGAAGAATGCTTAAATCGCGAGGCAGGTCTTCCTGCGCCAGCGTTGAGGTGACGCACCAAATCGTTGGCTGAAACTCCTGGATTCTCACGGTGCCGCCGATTTCCAGTGAGCCACCGATCCAGGAGTCTTCCACGAAACCGCTCCATGCCGGCTCAGACTGGATGTAAATATTTGGACGGAAACGGCGCCGATCGATCTTCGACGCTCCGCCCTGCAGCCTGCGCAAATGATCCACGGACCCGCTTGCGACCACAAAGATCGCGCCTATCTCAAAAAACGATTCCTTCATCAACTTGAAGTGATCGGGCATCGTCTCGGGCGTCCAGTCCGGCTTAAACTTGTTGACCGGCACGTCACCGAATACTGTTTCGCGAACGATTTCTGTTATTTCTTGACAGCCCGGCTCGGTCTCCAATCGAACCGGGTGCCCAAGCTCATCGGAAATAATCGTGGATGCTTCCGGATCGTCGGCGCAGACGGTCCGACCCGCTGGCGTTGTGATCTCGATTCGGCCCAGAGTGTCGTACGTCGGCTCAACTTCGTACCGCGCGCGAAAGTCGAGGAGTCGTGGAAATTTCTTCGCGCTCGCGATTCTCCCGGTATTTAGGTCGCGCAATGCCTTGGCACGATCACCAAGACCGCCTCGCGCGCTTATGGCGAGATGGCTTCGCTGCTCTCCAAGCATGGACTTGACTGGATACCGCCAAAGTTCTGCGATTGTCCCCGCGGTCCGTTGGTGCATGGCGATTACCTCGGAAAACGGCCTGATTCCACGCCCGCGACAAACAGGAAACAGTCAGGCCTACCGTCGCGTTCACAGCGATACCGTTTCCGCCGCCTGCTTCGCATCTTACGTTACTAGAAATAAAAAGATCAATTGAAAGCGCAAACGGCGGACACATCTGGCTGTATGCAGATAAATGCTCCCAGAACTCCTTAGGTTCTGACCTTACGACCAACGGCTTTCTTCTGCAACGGAGAAAGTTGCTGACTCAGGACCCTCCGAAAGAACGCCGTGAGTTCTCGAGGGCCTTCAAAGCTCGCGTATTGCCCAGACATCATGTGCTCCACTCGTCCGCTGAACCAATCGGGCTCCGACCCCGTGGACTGGCTAAACTGAACGACAAATGCACGCTCCAGAGGCATGCGGGAAGCTTCTGGCGATGAACCGATTTCCCTTCGTCCCTTTGCGGTCTTCTGCGGCTTTTTATACTCCGTCATGGCCTGATCCTACGGCCATAGGGCGTCTTAGGCCATAGAAGCAGCGTGGAAGTTTCGTAGAACTTCCGTAGAATAAAGGCTAGCCTCGAATGCCGATTAGGTGCTGAGTGACCTCAAACCTACCACTTGTATTCCCGCCGTTTCGGCTCGACGTCGCCAACGAGCAGCTGTGGCGAGGATCCACCTTGCTCCCACTGAGGCCAAAGACCTTCGAGGTATTGTTCTACCTTGCGCGAAACGCTCAACGCCTCGTAACCAAGCAAGAGTTACTCGAGAATATCTGGACGGATACCACCGTCAGTGATGAGTTGCTCCGGGGCTATATCCGGGAACTGCGCGATACGTTAGGTGATGACGCAAAAAAGCCGCGGTACATCGAGACCGTTCCGGCGCGCGGCTATCGCTTCCTGCTTCGCGTTGAACTTGAGAATCCTTCCTCGCCAGTCCGTACTCGTACAGAAACCCCACCGCCAGAATCAAAGCTCAGAAAAGCCCATAACGAGTTGCGGGTAGGGATTCTCCATTCCCTGACCGGGACCATGGCCTGGACCGAAGGCCCAGTCGTGGACGCCACTTTGCTCGCAATCGAAGAGATCAATGGGCGAGGGGGAGTTTTAGGACGAGAGGTCCTACCCGTGGTAGTCGATGGGCAGTCGGAAGAAACGGTTTTCGCCCGCCTTGCCGAAAGGCTGATCGCTAAGGAAGGTGTCTGCACGATATTCGGCTGCTGGACGTCTGCGAGCCGGAAGTCAGTGCTCCCGATCGTGGAGAAAATGGACCACCTGTTGGTGTATCCGACTCAGTACGAAGGAATGGAGCAGTGTCCTAACATCTTTTACACCGGCGCGGCGCCCAATCAACAAATTGTCCCCGCGGTTCAATGGGCATATGGTTTCCTGCGAAAGAAGCGGTTCTTTCTGGTAGGGTGGAATTCCGTATATTCGCGGGCCGTAAACGCGATTATTCGGGACGAGGTCGAGGGGTTGGGAGGGGAGATTGTCGGCGAAGAGTACGTGCTCCCGGACAGCACGGAGGTAACCCGGGTCGTTCGTACCATCGCAAAGAGTAAGCCAGACGTGATCTTCAATTCCCTGGTCGGTGACACGAACTTGTTTTACACCCGCCTTCTCCGCGCGGCCGGAATTACGCCTGAGAAAGTTCCCACTGTCTATTTCAGCATTGGCGAGATTGAGTTGCTGGGCCTGTCCACGAAAGAAACTCTCGGCGATTATGCCGCCTGGAACTACTTTCAGAGCATCGACCGCCCGGAGAACCGAATTTTTGTCAATAAGTTTCGCCTCCGGTATGGGCGCCATCGCGTGACGGCCGATCCGATGGAAGCTGCGTATTTGGGCGTCCATCTATGGGCCCAGGCTGTAGGGGAAGCGGGCACGACGAACACGCCCGCCATCCGGCAAGCGCTAAGGAAGCAGAAATTCGATGCTCCCGGCGGGCCTGTCCGGATAGATACAGAGAATCAACATACCTGGAAGACGGTGCGACTCGGAAAGATTGTTGAAGGTGGACAATTCGAGATCGTCTGGAGTTCAGAAAGACCGATTCGCCCCGAACCGTACCCTAGTTCCCGCCCCGCGGCCGCGTGGAATGCGTTTCTTACGAGTCTCTACAAAGAGTGGGACCGGCGCTGGACCAAATCTCAGAACTAAAGTCGAAGGATAGGGGCCACAATCTCTCATTACCCCCCAGCGGACGTTTACGAACCCATGCGAAGAACCGTTCGCTCTAGCGTCGTCGGCCACACGGCCTCAAGCGCGGCACTACCGCGGATTGCCGCCTGAATTTACAGCGCGCGGCGAAATGTCGTGATTCGTATTGAACCTTGGGGCGTACGTCACGAAATGCCGCAAGTCGTCTCAGTGTCCAAGCTATTCGATATCGCAGTAGATCGAAGTTGGGGCCGTGCTATTTCTTCCGTGCAATCGAGGCATCTTCCAGACTGGCCCGTTTGTTCCAGCCGTGGAAACGCGAGAGGTCGCCCGCATTCCATGACTCGCGGAGTCCCGGAGTACTCAGCTCCCAGTCTGGGCGGATTTCGCTCGTCACGGCACGCAGATCTTGCCAAAGATCGATGACCGATGGACGCCCCCAGAACCAGTAGCCGTTATAGATGCTAAAAACCACGCGGCCCGGCTTGAGCACGAGCGTATGCGGGATCATAGGATTATGCTCGGGGTCGGTGTACTCCTGGATGTCGAGATCCTTCTGAATCGTTCGGCCGGGGTCTGAAAGGAAAGTCCACTGGGCTCCGACTGACGCACGGAATTCCTGAAGAGTATGGTGATCGTCGGTGGCGATCGTGGCGATCTGAGTGTACCCTACCGCGAGCTTTGGGTAGAACGCGGCGAGTTCCAAATGCTGCTGGTGCTCCTTTGGGCAATAGTGGCCGCGCGCAAGGGTAAGGATTAGCGGATTATCGCCCTGTAGCTCGCTGAGCTTGCGCACTTTGCCCGTATGATCGGGCAGTTCGTAGTCAGGGAAAATGCCCCCGGGCACGATATCAGAACGCATGATTGGACTCCTTCCGTTTCTCTTAAAGCTCCAGAGTGACACCCGCGCTTGGCTGGGAACAGCATACGAGCACGTTCCCGGGAGCGGGCTTCTCCAGCGGCTCAGGGTTATAAACAATCGATCCGCCAATCAGACCAGTCATGCAGGTATGACAGACTCCAGTCCGGCACGACCATCTGACCGGAACGTCGCACGCTTCCGCCAGTTCAAGCAAGCTTCCGAATTTCGGATCCCAAGCGGCGGTAATCCCGCTGCGCGCGAATGAGACTGGGGGGCCAGATCCCGGCGGCCCTTGTGGTAGGTGAGGAGTGTGATCAACCTGCGCCATACCAGGGGTAACAGCCTCGAGAGCACCGAAGATTTCCGTGTGCACATTCTGGGTCGGCACACCCCAGTTTCGCAACCCGTCGCGCATGTTCTGCAAGAATGAAGGTGGGCCACACAGATAGAAGTCACTATGCTGTGACACGCCGATTCTCTCCAGCAAAGCTGCGTCAATGTGCCCAGGAGCATCGAAGTCTGCCCCGACTTGGTCGATTGCAGCGGGCCTGCTGTACACGATGTATTTTCGTCCGCGAGAGAGCTGTTTTAGTAATGAACGCGATTCTTCTGCAAATGGATGGTCGACGCCATTGCGCGTTCCATAGATCCACCAGATCTCTCGTTGCGATCTTTCGGCAGCAAGTGTGTGCAGCATCGACATCACGGGCGTTGCGCCCACTCCAGCGCTCAGCAGAACCACAGGAACCGGACTGGGACGCAGAGTGAAGCTTCCTCGCGGCGCACAAACATCCAACAAATCGCCTGCTCGCGCACGGTTGCACAGAAATGAACTTCCAATCCCATTTGATTCGTTTTTGACGCTGATGCGGAAATGATCGGCTGCGGGCAGATCAGACAACGAATAGCTGCGAAGAACGGACGATTTGCCCGGTTCGACGAGCAACCGCAAAACCACAAATTGACCTGCCTGGAAGACAGGAAGAGGCTGCCCATCGATCGGCCCCAGAATGAAGGAAGTTACGCTATCGCTTTCCTTATGGATATTCCCGACTCGCATCTGTCGAAATCCGGGCCAAGCTGGTGCTTGTTCCTCATTCGCGAGTCCCGGATTTCCTCCTACGGGCTTCGGGCTCGACTCTTGCGCGAGTATCGCTTGAAAGGAACTCTGCCAACCCTTGCTAAGTGCAGGAATCCGTAGGGCTCGTTCCAATTGTTCGCGGGAATGTCCTGGCAAATACAGGAGGGCGTCAGCCTCGGCTACACTGATTCGCTCTGGACCGTCAGTAATCTTTACAATGTCATCGCTTGCACCAACTTCTCCTTCCTGCAACACGCGAAAGTAGAATCCTGGTCTGTGATGAGAAACGAGCAGGGCGGCCATCCGAGGTTCATCCATGCGAATGCCGACGCGGTAGCACGTTACGCGTGGCTGCGTTACTTCAAATTCAGCCCCACCGATGCGATATCGATCGCCGATGCATACCTCGTTGTCAGGAAGTCCTTCGACGGTGAAGTTTTCCCCGAACTGACCGAAAGTAAAATCACTGCGGCCCAGAAAGCGCTCCCAGTAATGGTAAGAATCCATCTGGTAGACGAATACGGCGCGGTGCTCCCCTCCGTGACCCGCCAGATCGGCTTGCGCATCGCCTTGAATATTGAGTCTGCGCACCATTCGCCGTCCATCAACTGGAGGTTTCCAGACTGACGTTCGGACCGTCTTACCGTTCCATGTCACGTCGCGCGGAAGGCCGACATTTACTGCAAGCAATCTGGGCATTCATACCTCGTCGAAGTCCAGCGTCCGACTAGAATCCTAGCTATACACCACCCTGAACTCAGGCTTCGCGATAGGGACCTTCTTCTGGCGCAAAGCGGACACTGAAGGGCGAGAACTGCTCTTGCGAATCCTGCACACCCAAACCGCTTTCCGCCGGGTACCAATCAATTTCAGGTGAACCGAACGGGCGGCCCCTGCGCTCCCACAATTCGTAGGCGAGCTTTGCAATCCCATCGTGCCTGTATTCTTCCTTCATTTTTTCCTACTTGTTGGATGCCAGGCGCGAGTCAACGGGGCTGCCGATTACCCCAGTAATTTGCCCGCGAGCCAGTAATCCATACTAAACTTTCCCGGGCCAGAGCAGATCAGCCAGATAAAGAAGAGCACGTACAGGACTTCCGGAAGGTACAGGAAATCGTCGACCCAGCGAAGAAACGAAAGTCCCTTAGGCACTGTGGTAACCGCGCTGGTCAGGGTGGCGACAATCATATCAATCAATAAAGCCACGCCGCCGAAGCTGGAAAAAAAACCCACGGCCACCAACGACCCGCAGAAAAACTCGACAGCCGACACGAAATAAGCTGTGAAGTGGGGAAACGGGATTTTGGCCTGCACGAGCGTGTCGTAAACGGGTTTCGTTCCGCCCGCGACAAACAATTTGTTTGCGCCGGAGATGGCGAAGAACAGCCCGATCGAAACGCGCACCAGCAGGATGGCGTATTGTTCCAAATTACCGTTGCCCATCAGCGCAAACTGGACCAACCCTCTCCAATCCATCGCTTGTACCTCCATCGTAAGATATGCAAACCGCAAATGGCGCTGCCGCCGGCGAATCCTCACGCGTCGAGATTAGTTGTCCATCCGTTCGACCCATTGAGCGCGCGATGCGGGAGCCATGAATGGATCCGCAAAGTACTGTGTTTCCCGCGCAACCTGGTCACCTTTGAACTCCATGATGCTGACGGTGTAAGACGGTTTGCCGTCATAGGTCAGGATGAATTCGGTGACCCAAAGATCGCCACCGCCAAGGATTCGCCGGATCGAAAAGCGTTTTTTGTTCGGCTGGCTGGCGCGCTGGTTCTGGATGTTGCTTCGACCGCGGGTTCTCTCGCCAGACTGCGGGTATTCCAGCACCGCGTCCTCGAGATAGATTCGGTGCTCCGTTTCAAAATCGTTGGCATCGGACGCCGCCCAATGCTGATCCAGCGCCGCGCGGATCGCTTGATCTCGCACTCCAGAACTCTGCTCGTTGTTTCGCTGATCGTTCATCCCGGGCCTTTCCATTGCGCTAGAGGCGAAATGCTTCCGCGGAATCGGAATTTACCACTTGTCACGTCGCGCTGTTTTTTCGATCACTGCTATTTCGCGGATCATCTTTTGCGCTAAGGTACTCCAGTCCAAGCGGCCCCATCGCGGTTACTTGTGTGACGTACTCGCTGGATTTCGCCCAGTGGAAATGGGGCGTGTTGCCAGGGAGAATGACTACGGCGCCGGTCGGATAGGCTTCCAACTTGCTCGCGTCGAATTGATCGCCCAGCCCGATATAAAAGATGCCGGAAATAACGGTATAGACGCGATCCTCCGGGTGCTTGTGAGGCATCAGTTTCTCGCCGTGAGGCACCTTGACCCTGATGGTGTAAGGGCCGGGCTCCGAGGGTTGACCGACGACGACGGCGAGCCGGACGGTAGGTGGGAACGCCGGGAACGTTTTCCAATCGATATCCTCCGATAAGATGGCTTTGAACACTTCCTGTCCGGGCTCGTGAGCGCGGATTCCGCTTTGCTGAGCAGGCTTTGCGCCGCCGGCCTTCTGAGACATACAAACCTCCATGGTGCAGGAAATGTAAAACATCACCGCAGACTTTTGAAACAGGTCCGCCGAGATTCACTGCGAACGGCTGCCATCCTCCAAGTTCTGGAGTTGAGAATCGCGCCGGGGGCCGACCTAGCGCGCGATTTGGCCTAGGTAGTAGCCGAGCCGATTTTCGACATCGCCTGGTTTGTGGAAGCCGAGCGCCATCAGAGCTTTGATCCCATTCTGCGCGGCAGGCCGCTCAAGTGAACCGATGCAGGCATCCCATCCGGCCCCGAGCTCGACGTCCGGCGGCAGGCTGGTGTTGACGAGCCGCTTGGTCTGAGCGATGGCCCACTTGTCGAACTTGGCGATCCGGGTCGCGAGCGCCTCTACGAACGCATCCAGATCGGCGTCGGGCAGTGCGCGATTAATGTAGCCGTAGGCCTCGGCCTGGTCTGCCCGGATGTCTTCCGAGCTCAAAAGCACCTCGAACGCGCGGTTTCGGCCGATGAGATGGGGAAGCCGAGCCATAGGGCCGCCGCCGGCGACCATGCCCACGCCCACCTCCCATTGCGAAATAATGGCTTTTTCGCCGCTGGCAAAACTCATGTCGCAGGCCAGCGTGATCTCGCTGCCGTTGCCGGTCGCACGGCCGCGGATGAGGGCGATGGAGGCGACTGGCAAGCGGGTCAGACGCACGAGAAAGTCCGGCCAAGGCGGCAAGCCCGTCGGACCGGGCGGCAGTGAGGTCAGGTCTTCCAGCTTGGCCGTGAAATCGGAGTGATTCAGGAAGTAGTCTTCGACCGCGCTGTCGAAGACTACGACCCTGACGTGCTCATCGGCCTCGAGAGCGTCGATGACTTCTTGGAACTGCTGGACCATTTCCGGGCCCATCACGTTGATTGGCGGGTTGTCGATCGTGACACGCCAATAGGCAGGCGACCGCCGGGCCAGGCGAATCTGTGCGGGCTTCGTAAGTACGCTTGCAGTTGTCATGGCATTCTCCTGTCTATCTGTCTGTCTCGGAAACCGGTTGATTGCACAACGCTTTCTCGATAGTTGGATTATTTGCTCGTCGCCAGGAGCTGCTTGATTACAGCCGCACCTGCTTCGCTGACGATCTCGTCCTGGGAATCCGTGCCACCCGAACAACCGATTGCGCCGATGAGCGCCCCCTGGTCAATCAGCGGGATTCCGCCGCGAGACGCAATGATTCCATCGAACGCGAGCAGATAATTGAGATGCATGAGTTGGATACCATCTTCGAATATCTTGGTTGGGCGCCGGAAGCTCGCGGCCGCGCGTGCCTTGTGCTCGGCAATCTGAATGGAGGCAAGCATGGCACCGTCCATGCGTTGAAAGGCGACGAGGTTGCCGCCGGAATCGGCGACCGCAATGTTCATCTTCCAATTCCGTTTCTTCGCCTCTGCCGCCGCCGCTTGAATCACCGCCTGGGCCCGGTCTAGCGATATCGGTGGGCCATAGGGAGTGTCGAACGGAATTTTGTCCGGCACAAAATCGAGAGGATTTGTTTCCGTGGGCTGCAGCGCTCGACCGGCACTCGCGGCGGTTCCTGTTTTCTCTGCAGACATAACCCTCCTTCAACGGAACTTGCTTCAACGGGTCTGGTCGTCAACTCAAGCAGAAGCGTGAGCGGTCTTCTCACCGAGGAACTTCAACAGCGCTTGAGCCGTGGACGTGGATGAAGCGGGGTTCTGCCCGGTGATGAGGCGGCCATCAATCACGAAGAAAGGCTGCCAGTTTGCGCGCTTCTCAAAGGTGGCGCCGAGGCGCAGCAACTCGTCCTCAACCAGAAACGGCACTACATTTGTCAAGTGCATCGCCGCTTCCTCTCCATTGGTGAAGCCAGTGACGGCCTTTCCCTTCACGAGTGGCGCGCCATTGTACGTGACGTGACGCAGTACTCCTGGCGAATGGCACACCAAAGCGATCGGCTTCCCGGAATTGTAGAAGGACTCGAGCAAAGCGATGGAATCGGCACTTTCCGCCAGGTCCCACATGGGGCCGTGCCCGCCTGGGTAGAACACGGTGTCAAAATCTTGCGCTTTCATATCGGCAAGCTTGGCCGTCTGGGAAAGCGCCTTTAGTGCCGCCTGGTCCTGCTTGAACCGCGTCATGGCAGGCGTTTGGTTTTCCGGCAAATCGCTCTTTGGATCGAGCGGTGGTTGCCCACCTTTCGGTGAGGCGAGGGTTAACTCTATGCCCGCGTCCCTGAATACGAAGTAGGGAGCTGCGAATTCTTCAAGCCAAAAGCCGGTTTTAAGCCCAGTATTGCCAAGTGTGTCGTGGGAGGTGAGTACCATCAGTATTTTCATGATCCTTCTCCTTTGTTCCTGTTGTGCTGCGTTCCGAATGAGTCGGGCTCCTGAAAGGCCATGAGACCAAAAGTCTAGGGGACAAACAATTGGACGATGGTATTGGCAATACCTTGGTATCGGTTGATGGTATTAGGTGCCGCAGTAAAGCAAAGAGCCTCGACATCGCGCTTGAAGTGGTAGCGTTGGCTGTCTCTGGCCTGTCTCAAAACTCGTTAGTCGCTAACTAGGTATCAGCTAGACCATCGTAAAGACACACCGCTACGCGCCTGGGCGACTTTGTCTGTCCGAGTCGCGTTTAGTTTGATCCGCCGTTTTGAGTCGCAACGTTAATTCACCGCCTCATCCTGGCTGATACCAAAGTATCGCCAATACCATCGTCCAATTGATTCGTTGGAGCACCTCCGGTGTAATTGCTCCATCGCAGCCGATTCGATCGGACGAGCGACATTGCCAAAGTCCTGTCAGGAGGAAAACGATGAGTATTATTGACAAGGCGTTTGAAGCAAACCGCAACTATGCAAAAGATTACGATCCAAAGCTGGGGAAGCGTCCGGCCCCCAAAATCGCAGTTGTAACCTGCATGGATCCACGGCTCTCAGACCTCCCTGGAATCTTGGGTCTGCGGCAGGCCGATCTCGACGTTATCCGAACCGGCGGACCCGCGGTAACAGAAGATGTTCTCGGGGAACTTATTGTTTCAAATCGTGTACTCGGAACCACAGAGATACTGCTTCTCAACCACACCGGCTGCGGGTTCACGACATTCACAGATGACGAAATGAATGAAAAGCTGAGCGCTTCTACCGGTGATGCGTCCCCGGCTCCGATGCGATTCTTCTCCTATAAGGACCCGGAGGAAAACACCCGGGAGCAGATCAAGAAAGTCAGGTCGCATCCCTGGATTGCCAAAGACGTTCCCGTGCGCGGCTTCATTTTCGACGTGGACACCGGTCTCCTGCGGGAAGTGCAGGCAATCGCACAGCACACTGCTGCCTGAAAGAATCCGCGCCTGGGAGATTTGAGTTCAGCCTTGAGCAGATCAAAGTCACCTTAAGTTCGTCTGTTCAAACTTGAAACGAAAAGCCTATATGTTGACCTTAAGAGGCAGGAAGTTTTAGATTTACGAAGAAGACCGCGACATCCGCATAATCCAGTGGCTGTGAGGCGCAATGACGAAAACGACGAGCTTTCAAGCGGACATTCGCCCGCTCTTTACGGAACGGGATATTCGAGGCATGAGCAAGGCGTTCAACCTGGGGAGTTACGATGACGTCAAAAATCACTCGGCTGCCATTTACGATCGCATCCGGGGAATCGGCGGAGCGGTAATGCCGCCCCCACCCCCAATGGGAGAAGGTCCTTGGCCGCAATCTCGCATTGAACTATTCGCTAAGTGGATGACGGACGGATTCCCACCTTAGAAAGGATGGCAAAGACATGCCGGAAGCGACCTGGAAACCTCACGAGAAACACGGACGGCTGACGAAGCAGAGCGACCTACCCGATAGCGTCTACGCGTTTCCGAAGCAGCGTAAAGAACCACTGACCGACGCACAACATGTGCGTAACGCAGTCGCGCGGTTCGATCAAGTCATCGACGTCTCCGATGCCGACCGTGCTTTGGCCTTCGCGAACGTTGAGAAAGCGGCAAACTACTACGAAGTCAACCTCGCGGAAACGTCATGGCACGACCTGGGCATTCATCCTCAAAAGAATAGACGAAAGGCTGCCGCCAAAGGCGCTGTGACCCGCGAACGCCGAGCGCGGAGCTAAGAATCCACTGGTCAGAGAGTCGGCCGACAGAAGAAGTGGTGGCAAAAGTGGAGTGAAATCTCTCGGTGTGCGCGACACCTGATGCGAAGACTCTTCAGTTCATGCCCAAGGCCGTCCGCGATGGCAAACTGGTGATCCCGATCAGCCGCAAGCTGCCGCCCAGCGAGGTGACCGAAGCTCAAGCCGCCGAGGAGGCGGGTGGTATCGGGAAGGTCTTGCTGGTGGCTTGACATTATTTTGCGAGCAGAGGACACGAAAGGAAAATCGGGAGTGAAAAAGGGTCTGCGCGGAATCAACCCCGCTTCCAAGCCGAGTGGCGACGGATGTGTGGAATGCCTGGCGTCACCGAAAAGTTGGTGGTTTCATCTCCGCCGGTGTGCGGAGTGTGGGCACATCAGATCCTGCGACAGTTCTCCGAGCCAGCATGCATCCAAGCATGCCGCAGCGACAGGGCATCCGATCATTGCCAGCTTTGAGCCGGGTGAAGATTGGTTCTACGATTACGAGAAGCGGGGGATGATCAAGGGTGTGGAGTTGCTTCCGCCGCATTCGCATCCGGAGGATCAACCATCACCTGGACCGGCAGGGAGAGTTCCAGCCAATTGGGAATCGCTGCTGCACTAGCTGGCGTCGATCGATTTTTCATGAATGGGAGCGGGACTCGGGACACCGTATTTGTAATGAGCACCGTATCGAAAGGAGCCATCAATGAACGCGGTACAAATCGAACAGAAGAGCTACGAGATGCCCCCGCAAGAGGGGATCAGCATCGCGTATTTTCTCACCGTCGCCGACGTCGAACGATCGGCTCGCTACTACGAAAAGGTCTTCGGCGCCCGCATTCTGACCATGGGCGACGGCAACGCCCCTCCGTACCTTCAGCTTGCGAATATCTGGATGATTCTGAACGTAGGGGGCGGGCCGACCCCGGACAAGCCGACGGTAACGCTCAGCGTCCCCGACCCGAATCACATCAACAGCTTTATGAATTTCCGAGTCGCGGATATTCAAGCCTGCTATGAATTGTGGAAAAGTCGAGGAGCCGAGTTCATCACGGCGCCGATCCCCAAGTACGGCGAGATTCGCTGCTACATCCGCGATCCTGACGGTTACATTATCGAGATCGGACAAAGCACCTCTCTCAAGTACGGTTAACGCTCGGCAAGGATAGGATGCCGACTCTGCGCCTAGTTTCGTCGCGCTTCTGCCAATCTTTCCCTTGAACAGTCACTCGCGCTGATATCGAAAGGAGAACCAGATGGATGGCACAAGTGGACTGAAAGAGACCATGCTTAGTGTGAACGTTTTTACGGCCCCGGGAAAGACTATGGTCGGCGAGCGGCCAAAGCCCTTCGGCGAAGCGCTCGGCTTTGACCCTATCACGTCGACTTTAATCTTCGGCGAGTACGACGCGGTGCTCGTGGACACAATGGGGACAGTGGCTGAGGCCGAGGCTCTCGCGGATTGGATCGCTCTGCACAACCGCAACTTGGAGACCATCTATATAACGCACGCCCATTTCGACCACTTCTACGGGCTGAGCATTCTGCTCGACCGTTTCCCGCGCGCTCGGGCGATAGCAACGCCCAAGACGGTGAACGCCATGCAGATGGCTTTCACTCCCACAGTGGAGCGGTTAGCCCGCCGATTGTTTCCTGGGCAAGTGCCCACTAAGTTGATTCCACCTGAGCCCTATGAGCACGACAGGTTCACTCTGGAGGGCCACGAATTGCGGATCATCGAGCAGGGCCGCACCGATAGTCCCGATTCGACGTCTCTACACGTTCCATCGATCGGCCTGATCGTCGCTGGCGACGTTGTGTACAACCAATGCCGCATGTACGTCGGCGACACCACCCCCGAGAGCCGAAAGAATTGGATCGCGGCGCTAGACCGTTTAGCGGCGCTGAACCCGGGGATTGTTGTCGCCGGTCACAAGAAGCCTGGCGCGCCCGACTCTCCCTCGACGATCCAAGACACCAAGCGTTACCTGCAGGACTTCGATCGGTTGCAGAAAACCGCAACGTCGGACAAGGAGCTGTTCGATCAGATGACGGAGCTGTACCCGCATTGGGTAGCCAATCAGTCGTGGTTGATGTTCGGATTCCCGCAGCCATAACGTACATCAACCGCTGATGCGAATGTTTCCTCGCGCATGATGGAGGGTTGCCCTTGGTTGGAAAGGTGCCGGAAATTGCGATGCCGAAGTATCGCGCGATACCTTGGTCCAATTGTTTTTCTCTCTTGGCTCTGGCTTAATCGCAAACGTTCGAAAGTTACATTCATCGGGTTTAGAAAGCCGCTTTTGTGAAGGAGAACGCACCATGACCGAACGTATGACGGAATCTGCAGCGCAAGCGCAACAAGAACAGAAGATCGAGACACGCACCGCCGGGGCACGATTCACCGGCTTTACCTTCATTGCCGCAGCCGTGGCCGTGTTCGCCGCCCTCGTCGTCGCGGTCGTTTACGCGCAGGACAAGTATTTGCTGAAATCGCCGGGCGGAATCGCGTTCTCCGACTTCAAGGGATACGAGGACTGGGCGGTCGTCTCTTCCGCCCGCACCGACGAAGTACTTAAGGTGATCGTCGCCAACCCGGCCATGATCGATGCGTTCAAGGCCGGCGTTCCGGGCAACGGCCAGGTTTTCCCTGAAGGCTCCATGATCGTGAAGCTCCAGTGGAAGCCGAAAAAAAGCAAGGACGCTCAGTTCGCCGTAGATGTGCCAGACGTCTTCAAGCAGGCTTTTGTCATGGAAAAGGACAGCAAGAGATTCCCGAAAACCGGCGGGTGGGGATACGCGGTGTTCAACTACGATGCTGCGTCGGAGAAGTTCACGCCCGATGAGAAAAGCCTCGCAGACTGCGGGCACTCGTGCCATGTGGCTGTGAAGGCGAAGGACTACATCTTCCACCCGTACCAGAAGCGCTAGACCGCGCCTGCCTCGACATTGAGCACCCCGCACATGCAGACCGCGTCTCCTCTCGCCCATGAAGTCCAGCGGCTATCGCGGGCCAGCTTGCCAAGTGATACGGCTGAACTGGCTCGGTACCTCATCGGGAAAACCATTGTGCGCAAGATTGGGCGAAACAGGTTGAGCGGCCGCATTGTCGAGACGGAAGCTTACCCGCCGGGCGATCGCAGTGGACACGCTTACCGCGGACGAACCCCCAGAACCCAAACCCTATTTCTGGAGCGGGGCTTTGCTTATGTGTACTTCATCTACGGGACGTCGAACATGCTGAATGTGTCGTCCGAGGAACACGGGGTTGGCGCAGGAGTGCTGTTGCGCGCCATCGAGCCGCTTGAAGGAATCAACCTAATGAAGCGTTTCCGCAAAACTGACAACCTCAGAGATCTGGCCCGGGGACCAGGGCGTCTCGCGGCTGCATTGCAAATTGACAAGCGCTTGGACGGAGTTGACCTCTGCGCCGACGGTCCGCTTTGGCTTGGGTCTCCGGTTCGAGAGACTGCGCACATTAGCACAACTGTGCGCATCGGCATCACGCGCGAGGTGGACCGGCGGCTGCGTTTTTTTGAAGTGGGCAGCCCGTTCGCTAGCGGCCCCCGCAACGAGAGAAGAAGTCGTTAGAGCTTGCCTTGACTCGATTCGAATTCGCAATGGTTCGTTGGCGGTTCCGATGAAGGATGCGTCTCGCCCTTGATCAAGGGCTCGTCGTCCTTTGGGGAAGCTCGCGGACAATCCGCACATCAGCATGCAGATGATGCTTTCTACCGGGCCTAAAGTCCGCCACATTTGCGGGAGAACGATATCGCCGTAGCCGACGGGGGCATAACTGCTTGTCGCGAAGTAAAACGCGGAATCCCACAATGGAAAACAAAGCCAGCGATAAAACGCCGCCCACAGCAGAATTTCGAATATGTGCAAGACAATGAACGCAGTCATCAATCGCATCATGAGCAGAGCGGAACGGAGAGGCCAAGTCTGAGATCGTCGGGTACCAAACTAGGTTTTGCAAAGGAAATCAGCGTGGCCATCCCAGCGCACTGCAACGAGAGCGTAAGCCTTACCAGAACGACTGCCGCGGTGGCTTCGCGCACAAAGATCATCGGCTCACCTCATCGAGGCCGAAGGTGCTTTGTCTGCGCGCTCGTCGGGGAGCGATACAGCAATTCGAATGGGCCCAGGCCGCAGGCTCGTTGTTCCCGGTGCTCATTGTTCTTGCCAGCCTCCACCGAGATTTCGGTAAATACTGACCAGGCCTGACAGCTCGTTCAACTGAGCCTGGGCGAGACCCAACCCAGCATCAAAATAATTGGTTTCGTTCGTTAGTACCTCCAGGTAACCGGCAGCTCCGCCTCGATAACGCGTCTCCGGAAGTTGCGCGGCGTCTTGACCCGAGAGCACCAGTTGCTGCTGGTATTCCCGGGACTCGCGGTCTTTGTGATACTCGAGTAGCGCATCTGAAACGCCGCGAAAAGCTTGCTGGATTGTCTGCTGATAAGTCAGCACCAATTCCTGTTTCCGCGCCCCACTGTACTTGACGCCGGAACGAATCCTTCCCCCGGCGGCCCGTAGAGCAGCGAGCTCAGACGTTCCAGGCCCGGGGGTTTCCATTGCGACGACGTGAATTTGCCCGTGCTGCGGAAACTCTCACCCCTCAAAGGGGTAAGATACAGTTCTCAATCTGCCTTAACGCCGCCTGCGCCGTTTTTCTCTCCCGCTTGCAAATCCCGGATGCACAGCTTCGTCCAATCTTGCGCGTCGCACTGATAGATCTGTTTCAGCGGCAAATCTTCGCCCTGCACTTCATAGCTGCCAAACTGCATGTCTTCGCTGTCATCCACCGAGGCGGAGACCACGGGACTTCCCTCACTCACCCGCACACGAAACTGCTTGGTGGCCGGTTCATAATTCGAATACAGGAAGCAATGGCCCACGCAGGCGCGGTCCACCACGTGCAATGTTCCCATGCGATGGTCCGATGGCTCGAAAATCGTAGCGATAACTCGGGTGCCGAACGGCAACGCAGCCGTAATCTTTTCCGCGTTCCTCTCCACCCGGCTCGCCAGCCCTGTATCCCGATGCACAAATGTGAAATACACCGCCGCGCATGCTCCCAGCGCGATCAAGTGCCACGCCCGCGGCTGCAACGTTCCGAGCCAGCAGAAAACGTAGATCGCGCTGAGCAGCGTCAGCCGAGTCACCAGCAGGCCAATCCATCCCGCATTCTCGTCCGGCCGCAAATTCTCCGGCAGCAGCGAAGTCAGGCAAAACGCCACCGCATAAAATTCCGGGAACAGTCTCCGCTCTTTCCAATTGCCTTCTCTTCTTCGCCACGGAAACAAATCCAGCAGCGTTGCCACCACCACAAACACAAGCATCGCAGCCGCCACATACCGCGTTTGTGGCCGGAATATCCAGAACTGGTCGAAGCCATTCCACTGGTAAAACGGGCGGTCCGGCCAGTCGGCCTGAAACTCCGGATGCCGCAACAACACCCACCGCACTGCTAACCCGATCCCAATCGCAGCAGCCGGTGGAATCCATTCGGCCCAGCCCTTCATACGAGGCCACAGCAATCGATAGGCCCCCGCCGCCACCAGCCACAAGAATCCCAGCGGATGCGACAGCAGTATCAGGGGTGCCAATAATGCGGCAATCAAAATCCTGCGCCGGCTGCTGCGCCAAAGCGCCGCCAATCCGAAACAAGCCAAACCCACCGAAAGGTAGTAGTTCATGAAGCCCATGTAGAACACGCAGCCGTAGGCCAGCATTGCCAACCCGGGCACCAGATACCACGGTCGGCGGCGCGTCTCCACACTGATCAACGCGAACATGCCCCAAAAAAACACCAGCACGCAGACGGAGACCGCTAGCTTCTCGGCTGCCGAAAACCCAATCAGTTTGCCCAGATTCAGCAGCATCAGATCAAACAACACATTCTTCCACTGCCATACCACGTAAACTCCCGGCGCTTTACCCTCTCCAACCAATTGTGCCAGCCATGCGTTGTACACATGGCTCGCCACATCCCCTGCCTGAATGTGCCGGTGCCAGAAACACGGGACAAGAATCGCGAGAGAAACCAGCAGCCCCAATCCCAGTTCTGTTTTTCCTTTGATTTTCGATGGAAAAGACTCTTCGTCGCCGACCAAAGCTCTATTTAGAAGCTCGCCCGCCACACCCGCCTCGGTTCCCATGGGCGGTATTGTATCGTTTTCCGGCGCTCAGCCGAAAACGCACCGGCATGGACCGGGCAAACTTGTAGTGGCCGATCTTAAGATCGGCCGCTAGAAAGATCCCTGAAATGAAAGAAGGATCGATGACTAAAGGGGGTGATCCGCCGCTGTCCGCTAGCGCATCGGCTGCGCGTCGCCCAGCTTCTTCAGCCGGTCGCGCAATTTTCGCTGCAACGGGCTCGGGGTATTCGGATTGAACGCCACGAGATACCACAGCGGCTGGGTCTTATCCTTGCTCAAATAGGTCAGCGTCGCAGCATCGGCATTCGGGTGCCGCGCCACATTTTCCCGAATCGCTCCATAAGGATGCTTCGCCAGCTTGCCCAGCGTCTTCGCATTCGTCCGCGGATGCTCGCTGATCAGCCGCAGCATGTAATAGTCTTCTTCGGGCGCCTGCTTCACCAACTTTTCCAGCATTTCCGGCTTGGCTTCCGCGCTCAACACCAGCCCAATCTTTTCGTCCCACGCCGTATTAATCTGGTTCAGCTCCCGGGTCCGCGCGTGGATCAATTCTTCCAAGGTGCGCCGCTCCTGCTGCATGCGCGCGATCGGCAATTGCGACCCTTCCAGTGAATCCAGCACCCGCAAGAGATGCTGGCGTTCCCCGAAAACGATCTGCGAGGTGCGATCGATCCGCCCGTTTTCTTTCTCTTTGTGCTGTACCAGGTCCGAACGTCGCATGTTTGGATGCTCCCAATCGCCCCCGGGCCTATCACCGAACGGAACGAATTCCCTACCGGCCTGCTCTGGAAGGCTCATAATTTGGCGCTGCTTTCTGGTCGTGACTGAGGCTCGATTGGATTATCTTCCTGCCCTGCGATAGGGTAAAGATTCGCGCCACAAGGCTGTGCCCGAAGTGCAACGCCCGTCTGGGGACGCAAACGTAGGATGCGGAGAATCCGTTCTGTAGCTCACCCCTTCGCGGGGTGTGGCCTTTTGCGGCGCTGGCACGATCGTGCCGTTGGTAGGGAAACCCTCGGGCCTCCAAGGCCCGAGCTACAACCGGGGGAGACTCATGTCGGCATTTCAGGAGCATCACGACGAGCTTGAACATTCGGAACAGCGCTTCGGCCGCGACCGTGGCCGCCTCGCGGTCTCTCTCGACCGCATCACCAACGCCCTCGTCCTCGTCGGGCAGCATGGCGTCTATTGCACTAGCATGCGCAACCCCGCCGTGCCGGCCATGGATCTCCGCATGGTTACCCAGGAACTAACCCACGCTAAAGAACTGATCCAATCGGTGATGGAAGAGCTGCGCAAGGCGCGCGAAACCACCCGACTGTAACCCATCCGCTAATCAGCCTGCGCTTCGCCGGCGTTCCGAAAAAAACATGACAATTTCCACTCTCAAATCATCCAATGTCCTGGAGGAAATCATGAAAATCGCTCGAACGACGCTTCAAGTCCTGGGCACCGCCTTCCTGCTCTTGCTCGGCTGCTCGCTTTCCGCGCAGAACGACACGCATCGCATTCGGAATATCGTGCTGGTCCACGGCGCATGGGCAGATGGTTCGGGCTGGAAAGGTGTCTACGACATTCTTGCCAAGGATGGCTATAACGTCAGCATCGTTCAGGAGCCGGAGACCTCCTTCAAAGAAGATGTGGCTGCCACCAAGCGCGTCCTGGCGCTGCAAAATGGACCATGCATTCTTGTCGCTCACAGCTATGGGGGAGCGGTGATTACCGAAGCCGGGACGCATCCTTCCGTTGCCGGATTGGTGTACATCGCGGCCCACATGCCCGATGCCGGAGAGAATGAGGCTGACGACGGAAAGCGCTTTCCGAGCGATCTCAGTAAGTCTGGCGCAATCAAGAAAACGCCTGATGGTTTCAAATACCTCGATGCCGCACAATTTCATGAGTATTTCGCGGCCGACCTGCCTGCCGAACAGGCTGCTTTCATGGCGCGATCCCAGGTTTTCAACCTGGCCGAGAATTTCAGGGGAGTAATCACCACGCCTGCGTGGAGGAGCAAGCCCAGTTGGATGTTGGTTGCGGGAGCCGACAGGACCATCAACCCCGACCTCGAGCGCTGGTATGCCACGCGGGCCAATAGCCACAAGGTGGAAGTCGCAGGCGCGAGCCACTGTGTCTACGTTTCTAGGCCGAAAGAAGTCGCAGCCCTGATCGAAGAAGCTGCGGCGCACGCCCGCTAGAAACCCTGGTGGTCGCGGGAAATCAAGAAAGGCGGCATGCCGACTTGCGTAAACCGAGAGGCCCCAGAGTAGTTCCTGACCGCATCAGCACTGATAATAAGAATCTGTACCGAAGACCTCGGATCAAATTCAACGTTTTTCGATCGGCATCATAAACTTCAGCGCCGTGTGGGTTGCGCTGAACCCGACTACCTTGACATCCTTCAGCCCCGAGTTGCGTCCCGCACCGATTACGCCCAGTTCCGTAATGCTCTTCTGCCCTTTCGGATAAACGACCCACAGCGCCGCGCTTCCCTTCATCCTCGCACCAATCTTTTTGATCTTCCCCAACTCTTCGCGCGTCTCCGCTCCCAGAAAAATCCAGCTTGTTCCATCCGCAATCTTCGCTTTCGCTATCGCTGACTTCTGTTTTTTCAATCTCTTTAATAAATCCGCATCCAGCTTCCCAAACACCGCAACCTTTTCTCCCGCCTTCACCCCCAGTTTCTCCATCACCGACTTCGGATTGGCGATTTTCTGCCGCCATTTCTCCGCTCGCTCGCCCAACTCAAATATTACTGGCCCCGTATCTGTCTTCAGCCGCAATTCACCATCCACCGCGGTTGCACCGCGAATCGACGAAAATGGAATCTTCAGCCGTTCTTCCCCGCGAAACAGTAGCTCGGCCGTTTCCAACAGGGCCTTGCCGGGCACACTTTTCCCTGCCCATCGAGCGGTGCAAATCACCTCTTGCCCCATCGCTGGTCCTCCTCGTTCGTTTTCTGTGGATTTCTACCGCGCTACTTCAGGAAAGGATTGGACTGTTTCTCTTCCCCGATGGTCGTTGCTGGCCCGTGTCCCGGGTGAACCACGGTTTCTTCCGGCAGCTGCATTAGCTTTTCGCGCAAAGACTCCATGATCTGGTCCATCGAGCCGCCCCACAAATCCGTCCGCCCGATGCTCCCCGCAAACAAAGTATCCCCCGCGAAGAGTTGCGGCAGCGCCATCTTCACTTTTCCGCACTCCTTCGGCATGTACAGCGAAACGCTTCCCGGAGTATGTCCTGGGGTGTGAATCACGCTGGCCTGCAGGCCTCCCCACGGCAGGATATCGCCGTCTTTCAACAATTGATCCACCTCGGTCAGCTCCGGAGTGGCCATGCCCAGGAACGCCGCCTGCACATCCATCCCGTGATACAGCGGCAAATCCTCGCTGTGCATCATCACTGGCGCGCCGGTGTATTGGTGCAGCTTCGCCAGCCCGCCGACGTGGTCAATGTGCGCATGGGTGCTGACGATCGCCACTACCTTGAGCTTGTAGCGCCCCAACATGCTCAGAATCCGCTCCACCTCGTCGCCAGGGTCCACTACAATCGCTTCCCGCGTTTTGGGGTCCCCGATGATCTGGCAGTTGCACTGCAGCATCCCCACCGGGATCTTCATATACACCAGTTCCGGGTTCGTTGCGGCCTGCGCCACTTTGCGAGTCGCGTCCATGACTTTGAGTATATCCACTTTCCGCAAAATTTCCTCCGGTCCCTTTGGAGTGCGGAAGCTCTGCTTCCGCTTTTGAGGTGTTGGCAGTAGCAGCGCAGTTCAATTTCGCCTCGACGCTCAAATCTCAAAAGCGGAGGCTCTGCCTCCGCACTCCAAAACGCCTCTGCTACACTGAGGGGGTAATGAGCAGCCCTTCTAATTCGCCCGTCGCGACTCTCTCCACGCCTCTCGCCGATCTCGAGCGACAATCTGGCGCGCAACTCGGTTCCTGGTTTGGCTGTTCGCTTCCCGATCACTTCGGTGACTGGCTAGCCGATTACCGCCGCCTGCGCGAAAACGTGGCCCTGCTCGACAAGAATTACCGCGCATATCTCGACTTCACCGGCCCCGACCGCGTCCGCTACCTCAACGCCATCCTCACCAACAACATCAAAGACCTGCGCGAAAATCACGGCACCATCTCGCTCTTCCTCAACCCGCAAGGCCGCATCCTCGCTGAAATCGAAACCTACGACCTCCCCGAAAAGCTCTTCTGCGTGTCCTACGCCAGCATTCGCGAACCGCTCATCGCCGCCCTCGACAAATACATCATCATGGACGATGTCACCCTCACCGACCGCACCGCCGACTTCGCCACGCTGGCCCTCGAAGGCCCCAAATCCGCGCTTCTCGCCGAGGAACTCACCGGTGTCGATCCCGCGGATCTCGCCGAACTGGAAACCCGCCTCGTTTCTGTGCAACGCATTCCTTGCCGCTTGGGCAAGCGCTCTCCAGGCGGAGTAGCCAGCGCGGAATTCCTGGTCGATTGCGCGCACGCCGAAGAGCTTTGGAAAATTCTCCTCGAAGCCACGCGGAAACACGGTGGCGGCCCCGCCGGTTACCAGGCGCTCAGCGCGTTTCGCCTCGAATTAGGCGCCCCATGGTACAGCTACGACTTCGGCGAAAAGCAAATCCCCCACGAAGCCGGCCTACAGGATTCGCACATCAGCTACACCAAAGGCTGCTACACCGGGCAGGAGATTGTCGAACGCGTGCGGTCCCGCGGCCAGGTGAATCGCGTCCGCGTCACCTTGAAATACGACACCCCGCAACCGCCGGCCCCCGGCACGTTACTCTTCTTCGAAGGCAAAGAAGCCGGTTACACGACCCGCGCCGCTTTTTCTCCCAAACTGAACGCGCCGATCGGCATGGGCTACCTGCGCCGCGAAAAATCATCTCCCGGCTCGATCCTCGAACTTCCGGATGCCGCCGGCTCCGCTACTGTTCTAGTCACGCCAATTGCCTGAGCCACTGCCTCTGGCGTAAGCTGTCCGAACCATGTTCGAACGCTTCACCGAAAAGGCCCGCCGCGTCATCTTCTTCGCGCGGTTTGAAGCCAGCCAGTACGGCAGCCCGTACATCGAAACGGAGCATTTCCTGCTTGGCTTGCTCCGCGAAGATCACCAAGTCGCAAAACTTCTTCCGGAGATGAAGACCATCGGCCTCATTCGCCAGGAAGTTGAAAACCACATTGAGCGTCGCGAACGCATCTCCACCTCCGTCGAGGTCCCCCTATCGGCCGAGTGCAAAAGGATTCTGAACTTTGCCGCCGAAGAGGCCGAGCGCCTTGGCGATCAACACGTTGGCACGGAGCATCTGCTTTTGGGTATTTTTCGCGAGAGTCAGTGCTTCGCGGCGACCATTCTGCACGCCGATCAAATCGGGCTGACGAAATTGCGCGAAAAACTGCAGGGTTTGCGCTCGCGGTCAGGCGTAGCGCCAACCTCGGTCCGAGTGCCAGACCCTCAGAAAGCACAGCAGATCCTGGACAGCTTTCTGGGCGCGCTCCGCGACGGCACATTGAAAGAATGGCGCGACTCTTTCGCGCAGGACTCCACCTTCATCGATGCCTCCGGCAAGCACTGGCACGGACGGGAGGAGATCAGCCAAAATCTCGAAACTCTCCTGGCACCCTTCGCCAAGAGAAACGCCCAGCCCTGGAATGCCACCCAAACTTGTAGCGGCGAATTCCTTTGGGTTTCCACATTCACCTGGAGGAACGTATACATCGCGGGCTTCTCGCCGCTCGATCTTTTCCGCATGTCCGTGGTCTTTGGGAGTGAGGACGGAGTCCCGATCGTCTATCTAATTCAAATAACGCCCATCGGCCGCGCAGCCGAGGGCAAATCCGCGGCCACCTAACTTGCCGGCGCGCTAAAATCCCTGATCTGTCGCACCAACCGTCCACGGTCGTCCGGCTCCATGGCGATGAACTGCACCGCAATCCCGTAATGCTCCTGATGGCGCCGCACCACACCGCGCCCGCGCACCTGTCCCATGGGCATATCCAGCAGGATCTGCACCAAACTGCGAATGGCCACTTTTCGCTTGGTCCGCAGGAACAGCCCGCCGATCCCCAGGCTCTCCACATAGGAAACGTCGCGCTGGACTCCTGATCGCCACGCCACCAGCACGTTCGGAGGCGGCTTTATTCGCGGGTACGCTCGTTGTTCAGAGACACTCATCCCCCAACCTCGTGAGGCGGCAGTCTAGCTAGGGCTGGGGGGCTACGTCCACTAAAAATTCAGTCAAATTCGCGCTTTGGCGGGGCCTGCTCGGGACCCACGCGCCCAGCGGCAATGTCGGCCTTGAAGTAGTTTTCGCCCTTCATGGGCACGCCGGCAATCCGGCGCAATATGGCGATCTGCCCGACATGGTTCAGCACATCGGCCACCGGACCTTGAAACAGCTTCTCCGGTGAGGCGTAGAGCACATCATCACCCGCAAGGTAATCGTCAAAGCTCTTCAGTGCGGCGAAAAACCGCTCCACTTCCTTCGCCCACGGTAATGGCTGGGAATCCTTCCACTCCGGTTTGCCGCTGGCCATCGCCAACGCCCAGTCAAGCAAATCCCCAATGTGGGTCAGGATCTGCTCCGGTGTACGTGCTTTTTCAGGTGGTTGGAATTTCCCGAAGGATTCCGGGACGTCGCGCAGCACCTTCCCGGCCCGATAGGCAATCGTTGCCAGGCAATGCCTCAACAAATCACGCGCGCTGACAGTTTCTGGAATCGGCGAAGCCACGGGAATCCCCTAGGCGAGGTTCAGTGCCCGCTTGAACGAGCCCTTCTCCGCGTCAATCTTCTTCTGCAACTGCAAAATCGCGTACAACACCGCTTCCGGCCGCGGCGGGCAACCCGGCACGTACACATCCACGGGAATCACCTGGTTACAACCCTGCACAATCGCATAATTGTTGAACACACCGCCCGACGTGGCGCACGCGCCCATCGAAATCACCCACTTCGGCTCCGGCATTTGGTCGTAAAGCTGCCGGATCACTGGCGCCATCTTTTGCGAAAGCCGCCCCGCCACGATCATCAGGTCCGCCTGCCGCGGTGATGGCCGGAACACTTCGGCTCCAAAGCGGGCGATGTCAAACCGCGAAGCCGCCATGGACATCATCTCAATCGCACAGCACGCCAAACCGAATCCCAGCGGCCAAATTGAACTCCGCCTCGCCCAGTTCACGGCTTTATCGAGCTGCGTGAAGATGATCCCTTCATCCTGCAGCAGCTTCCCGAAATCATCCGGTTTCGTGAGCGTGACGTGTTTCGCCAGAGTGGTTTCCATGGTTTCCTCGGGTTCCTTCCCTATATTCGCACATCACCTCAACCCACACAATCCGCCGGGTAGCAATGGCTTAGCCCGCGCGCCTCAAATTTTAAGTTTTGAGTTCTAAGTCTTAAGTCTTAAATCTCAAATCTTCTCTCTTCTCTGCGCCCCCTGTGTCTCTGAGTCAAAACTTTTCCGATCATCCCACCCGCAAAACGACCTTCCCAAACTGTTTGGAGTTCTCCAAATAATTATGCGCCGCCACGCAATCACTCAACTCAAACACCTTGTCCACGGCAGGTTTCAGCAAGCCTTGCGCCACCAATTTCAACACCGTGCGTAGTTCGCTCTTCGTTCCCATGTACGACCCCATTATCGAAAGCTGCCGCGTAAACAGAAACCGCAAATCCAGCTTCGCGTCATACCCGGTAGTCGCCCCGCAGGTCACCAGCCGCCCGCCGGTCCCCAGGCTCTTCACGCTGTTCTCCCAAGTCGCCACGCCGACGTGCTCCACCACCACATCCACGCCGCGGTTGTTGGTCAGCCGCCGCACCTCTTTCGCAATCGGCGTGCTCCCGTGATGGATCACCTCGTCCGCGCCCAGTTCCTTGGCCTTCACCAGCTTCTCGTCGCTGCCGGCCGTGGCAATCACTCGCGCCCCGAAAAACTTTGCAATCTGAATCGCCGCGCTGCCCACGCCACTTCCCGCCGCCAGCACCAGCACATCTTCCCCGGGCTGCAGTTGCGCGCGATTCACCAGCATGTGCCAGGCGGTCTGAAACACCAACGGTACGGCCGCCGCATGCACCCAATCGAGATTCTCCGGGTACGGCATCACGTTCACTTCTGGGCAGCGCACGAACTCCGCGCAGCCCCCGTCAATCATGTAACCCAAATTCGTAAAATCCCGGCAGCGGTTGTCGTTCCCCGAAATGCACGCCGGGCACTTCCCGCAGGTCACTCCCGGTGCCAGCACTACTTTCTGCCCCACGTGAACAGTGGTCACTTCCGATCCCACCCGCGCCACTTCGCCAGCAATATCGCTGCCCAGAATGTGCGGCAACGGAAACGGCACACCCGGAATCCCGCGCCGCACCCACAAATCCAGGTGATTCAGCGCGCAGGCATGGACCCGCACCAGCACGTCATTCGCCCGCACCTGCGGTTCGGCCGCCTCCGTGTAATGCAGCACCGATGGATCCCCATGCTGGTGAATCACAACCGCTTTCATAAACGCCTCCCCACAGGAATTTCTTCGCTTGCGAATAAATTGCTGATGGAACGCACTTTTCGGCCCGGCTTCTGCGCGAAGAGAAGGACTTAATCCCTGATCGTCACGACGGGGCAGGGCGCGCCGCACGCCAATTTGTAAGCAACGTCCCACGGCAAATGAGATTCGGCCTCAGCATGCGCGTGGCGCTGTAAACCGAACAGGATCAGGTCGGCCTTCAGAGCGTGGGCGGCGAGCAGGATTTGATCGCTGGGTATTCCAAACTCGACCATAAACTCGGGTTCGCTTGCCGTTGGCGCAAGTTGCAAAGTTACTTCCTTGAGCCGCCGCTCTGTATCCGTTCGAGCGTTCTTTCGCATCTCCGCCAAATCTCCCGTGCTGGACCAGTGAAATCCTTCCGGGATCGGCGCCGCAGGCAGGACGTGAAGCACAACGAGCTTCGCGCCAAAATAATTGGCGAATGAGGCGGCATGCGGCAAAGCGCGCAAGGAAGACGTTCCGAGATCCGTGGCAAATAGAAAGGGGCCAACGGCCTCTGGTTTCTCGACCAGCGAAACGTCATAGGAACCCGGACCTACGGTCACCACAAAGCAACCCGCCCGGCGGAAAATCTGTTCGGCGACCGACCCCAGCAGCAGTTTCCCCAGTCCTTCTCGGCCATGTGTGCCCAGCACCACCAGGTCCACTTGTTTTTCCTGCATTACCTGTTCCAATTGCTCCCAGACATCTCCCTCGCGCACCAGAAACTCATATTGCAAACCCGCCAGCGCACCACTTTCGAGCAGCTTCTGCTCTAGTTCTTGGGCATCTTGAAGGGTTCTTTCGACCGATAATTTCAAGGCTTCCGGCCCGGCGATCGCATAGCCGACATGGGAAACCACATTTGCAAAATAGAACTTCGCTCCAAAATGACGCGCAATGGAGAGGGCATGCGCGAGAGGCTTAAGGGATGCCTCTGAGAAATCAGACGCAATCAGGACAGACTTCAGTCCGATGTCTGCAGCCGCTCCGACAGAAGACATACATACCCCTTTCTTGGTCTCGAGATTTTGCAAGAACTAGTTTACTCCTCTTCCAAAATGCGGTTGCGCGGATTCATCCAGGGCACTAATGGCTTTCCCCTGAATTGACTTCCCCTTCCCTGCGCCGTAGGCTTATTTTTCGGGCTGATTATGGACCTCTTCGAGGAAATAGTGCGCATGCGGCGCGCCGGACAGCGCGGCGCCCTCGCCACCATTGTGCACACCAATGGCTCCATCCCCAGCTATGAAAGCTCCCGGATGCTGGTCCGCGAGGATGGCTCCTCCGCCGGGACCGTTGGCGGCGGCTGCGTGGAAGCCGACGTGTGGGCCGCGGCGCGCGAAGTGATGCACAAGGAAGCCCCGCGCAAGCTCGTCTTTCATCTCAATAATGAAGCCACTTACGACAACGGGCTTATCTGCGGCGGCACCGTCGAAATCTTCATCGAGCCCATCCTCCCGCAGCCCATCCTGTATCTCTTCGGCGGTGGCCACGTCTCCACCGCGGTCGCAAAAGCCGCGCAAGCCGTCGGCTTCGGTGTCGCCGTCGTCGACGATCGCGAAGCCTTCGCCAACTCCCAGCGCTTCCCCATGGCCCAGGAAATCTACACCAGCTACGAAACTGCATTCGCGAAGCTGCAACCCAATTCTTCGTCGTATCTCGTCATCGTGACACGCGGCCACAAGGAAGATATGCGCGTCCTGGCCTGGGCCGTGCGCACACCCGCTCGCTACGTCGGCATGATCGGCAGTCGTCGCAAAGTGCTCAGTGTCTACAAGGCTCTCGAAAAAGAAGGTTACACCATGGAAGAGTTCGAGCGCGTCTTCGCTCCGATGGGGCTCGACATCGGCGCGCTCTCTCCCGAGGAAATCGCCGTCAGCATCGTCGCCGAACTCGTCGCCGTGCGCCGCAACATCGATTCCTCGGCCCACAAGAAACTCCAGCTTGCCGCCACAGACCCGGTCGAAGCAAAATAGCACCCGAGGTTCTTCATGCTCGCCGCCGTCATTCTTTCCGGGGGAGCCTCCAGCCGCATGGGCTCGCCAAAGGCCTTACTTCCCTATCAGGGCCGCCCGTTCCTCGAACATTTGTTGGAAGTCACCCGCCACCCGAAAATCAGCGCCCGCCGCGTCGTTCTGGGTCCGCACGCCGAGCCGATCGCCAAGGCCATCCACCTGCCTGCCGACGAAATCGTGATTAACGCCGACTGGGAAAAAGGACAACTCTCTTCCATCCACGCCGCGCTGAAAAGTCTGCCCGCCGGCCTCGATGGCATGCTCCTCTGCCTCATCGACCATCCTCTGATCAGCGCCACACTGATCGGCGATCTCATCGCGGCGTTTTACTCTTCTCACGCGCCGATCGCTCTCCCGGTGTTCGAAAGGCAGCGCGGCCACCCGGTCATTTTTTCCGCGCAACTCTTTCCCGAACTGCTCGCCGCCCCGCTCGATGTCGGCGCCCGCGCCGTTGTCTGGGCCCATCGCGGCGAAATCCACGAATTCTCCACCAACGAAGAAGGCTGCGTCCTCAACCTCAACGACCCCGAAACCTTCGCCCGCGTAACCCGCTCCACGGATTAGCCGCCAGCCGTTAGCCTACAGCTCCGGACTATTTTCCATTTTCGCTTTCCTATTTTCTGTGCTGTGGAGCTGTTGACTGTGGGCTGTCGGCTGCCTGCTAAATCTTCCCCAAAATTGCCCGAACCCCGTCCTCCGCCAACTGCGCCGCATGAAACGATGCCGGCGGCAACCCTCCCAACTCCGCCGCAATCTCTGCCGCATGCATCTCTTTCAACTCGCTCACCGCGCGCCCTTTCATCTTCCCCGTCAAAACCGAAGCGCTGGCGATCGACGCCGTGCATCCCCGGCACAAAAACCTCACCTCGCGCACTATGCCGTCTTCCACAATCACCGCCAGCCGCAGCACGTCCCCGCACACGGGGTTAGTCACCTCAACCACTGCCGTTGCCCCAACCAGCTCCCCCGCATTTCGCGGCCGCTGAAAATGTTCCAACACCATCTCGCTAAACATTGCCGACTCATCCTTGTGACTAATAAAGGTATTCCGTAATTAGCGTTCCGTAAGCAATAAGCAGAGCCTAGCTGCTGGCATTCGTCCCCTCCGACCGATTACTGATTACTTCTGTGTCCCCGCTCGCTGTTATCTGCTGCCTGTTATCCTCTTCACTTCCTCCCCGGCAGATACTTTTTCTCCACGGACGCCACCACCACATAGTTCGGGTCCACCATCTCTGTCAGGTGCAGCTTCCCCACCTTTGAGAACAGTTCGTATGAATCCAGTTCCGACAATCCATAATCTCGGTGTATCCAGTGGATCATCTCCGTCACCGCGATGCGTACCGCGTCGTCCACCGGCCGGTAAATCCCGGTGGTCATGATCTCCCGCTCATTTTCCAGCCGCGGCCATCCGGTGCTCTTGCCCTTTACCAGCTCAAACCGGAACTTTGCCCTCATCGGTACTTCCACCGCGCTCCCCGCCACTTCGCCGTCGCCCATCGCGGCATGGCCATCGCCAAAATAAAATAGCGCCCCTTTCACATTCACGGGCAAATACAGCGTATTCCCCGGGGATACTTCCGGCGCATCCATGTTCCCGCCAAATTCCGCCGGCACAATCGAGCTCCGCGCTTCGCCATTCGCTGGCGCCACGCCAATGCATCCCAAAAACGGCTTCAACGGAAACTGGACCTTGAAATCCGAATCCCCCGCCTGAAACGTGATCAGCTTTTTCTCCACATCAATCGGGTAATACCACGCTCGCTCCGGCAACGGCTGCGTCTCCAGCATCGGTGTGTAATGCGTGGAATTCGCCGCTCCGAATCCCGGCGCCAATGTTCCCACGCCCTGGTTGCTGTCCACCTGCAAATCCAGGATATGCACCACCAGCGTGTCGCCCGGCTCCGCGCCATCAATAAAAAACGGCCCGGTCAGCGGATTATCAATCTTGATCTTGGAGAAAGGATCCCCCGGCTTCTGCAGCACATTTCCAAAACAATCCAGCGAATTCGCCTCCAACACGCCGCCAGCCTTCACGTGCGCTACCGGCTCCGCCGGCCCAAACGTCGCCTTCACGTTCTCCATCGTGCCCTTAAATCGCACCACCTCGCCGCCAGCATCCTGCGCCCAGCAAGCCATCGGCCCCAAACACAGCACCAGTCCCGCCAAAATCCCCGCTCTTCTCACGCGTTTCCTCCATTCACCCAGTCAAACTCCACCACACCCACCACCCCAGGTCAACCCATTTGGAGTGCGGTGGCTCAGCCACCGCTTTTGAGCATTCGGCCTCACCCCAAAACTCTCGCGAAGCCCCACGTAAACCCCTCGTCACCTCCCTGCCTCCTGTTTGCTTTTATCTGATCGCTGATCGCCCGGCGTCGAGTCATCAAACCTCATCCCCATCACATTGCGCCGTTACATTCTTAGCTCTAAAATCAACCCCGATGCTCCACGTCGTCGCCGCCGTCATCGAACGCCCCGACCGCCGCATCCTCATCGGCCAGCGCCGCCACACCGACACCTCTCCCCTCAAATGGGAATTCCCCGGCGGCAAAGTTCGCTCCGGCGAATCGTTCGAACATGCCCTGGCCCGCGAACTCCGCGAAGAACTTGGCGTCACCCTAACCAAATCCGCAACCATCGCCAACGTTCGCCACCTCTACGCCAACACGCCCGACGAGCTCGAAATCCACTTCTTTGCCGCCCAGTTCGCCGAAACTGAAATATCTCCCCGCGTCTTCGAAAAGATCGCCTGGGTCCTTCCCCGCGAACTCTCGCAATACGATTTCTTGGCCGCCAACCGCGAACTCATCGCGCATCTGGCCACCGGCCGTATCAAACCCGCCGAACTCCTCGCTGGCAATGCGTCCTCTTCCGCCACTTGAAATTTTTCCCATCGCAACCCGCTCGGTAGACTTTTGCGCACACCCACCAGCCACGGCCTTGCGGTTCTTTCGCCAATACCTGATTCTGATAATTCAAAGGAAATACAACAGAAGCAACCTCTCATGCTCAACGGCAAACGCATCGTGGTTGTAATGCCCGCCTATCAAGCCGCCAAAACGCTGGTCCAGACCTACGCGGAAATTCCCAAGGAGATCGTCGACAACGTAATCCTGGTCGACGACGGCAGCGCCGACGCCACCACGCAAGTCGCCAAGCAACTCGGCCTGGTTACCTTCGTTCATCTCAAAAACTTTGGCTATGGGCGAAATCAGAAAACCTGCTATCGCGAGGCGCTCGCGCTCGGCGCCGACATCGTCATCATGGTTCATCCCGACTACCAATACTCTCCCAAGCTGATCGTCTCCCTGGCCGGGATGATCGCCTACGGTGAGTTTGACGTCGCCCTCGGCTCCCGCATTCTCGGCACCGGCGCCTTAAAGGGTGGCATGCCGCTCTACAAATACATTTCCAACCGCTTCCTCACGCTGTTCCAAAATATTCTTCTGAGCTACAAACTCTCTGAATATCACACCGGATATCGCGCCTTTTCCCGCCAGGTGCTTGAAACTCTTCCCCTCCAGGCCAACGACGACGATTTTCTTTTCGACAACGAAATGCTCGCGCAAATCATTTTCCAGGGCTTCCACATTGGCGAATTGTCCTGCCCCACGCGTTATTTTGCCGAAGCCTCTTCCATCAGTTTTCGCCGCAGCATGCGTTACGGTCTCGGCGTGCTGGCCACTTCCCTGAAATTTCGCCTGCAAAAAGCGGGCGTGGCCAAGTTCGCCATCTTTTCCGCCGAGCCACAGGTAACTCATTCCGATTATTACCGCACCGTGTCCAAATGACTTCCCCGAACGACTCAACCCCTCTGCCCGAGCAGCCGTTCATGGACTCCTCCGCGCAGGAAAAAAAACGAGTCTACATAGCCGCCGGCCTGCTCTTTCTCTTCACCGTGCTTGTCTACACGCGCGCCATGTTCAACGGCTTCGTGAACTTCGACGACAACCACTATGTCACCAGCAACGCCCGCGTCCTCCAGGGTCTGACCCTCGCCAACCTCCGCTGGGCGTTTTTCACCACCTCCAATTTCAACTGGCATCCGCTCGCCTGGCTCGCGCACATGGCTGATGTGTCTCTTTTCGGTGTCAGCCCCGCCGGTCACCATTTCACCAGCGTATTCTTCCACGCCGCCAATGCCTCCTTGCTTTTCTTGCTGCTCTTCGCCGCCACGCGCCGCCTCGGCCGCAGCCTTATGGTCGCCGCGCTGTTTGCGGTTCATCCCCTCAACGTCGAATCCGTAGCCTGGGTCTCCGAACTCAAGACCGTCCTTTCCACGTTTCTCTTTTTTCTGGCCATCGCCGTCTACGCGCTGTACGTTCGCCGCAAATCCATCTCTCTTTACCTTCTTCTGATCCTGCTCTTCGCACTGGCCTTGATGGCCAAACCCATGGTCATCACTCTGCCCGCGCTTCTGCTCATCCTCGATTATTGGCCGCTACGGCGAATCCCGGTTCCGTCGGCCCGCGGCTCTTCCGGCGAATTTTGGGTGGCCTTGCGAGATTGCACCGTCGAAAAACTTCCCCTCCTGCTTTTCTCCGTCGCCAGTGCCGGGGTGACCCTGATTGCACAACGCAAGGCCGGTTCCGTCCTCACCCTCGCCTCGATGCCGCTGCGTTACCGCCTGCAAAACGCCGTTTACTCCTGCTGGGCCTACATCTTCAAAGGCCTCTGGCCGGTGAAACTGGCGGTTTTCTACCCGCATCCGCTGGGCACCCTGCCGCCGGTGCTCGTCGCGCTTTCCGCGATTGGACTTCTCGCTATGTTCCTGCTCGCTTGGCGCTTCCGCTCCACACGCTACATCCTCGCCGGCTGGCTTTGGTATCTCGTCTCACTCTCTCCCGTCATCGGCGTCCTGCAAGTTGGCAAACAGGCCATGGCCGATCGCTACGCCTACACTTCCTTGCTGGGCATCTTCGTCATTGCGGTTTGGGGAATCGCGGATGCCGCGCAGCATTTCGACTTGCCGCGGCGCTATCTGGTTCTCGCTTCCGCGGGAGTCCTGCTCGTGTTTGCGTCGGTCACGCAACTCCAGATCGCCTACTGGCATAGCAGCATCACGCTATTTCGCCACGCGCTCGAGGTCACCCGCAACAACTCCATCGCCGAAATCAATCTCGGCCAGGCGCTCCTCGAAATGGGCCGCCCCGATTTGGCCGATTCGCTCTACACCGACGCCGTTCGCCGCAACCCCGAATTTCCCAACGCCCACTACAATCTCGCTCTCATCCGCGAATCCCAACAACGCTATGACGAAGCCGCCGCCGAATATCTCCAGGCCGTCGCCACCTCCGTCGAGCCTGGCGACGTCGTGATGGCACGCAACAATCTCGCCTCTCTCTACCTGCAACGCAACCTGTTGGCCGAGTCTCTCGCCCAATACCAGTTGATGGTCTCCGCCGCCCCCGACGACCCTCGTGGCTACATCGGCCGCGGCCTGGTCCTCTTTCGCCAGCAATTTTATGCCGCCGCACTCTCCAGCTTTCAGCAAGCCGAGACTCTCCACTCCTCCCCACAATCTCTCTACTGGATCGGCCAATGTCACGAAGCCCGCAACGAAAACGCCCAAGCCCTCCAAGCCTACGAACAAGCCCTCCGCTTAGATCCCCAATCAACCGAAATCCGTGACCGCATCACCCACCTGAAACAAACGCCCAAGTAGTCTCCTTTTTCTTCAATCCTCAATGTACAGCTAGCTTTCAAGCCAGCTCTCGTAGTGGTGGATTTTCAGATCGGCCATAATCCTGTGCACAAAAAAAGGGCGCGATCCCTCGCGCCCTCTGCATTTCCGATATCAAATCTTGTCTTCGAACGACTACGAAATCACCGGATTCGGCTTATCCGGGTTAATACCCAAATCCTTCATCGCGTTCTGCACCGCGGCCTCGCCTACCAACCCCTCTTGGGCGAGTTCATGCAGCGTAGCCAGCACCACAAAGCGCGAATCCACCTCAAAGAAATCGCGCAGCGCGCCGCGTCCTTCGCTGCGGCCAAATCCGTCCGTTCCCAGCACCGCCATGCGCCGCGGCAGCCACTTTGAAATCATCGCCGGAAGTGTCTTCAAATAATCGGACGCCGCCACCAACACACCTTGCTCTTCGCCAAGGCACTGTTTAACGTACGGCACCCGCGGCGTCTCGTCGGGATGCAGCCGGTTCCACCGCTCCGCCTCAATCCCATCCGTGTACAAGCATTTGTAGCTGGTCACGCTCCACACATCCGCGGCCACGCCATAATTCTTTTCCAGAATTTCCTGCGCCCGCAGCACCTCGTTCAATATCGCGCCGCTACCCAGCAATTGTGCCCGCAGCTTGGCCTTCTTGTTCGCCGCCGGCTTGAACTTGTACATGCCCTTCAAAATTCCCTCTTTCACGTCGCCGGGCATGTGCGGCATCACGTACGGCTCATTCATCACCGTGACGTAATAAAAAATGCTCTCGCCCTCTTTGTACATGCGGCGAATGCCGTCATCCACGATCACTGCAATCTCGTACGCATACGCGGGATCGTACGCCAGCAGGTTTGGCACCGGCATGGCCAAAACGTGGCTGTTGCCGTCCTGGTGCTGCAAGCCCTCACCCGAAAGCGTGGTGCGTCCCGATGTCCCGCCCAGCAAGAATCCGCGTGTGCGCATATCCGCCGCCGCCCAGATGAAATCCGCAATCCGCTGGAATCCAAACATCGAGTAGTAAATAAAAAAAGGAATCGTATTGATCCCGTGCGTCGCGTAAGCCGAGCCCGCCGCAATAAACGACGCCATCGATCCCGCTTCCGTGATTCCCTCTTCCAGGATCTGCCCGTCCTTCGCTTCCTTGTAATACAGCAGCGTGTTCACATCCACCGGTTCGTACTTCTGCCCCACGCTCGAGTAAATTCCCACTGTCCGGAACAACGACTCCATGCCAAACGTCCGCGCTTCGTCCGGCACAATCGGCACCACCAGCTTGCCGATCTCCGGATCCTTCAGCATCTTCCGCAGCATGGCCACGAACGCCATCGTCGTCGAAACCTCGCGCCCGTCGCTGCCTTCCAAAAACTCCTTGAACATTTCCGTGTGCCCGCCGGAAATCGCCACCGACCGCGCCTTCCGCTGCGGCACATATCCACCCAGCGCTTCCCGCCGCGCCCGCAAATAGCGAATCTCCTCGCTCTCTTCCGCCGGCCGGTAGAACGGCACTGCCGCAATCTCGTCGTCGCCCATCGGAATCCCGAATCGCGAACGAAACTCCCGCAGTTCATCCTCATTCAATTTCTTTTGCTGGTGCGTGACGTTCTTCCCCTCCCCCGCCTCGCCCAGTCCGTACCCCTTGATTGTCCGCGCCAGAATTACCGTTGGCCCGCCCTTGTGCTCCGTCGCCGCCTTGTATGCCGCATACACCTTCCGTGGATCGTGTCCGCCCAGGCGCAACCGCCGCAGAGCCTCATCCGGCAGGGGTTCCACCAGCTTCAGCAGCCGCGGGTCGCTTCCAAAGAAAAACTGCCGCACGTAATCGCCGCTGGAAACCACCAACTTCTGGTACTCGCCGTCCACCATCTCGCCCATGCGCTTCACCAGCAGGCCTTCGGTGTCCCGTTCGAGAATCGGATCCCACTCGCTGCCCCACAAAACCTTGATGACGTTCCACCGCGCGCCGCGGAACGCCGACTCCAGCTCCTGAATAATCTGCCCGTTCCCGCGCACCGGTCCGTCCAGCCGCTGCAAATTGCAGTTAATCACAAAAATCAGGTTGTCCAGTTTTTCGCGCGAGGCCAGCGTGATCGCGCCCAACGATTCCGGCTCGTCCGTCTCGCCATCGCCAAGGAACGCCCACACCTTCGCGTCGGTCGCCGGCTTCAAGCCGCGATTTTCCAAATAACGGTTGTAGCGCGCCTGATAAATCGCCATCAGCGGGCTCAAACCCATCGACACCGTCGGATATTCCCAGAAATCCGGCATCAGCCACGGATGCGGATACGACGAAAGCCCGCCGCCCGGCTTCAATTCCCGCCGGAAATTTTCCAACTTCTCAATGCTCAGCCGCCCCTCCAGAAACGCGCGCGCGTATACACCTGGCGCTGCGTGTCCCTGGAAATACACGGTGTCCCCTTCAAAACTCTCGCTTCTGGCCCGGAAAAAGTGGTTGAACCCCACTTCATACAGCGTTGCCGCCGATGCATACGTCGAAATATGCCCGCCGATGTTGTGCTCTACCTTATTGGCGCGCACCACCATCGCCAGCGCGTTCCACCGGATCAGCGATTTGATCCGCCGCTCAAGTTGTTGATCCCCCGGAAAGAGCGGCTCCAGTCGCACCGGAATCGTGTTTGCGTAAGGCGTGTTCGCCGTGAACGGCAGATCAATCCCGCTGACCGTGGCGTGCGCCCGCAAGCGCTCCAGAATCTCCCGAGCTACGTCCGGCCCGCTCGATTCCAGCACGGAGTCCAGCGACTCCAGCCACTCCTGCACCTCCACGTCTTCCATTTGCCGCCGTACGGATGTTTCCTGATCCATTGGAGCGATGGCCTTTCTCTTCTTCCCGCCAAGCTCACTCGCAGCCCGGCACGCGCGTTTTACTCTAACTCTGACATTCTAGAATACACCCTACCCCCAAGCCCCGCATCCCACCGCCGCAAAAAGTCTTTCAGATATCCAAAACCTGGGTGCCGCACCTTTAGTCCTGAGCGGAGTCGAAGGGCCTGCGGTCTTCAGGGTGCGGGTGTTTCTTTCCTTGGAGTGAGGCGGTCCGGCTGCCGTTTTCCCGGTCTAAACTCCAAAGACCGCTCGCCCGCAAGCCAACCATCGTTCGCGTAACCGAATTTCATTACCTCACTACTTCGTTGCCTCATTCCCGCCTACAGGGTCCTTCCCCCGTCCACCACCAAGACCTGCCCAGTCACAAACTCCGCCCCAATCAAATACATCACCGCATCTGCAATCTCCTCCGGCCGCCCAGTCCTCTTCATCGGCGCGCGCCGGATGAAATCTGCCTGCCACTCCGGTGGGTCACCCGGCATAGTAATCGTCCCCGGCGCAATTGCATTCACCCGCACCGACGGCGCCATCTCCTTCGCCAGAAACCGCGTCAGCATAATCACGCCCGCCTTCGAAATCGAATGCGGCAAAAACCCCGTCCATCCCAGCAAGCCGCCGATATCCGCAAAATTGATAATCACCCCGCGCCCGCTCTTTGCGAGGTACGGTGCCGCCGCCTGCGCGCAAAAAAACGGCGCTTTCAAATTCGTGTCCATCGAAGCATCCCACTTCGCCTCGCTGGTCTCCCCGAACTTCGTCTCCACAAAATTAGCCGCGCAGTTCACCAAAATATCCAATCGCGCGAATCGCGACGCCACGCTCTGCAACAATTTTTGTATCGCCGGCACATCCGTCAACTCCGCCGAAAACGCCCCCGCCCGCCGCCCCATCTTCTCAATCTCCGCGACCACCTCCCGGGCCTCCGCCTCCGACTTCCCATAGTGCACCGCCAAATCCGCGCCCTCCGCCGCCAACCGCAGCGCCACCGCCCGCCCCAACCGCTTCCCCGCGCCAGTAACCAGCGCCACCCGCCCCGCCAATCGTTTCTCGTCACTCATCTCGCCAAAGTAACACACTCCTTCCAAAGTGTTTGTCATCCCGACCGGAATGGAGGGATCACGGCAACCGACAGACTACCTGGCGAGCACTCGGAACGGCTCGCACTTCCGCGACGTGCGTGCTGGCCGGGTTAGGGCGCCTTGGGTTGGAATCGGAATACGTGGAATCCGTGACGTCGGAATAATGCGCGGATCGTGTTATTTCTTCGGCTGCGCGGTCGGCGGCAAGAGTCCATTCAGCCGCAAATACATCGCCGCGGCCCCATAGTGGTCCGCCCAGCCGCCCGCGAGAAAAAATACTCCCATCGCGCGCGGTCCCTGCACCCGGCCGAAGTCCACGTTGTCCCCCAGCTTCGAATCGTCCATATTGGCCAGCGCCGTGGAACAAAACTCAAACGACGCCTTCGCCGCAGCCAGCAACTTGTCCTTGGAATCAGTCTCCTTGAACTCGTCGACTTTGGGCGCCGGAACATCGGCAATCTTGGCGCACAACCCGTTATTCGATTCAGCGATGTGCACCACCAGGTGCCCGAAGCTCATCTGATCCGGAGTCGGCTTGTAGCCAAACTTGTCGGCAGGCATGGCATCTATGGCGCCAAGAATGTTTTTCTGCCGGGAGGGCAGCATCGTCCGCAACACGGTCATCACCGGATTCTTCACCGGCGCAACACTTTGTGGACTTGCCGCCGCAGGCGGGGTCGCCATCTGCGCATACCCGGAACCGGCAAACGCACAAATCAAGCTAAGTGTGACAACAATTCTTTTCATGGTGGGGTCCCCCTAACGTGTTCGATTGCGGCGCGCAACTCCAAAGTGGCCGTAATCTCTTTTCTCGACTAAAAAAACCGCGCTCATCATACACCCATCGTGCCGCTCGCCGACACCATGAAGAATTTTTCATACGGACAGCTGCTCACAATCTCGCAAAGGCACTGCAGGTTTCCTGTTGCCATGTTCCCTAAGGCTTGGCCGGGGGCGTCGCCGCCGGATGTGCTCGCCGGAATGCCTCAAAATCCCCCCACACGTGCTCCACGGTGCCGCCATCAATCGGCCGGCTCTCGGGTGTGTTTGGATCTTTCTCCGAGTAAATTTCCAGGACCACATTTCCGCAGGTCGGCGTTACGGCATCAGCGGGGTACTCATACACTCCTTGAAACGTGGTGTCGACTTTTCGCCCCCGCTGGTCATACAAATCGAATTCCGCGCGGCCCGGCACGATCGGGATCATTTCCTTGCCTCCGCAGAGCAGCCGCATGCGCACGAATCCATTCTTGAAGCGAACCTTAAAAAACACTCCGAACTTTGGCCGAACCCGCACCGTCAGCACCGGGCGGTAGTCCTGGGCGTCCTCCAGCGCGCCCGACGGCGGCTTTGCCGTTGCGGCGTCCCCACCAGTGCGCTTTGCTGCCTTGCGCGCCGCCGCCATCTCTTGTTCGTGGCGCAGATAATAGCTCAAAGGAGGCGTGATAAATCCTACTTGAAACTCTCCGGCGTCCAAGAAGTAAGGCTTCGTCTCGAACTTCTCTTGCATCAGAAGTTCACGCAGGGCATCGGCGGGGAAAAAGTCTGTGGGCTCCACTGGAAGGAGAACCGGGGCCGGGGGCGCTCCTCCGACGATGTCCTTCCTGGCCTCTTCGACCACGGGCCGAACGGCCTGGACTGGCACAATCGAGGCCAGATTCCGCAAAAGGCTGGTGGTGATTCCCGCGACCTGCCCGTCCAAGGTGAACAAGGGGCCGCCAGAATTTCCGGGATTGATGTTGATGTCGCTGTTGATGGAATCCTTTTCAATTTTGCTCACCACTCCGGTGGTCAGAGCTTTCTCGCGGCCCAGCGGATTCCCTATCGTGAAAACGCGCTGGCCGACCGCCAACTGCGACGCCGCGTCGTTCGCCAGCAGCGGCGCTACGACGCCTTCGCGAAACGCACTGGGATCAAACCAGATCACCGCGACATCCTTGTCCGCGTTCGAAGCGATCAGCCGCGCCGGCACCTTGCGCTTATCGTCAAATTGCACCGCTAGGTAGCTGGAAGAATTCACCACATGGTTGTTGGTCACCACCAGCCCCGCGCGATCCACCAGAAATCCCGAACCTTTGCCAGATTCCGAATGAATGGCCACCACTGAATTTCTTAGTTTCTCAAAGAGCGCCGTCAACCCTCCCTCCGCTGCGCCGGACGAAGAATTATTCCCCCCCGAAGAGGCGGCCATTGGAGCCGAGTCTTCTATTTTCGCGTTGTCGTTGGTGAGGTCTATGTGCTGCTCGGCACCGCCGATCGGGATTTCCAGATTCCATGTATATCGCTTCCCACCCAACTCCACGGGTTGGGGCGTGGAGATTGCATAGCGGCCAGGTACGAGTTGCCTTTCTGCTTTGCCATCCAGACCGGTCTTCAGCTCCGTGGGAGCCTCCGTGCTTCCCTCATTCCGAAAATTGATGATGCAAAAGGGGACAGGCTTCTGGTTTAAATCCTTATCAACCAGTATCACACGCACGGTCACACTTACCGGCGCCGCTTGCGGCGCCACGCCTCGGACCGGACTGAACAGCGACAAAGCCATCAGCAAATAGGCGTACATGTCATGCCTCTCCTCCGGCCAATTACCTGCTAGGTCCTCTTTCTTCGCCTTCGGGAATTGCCCCGTATCCTAGCGCGTTATGGACATGATGTGTAGAAAGACAATTTCGCTCCACCAAGGGTCGAACCAGTACGACACACGTTGCTCCCAATTCCTCGTTAATGCGCTTGCTGGACTCCTGAAGTTCCATTACGGGCTTGTCCGGTAATCCGACTCCCTTGATAGGTCTTTGTCAAAAGGGCAACAGCTCTCCCGGCGCCACTGACGACTGGTTGAAGCAGCTTCATGTGCTCGTCGAAGCGATTTTGTGACGAGGGACACACTGAAGGATGTCGCACGTCACATCCGTGCGTGTCGAATGGACATACAGTCCAGCACGTTTAACACATTGCCCAGGCCGGAAGTGTCGAGGAGCGAACATGGAGCGAGTCTCGATGATGAAGAAATCGTGCAAGGTCGGCGGGGTCCTGTTAATTGCATTCGCGTTCGCGATGCCGAGTCCGGTCAAGGCGCAGCCAGGAAACGCCGCGAATGGTCAGAAGATATTCCTGGAAAAATGCAAGAAGTGCCACGGTGAAGACGGCAGTGGCAACACAAATTTCGGAAAATCCCTGAGAGCAGCAGACTTGCGTTCTGCCGATGTCCAAAAAAAGACGGACGCCGATTTCTATTTGCAGATTGATAAGGGCAAAAAGAACATGCCCCCATTTGGAGCCAGCCTCGACAAGACACAAATCAATGACGTAATTGCCTACGTACGTCAGCTTGGGAAGAAGTAGCCGGGAGTGAAGAAGTAGAAGTGAGACGCGACTCCCGCTCAGGACGCGAATGAATATTTCACGAGCCCGACTGAAGACCTCAAACGCTGCGGCCAGCGACGGAGAAGCTCGACGTTCCAAGGCTCTTCGACGCAGTTTCCAACGATTCACGGCGCTCCTGGCCGTTACGCTCAGCGCGGCAGCACTTTTGTGGATGGGGATCCGTGAGAGAAAAGTGGAAGCACTCTCAACTTCCCTCTCCGTAGTCGAATCACCTGCCGTCGCCGTACCCGCAGATTTCTCTCCAGTTTTCAAGCCGGGTCGCGAGCCCATCATCGATTCCGTCAAAGAATACTTCCAATTGCAATCAACTCCGGTGCAGCCAATCGCATTCAATCATCAGCTTCATCTTAAGAACGGCATGGAATGCGCCAGTTGCCACACGGGAGTGACGGAAGGGCCGGACGCTGGAATACCCAGCGTCAGTTTCTGCATGGCGTGTCACCAAGAGGTCGCCACCAACAATCCTGAAATTAAGAAACTGACAGCCTACGCGGCCAAGGAACAGGACATACCCTGGCAGCCGGTGTACTGGTTTTATCCCTCCGAACACGTTCGGTTCTGGCATGCGCCGCACATTCGCGCGGGAGTCGATTGCAAGGAGTGCCACGGAGATATGGCGCAGCAGACGGTTGCGGTGCGATCCAAAAAGCTGAACATGAATTTCTGCATCAGTTGCCATAGGGCGAAGGGCGCCTCGGCAGATTGCACGACCTGTCACAACTAGGGAGACGAATGGCGTAGCTACGAAGAATCGTTTCATCGGACGGTTAGGGGAGCTTTTAGAACATGGAACGCCGAACATTTCTGAGCCTGTCAGCCCTGAGCGGTGCGGCGTTTGCAGTAGAGGGGTGCAGCAATCGAGGAACGCAATTCATCCGCTTCGTACCCGAAGAAGATCTTGTGCCGGGTGTAGCCGTCTGGAAACCAGGCGTATGCACGATGTGTTCCGCGGGGTGCGGAATCCACGTACGGGTAATGGAAGGCGAAGCCGAGGTGGTCCGGAACGGGCAACTCGGGATCATTAAAATGGGGCTGCCCAAAAAATTAGCAGGCAATCCGGAACACCCCGTGAGCCGCGGAAAGTTGTGCGCGCGTGGCGAGGCCGGATTGCAGGTCGCGTTTAACCCGGACCGCATCAAGCATCCACTGAAACGAGCCGGGCAGCGGGGTTCGGGGCAATTCACGCAACTGAGCTGGGACGAAGCGATCCAGGAATTATTGACCCACCTCCAGCCATTGGCCTCCCAACACGAAACAAAATCGCTGGCCTTCTTGACGGGGCCGCAGCGTGGCCAGCGCAAAGTATTGATCGAGCGATTTCTCTCCGGCTTCGCCGGAGCTGAATGGGTGCCGTTCGAATTCTTTGACAACGAGGTGTTGCGCAGAGCGAACTGGCTGAGCTTCGGTTACGAACAATTGCCGACGGTGGACCTGGCCCGTTCGGGTTATGTGATCTCCTTTGGTTCTGATTTCCTGGGCACGTGGAATTCGCCGGTGGCGCAAAGCGTGGGCTACGGAAAGATGCGCCAGAACCGTTCGGGCGTGCGGGGAAAGTTTGTCCAGGTGGAGTCCCGCGTATCCCAAACGGGAGCGAATGCGGACGAGTGGGTGGCAGCGCACCCCGCCACAGAAGGCCTCCTGGCTCTGGGAATTGCCCACGTCATTCTGAAGGAAAAGCTTGGCCATGCGGAAACAGCAGGCGCTGCCGGAACGCGGATTGCTGGTTGGCGCGAGGGCTTGCCGGCGTACTCACCTGAGGCAATCGCATGGAAAACGGGAGTTCCCCCGGAAACGATCACGAGATTGGCGCGCGAGATGGCCGCAATATCACCAGCAGTCGCCATGGTGGGCGGCGCGCCACTGGCCCAGACCAACGGATTATTCACGGCCCTCGCGATCAACGCCCTGAATGCACTGCTGCAAAGCGTCGGGAAACCGGGCGGACTGCAGTTCACGCCAGAGTCGCCATTGCCCGCTGGCGCGGCGGCGCGGGATAACTCTGGAGTAAGCAAGGCAAGTTCGATCCGTGCACTGGCCCAACAAATTCTTTCGGGCCAACCGCGGCCGGTCGAAGTGCTGCTTGTGCATGAAGCGAATCCGGTTTTCGCTACGCCATTGGGATGGCAGGTGAAAGAGGCGCTTGCAAAAATTCCGTTCATCGCCAGCTTCGGCAGCTTTCTCGACGAGACCAGCCGCCTGGCGGACCTGATTCTTCCCGACCATTCGTTTCTCGAATCGTGGATTGATGATGTTCCGGAGTCGGGAACTACCCAATCCGTGGTAAGCCTTGCGCCACCGGCAATGCGCCCGCTGCACGACACGCGTGGGCTGCCCGACGTGCTGCTGGACCTGGCACATCGCATCGGAGGCCAGACCAGCGAGGCTATGCCGTGGAAGAGTTACGAAGAAATGCTGCAAGCCTCACTCGCGCCTCTTGCGCATCAGCCTGGTTCGATCAAAGCGAAAGACAGCGGAGAATTTTGGAACAAGATTCAGGAACAGGGCGGTTGGTGGAGCGCCGAGAAAGTTGCAGGGCCGAAAGCGAAAACTCCCACGGGGTCCTTCAGCGTGGTGAAGAACCAGGAGCCGGAATTCGCGGGATCCCTGGGCGAGTATCCGTTCTATTTCCTTCCCTACGCTACGCAGCAATTTTATGACGGGCGGCATGCGAATCTGCCGTGGATGCAGGAACTTCCGGAGGTATTGTCGACGGGAATGTGGGGCACCTGGGTGGAAATAAATCCGCGGGTGGCGGCCACTCTGCAGATCGAACAAGGGGACCTTGTGGAGGTCGCATCTCCGCACGGGAAGGTTCGCGCTCCGGCGCTGCTCTCGCCCGGAATCGCACCAGACGTGATTGCCATTCCGGTAGGACAAGGGCATGAGGAATATGGACGCTACGCCAGCGGCCGGGGTGCGAACCCGATCAAAATACTCGCGCCACTTGTCGAACCGACAACAGGAGCGCTGGCATGGGCCGGAACGCGGGTGAGTATCTCGAAGGTAGGCAAAGGCGAGTTGGCCCTATTGTCGGGCGGGCCAACCCAATGGAGCCAGGAAAAGATAACCCGATAACAACACAGATTTCGTGCGGGGCGATTAGGAGGAAGTCGGATGGCGCATAGATGGGGAATGGTCATTGATCTCGATCGCTGCACCGGCTGCGAGGCTTGCGTTGCAGCGTGTCACGCCGAGAACAACATCGCCACGGTGAACGCCGATCAAGCCGCCCGCGGCCGAACAATGCACTGGATCCATGTGGAACGCTATTGGGAGGGCGAATTTCCGGATATCCGGGCAAAGTTTCAACCGGTTCTATGCCAACAGTGCGATGCGGCTCCCTGTGAACCCGTGTGTCCCACCTATGCCAGCTATCACAATCCAGAGGGTCTTAACGTGCAGGTCTATAACCGGTGCATCGGCACTCGTTATTGCGCCAACGCCTGCCCCTACACGGCGCGGTACTTCAACTGGTTCAATCCAACGTGGGATAAGCCGCTGCACCTGCAACTGAACCCGGACGTTTCGTTGCGCGAGGCGGGCGTGATGGAAAAGTGCACCTTCTGCAACCAGCGTATCCTCGCAGGGGAGATAAAAGCCAAGGCCGAAAACCGCGAGCTCAAGGACGGGGAGATCAATCCGGCTTGCGTGCAATCTTGTCCGACGACGGCAATGGTTTTTGGGGATCTCAATGATCCAAACAGCCAGGTTTCGCGGATGACGCGTTCGGTGCGAGCCACGACGCTGCTGGCGGAAGTTGGGACGCTACCGAAAGTTATCTATCTCGAAAGAGAGTCCTCGCATGGCAACGAATAGCGCCGCGCAGGCCAATGTGATGGAGATGAAGCCGGAGAAAATCCGAAAGGATCTGCTGCTCCCGGTATTCCATACCTCGCGGCGTTATTACCTGCTTGTGTTCGTTCTGGTGGCCATCGGGCTTCCCGGAATGTTCGTGTACGCGTACCAGATGTCGGAGGGGATGGGCGTAGCCGGAATCACGCGGCCGGTTTTCTGGGGTTTCTACATCACGAACTTCGTTTTCTGGATTGGAATCAGCCACGCGGGGACGCTGATCTCGGCGATTCTTCGCCTGGTCAATGCGGGTTGGCGGCGCCCAGTGACACGATGTGCTGAAGCGATTACAGTTTTCGCGCTGGCCATCGGCGCGCAATATCCGATCATCCATTTGGGCCGTTCGTGGCTGTTTTTCTGGCTGATCCCGTATCCCAGCGAACGCGGGATTTGGCCCAATTTCCGTTCACCATTGGTCTGGGACTTTTTTGCCATCACCACGTATCTGACGGGCAGCCTGACTTTTCTACTGCTTCCAATTATCCCGGATTGGGCCATGGTGCGAGACCGTGCCACCGGCTTGCGCAAACGCATTTACACGGTGCTGGCTCTCGGCTGGCGCGGAACACCACGGGAATGGCACCGGCTGGAAGTAGCGATGCGCATCATGGCGGTCACGATTCTCCCGGTGGCTATCTCCGTGCACACGATTGTGTCTTGGGACTTCGCGATGGCGCCGGTGCCGATGTGGCATTCCACCGTGTTCGGGCCGTACTTTGTGGCCGGAGCGATTTTCAGCGGGATAGCCGCCCTGATTATTGTGATGGCGCTGGTGCGCAAAGCACTGCATCTCGAGGAGTACTTGAAACCACTTCACTTCAGCAACCTTGGCAAATTGCTGCTGGTCATGAGCCTGCTGTGGATCTACTTCATCTTCGCGGAGCGCCTGACCGTGTGGTACGGCAACCAACCCGCCGAGATGGCGGCCTTCTGGTCCATCCAGCGGGGGAGATTTGCGGTGCTCTTCTGGACGATGGTTTGTTGCAATTTCCTGATTCCTTTTCCCATCCTCGCGATCAAAAAGCTGCGCACCATCGCCGGCACGGTGATTGCCTCTTCCACGATCGTTGTCGGAATGTGGCTGGAGCGCTTCCTGATTGTTGTGCCACCCCTGGAACACAAATATTTGCCGTATGACTGGGGAACTTACCGCCCGACATGGGTGGAAATCACGATTACCGTCGGGACGTTTATGGGAATGATTCTCCTATACGTTCTGTTCGCAAAATTCGTTCCGATCATTTCGATTTGGGAATTGAAAGGCAAGGATCACGCGGAGTCACTTGCGGAACGCGCGAACGTCAGTGAAAGCCGGGCCACCGTGCGTTTGGACGGCACATTATCCTCACCAACTGGTTGAGACTGGATTAATCCATGAATGCTATCTACGGACTATTTCCCGACACAAACTCCGCACGGCGAGGCTTGACGTCCTTGCGCGCTGCGTCTTCGCGCCTTCATCTAAATCCGAAAGCGATTGTCGTCATGTCTTCCGAGCCGTTGGAAGAAGAGGGTTTCGGATGGGAAGAAGAACGTACACCCATGGGTTGGCTGGCTCCGCTTGGAGCACTTGTTGGAGCGGGTGTGGGTTACACGCTCTCCGCTTTTACGCAACGCAGCTATCCGCTGCCGACCGGCGGCATGCCGATTGTGGCCATGTGGCCCACGGGAATCATCATGTATGAATTGATGATGCTAGGGGCGATTGTGACCACCATATTGGCATTCGTGATCTCCACCGGACTCCCCAACTTCAGGAAACGCCTGTATGACCCGGAAGTCACAAACGGAAAGATTCTCGTCGGTGTCTCGGAGATGGATAGCGATTGTCGTGCGGAACTTGAACAACTGCTCTATCAGGATGGGGCCGAGCAGGTCAAAGAATTCTCGAATGGCTCTTCCCGAGCCAACTGATTAACGCTGCGTCAGTCGGAAACTGACGGCCAATGACGCGCTAACTCCCTCACGCGGCCCGCTCTGCTCTGATGCTACAATCCCCAAGATTCTTCCGAGGCCTGCCCATGAAACTCGACATTCTCGCCATCGCCGCCCACCCCGATGACGTCGAACTCACCTGCGGCGGTACACTTCTCAAAATGGCCCAGCGCGGCTACAAAACCGGCATCCTCGATCTCACCGCCGGTGAAATGGGCACTCGCGGCACTCCTGAAACCCGTGCTAAAGAAGCCGCCCTCGCCGCCAAAATCCTCAAAGTTTCCTGGCGTGGCAACCTTCGAGTCCCCGACTCCGACGTGCAGCCGACTCGCCAGAATAAATTGCGCCTCGCGCAACTCGTCCGTGACCTTCGGCCCCACACGGTCATCCTTCCCTACTGGGAAGCGCGCCATCCCGACCACTATCACGCCTCCGCCCTTGGCTACGAAGGCTGCTTCCTCGCTGGACTCAAGCAGCTCCCTCTCACCGGCGAACCGCACCGCCCTTTCAAGATTCTCTACGCCACTTCCTTTGAAGGCATGCCCCCAACCTTCATCGTGGACATCACCAAACAATACTCGCAGCGCCGCAAAGCGGTCCTCGCCTACGGCTCGCAATTCCGCCCCGCCAAGAGCGAACGCAAGCAGCGCGTCTTCCTGGCCATCGACGAACTCGACAATCGCATGGACTTGCTCGCCCGCCACCACGGCCAACTCATCGGCGCAAAGTACGGCGAACCCTTCCTCCAAAAAGAACCGATGTCCACCGACGACATTGTCACCCTACTCGTCCGTTCGATTTGATGTGCAGTTCTATTCAGCTTTATCGGCGATGCAACGCCTGAAATCGAAACGAATACCCCACCCCCACAAAATGATCCGCCGCAGCCGGCGTAAAGCCCACCCCAAAATGAAAATCCAATTGCTGCCTGGCCGCAATCTTGTATGAACTCCCAAAGTTCATCATCTGCCGAGTCCCACCGTTCTCCGGAAAATCCCCCACATACTCGACAAATACATCCCAAGGCCCCCTCAACTGCCGGTCCAGCAAAACTGTGGATTCTCCGGTAATATTTCGCGCTTGGCCCTGCGTCGGCGCATACAACGACAGCATGCCCGCCGCGACGCTCCACTTGCCCGAAAGCCCCCGTGACCACGCCACCTGCACCCCTGGATCGTACCCGCCGCTCGACACCCCGCTGGCTCCCGTCGGAAAACTCACAAACGCGGTCGCCGACACGTCGAACCCGCCGGCCAAAGGGCCAAGTTGCCGCTTAAGTCCCACGGCAATGTCGCCAAATCCTGTGCCGGCCCCGCTGCTCACGTTGTAAAAATAGTTCGGCACCGTGAAACGCAACTCGGTCCGAGAAGCCACGCCCAAGCGTAGCAACGTCTCCGGACCGTCCACTGTGCTCTGTCCCTGGCTCCTGGTTTCCAGAAACCCATTCTCCGCCTGCAAGCTGCCCAGGGGGACGACGATGCTGGAGTTGGTGAACGATGGCCGGTCGGTAGCAATGGGAGTCGCAATGTCCGCCTGCGCAGGCACCTCTTGGGCGTGCAGTGCCACTCCGGCGGATACAGCAACGGCCAGCAGCGGAATGGCAAACCTCGGGAGCATTGCCCGAATTAAACCCTCCGTTCGCAAACCCGCCGGACACAAAAAAAGAGGCCTGCTCGAGATGGCTCCTGTTCCGAATTCTGCCTATTCCGTGCGCCTGGCTACTTCCCCTAATCGTCGTCCACCGCCGGCACAAACCCAGGCAATCCTTGGCCTTCCGGCGTGCGCTCCACCTTCACGCGCACCAGGTCTTCACCCTCCGCCCCCGACTTCCGCAGCACCGCGATGCTGCTCAGCGCCTCGTTATAAACCCGGGTTACCAGATACGTATCCCCGGTCCCGGTCTTCTTCCACAACTGCCCAATCTGGATTTTGCGCGCTCTCATATTCTCGTCATTGACTCTAGATAGGCTCTCTCTCAGTGTCAACTGTCCAATATTCCGGCGCCTCCCTGCCCACCGCAGGAAACCTTCGGCCCCCCTCCCACATCCTAGAACAAAGCGCGACCCTTGACGTGTTTGGGGTGTATACTCGGCTTTGGACGTGGGAGGAAGGCACTATGCATAAATCCACTCAATTCCTACTGGGCCTTTTGTTTGCTGCAACCCTGGTCGCATGGCCCGGGCTCGCCTCCGCGCAAGCGCCGTCCCCTAACCCGCCAAGCCAGACCCAGTCGCAAGATCCTAACGCCTCGCAGACCAATCAGCAGGGCCAGGCGCAGACTCCCGACTCCTCGCAACCGCAGCAGGCCGCGCCTATCCCGCTCAGCAAGCAAGCCCCGCCTCCGCCGCCCCAGCCGGATCCGAACGCGAACACTCAGCCCACGCCGACCGCGCCCGCCTCCACGTCCGACACCCCGGTCGACCAGTCCAAGACCGTCCACCCCAAGAATTCCAAGGATGATGTCGACGCCATCGGCAACCGCAACATCGGCAAGGGCGTCAATTTTTATTCCCTCGAACGCGAAATAGCCCTCGGCAAGTCCCTGGCCCAGGAAGTCGAGCGCAGCTCCAAATTAATCGACGACCCCGTCGTCACCGAATACGTCAACCGGGTCGGCCAAAACCTGGTGCGCAACTCCGACGCGCAGGTTCCCTTCACCATCAAGGTGATCGACTCTGACGAAGTCAACGCCTTTGCTCTCCCCGGCGGCTTTTTCTACGTTAACAGCGGCCTCATCCTCCGCGCTCAGGAAGAGTCCGAGCTCGCCGGCGTCATGGCTCACGAAATTTCCCACGTCACCGCGCGTCACGGCACCAAGCAAGCCACCAAGGCCGAACTTATTCAACTCGGCGCCATGGCCGCCATGATCGTCGTCCCTTATGGATGGGCCGGCTACGGCATCTACCAGGGCATGAACCTCGCCATCCCGCTGACGTTCCTGAAGTTCTCGCGTGACGCCGAGCGCGAAGCCGACTTCCTCGGCATCGAATACATGTACAAGGCCGGCTACGATCCCAACGCCTACGTCACCTTCTTCGAGCGCATCCAGGCCGACGAAAAGCGCCGCCCCGGCAGCATTCCGAAGCTCTTCTCCACGCATCCGCCCACGCCGGAGCGCATCGAACTCGCCCAAAAAGAAATCGCCCGCATCCTTCCCGACAAGGATGAATACATCGTCACTACTTCTGAATTCGATTCCGTCAAGTCGCGGCTTCGCAACGTTATGTTTGCCAAGAAGGTTTCCGACAATCAGCCCGGAAAGCCCACGCTGCGCACCAAGACCGAGCAGACGCAAAAGACCGGCGATCCCAACGCCACCACCACTGGTGACGGCTCCGACGACGATCGCCCCACCCTAAAGCGCCGCCCCGACTCCCAGTAGCGCCCGTAGTGGCCGACCTTCAGGTCGGTCTCCAAATGTAGTGGCCGAACTTTAGCTCGGCGCACTCCGTCCCTCTGCCTTTTTCCTCAGTGCACTCTGCGTGAGCTCTTCTCCGACGAACGCCATTCTCCCGAATGGCACTCCTCGGTCTAATCACTAAGATCATCTAAACCGTTCAAGGCTGAGTCAAACTGGAAGAAGAAGTAGTAGTAGAAGTAGTAGAATTCAACGCATCAATCCGACGCTGCAACCGAGCGCAAGCCGCCGACTCAGCCCGCAACTCTTCCTGCTCCGCTCGAATGCGTGCCTTCGCCGCCGGATCGTCGATGGGGTCGGTCGGAAACTGCACAAAACGCCGCTCGTCGGTAACAAACAGGTGCATCAGCAGCTCCACGCGTTTCTGCTTCGCCTTCAGCTCTTTTTGCAGCGAGGCAATTTCCCCAGCTTTCACCGCCGCGTCCGTCTCCGAACTCCTCGCCTCTTTCTGGGACGCGCCGTCGGAGTGCGCTGCAGGAGCAGGCGGGGTGTTCCCGGTACGTGGAAAGACTTGCGCGCTGATCGTATCGTTCGTGATCACACTGGCCACCGCGGGCTGTGGCTTTTGCGAACCTGCCGAAGCAATAGATGCCGCAGGCTTGTCCTGCCCCGCCGCCACCGACACACCAATTCCCAAGAAAATCCCAACAGCAACTCCACAGAACCCGACGTAGCGAGACGTGACGACACGCGCCTTCATGAAAGCTCCGTACGCAAGAAAACTTGGTTGATTTAAGTTTAGGCCTGCAACCCGCCCTGCAAGCGCGGCTCAGCGTGCACTGAGAGGAAACCGCTAACTGTACCAATGGCCGGGGTGTTCAGGGGAAAGAAGCCAACACAGGAAAAGAGCAGGAAAAGGAAATCAAGACCCACCCTTGCATGAACCAACCCCGCAAGAATGGGCACCCGCCGTCTCCCTCTACTCTCGCGGGAATTGTTGAAGCGCAATCCTCTCTGCCTCTCGTGGATCAGCAAATTCCAATCCTTTGATCCCGGGCCACCAGCCCGCGCTGATTCGCAAAAAGATTGCGTGTGCAAGACGTGCGAAGAGAAGAGCTCTGGCCCTCCTCAGGCGGGCTCGCATGAAAGCCTGTGTCACACGGGATAGGCGGAACAAAAGGATGGAAATTTAACACAGAGTGGCGGGCGGCCGGAGCCACCCACCACTCCTACGGAGGCAATCGACGGGCGTCAATGCCCCGCGATCGTATAGCTTGCTGCTCCTACATTGCTTTGGGAAATCCCGGTTCCAATGGCCATGGCTTTGATGATGGTTGCGGACGAAACCAGAACGCTGCACGGATTCGGGCAAGAAGTAGCCGAAGTCGTTGGGAACGATCCATTCGTCGTGTAATAGATCGTCACCCCGCTGGTCGCATCGGAAACGGTCACGGACACCGGCGTTGGGTAGTTGCCCGATACCGGCGAGAATGTCGGAGTACTGGCCGCAATCGTGTACGTCGCGAGGCCGACGTTGCTTGCCGAATATCCCCCGCCGGAAGCGATGGCTTTGATGGTGGTGGTGGTCGAAACCGCGAAGGTGCAGGGATTCGTGCACGAAGTGGATGAAGTCGTCGGAAAGGTTCCATTGGTGGTGTAGTAGATCGCCGCACCGCTCACGGTGTCCGAAATCTTCACCGACTGCGCGGTCGTAAACGTGCCTGACGCCGGGGAGAAAGTCGGAGCGGGCGCCTGGATCGAGTAGACGCCGGAGGCCACAGCGCTGGTCAGATAAGCGGGACCCGCGGCGATGGCGTTAATGGTGGTGTTCTGGGAAATAGCAATCGGGCCCGTATACAGGGTCGAATTGATCGTCGGAGTCGAGCCGTCCGTGGTGTAGTACATCGGCAAACTCGCGGTGTTGGAGAGTTTCACCGACTGCGGTGTGCTGTACACGGAGGGTGTTGGCAAAAAGGTCGGTGCGGGCGCGGTCGGCAGCACAATGGAGTACGTCGCGAGAATTGGGCCGCTGCCTGGATATCCCGGATAGGTCGCCATCGCGTAGAAGGTCGTCGTGGTCGAGATGGCAATCGGTGTCGAGTAGACGGCAGAACTCCTCGTCGGCAAGGAACCGTCGGTGGTGTAGTAGATCGTCGCGCCGGTCATGGAGTCCGATATCGTTATCACCTGCGGCGTATAGTAGGTAGTCGGCGTCGGAGAAAAAGTGGGCGTGGGAACGCCCGGATCAGGAGCATGCATGAACGCGGCCATATTCGACAGCTGGGCCCTCGTAAACGCATGCGCGCCAGGCATGCCGGGCGGCATCGTCAAACCATAAGCGTTCGTGATGCCATCGTTGCCCACGTGGCATTGGCCACAAACAAGGTCCACGTCCTGCCAGGTGGCTGGGGCGAAGGTCGTGCCGTCCAGTGGCGAATATTCTGGGGCCGTGCTCAGCGAAGTTATGTTTTGGTTGTAGAGCTGATCGGGCGTCGGGAAGGTCCTGTAATATGCATCTGTACTAATCCTGAACAGGTGACTGTTGGCGCGCCCCAATGCGGCTTGCATGTGACAGGTGATGCACGCGCCCGGAATGTCGGCGGAAGTTCCGGTCGGGAAGGGCGTACCGGGTCCTGTGGGATGGTCGATCGTGGCAAGGATTGTCTGCGAGAGCTTATGGCACTGATCGCAACCGTTCACGAGCGGCTTGGCAGCATTCACCGCCGCAACCGTGCTTTGGTGCGGATCGTGACACCCGGTGCATCCCAGGTTTTTGGTCGGGTCCGTTGGGGTCTCGCTAAAATCGCTCCTGTAAGCGCCGGCGATGGTGATGGAGAGATCCGCAGAGTGTTGCGCGTTCTGGAGCAGACCGCCGCTGAACCGGGCGTGCGGGCTGTTCAGGAAAGCTTGACCCGCTTCGTGATCAATAAATGGCTTGTACACCCACTGATTTGCGGGATTGCCGACACAGGTGGCATACGGCGAACCAGACAGGTCTGAGCAGTAACCGTGGTCGCGGGCCTGAAGAGTGTTCGCGGGACTGATGCTGCCTGCAACCGGGGGATTCGCGGTCGGATTCGCCATGGTGACACTCTCTTCGCGGTGGCACTCCATGCATAACGCGGTTGCGGCTTCGTTTTGGCGCACGGTTACCGTAATCGGATCCCACGGGTGCGAACCAGAACTGAATGCGGCAATGTGACATCTTTCACATTGGATACCGGTCAAATACCAAGACGAAGTTCCATTCGTTCCGGGAGCTACGAATCCATCTGAGGGGATCCGGCTGAACTGTGCATCTGCAATTGCCGCCAATTTGCCGCCGGTGTTCTGGGTAGGTTCGGGCGCGGAGCGGTCGAAATTATACCCGGTGGCATGGCAACGCGCGCAATCAAAGTTGCCGTTGGGGTAGAGATCGCCGGTAAAGCCAGTGTCGAAAATCGAATTCAGTTGCGTGACGGCGGGATTGTTGGCGCCTCCATAGTTCTGCCATCCGCCGTAAAGATAAAACAGTGTCCGCACTCCCCCGGCCGCAACCGTGGGCGCAACTGGCGTATAGGCCGCGGGTGCATGGGCATTGAGCAGCGTGTAATAGGGGTATGTACAAGCGGGATCAATCGGGGTCAACCCATTCTGCAGCGGGGTCGCTAGAGAGTCACACCCGCCCACTGTGATCTGTTCGCTGGTCCAGTTGAAAACACTTCCCGATGCATAGTGGCTATCGGTCGTCGGATAAATTGCGCCGTCGGGGCCGCCCCAAAGGACACCCGGGGCAAACTTCCGGAGAGTGTTTTTGTGTCCGGTCTTAAGGTAGGGCAGCGTGTCTGTGCCATAGTGGCAACTCAAACATTGATTGACGTCTGAGTAGTTTGTTGTCCAACCCCCGGCGCCGTTATTCGATGCCCCGTCCCCGTGATACACCTGCCCCGTTCCATTAGGTTGGTAGGTCAGGTCGTCCACCGGTCCGCATCCTTGACCCAGGGAGCACTGCGCGTTGGAATTCCTCGGACAGGCCGCCGAAAATGCCAGAAAAAAAGCTACCATCAACCAGGAAACTTTAGGCTTCGCTCTCATGTTCGTCTCCGCCTCTTAGCCGGCACCTTGCTGACCAAATTGCCGCCTTACCAGATTCCGTCCTGTGTCTGTCTTTCGGGGAATGATGCCGTCATGGGAGCGTGGCACGGCGGGCTCTCCCATCCAGTCAGCTTCAAATCAATTTCTCAGGGCCGAAGACAATCGGGGCAAGAACAAAACCAACTGCTGCGCTTTCCCCACCGGTCCTGGTGGGCGAAGCCTGATTGCAACACAATGTCTATCAAAGTGCGCGAGCGACCATATTTCGGCTGAGGCTAGCAAGCAACAGCGCGCTTCGTCTGTGATTCGAGGCACCCATTCACGTGACTCTCCTACATGCTTGAGCGTGCCGCCGTCTCAAGCAGTGCCGTGAAGTGCACATGCTTGCACGTCCGGCAGTACCCGATCCAAAGCTGGTTGTCGCAGCCTCAAGGGCAACAACATACTAGACGCACAAGACGTGTGCGTGCAGTATCTTACCTCCGTGACATCGCAATCGTCCTATTCTGGCGATTTCGGAAGAAGGTCTGCAAAACTCTGAAAGTCAGTGGCGGGTGGCGGGAAGCGACCTTCGGCGTAGACCTTGCCACCGCTGTCCTTTACGCAGTAACTGATCTTTCGTTTGTGAACATCCGGGCCGATGTAATACATAGTTTCCATGGGGAGCCTCCTTGGTGTTTCTGAATCAGCGTCCGCTGAGTTCAGCTTTTTTACACCGAGCGCTCCTCCCTTGACCCATACATTCAAACTTTCCGGGCACTGGCTCGTTTAGAGCTGTGCTAGAACGCTCCCAATAGTCAAACAGTCATTCGATGTGATAAATCAAATTCATGAATGGACACAACCACGACGCCTGTGATGATGAACACGGGAACTGCAAAGCGGAAGACGGGGTTTCGTAGGAGAATGAAGAGGCCAAGAGAAGGAGGAAAGTACCAGCGTGCTGAGACGATAAGGATGGTCTTGGAGGAGGCCAAACGGCGAGGCATTGTCTAGTACCCGCTAGTTGGCACGCCCTTCCCCAAAGCGCAACGCGATTTCAGCGAGCGTGCCAATTGCGCGCTCGCTGCGGCATATTTCAACGACACCAGGGAGCTCCGATAGCAGCAGAGTTACGCAGCGATCTTTTTGTATTTTGCGGCACCCAGCAAGCCAACCAGCCCACTACCAAGGAGCAACAGACTTGTGGGCTCGGGAGCTGTAGTGGTCCCACCTCCACCACCACCGCCACTTGTGATACTCGGGGTGCCATAGACAGACCACCCTGGTTCTCCCGCACCAATGCCCACCGTGAAAGTGTAAGTGGCGCCGGCGATTATGGATATTCCGGTAATTTCACATTGGTTGTCATAGATCCCGGTGTTTGAGCCTGGATCGCCGGGGGCGGTAACGAGTGAGAGGGTGCCGGAGCAACTGGTGAAGTATGACTCGTTGTCGCTGCCAAATCCCGAGGGCGGCCCAACGACGATCGCGTAATCCGTCCATGTCGTCCCTGTCGAATTGGTGACTGTAAAGGTGTTGGTTGAATCGCCGGCGCCGGCTGAGTTGGAGCCTATGAGCGCCTGAGCGTCGCTGGTCTGATTGTAACTGAAACTGTCGGCAAAGGTAGGAATACCCAAGGTGGCTGTGACAAGGCCTATTACTGCCAGATAGAAAGCGTAGATTTTCATGTCTCTCCCCGCAAGGGCAAACTAGTATTTCTCCCCTTAACGAGTAGCGAGCATTTTAAGGCCCGAAGTCGGGCTGCGGGAAACGCGGGGCTTAGAAGTTTGATTATGTAACGAAACGGAAATGTCCTGCCGAGAATATGCAATCGTTTGCCGCCCCCCACGAACCTCCTAAGTTTAATCTGGAGGTGTGGGGGGCAATCCGGAGGTAATCGCCTAGCTCCTGGAGTGAAGGCGAAAGTGGCAGTTTGGACTTCTCACTCTTGATGCTCGGCTTGGCGAGTGACCGTGTAAGTGCCCGGTAAACGCGGTCACCGGAGAAGTGGGTACTAGCCGCCCTAATGTCCCGTCACGCGCGTGCGTGCGTGACCTATTGTTGACCGCATCGCTTAGCCTGGGCCACAAACAATTAGCTAGGTACTGTCGATTG
>Ga0074046_10000034_pt1 | contig 113401 bp, 83 predicted proteins | sample BogForMeECP23OM3_FD_94441 | JGI IMG/M metagenome (GOLD analysis project Ga0074046, IMG submission 94441) | Bog forest soil microbial communities from Calvert Island, British Columbia, Canada - Bog Forest MetaG ECP23OM3 | ecosystem: Environmental > Terrestrial > Soil > Wetlands ... | reverse complement strand
TCCCACTCTCTCCGCCAGTTTTCATCCTAGTTAGTCCAATGAAGTCCAGAACCACTGGGAAAGCGGCGTACTTGGGCGGAGTCCCTTCCATCCACACTCTTCGAGAGCGACTCTTTCGCTGGGTGCCAGTTGGGTGTATTGTTTCAGCCGGTGCTGCCACGTGATTGTCGACCTCTCTTCCATCTTTCCGATGGAAGTTGGGGCCACGGGAATCGCTTGAGGTCCCCAACTAGAGCACATTCCTATGGCGGCATGATATGCAAATCTTTTCGTCTTGACTTCCCATCTCGCAGGGTCAAAAATACGCCCTCGAAGTTGCGACCTCTTTTTTTTGTTCGCGAGGAAGGGCCAGCCTGTGAACATTGGCTCGTCGCGCAGTCCGTGCGAAAACCCAAAGTGTTCCAATACCGAATCCGGAGGATTTTATGAAAAAAACAAGCTTGTTTGTACTGTTGCTGTTGATCGCCGTAATCGGAGCTGCTACAACCAGCTTTGCTGCCTGCACCGCTACCACCCTCACCACCGCGCCGGGAGTGTGGGGAATCGAGTCCCAAGGCTCATCCCCCAGCGGGTTGGACAACATCCTAATGCAGGTCACCTTCGTTTCGGGTACTTTCACCGGAACCGAGTACCAGAGCCTTGCTGGAACGCTCAGCAGCTTTTCGATCTCAGGCACGTGGGCTATGGGGACGCCGGCGTCTGACTGCCAAGGCACCATGACCGTCACCGGCCCGTCGACTCAGACCTTCAATTTCGCTCTCAACAATGCCGGAAAGGGCGGCACCATAGTTCAAATCGACGCCGGTTACACCCAGGCCGGTTTTATGGTCGCGCAAGGAACGATCAAAGCAGGTTGCAGCACTACCCTTTTCAAGAGTAAACAGTTCTCCCTTTATTCGTACGGCACCATCCCAGCAGTCGGCGGTCTCGTCACTGCCACGGGCGAAATCAAGTTCAGCTCGACCGGAACGTCGTTTGCGGCCGTCCCGACCGTGACTCTTGACCTTGGCGCGGTGGGGAATTTGGTACTTCCGGCCACGGGAACTTCTTCAATCAACGCTAACTGCACCGGCACGGGGGTGCTTACGCCGACAGGGCTGGGACAGTCATTCGACGTTGATACCGTGGTGGTAGACGGAGGCAAAGAAGCCCTGTGGATCGTCACCAACCCGGGCGATAACGTCTCTGGGTATTTCTTGGAGTAGTGGATCGGGGCCCTGGCGGGTGGCGCAGCCATCCGCTAACACAACCAGACCGCGGCTGCGTCCCATCCTTCGCGTGCTTCTCGCGAAGGGTGGGCGGGCCGTCTGATTGCAGGGCGGGACCCTGCGATCACGCGGCATCACCGCCCGCGGCGCGAGCGCCTTCTTGCCGGACTAACCGAGATCGCCGCCACGATCACAAGCAACGCCGCGCCCGATCGGCGAACGTCTTGAGGTTCGTGTGCGAGGCTCTTACGTTGCTCCAAGATGTCGTCTAGCCTTGGTTCAGCGTGGGGGCCGGTTTCTGTTCCGGCACTCGCGTCGTTGAGATCTGCGGTTGTTCTTAGCAGTTGTCCGGCTAGCGCCGTCGAATGGTGCGCCCCAAAAAGCTCAAGCCGGTGTACCACAATTTTTGGGAGCCACTATTTCTTGTGTTGGCACTCCTAACATTGGTGAACACTAGCTCTTTTGAATTGAAGGAGTATGCTTGTCGCGTCCAGTCGGCACTGCGGACGCCATGTACTCGGACAGCCCGGGATTTGATCTGCTGATAGCGAGACCGGACCAGGGTCGGGATGAAATGTCGTTATTGTCGATAAAAAGTGGGGGACTGCGATGTTGATGAGAAACGCGAAGGCGTGGATTCGTTCCGTCGCCTTGGGATTGGGATGTCTGCTGGCACTGTTGGGACTGCTGAGTGCGGCACACGCGCAAGGCGCGGGCACCGCGTCCGGAATAAAAGGGACGGTCGCGGACGCCTCGGGCGGGGTTTTACCCAAGGCCAATGTAGTCGCGGAGAACGTCGAGAAGGGGATCCGGCGCGTCGCGGTCACCGACGGCGGTGGGGGGTATCTGCTAACGGGACTGCCGCCGGGCACCTACAACGTCAGCGTCGAGCTTCCCGGTTTTGGAACGGAGATCAAGCAGGGCCTGGTCGTCACCGTGGGACAGACGGCGATTCTGGATTTCCAACTGAAGGTGGCGTCAGCCAAGGAAACCGTTGAAGTGTCGGCCGAGGCGCCAACGGTGGATACAGAGAAATCGAGCCAGTCGAATACCTTGACCGAGGTCTTAATCCAGGATCTGCCGATTGACCGCCGGGATTACCTGACGTTTTCCCTGTTGGCGCCCGGTGTTTCCAACTCGACCAGATTGGCGGATGACACGGACTATCGCGTCAAGCAGTTCAGCAGCAGCGGACTTTCCTTCTACGGCAGCAATGGCCGGGGCAACAGCGTCACCGTCGACGGCGGTGAAGCCAACGACGATGAAGGCGGCGTGCGCTTGACCTTGGGCCAGGACGCGGTGCAGGAATTCCAGATCAACCGCAGCAATTATGGCGCAGACATGGGAGGAGCGAGCGGCGCCACCATCAACATTGTGTCGAAGTCGGGCACCGATAACCTACATGCCAGCGCTTTTGGCTTTTTCCGCAACGGCGCCATGGACGCGCGCGATCCGTTCGCCTTTAGTTCGGCCCTGGCGCCGGACCCGACCTATTCTAATTTCAACACCGATTCGGTCGGCGAACCGATCAAGAACTCGCTCAGCCGCCAGCAGTATGGCGGCGCGCTGGGCTTCCCCATCACGAAAAACAAGACCTTCCTGTTTGCTTCTTTCGAAGGCCTGCGGCAGAATTCCGAGAATTCCGTTCCCCTGCTGACCAACAGCTCGATCTTCGCCTCGCCCTCCATCGCTGGAAACACGCTCCCTAACCAGCTTCCAGCGAGCGACCCGAGGCCTGCACAGCAGCAAATCATTCAGTCGCTGTATAACCTCGGGTTCGGCACCTCGGTGCCCTGTATAAGTCCTCCAGATGGCTCTGCGGCGACTCCCATCCCGGCGGCCTCGTGCGCCCAGTTGCTCCAGGACTTCCTGACGATCAACCCGCTTGCTGGTTTTCTTTCCAAGCAAAACCAATTGGTGGAGGGCTTCCTCATTAACCAGCTTGAGAATAACGGAGGAGTGTTTCCATTCGACACGCGGCAGTATCTGGGATCGGCTCGCCTCGACCACCGCATCAGCGAAAGCGACCAGGTCTTCCTGCGCTACAACTATGGACATGACCTGGAAGAATCTCCCGACGTGCAGTCCTTGACCGGCTACTCGCGAGGCAGTTCCGTACATGCTTATAACCATACCCTGCTGGCCTCATGGTTCCACATATTCAGCCCGCGGACTGAGAATGAAGTCCGGGCGCAGGGTAGCTACAACCATGTGAACGTCATTCCCAACGAGCCCGCCGAGGTGGGACTTGACATCTTCGGCGTCGCCAACCTTGGAACGAACATCTTTCTCCCCAACTACGAGATGCTGCGGCGCTACGAATTTGCCGACAACCTCACCATGACCAAGGGCCATCACACCTTTCGACTTGGCGGTGAAGAGCTGCTGCGGGGCAATCACACACAGACCAACGTCTTCATGCCGGGCCGCTTTGAAGTCGGGCCAATTACAGGAGGTCTGCTGTCGCCGTGCTTCGACCCGAGCTGGGCGACCATTCCTCTCTATAACAACCCTCTCGGCACTAATCCCTGCGGTCTAGCCAACATACCAGGCGTCAATCTGAGCTCGCTGCAGGCTTTTTCGTTGCAGATCCCCACTATTTTTGAAGACGGATTCGGCAAACCCACGTACTCAAAAGTCAGACCGTTCACCGCCGCGTATTGGCAAGATACCTGGGCCCTAAAATCAAACTTCACTCTCACCTACGGCCTCCGCTATGAGTTGGACTCGCAGTACGCTCCTTTACGCACTCCCTGGCACAACTTTGCCCCCCGTGCTTCTTTCGCGTGGGACCCCTTCAGCGACCACAAGACCGTGATCCGAGCGGGGTACGGAATCTTCTATGGGAATATTTACGACTCCATCCCCGGCGTGGATCTGGCGCTTGGGGTTCTGAACAAGAACAACTCTGCGGTCGAGAACACCTTGCCTTATGCGAGTAACTACCCCGGCAGTCAGGTTAATAACCTGATTGCGACTTGCGGACTCCAAAAGGGCGGTACCCCGCTCAGCAACTACCCCGGCAACGGCACCAGCCCTTGCAACCGGCAAGTCGGTATTTATATCGATCCGATTGATCTGGGAACACTCCTCCCCGGCGGTGCGACCTCCAATGCCCAGGTCATCTTCCAAAATCTGTTTGCGCAAGGAAATCCCGGATTCAGTGGCGGAGTGAATAATGGGGGAGTGATTGGCTGCACTACGCCGACGCCCGGGAATTATGGCTGCATCACAGCGGCTGATTTGACAGCGGCATCGAATAACCTTTTCGTCCCCACCAATAACGGCCAGGTGCCCATCCTAAGCGTAGTGTTCAGCAACCAGGTCAATTACCAGAGCCCTTACTCACAACAAGCAGAGCTTGGTATTGAGCGGCAACTCGGCCCTGGTTTCTCGGTTTCCCTCAGCTACATCTATTCCCACACCGTCCATCTCCCGGTGGCGATTGATACGAACCTGAAGGATCCGGGTTTTGTGCAGGCAACCCTGGCCAACGGAAAAAAGGTCTCCTACCGCGACTGGAATACCAGTCCTACGATTGACCCCCTTTACCAGACCACGACGGCCTGCAGCACGAGCCCCTTGAACTGTTTCTACAGCCCGTACATTGTCCAAAACAATCAATACACGTCGGCGGGCTCCGCCCTCTACGAGGGCGGCATTGTCGAAGTCAAAAAGCAGTTCAACAAGACGACCGCGATCATGGCGAATTACACCTACAGCAAAGCCATCGACACCACCACGGACTTCAACAGCGACTACGGACCGGAGGACAACCTGAACCTGGGTGCGGAACGGGCTGTGTCGAATTTCGATGAGCGGCACAAAGTGGTCATCGCGGGCGTCCTCGATAGCCCCTGGAGAGGCGCTTTGTCCGGCTTCGAAGTGGCGCCGATTTTCAATTACAACAGCGGGCACCCTTTCAATTTGTTAAGTGGAGAGCCCACCAATGGCGACAATCACCCCACCAATGGCCGACCCATCGGCGCCCCTCGCAACTCGGGTCTTGGTCCGAATTACGCCGATTTCGATGCGCGCTTGAGCTGGCACCACAAAGTGGGCGAGAAAAGCACTCTCGTAGTCACGGCGGAAGGATTCAATATCGCAAACCGGACCAACTATGGCAGCGTGAACAATCAGGTGGGCCCGCTGTTCGGAATTCCCACGGGAATCTGTGGCCCACCAACCTGCGTCGTACCTGAGGGTGGTGGGTCCGGTTCGACGACCTTCAACGTGCATGGAATCCGTCCCAATGGAACCACGGTCACACCCAGCACGCCGCTGAGCTTCACCTCCGCTTTCCCGAAACGTGAGATTCAGCTCGGGCTTCGCGTCTCGTTCTAGGTAAGAGGAATGCAGATTTCGTTCGTTGCGTTTGCGTTATCCTTTCACCACGATGCGCTCGCTTGGATGTGGATGGCCGTCGGCGGTACGCTCTGGTGGTACTTGCTACCCAGTTGCGGTTAGAGAAGCATATCTTGGAGAACCCCAATTAGAGATTCGCAATCCGAACCTAATTGGTGTAGAACCGGCGCTTGTCAATCTTCAGCGCGCGGATCTTAGAGTCCAGTGTCGAAGGCGGCATACCCAGCCTTGCGGCGGCGCCGGACGCGCCGGAAACCCGGCCCTTGCATTCCGCCAGTGCCGTCTCGATGAGTTCGCTTTCTTGCGAAATCATCTCTTTCGCAAGCGGCCGACCGGCGCGGGTTGCGCCGGACAACCAGTTCTCATCCACAGAGAAGTTCTCGGAGTCGCATAGAATCACCGAACGCTCGATGACGTTTTGGAGTTCGCGGATGTTTCCCGGCCATGCATAGGACTGCAATTGGTCCATGCTCTTTTTGGCGATGTGTCGGATGTGCTTCCCGGTCTTGCTGGCGTAGCGGTCGATAAAATATTCGACCAGCAAGCGAATGTCTTCCTTCCGTTCGCGCAAGGGAGGAATTTCCAGCGGGAACACGTTGATGCGGTAGTAGAGATCACTGCGGAAGGTGCCAGCTTCGATGGCAGAGGGCAAGTCACGGTGGGTGGCGGCGATGACTCGGACATTGGCGCGAATGGTCTGATTGCTCCCGACTCGCTGAAACTCCTTTTCTTGCAAGACCCGCAAGAGGGCGATCTGTGTCTCGGCCGGGAGCTCCCCGATTTCATCGAGGAAGAGCGTGCCTCCCTCGGCGAGTTCAAATCGTCCAATGCGGCGCTGCAATGCTCCGGTGAAAGCCCCTTTTTCGTGTCCAAACAGTTCGGATGCGATTAAGTCTCGGGGGATTGCGGCGCAGTTTACAGTCACAAAAGGGCGTTCCGAACGATGAGAGCGCTTGTGAATGGCGCGGGCGATGAGTTCCTTCCCGGTACCGGTTTCCCCCGTGATGAGCACCGTCGAATCGGTTCGTGCGACTTTCGTGACGCGCGCCAACACTGCATGCAAACGAGGCGACGTGCCGACGATCTCTTCGAACATCGCCATGGCGTCGATCTCTTCCCGCAGCGCCAGACTCTCCCGTTGAGCTTGCTCCTTCGATCCTTTATGGTCATCGATGTCGATCCGCGTGCCGCACCAGCGGACAATCCGCTCATGTTCATCGCGCAAGGGAAACAGTTGATGCAGAAACCAGCGGTATTGCCCAGTCTTGCTTCGAACGCGGGCCTCCGCTTCAATGGATATCCCGTGTGCCATGGCATCCCGGTATACTCCCAAAAGGGCGTCGGAATCGTCGGGATGGATAATTGCGCGGAGCCGCTCCGTTGGCGTGGTGATCTCAATCCGGCCGAGGTATTGGCGCGCCGCGCGATTGACAAAGGACAGGGTTGCATCCGCTTCGAGGATAAACATGTGCTGCGGCACCGAATCCATCACCTGCTCCATGTGCCGGACACTCAGATGGACGGCCGAATCGGCCTCCATCAAATTCTGGAAGGCTTCCACATCCAGAATCGGAAGTGGTGGTTGGTCAGAGTGTGTGAAGTCAAATTCGTGCGTTTCTCCTGTAGAAACCGAGGTTGTTTCAACATCCGAAACCAGGTAGCTCATAGCACTCTCCACCAATGTGATTCTTCGTGCTTAACGGATGTACTATGCAGCCTGTCCACGGAAAACGCATCTGGCGATAAGCAGTTTTTTCCATAGTGCTGCAGGATGTCTATGGAATACCACTTTCGGGTAGCCGCGCGATGGTTTGGGAAAAGACTTCGGAACGTTGTATGCCACCGGTACGCGAAGAGGAAGGAGGGCGAATGACCTTAACTACGCGGGAGGGATGATGATCTTACGCCGTCCGAAAAGGTGGGCATCGAGGGAGATTGCGCCGGGCCCCAACAGTAGAATCGCAACCATTACGGCAATGGTGCTGAAATTCGGCATATCTGGAAAGGAAGCCGCCCAGGCCGGACGCCACAACCAAACCGCCGCGCCGGCCAGGGCCGAAGCGCCCGCCGCGAGCGGGGTCAGGAAACCAAGCACAAAGGAGGTTCCGGTTCCTAAAGCGAGAAAACCAAGAACCCACACTCCCAAGCGCAGGCCCTGAGAATCCAGCATACAAGCTGAACCCTCGATGATGAGCCTCACACCAATGGCGGTTCGCAAGGCCAGCAGCCCGATACCAGGCAAGCCGGCCGGAAATGTTGTATAACGTTGTCGCAAAGTTCTTGTCCCCTCAAACACCCTGGTAAAAGCACCTCACGACAACACTAGCGATTAGCGGGCGGCCGCGAATCTCCCGACTTCCAAATTTTCAGATACTACTAAAGTAGTATTTCGTCGTACCCCGTAGGGCTTGGTCGGTACAGTCTGTGGGCTTACAGGTGAATGATGCCGCGACGGACGGCAATCGTGATCGCCTGGGTGCGATCGTTGGCGCCTAGCTTCTCCATGATGTGTTGGATGTGAACCTTGACGGTTCCTTCAGAGATGAAGAGCCGTTGGGCGATGTCACGGTTGCGGTTGCCCTCCGCAATCTGCTGTAGAATCTCGACCTCGCGCGGCGTAATTGCTTCGTCGCTCATATGGTTTACCAGGCGCGAGGCAATCTCCGTGGGAATTGCCTTCTTGCCCGCATGCACTTTGCGGATAGCCTCGATCAAGTCCTTGGGGGGCATGCTCTTGAGCATGAAGCCTCTCGCTCCACCCGCCAGAGCGCGCTGCATTTCAACGTCGCCTTCCGACGACGTAACCATGATGATGCGGGCTTCCGGAAACTCGCCTCGGATCGTGATCATCGCGTCGATTCCGCTCATGTCCGGGAGCCGCACATCCATGAGAGCCACATCCGGTTGATGCTCTCGAAAGAGCTGGATGGCCTCATGCCCCGTCGATCCTTGCCCCACAACTCGCATGTCGGCCTGATCGTTGATCAAGGCTGCAAGTCCCTCGCGTACCAGGGGGTGATCATCAATGCTGAGAACACGAATTTGCGTCGGGTCGTTCACTTGTGTTGTTCCTCACTTGATTCTTCGAGGTTCTTGCTCCGCTTCTCCGGATACAAACGGGTCAGCCAGTTCCAGGATCGGCTTGTGGAAGCATTTTGAAATGCCAGGGGGCCAGGGATCGAGAGGTGGATTTCGGTCCCGGCATTCGGGCGGCTTAACACCTGCAGTGTTGCGTCGATCTTTTCGGCTCGCTCACGCATGCCAGCCAGGCCCCAGTGCCCTTCGCGACCCGTTTTCAAAACATCAGCATCAATTCCGCAACCATTGTCTCGCACCAGGATGCGCAAGTGACGTGAAGCATAATTCACCTCAACATCAATCTTAGTGGCGCGAGCGTGGCGGAATGCGTTAAGGACCGCTTCGCGCGCAATCAGGTAGGCCTCATCGCGAATCAACGGGCGCAATACTCGAGGCCGGCCCTCGGTAGCCACCTGAAAATCAATGCCCGCCGGTAAGGCGAACTCTTTGGGAAGTCGCGACAGAGCGTGCTCCAGGCCGTCGAAGGTGGCCTCCGGAGAGCGCAGAGAGCGAAGCGCATTGCGGCCTTCCTGACTCACCTGCCTCAGCAGAACCAGGCCCCGTTCTACTGCGGTCTTCGCCGGCGAATCCGCTGGCAGACGATTATTCGCCAAATCGATATGTATGGAGGCGCTGTAAATTCCCTGTAGAAGCGTGTCATGCAGGTCTCGGGCGATTCTCTCGCGCTCTTCCAGACGTTCCTCAAAGCGTGCTTGCATCCGCGCCGACAAGCGTCGCAGGCGAAGCACGTAAAAGAGTCCCAGGATTCCCGCGCCAGCTAAAAAACAGCACACCCGAAACCATGTTGTCTGGTAAAACGCGGGAAGCACTTCAAGCCCGACCTCTGCCCCCGCGTCGTTCCACACGCCGTCATTGTTGCTGGCGATGACATGAAACCGGTAATTTCCCGGCGGCAGATCGGTGTAAAAGGCCTGCCTGCGATTCTGCGGATCTTGCCAGTCAGCATCGTGGCCCTCGAGCTTGTAGCGAAAGCGCACTTTTTCAGGAACCACGAGACTGAGCGCCGTGTAGTCGATCTCGACGTCGCGCGTGCGCGCGGGAAGCTGAAGTCCCTCGCGTGGAAGATACTTCTTACGGTCGGCAATGACTTGCTCCACATGAACTGGCGGTGGTACGCCGTTCCCCTTCAAATGTTCAGGATCAACCGCCTGCAGAATGTTTTCGTTCGCAAACCATAGCTTGCCATCCGGCGATTTGGAAACTTTCGGCCGAAAGTTGGTCAGTCCTGGCTGCGCTCCGTCGAACACGTCCAAAGTTCTCACGTTCAAGTTGACATCAGGCTGCTGACCCCAGCGATTCAGCTCGGATGCCTCGATCATCACAAGTCCGCACTGCGTATCCAGCCAAAGTGCGTCGTGATTGTCCTTGATCAGCGAATACACATCATTACATGGAAGACCGTTATGCGAATCTAACGTCTGCTGCTTTCCGTCTTTCCAAAGAAACGCACCGGCTGGGGTTGCGCCCCACACCGATCCGTTCGAATCCGCCAGCAGGTTGCGAATTGGCTGGTTCGTCGAACCACGGCCGGAGAGGATTTCCGGCTTGCCCTGTTGGTACCGAACCAGATCTCCATTGGAGAATCCTACCCATATGCCATCTTTCTGATCGGCCGCCAGCGAAGAAGAACGTCTATTGAGTTGCTGCGGAATCTCCTCACGAACCTGAAGGTCGCGAATACGGAACATCGCCGGTTGGGTCGAGACCGCCCAGATATCATGATCATGATCTTCCGCAAGCGCGGTGATGACGCCCAGAGGTTCGCCGTTGGGCTTGTTCACGGCCCGAAAATGACCTTGATCGTAAACACTCAACCGGTTATCGATTCCGACCCACAAGCGTCCATCATGATCCTCAAGCAGCGACGTGACTAACTTTCCGGGAAGTCCGTTCCCTGGCCGGATAGAGGAAAGTTTTCCTCCTCGAAGAATATCCAGAGACCCTATGTTCCCAATCCAGACCGTGCCGTCTCGCGCAGCCAACACTGAATCCGCTCCCTCGGCGGTCAGCCCTTCACGAATAGAAAAACTGATGACGCGCGTCTGGTGAAACCGATCGATGCCCCGCGAGGTCGCAACCCAAATGTCGCCTTCGTGATCTTCGTAAAAGGCTTGTACCGAGTCGCTGGATAATCCGTCGGACGCAGCGAAATGATCGGCTTGGCCGTCGTGGACGCGATAGACCCCTCCGTTCTCGGTTCCAATCCACAGTCCCCGGTCACGATCCATCAGCAATGCGGTCACCGGCAGTTCAGATCCATTCATCCCCGCGGCAACATAGTTCTTCCAGTCATGCTGGACCAACTGCTGCAACCCCAGCCCGCTTCCTGATCGCTTGATACCTACCAGCAAAGAACCGTCACTCGCAGTCAGAACTGCACCCACGCCGGAAAGCCCTTTGTAATGCTGCAGGGATTTCGAGGTGAATGTTTCCGCGCCATTGGGCGTCCAGCGACAAACCCCTATATCACTGCCGATCCAGAGATTGCCGCCGGCATCGCGAAAAAGCGCCTGAGCATAGCGAAAGGGAACGCCTTCCGACGTTCCGTGGCAGCGAAGTGTGTTACCAGAAACTTCGCAAAGCGGGCCCGCGTCGTCGTGTACCTGGCTGCGCACAATCCACACCGTACCTGCCGGGTCTTGCAGAATGGCTTCTACGAATGCAGGGCTGCCTGGGACATTGATTAAGTCGCCGTTCTTCCAGTGAGCGAGTCCACTCGAGGTCCCAATCCATAAACTCCCATCGCTTGCGCCGAGCAGTGAGTGGATGCGCGTGCTGGGCAGCTGTTTACCGTCCGGCGCCATCCACGGAACAAATCGCACGCCATCGAAGCGCACCAATCCGCCCTCGGTACCGATCCACAAGTATCCATCTGCAGTCTGGGCGATCGCTTGTGGGGTTCCGCTGAAGAATCCGTCCTGAATCCGCCAAGCCGTGTGCGCGTACTGCGAAATCTGCCGGTTCGGGTCGAAGGCGCTGGCAGGGGCTGCGAAGAAAACTGCGAAAGACCAGAGTAAAAGCGCTGGAAAACGGCACCGCTTGATCGCTCGCAGAGCCAAGGCTTGGATGGCATTGGCAGTGCCAGCACTTCCCATGGCGGGCGCTTTTTCGGAAAAGTGATCCTCACCACGCTGCAATAGGCACATCTTTGTTGGCCGGCATTCTTTCATAACCTCTGCGCGACCTGCCCTTGCGGTCGGTGGCAAGATGATCGCGAGCTTCAGAGCCGCAAACGCTCTGGCAGCCATGAATTCTACACCAATCTCGAAAGCCAATTATTTACGATTGCGTCCGCCAGTTTTTCAATGGCTCTTCGGTGTGCGGGCCTGTCTCCGTCTTTGTTTCGCGAATTCTCGAAAATTTCCAAGATAGTCGGGAGCTTCGACTCACGCAAACAGACCTGCTTTCAATGAGTTGAAATTGGCACAGGGGTTGCATTGTCAACGGCTGAACGTAATTCATCAAAAAACGTCGAACGTGCTCTTGTTTTCGGGTGGCGTTTTCGGGTGGCGCAGGTTTTGGCGTGATGGGGAAGGCAATTTTCAAACTGCACCACTACCAAGGTTACTACTCATAGGAACGATGCCATGAAAAATACAATGTATCTTGCTCTCATTATTCTTGCGGCACTTCCGGCATCTGCGCAAAAGGCAGCGAGCCGGAATTGCTCTGCAAATGCTGAAACGGCCGGGGCTCTGGCCCAAGACTATGCTGCCCGGGTCGATGAATTGCTGCGAGAAGTGCACGCTAGCCTGCACAGCATTTCCGAACGGATGGAGGCCGGACTCCTGACTCCGATGCAAGCACAGGGAATGAAGCTCGCGGCCACGCGAGACGTGATCTCTCGCCTGGATTCAATCACGGCTGTCTACGATGTGCGGCTTGACTCGATAGATAACGATGGCGCTGCCCCACGATCGGTCGCGGAGAACCCTTCCGCCACGCACACCACCCATGAAACGGTCAGCGTGGAGGCACTGCAAGGGGAGGCCGCCGCAGTTGCCCAGCGTGGGGACGAGACTACCCAATGACTGTCATCGAACATGTGCTCTCGCGTCTGCATGCCACTCAAACTTCGCGCGAGCATGCAGACCCTCTACAAGTCCTGACCCTGGCCAGCGGGGAGGCTCGAAGAAATTCGGCCTACTCGCGAACTCTCGTGAATTTCCGAAGAGGCAATGAATTCCCAGATTGATTAAGTTGTGCATCGTCAGTGAATTAGCTTTTGGCCACCACTTTGCAATTAGGGAAGTTTGAGCGACGGTGTACCGAGGAGTTTCAAAATGATGCGATCCACTTCCAACAAGACGTTGACCATGCCACGAATCGGCACCTCGATTCTTATCCTTATTCTTATGACTGCCGCTTGTCGTGCGCAGGAGGCTTCGAGTCCTCAATGGGATCTCTTGGAAGCAGGCCTGGGGCAGAAAAGTGCCGGACAGAGGCTCGCTGCCGTCCGAGTATTGAGCCTCATCCCCGACGATCCTCATGCCACTGAGCTTGCCAAAAATGCCTTGAAAGACCGCAACAGCTCAGTGCGAGCCGCGGCTGCGACAGCGTTGGGAAAGATGCACGCGTCCTCCGCGGACGCGAGCTTGCGGCAAGCCCTCAACGACAAGAACTTGCCGGTGGTTATGGCGGCCGCGCACGCCTTGAGTTTGCTGAATGACCCTGCATGCTTCGATGTCTACTATGCGGTTTTCACCGGCGAGCGCAAGAACGATTCGAGCATGATCGCCCAGGAGATGAAAGTGCTCCGCGACCCGAAGCAGGTGGCCGAGATGGGGTTTAGCGAGGGAATCGGATATGCACCATTCGCCGGCGCCGGCTGGCAAGCTTTTCAAACCATCATGAAGGATCGAAAGAACGGCACGGCTGCGAAGGCCGCCTTGATTTCTAATCTCGCGGCAGATCCGGATGCCCGCACCAGTAAACTTCTGCTGGCCACAAGCCAGAATCCAAAATGGGTGCTGCGGGTGTCGGCCTTGGAAGCGATCGCCAAGCGGGGAGACCCCACGCTGCTGCCGGGTATTGAGCCGAGGCTTTCGGACCCCAAACGGGAGGTGAGATACACAGCCGCAGCCACCATCATACGTTTGAGTGATATTGCCAAGTCACGGGTAGGAGATACGAAGCTTGCCCAAACTGCACTCCCTGCAAAAGGGGAAGAACCGCAGGCAACGAACGCTGTCATGCAAAACACCCAGTGAGCAACGTGATTATGTTGAGCACGATTTGCCAACCGTGTGATCCAGCATGGCCTTCCGGCAATATGCCGGCGGGCCATTGGCTTTATGCGGATAAAACAATCGGAAGGATCTTTCAGCAGCTCGAGATCAAGATAACGGATAACCAGAAAGCAAGATGGCATTCATGTGGAAAGTTAAACGGGTAGGAGACAAGGATCGAACCGTTCTGACCCTCAGCGGTCGCCTAGAGGGCGAGCAGTTGAACGAACTGCAAAAGGTATTTGCGCCGGCGGCCGAGCAGCAGAATCTGGTGCTCGATTTGAAAGACCTGAGGTTAGTGGACCAGGATGCGGTCAGGTTCCTGGCGGATTGGGAAATTGGCGGAGCCAGCTTGCGGAATTGTCCTGCCTATATTCGAGAATGGATTGGCGCAGTCCAGACGGTCAGAGAATCCATTCCAGAGTGAGCCTCCCCGCTCCTCTTTATTTTAGATTTTCTAGATTTCGTGAATTTCCGAGTCTTCGTGAACGCAAGATCGGCTCAAATCAAAGCAAATCAGCAAGTTAGCTTTGGCTCGTGCATTGCATTCTCCTGATCGAGCGACATTTCAGACAAGTCGCAGAACTAATTCAGGAGGATGTCATGAAAAAAATGAACGCGGCACTAAGCCTGGTTGTAGCAGCTCTGGTGTCGTTGACCCTAACCACCCCGGCATTCGCAGATACTGACAACGTGCAGGGAAACTGGACGATCTATTCCACGAGCATTAAAGACGGCTCGACGGAGATCAAGCACGTTCAAATCGCGCAATACGGCAATCAGATCACTGGATATTTCGAAGGCCCCTATCAATCGGGCCCGATTCAAGGTGAGATCAACGGGCATCACATCCGATTCGATACGGTGACTCGCACGGTTCTCCATTTTCGCGGAGACGTCTTTGGAGACACGATGTCGGGATCGGTTGGAGTGAAGGGCAGGCACGCGCCATTCCAGGCGACGCGACCGCCGACCGTTCCAGTTCCAGCTCCCCCGAGCAGCGGATCGGTCTACCAGTCTCAGCCGATCGTAGCCCCCCCGGGTGAGACGCCCACGTATCAAGCGCCGACGCCGGCTGCGTATCAAACTCCGGCGCCTCAGTACGCACAGCAGTACGCTGCACCGACACAGCAGTACTCGGCACCGGCGCAGCCAACCAACTATGCACCGCAAACGAGCTCGGCCGCACAACAGTCGACGAACTACGCCCCTCAAGGCAGCTCGGCGCCAGCGCCGGCTCCTTTGTCGGCGGATCAGCTTGATTCTCTCGTAGCTCCGATCGCACTGTATCCCGATGCGCTGGTGGCGCAGGTTCTGGCCGCAGCGACGAACCCTGAGCAGATCTCCTACGCAGACGACTGGGTCGCGCAAAACCGGAACCTGACGGGCTCGGCGCTTGCTCAGGCGGTAGACCAGCAATCGTGGGACCCCAGTGTTAAGGCTCTGACGCAGTTTCCATCGGTACTTGACAATCTGGCGCATAACCTGTCGTGGACTTCGAGTCTGGGGCAGGCGTTCGCCAATCAGCAGTCCGATGTAATGGCGGCGGTGCAGACGATGCGCGCGCGGGCGCAAGCGGCCGGGACTCTGCAATCGAATTCTCAGATTACCGTGACTACTCCGACAGCGAATACGATCGTGATTCAACCTGCGAACCCGCAGGTTGTTTACGTTCCGCAATACAACCCGACTGTGGTTTATGGCGCGCCTATCGTGGTGCCCTATTATGTGGCTCCGCCGGTCCCTGTTTCATTTGGACTTTATTTCGGAACTGGGATCACGATTGGAGGCTTCGTCGGAGGCGGCGGTTGGGTTGGCGGCGGCTTTGGCTGGGGTTGGCATGCCTGGGGCGTGAACTGGGGCTGCTGTGGTGGCGGTGGTAACACGACCATCATCTACAACCACAACACCTATATCAACAACCACGCCTGGAACAACAACAACTACAACGGCTATCACCCCTGGGGAGGTGGAGCGGCCGGATCGCAAAACCATGCCTGGTACGGCAACAACGGCACCTTTCACCCCGACGGTAACTACAAGCCGGGCGAAGACACGCACTATGGCCCCAACGGCGGTTATCACCCGAATGGATACTTCGGCCCTGACGGCGGCTGGCACCCTGACAAACCCGGCACCAATCCGGACAACCAGCCTAACGGCGGGAACAACGGCAATCACGGGCTGATTGGCGGCAACGGCGGCGTAGAGCACGCGGATGCCGGCTCCAACGGCGGCGCGGCTATGAATGGCGGTCGTGGGTATTACGGCAATAACGGCGCCTTTCATCCCGATCCTGGCTACAAGCCGGGCGCAGACACGCACTATGGCCCGAACGGCGGTCATCACCCCAACGGGTATTACGGTCCTGACGGGGGCTTTCATCCTGACAAAGGCACGGGCAATACGCCGAACGGTGGAAACAACGGCAACCACGGTCTCATCGGCGGCAATGGCGGTGTCCAAGACCAGCAGAGTAGGAATGCCGATCGCCGGAATAACGGTAATCTGAACAGCTCGCGTATGAGCGGCGACGGTCGGGCAAACCGCATGGAAAGCAATCGGGGCCGCGGCAGCATGGGCGGAGAGCGCCGTCAGCCGCGTATGGCAAGAGAGCACGCACCTGCTGAACACCACTCCGGGGGAGGCGGCGGACGCCGTCGGTAATGGGCCCGAAAATACGGTCATTCAATAAAGGGAAGACAGATCAAAACTTTAAAAGGAGATTGAAAATGGAATCGAATGCGAACAAAACCACGAAGAACTGGAAGCGGGTTGTGATCGGAGTGCTGGCGCTGGCCGCCTTGGTGCTCGCGATGGTACGGCTCAAAACAAAGAATTCGGCGGAAGCCGAGAATGCCCAGATCACGTTTCAGTCATCGGACAAGGCCGGCACAGCGCTGGCCAAGGCCGCGAAAAGCGGCGATGAAGCTGCTCTCGCAGAAATCCTGGGCGTTGACACCAAGATCCTGCTGAGCACTGGAGACAAAGGAGCGGACAAGGCCGCGTTAGAGGCGTTCGTGGCAAAGTACGAGAAAATGAAACGTTGGGTCGACATGACCGACGGCAGCCGCGTGCTCTACATCGGAACGGACAACTTTGCTTTCCCGGTGCCGCTGGCGAAAAATGCTTCGGGCCGGTGGTACTTCGATGCGGTTGCCGGCGCTGAGGAAATCAGGGCGCGCGATATTGGCCGCAACGAGCTCTTAACGATCGACGCTTGCTCCGCGCTCGCCACCGCGCAAGAGGTTTATTTTGCCAACGGTGGCGACTCGGCTGAATACGCCCAGCGCATCATCAGCACTTCGGGCAAGCAGGACGGGCTGTATTGGTCCGTATCTGAACAGGAGAGTTCGAGTCCACTCGCCAGCCTCAGTGAATTCCCCAAGTCGTCGCTGGCGTCGCTCTCTCCCAATGAACCTCTGGTCATCGACGGCTACACGCTGCGCATCCTGACCGCACAGGGCGACGACGCCCCCGGCGGCGCCAGGAGCTACATCGTGAATGGCAAGATGACCGGTGGCTTTGCCGTCCTGGCAACGCCTGTTAAGTACGCGGAAACCGGCATCGCCACTTTCATGACCGGTAGCGACGGCGTGGTCTACGAACGGGACTTAGGTCCTGACACGGCGAAGATCGCGGCATCCATCCAGGAATTCAATCCGACCGACGATTGGTCGCCGGTTGAGTAGATATGGAGAACCCCGAGGCTCAAACCGGACTGGAGACTGGTATGCACTATCAATGGCTACGCTCGGGGTTCTTCTCCCGGTACCGCATAGAAATCATAATGTGGGCATTTGTTGCTGAGATGCTCGCCTCGCCGCTGGCGGAGACTCATCCTCGTGCCGGCGCGCTGCTCGGACTCGCTGTACTGTTGATAGTGCTCTACGGTCTGGGCTATATCGCAAACCACGCCATCGTTCGCCGCATTGTGCTTCCTGTTGCCGCGATTTGGATCATCACAAGAATCATCGAAGCCTTCGGCGACCAAAGCAAGCTACACGCCAACCTGTCTCCCGTGGTGGGATTGGTGTTCTCGTGTTCGGTCCTGTGGGCTTTTTTTGATCGTTTTCATTCCCGGCCCGGCAATCTGGGCAAGGCCATCGCCGAAGCGTTCATCTGCTACCTTGTGATCGCTACGGCTTTTTCCCAAATCTATTGGATTCTGAATCATTTCGTAGACCATGCATTCAACCAGGTGATTCCGTCTACGCAGAACGGGACGTTTCTCTATTTCAGTATGATTACGTTGACCAGCGTAGGTTACGGCGGGATCGTGCCGGTAAATCCTTATGTGCGTAACGTTGCCGCGCTTGAAAGCATGTCTGGGATCTTCTTCATAGCGGTCGTGGTGGCGCGTCTTGTCTCGGGCTACAGCCCAAGGCCAGCAGAGCGCAGCCTGTTTCTTGCCCACGAAGCGAATGGTTCCGCGGGGCAGGAGCAGGCCAACGTCGATGACGAGCAATCGACAGGATGTGGGTTCGCTTCACTGCCGCGGTGAATATACTTCGGAAAGGTTCCTTCCGTGTCTGATCACGGTCCTCTGCGCTTTGCGAGCGATCTAGAGCAACCCTTGCGGCCCGCTCTCGTCATGTCTGCGCATTCCTGGGCGCTGGTGTCGGACATCTGTTGGTTCTAGCGTTCGACTTGGAACATTTCGATCCACACTCCGTGGGTAACTTCCGGGGGTAGCAGAAAGCTCGTGCCGTAGAAGCCTTTGTAGGTTTCCAGTTTTCTTCCCGTGCCGGACTCAGCCAATTGGCGCGCCTTGCCCAGATCGGCCACTTCGATGCTGAGGCCGATGATCCCTTGGTCATCGGGGCAGCCGCACCTCCCTTGGGGCCCGACGTGATCGGACAGATACTTTGCCAGCAGGCCGTCCTTGCTCCCAGGTGGAATTGCACACATCTCTCTCCTCTGCATTTTCCATGTTCTCAGAGATCAAGAATTACATTTGCGTCCGGCTGTGAGCAGCACAGCAGCACATTTCCCGACGCCGGCCTCTCCAACGGTTCCGGGTTGTAATTAATCGATCCGCCAATCAGACCCGTCATGCAGGTGTGACAGACTCCAGTCCGGCATGACCATCTGACCGGAACGTCGCACGCCTCCGCGAGTTCCAACAAACTTTGGTATTTGGGGTCCCACGCAGCCGTGATCCCAATGCGCGCAAATGACACTGTGGGGCCAGAACCCTGCGGCCCTGGTGGCGGGTGCGGTGTGTGACCAACCCGCGCCATGCCAGGTGTAACGCCCTCAAGCGCACCGAAGATTTCCGTGTGCACATTCTTGGCGGGCACACCCCAATTTCGCAGCCCATCGCGCATATTCTCCAGGAACGAAGATGGGCCACACAGATAGAAGTCGCTATCCGGTGATACGCCGATCTTCTCCAGCAAAGCTGCGTCGATGTGACCTGCAGCATCAAAGTCCACCCCAAGTTGATCGGTTGCCGCGGGTCTGCTGTACACGACATAGCTTCGTCCGCGAGAGAGCTGTTGCAGTAGAAAACGTGATTCTCGGGCGAAGGGATGGTCGACGCCATTCCGCGCTCCATAGGTCCACCAGATCTCTCGTTCCGATTTTTCGGCGGCGAGTGCGTGCAGCATCGACATCACGGGGGTTGCGCCGACTCCGGCGCTCAGCAAGACCACAGGATTCTCGCTGGGATGTAGCGTAAAGCTTCCGCGCGGTGCGCTCACATCCAATAAAGCGTCTTCTCGCACGCGGTTCCCCAGAAACGAACTTCCAACGCCATTCGATTCGCTTTTGACCGAGATGCGAAAATGATCGGTTACTGGCAGATCAGACAACGAATAGCTGCGAAGAATGGGAGGCTTGTCCGGATCGACCAGCAACCGTAAGACAACGAATTGACCCGCCTGGGATACAGGAAGAGGAGTCCCATCGATTGGCGCGAGAACGAAGGAAGTGACGCTATCGCTCTCCTTACGGATCTGCGTGACGCGCATTTGTCTGAATCCGGGCCATGCTGGAGCTTGCTCCTCATTCGCGAGTCCCGGATTCCCCGCCACATTTGTGGAACGCGAGTCTTGTTGGAGCATGGTCTGGACCGAACGCTGCCAACCTGTGCTCAGCGCAGGAACCCGCAGCGCGCGTTGCAGTTGCTCGCGGGAATGTCCTGGCAAATACAGGAGGGCGTCAATCTCGGCCACGGTGATTTGCTCTGGACCGTCAGCAATTTTTATTATGTCGTCGCCTGCACCAACTTCTCCTTCCTGCAACACACGAAAGTAGAATCCTGGTCTGTGATGTGCTACGAGCAGCGCTGCCATACGAGGTTCATTCATGCGGATGCCGACGCGGTAGCACGTCACGCGTGGCTGCGTTACTTCAAATACTGCATCACCAATGCGGTATCGATCGCCGATGCACACCTCGTCGTCCGGGAGCCCCTCAACAGTGAAGTTTTCGCCGAACTGGCCAAAAGTAAAATCGTTGCGTCCCAGAAAGCGCTCCCAGTAATGGTAAGAATCCATCTGGTAGACAAATACGGCGCGGTGCTCCCCTCCGTGACCGGCGAGATCACCTTGCGCATCACCATCGATGTCGAGCTTGCGCACCATGCGCCGCCCCGCAACGGGACATTTCCAGATTGCCGTTCGGACGGTTTTGCCGTTCCATGTCACGTCACGCGGAAGGCCGACATTGACTGAGATCAGGCGAGTCATTTCGGCGAAATACCTCCTGTCTCTCCACTGTCTATTCTCATGGAACTGCCAGTTATCTATTTTGCTGCGAGCAACCGCACGAATGAATACTCGCTTTCTTGCGTCATTAGGCGACGATGAACGAGAAAGGCCTTTACTTCCTCCGTCCAGTCGAAGCCGCGTCCACACTGGCCTGCTTATTCCACCCGTGGAAAGGCGAGAGGTCCCCTGCATTCCACGCCTTGCGGAGGCCAGGGGTGCTCAGATCCCAGTCTGGGCGGATTTCGCTCGTCACGGCGCGCAGGTCGTGCCAAAGATCGACGACCGACGGACGGCCCCAGAACCAGTAGCCGTTGTAGATGCTGTAGATCACGAGGCCCGGCTTGAGGAGGAGCGTGTGCGGAATCATGGGGTCGTGTTCGGGGTCGGTGTACTCCTGGATGTCGAGATCCTTCTGAACGATTCGGTTAGGATCGGAGAGAAATGTCCACTCTGCGCCGACTGATGCTCGAAATTCCTGGAGCGTATGGTGGTCATCGGTGGCGATCGTGGCGATCTGAGTGTATGCGACCGCGATCTTCGGGTAGAACGCGGCGAGTTCCAGATGCTGCTGGTGTTCCTTGGGGCAGTAATGTCCGCGCGAGAGCGTGAGGATCAACGGATCATCGCCCTGTAGCTCGCTGAGCTTGCACACTTTGCCCGTGTGATCGGGCAGCTCGTAGTCGGGAAAGACTCTTCCGGGCACAATATTAGAACGCATGATTGGAATCCTCCGATGGCATTCGTGGGTATCGATTACATGATGTACCCCAAGAATCTCTTTTTCTCCAGTGCTGCTAGGGACGGGGCTGCCTGCCTGTCCCGAGAATGATAGCGTCGAAGTGCTTGATCGTACTGGTCACTGTGCCCCCTCTATGTGGAGCTTGCCGTCTTTGGCTGCCTCTTCGGGCGTCTTGCCGTCCTGACGCGCGACAATGTAGGCGGCGTACCAGCCCGACCAGTGGTGCTTCGGAGCGGTAGGTTCGTATTCGCCATGATGTTGCTCTGCTTCTCGCAAAAGCTTCGTCAGGGTCGCGACATCAAGATTGCTGAGTCCTCGGCCAGGCAGCCGGGTCGTGACTTCCTGAAACAGCCATCCATTGCCGTCGGGATCGTGAAACGTGGCGAACGAGCGGTAGGTGGCATGCTCGGGTGCTGGCCCGCTGATGCGACCGCTGCCGTCGACCTGGAACTGAGCCCCTGGTGTTCCGGGGTGGAACACTTCACTCACATTGATACCGCGTGCGACAAGATCTTTCCGTGCCGCCGCAACATCGGAGACGATCAAGTACAGGCCCTGGGCCGAGCCTGGCGCGGCGGATGTCATCTTGCTGCCGAATTGAACCGAGCACCCGGAACCGGGCGGAGTGAACTGAACAACGCGGAAGCCGTTATCAAAGGGGAAGTCGGCGTCGGGTCGCCACCCGAGTTTGGTGTAGAACTCCTTCGAGCGGTCAACGTCCGCGACCGGGATGACGACCACTTCGAACTTCATATCAACTTTCTCGGCACTGGCGCCACGGATCGGTTCACGGCCCGGAAACGCACGTAGAGTTGCCATATCTCCTCCTTATTCCTTGCCCAAATCGCCGGCCACGTTCTTGGGTACACGCCGGCTTCCTCGGCTAGGCGGCGACGAACTGCTGGCCGCCGTCGACGTCGTAGGTTGCGCCCGTAAGGGCAGTGTTGGTCATGATGTGTACCGCTAGTGCGGCGACATCTGCTGGTTGAACAACCCGCCGGATGAGCAGTTTGGCTCGAAGCTGGCTGCGGCGTTTTTCGAGTTCATCGCCCAAGAGTGATGCGGACAACTGCGTGTCGACGAATCCGGCGGCGATCAGGTTCACGCGAACAGGCGCCAGTTCAAGCGCCAGATTGGCTGTCAGGGCGGGAAGTGCGGCGATCAGTGTCGATGCGATTCCGAAGCCAATGCTCGGGCGGCGAGCGCCGGTGCCCCCCATAAATATCAAAGTTCCGCCGGCTTTTACCTTTTCAGCTGCGTTCCGGGCGACTTCGATGAAGAGTGAAAAATGCTCGTCCAGAGCACGGCGCGCGTGGGCTAGATCCAAGTCGATGAGGCGGCCGTAAGAAGGCCGGCCGGCGGTCACCATGATGTGATCGATTGACGTCGGCAGGTCGCGGAAGAACTGCTTGAGCAGCGCAGGATCCGTGGCGTCAAAGGCGGCAGTGCTCAACGCATGGACCTCGCTCGCTGTGCGCTGCAGGGGCTCAGGACTACGACCGGTGAGGATTAGCTTCGCTCCCTCCGCGCTTGCTCTTCGGGCAGTCTCGAGCCCAATGCCGGCGCTTCCGCCGATCACGACCACGGTCTGTTCTAAGAGTTCCGGCTCCCGCTGGATGTGAGATGAAACGATTGCAGTGTTCATACTTGCTCCGATTAACCTGAGCTCCATTAAGCCAGAATCACGATGACGAATCTATTGGACGAACGTATCGGTGCAACCAAACCGCGGATCGCACATCTAGGGGGAGAGTAGTGAGTGCTTTATTCCACGGGGCCCAATGCAAAGGTATCGCCGATACCATCGTCCAATTGATTCGTCGAAGCACATGGGGTCTAATCGCCCCATCGCAGCCGATTCTGTCGGACGAGCGACGCTTAAAAAAACGGGCTTGGCTGCACCGCTCGCCTGTCAGGAGGAAGACAATGAGTATTATCGATAAGGCTATAGAAGCAAACCGCAACTACGCAAAGCACTACAATCCAACGCTGGGGAAGCGTCCGGCCCCCAAAATCGCAGTTGTAACCTGCATGGATCCGCGGCTCTCAGATCTCCCTGGAATCTTGGGGCTGCCGCAGGCCGATCTCGACGTTATCCGAACCGGCGGGCCCGCGGTAACGGAAGATGTTCTCGGGGAGCTTATTGTTTCCAACCGTGTGCTCGGGACCACAGAGATACTCCTTCTCAACCACACTGGCTGCGGGTTCACGACATTTACAGATGACGAAATGAACGCGAAGCTGAGCGCTTCTACGGGAGATGCGTCGCCGGCTCCGATGCGCTTCTTTTCCTACAAGGACCCCGAGGAAAATACACGGGAGCAGATCAAGAAAGTCAGGTCGCATCCCTGGATCGCAAAAGATGTCCCTGTGCGCGGCTTCATTTTCGACGTGGATACCGGTCTGCTGCGGGAAGTGCAGCCAGTCGCACAGAAGACTGCTGCCTGAAGGACGGTGGCCTTGGATTCACGAAGCAGACCGCGACAGCCGCATAATCCAATACTTGTGAGGCGCAATGACGAAAACGACGAGCTTTCAAACGGACATTCGCCCGCTCTTTACGGAGCGCGACATTCAAGGCATGAAAAAGGCGTTCAACCTGGGAAATTACGATGACGTCAAAAAGCACGCTGGCGCAATCTACGATCGCATTCGTGGAATCGGGGGCGCCGTGATGCCGCCCCCACCGCCAAAAGGAGGGGGTCCCTGGCAGCAATCTTGGATTGAACTATTCGCCAAATGGATGGCGGACGGGTTCCCGCCTTAGTCGGCGTCCTCAACGAGATAAGAAGTCGTCCGGCTTGCTTCTACTCAATTCGAGTTCGCAATAGTTCGGTAGCGGTTCCCAATCACAGCAATCAGTAGCAAACAGGAGCATCACAATGAATCAAGCACCCAGCCATGATCTCGATCAGCTTTGCATCAATACAGCTCGGATTCTCTCGATCGACATGAGCGAGAAAGCCCACTCGGGTCACCCCGGATTGCCACTCGGGGCAGCCCCAATGGCCTACACTCTATGGGACCGGATTTTGCGACATAATCCCGCAAACCCTCGGTGGGCTAATCGCGACCGTTTCGTCCTCTCCGCTGGTCATGGATGCGAACTGCTTTACTCTTTGCTGCATCTGACCGGATACAACATGAGCGTGGATGACCTTCAGAATTTTCGCCAGTGGGGCAGCAAGACAACCGGCCATCCGGAATACGACCCAGATCTTGGGATCGAGGCAACCACAGGTCCTCTAGGACAAGGCATCGCCATGGCAGTCGGAATGGCGGTGGCGGAAGCCCATCTCGCCGCTCGTTTCAACCGGGACGGGTTCCCGGTAGTCGATCACTTTACGTTCGTGCTGGCCGGGGATGGAGATCTGGTGGAAGGAATCTCGTCGGAAGCGGCATCTCTGGCCGGAACGTTGCAGTTGGGAAAACTTATTTGTCTTTACGACAATAATCACGTGTCGCTGGACGCGACCACGGACCATGTTTTCACCGAAGACAGATGCGGACGCTTCCGATCGCTCGGATGGCAGGTGATTTCTCTTCCGGACGGAAATGACCTCGAAGCAATTGAGGCTGCCATTCGTCAGGCGATGGCTGAAAAGCAGAGGCCGTCGCTGATCGCGGTACGAACTCACATCGGATATGGGAGCCCGCTGCAAGACTCGCCGAAAGTTCACGGCGAACCCATGGGACCTGAGAACGCACGCGCGACGAGAAAAAACCTTGGATGGCCGGACCTGCCACCTTTCAGCGTTCCCGCAGAGGTCCGTTCCCATTTTCGTCAAGCTATTCCGCGCGGAACTGCGCTCGAAAAAGAATGGATCAGCATGTTCGGACGTTACTCTGAGAAATACCCCGAGTTGAGTCATCCCCTCAAGAACATGTTGGACGGAGTCTTTCCTAAGAATTGGGATTCCAGCCTTCCATCCTTCTCGCCCAGTGAAGGATCGATCTCGACGCGCGACGCTTCGGGCAAGGTCATGAATGCGATCGCCACGGCACTGCCGGGGTTTATTGGCGGCTCTGCCGACCTTGCCGGCTCCAACCGCACGACGCTGAAGGGTCTAGGGGATCTGGGCTTCGGCGACAATCAGGGCAGAAACATTCACTTCGGCGTTCGCGAGCATGGAATGGCAGCAATGGTGAATGGAATGGCGTTGCACGGTGGCCTGATCCCGTTCGGCGGAACATTTTTCAACTTCTCCGATTACATGCGGCCTTCTCTACGGCTTGCGGCCCTGATGGGGGCGCACAGCATTTTCGTCTTTACCCACGACAGCATAGGTCTCGGCCAAGATGGACCGACGCATCAACCCATTGAGCACCTGACCAGTTTGCGAGCCATGCCGGGGCTGACGGTCTTTCGTCCTGCAGACGCCAACGAGACGATGGCAGCCTGGCGCGTGGCAATCGGGCTTCCCGGTCCGGTCGCACTCGTCTTGACTCGTCAAGCTTTGCCTGTGCTGGATCCGAAACAGTTCTCGGTGGGCGCCGGGGTCGCGAAGGGAGCTTATGTTCTGCTCGATGAGCCCGCCCCCGACCTCGTACTGGTCGCGACCGGGTCGGAAGTCGATCTGGCGCTTCAGGCCGCACGGGCCCTTGCTAAGACAAGCACAAGAGCTCGTGTCGTATCCATGCCCTCGTGGGAGCTGTTTGCAAAACAGGACGCCGAGTACCGGGATTCAGTTTTGCCCCTCAACATCCCCACGCTGGCAATTGAGGCTGGCGCGACCCTTGGCTGGTACAAATGGGTAGGTCGAACCGGCGATATCATCGGATTGGATCATTTCGGAGCATCTGCGCCTCGCGAAGTAGTTATGGAAAAGATGGGATTCAACGTCGACAACGTGGTCCAGCGGGCGCTGCGACTTCTACATCAGGGAAACGCGCCGGCAACTGCAGCAGCGTGACTCCTGCGGCGATTCTCGACTATGAGACGGTCACTATCTCAAACGAAAATCGTGGTTGGAGGGCGGGCAGCTTTTGAATTAGCAAATGAGAATCGGAGTGAATCCCAATGGCCATGAGTGAGCAACAAATACGAGCAGCTCTGGAGCAGCATTGGTCGGCTTCTGCGGCCGGTGATCTGGACGCGGAGCATGACATTTATCAAGAGAACGCGGTCTGCGAATACCCGCAATCGGGTGAACGAATACTGGGCAAGGAAAATCTAAAGAGCCTGCGAGGACATCACCCAGGCCGCCCGGGTGGATTCACTGTGCGCCGCATCAGTGGTGCAGGAAATCTCTGGGTCACGGAATATGTAATCGATTACAAGGGAAAGCCGGTGTATACCGTCAGCATTATGGAATTTGAAGAGGGAAAATGCAGGCGAGAAACACAATATTTCGGCGACCCATTTGATGCGCCATCCTGGCGAGCCCAATGGGTGGAGCAGGTTGGGCATCCGCTCGAAGCTGCCGCTCCTAAGTGACTTTCTGCGCAGCCGAGGGCGATATTCGGCGAAAGACTCACTTCCACATTTCTTCTGACCGTATCGTGAGCAGGGTGCGGAGCTTGCCGACAGCGCCGGGAATCTCGGCCGGGGTCGCACTGCCAAAACCCAGGATCAGTCCAGGCCGTGCTGCCGCGCCCAGGTAAGCTGGAGAGAGAGGCCACATCCAAAGGTTCTGGCGGGCGGCGCGCTCGGCGATTTCCAGATCGCGGCTCCCCCGCGGCAGGGTCACCACAAGGTGCATACCAGCCTCGCTGCCCAGAACCTCGACCCGCGACCCGAGTTGCTGGTGAATGCTGTCTACCAGAGCGCTTCTTCGTTCGCGGTAGAGAATCCGCATCCGTCGAATATGACGTGCAAAATGCCCGAGCTCAATAAAATCTGCGAGCACCTCCTGATGAAAGGTTGGCGGGCCCAGATCCATGGCATGACGGACCGCGAGAAACCGCTCCAGCAGGTCCGATGGGATGACGAGATAGCCGAGGCGCAAGGAGGGAAACAAGACCTTGCTGAAGGTCCCGATGTAGACCACGCGAGCGTGCGAGTCGAGCCCCTGCAGCGACGCGATCGGCGAGCTCTCGTACCGGTATTCGCTATCGTAGTCATCCTCGATGATCCAGGTTCCGTTTCTTTGGGCCCACTCCAACAGTTGAAAACGCCGCGACGCGCTCATGGTTACGCCCAGCGGAAATTGATGGGAGGGCGTAACGAACGCGGCCCGCGCGGTGGGAGATTGCCTGATGCCAGCAGCCACATCGAGACCCTCCCGGTCAACCGGCACAGGTACCAGATGGCAGTCATTCAGTGCGAAGACATCTTGCGCCATGAGGTAACCGGGATCTTCTACCCAGACGGAACTCCCCGGGTCGAGCAGTACACGCGCGGTAATTTCCAGCGCCTGCTGCGAGCCGCTGACAATCATCACTTGCTCCGCATCGCAGTGGAGCGAGCGTGCTGCTCTCAGATAGCTCGCGATCATTTCCCGGAGCGGCTGGAAGCCCAGGCTGTCGCCGTAATGGAACGACCGGGCGTTCATGCTGCGGCAGCGGCGCGCGACCAGATTCGACCAGACCCGGAGTGGGAATTGATCGAACGCCACTTGCCCTACCCGAAACGCGCCCAAGCCCTGCAACTTGGGCAAACGTTGAATAAGTCGAAGGGTCGAAGTGCGTCGGGCGACCGGTCGAGGTCCTGAGCGCGGCGCCGCAACCCGCGCTCTGGTTAATCCGCTCGGCGTTACCTGGTCGGGAAGAAGGCTGGAAACCAGGGTCCCCGCGCCTACGCGGCTCTCGAAGTAGCCCTCCGCCAACAGCTGGGCATAGGCATTCAGTACCGGGAACCGGGAGACGCCAAGTTCGGTGGCCAGAACTCGGGTTGAAGGGATTCTCTGTCCCGGGCGGAAACGCCCAGTAACGATGCCGGTGCGATAGGCATCATAGATTTGTGTGTGCAAGGCTTTCGCAGCCTTCCGGTCGATCGTAATCAGGGGAAGAATTCCGGAGGCTGCCCTCTTCATAGCGTGGGATCATAATGGCTATGTCGAAAACACGTCAAGTGGGTATTGTTTCTGACCATTTTCCAGTTCATTATTATGGACCAATGATTGCTAGGCCCTTGTTGCCAGCGGTCAAAAAGGTGGTTCGCGGGACGTACAAAATCCGCCAGGGGGCATGACAGTGTCGATCGTTGTAAGAGACGCGAGTGAAGAAACGGCGAGACTGATGGAAGCTTTCCCGCAACTGCAAGGGCTTGCCCGGCGCAACGAACCCCGCTTTGCCTTCAAGGAAAAGGGAAAGATTCTCTTCATCAATCCTGACGATGTAGTAGCAGTTCAGGCGGAAGGCAACTATGTGTCGCTGTGGCGAGAGTCGACGTCCCATCTCTTGCGTGAGTCGATTTCGGTAGTGGCAGAAAAGCTCGAGCCCTACGGTTTCATTCGGATTCATCGCTCCGTTCTGGTAAATACTTCGTTTGTGGAAGAGATCAGGCCCTACCCGACGGGAGAATATGGTCTTCGTGTAAAAGGTGGCAAGGAGTTTACGGTCACCCGTACTTACAAGAAGAATCTCCAATCCTTGGCTGCACTGTGGATCGGTTCCAGCACGTTCTTTCCGGCGGATGACAGCAGTGATACCGGCGTAAATCGGAATGGCAGTCGCCGGCGGAAATCCTATAAAACATGAGCCGAGCGTAGCCAGATAGAGCCCGCGAGCTTACGCCTGGCATCGATATGCAAACAACTAATGTCGCTACATTTTTTGGGATCTCTCGCACGGTGGTTTCGATGTGCGGCGCTGGCATCCTGGCTTTCCTGATTGCGCTGTGGAGTGCAAAGACCGATATCGCGCGCGCCAGCGGTTTCGACAAGGTCGTAGCCTTGAGCAATTTGTGTTTCGCCGCCCCTTTGGCGGTCTTCGGCGCCCTACATCTTGCGGACGTGGAATCCGTGTTGCCCATAGTGCCCTCGTATATGCCGTGGCGATTGTTTTGGGCTTATTTCTTCGGCTTTGCACTGCTGGCAGCGTCTTTGAGCATTGCTACTAAGATTCAGGTGCGTTGGTCAGGCTTGCTGTTCGGGATCGCGATGTTTTCCTTTGTGGCGATGTTGATGATCCCGGGAGTTTTCGCCAGCCCCAGAGACAGGTTTGCATGGACGTTTGTTTTCCGCGAAAGCTCATTCGGGGGCGGAGGCTGGATTCTTGCGGGAAACGCCCTGCGCGAGCAAGGCCGCGGGCAAAGCGGAAGCAAACTCATAGCAGTGGGCCGCACGCTGGTCGCGCTCGCCGCCATATTTTTCAGCGTGGAGCATTTCCTGCACACAGCGAACGTTCCCGGAGTTCCGCTGGAAAAGCTGATGCCTGCGTGGATTCCGGCGCACCTGCTCATAAGCTATGTGACGGGTGCAATTCTTCTGGTTGCCGGAGCGAGTATTCTGCTGGGCAAGAAGACGCGGATGGCGGCAACTTATCTCGGTACCTGGATTGTGCTGCTGGTCTTGTTCATCTATGGGCCGATTCTGATCGCGGCGCTGTCCGACCCGAGCACCGCGGTTAAGGTTGAAGGGATCAACTACTTTTTCGACACGCTGCTGTTTGCCGGAGCGATTCTTGCGCTCGCCAGCGCGACGCCGCGCACGTATTCTCGGCATGATGTCCAGCGTAACTAACATTGACGTGGGCTGACATCTCCAGCGTCGGCACTGGAGATAGAGTGGCGTCCAGTGCGATCCAAAGAACAACTCCGCACGAAACTTCGCCGGCAGAACCACCGCCTCCTTGATTTCATAGATCCTTAGCAGACAAATTCCTTTTCTGGTAGGCGCAGTCGCGCTCGTACGCGTAGGCCGGAGCAAAACCCAAATCCCGATCTCGTCTGCGTGAAATTCAGATTTGTAGAACCGCACCTGATCTTTGTCTTGCCGTAACTCACATTCCAGAAATCGACGTGGATGGTCATCCGGCTGCATTTGAATTCCAAGAAGGAGACCAAAAATGCGACTAACCACATCGACCAAACTTTTTGTTCTGATTGCGCTAGCGGCCTTTGTACTGCCCGGCCTGCTACTGGCGCAGAGTCTGACGCAAGGTGCTATCAGCGGAACGGTTTCGGACCCAACCGGCGCCATTGTCCCCAATGCAACGGTCAAGCTGACGAACTTGGGGAAGGGCTACTCGACCGAAGCTAAAAGCAACGCGCAAGGTATTTATCAATTTCCCCTTGCCGAGCCAGGCTCTTATTCGATTGAAGTCAGTGCCGCTAACTTCAAGACCTATTCGGCGAAGGCCGCGATTAACGTAGGCCAAACGACAGTCGTGAACGCGAAGCTTGAAGTGGGCGCCGCATCCGGAACTGTAGTTGAGGTCAGCGCCGCAGCAGAGATATTGCAAACCGAAGCGGCCGACATGACTACCTCCTTCGACAAAAACCTGGTCGAGAACCTGCCCAATGGCGGCAACGACTTGACCGCCATTGCTTATACAGCACCGGGCGTAATGATGAATAGCGGCGGGATGTATGGCAACTTTAACGTGGACGGCTTACCCGCCACCTCAAATGTGTTTACCATCGACGGCGAAAATCAGATGGATCCGTTCCTCAACCTGAACAACTCCGGTCCGACCAACCTCATGCTGGGCAAGAACAGCATTGAGGAAGCGACGGTTGTGACTAACGCCTACGGCGGCCAGTACGGACAACAAGCCGGAGCGCAGGTCAATTTCGTGAGCAAGGGTGGCAGCAATAACATCCACGGAAATGTGCAATACCAATGGACCGGTCGCGCGCTGGATGCTAATGACTGGTTCAACACCGACGTTCCAGCGGGTACGCCAGCCCAGCCTCGTCCGTTTGCGAACAACAACCAGTGGGCAGCCTCTTTGGGCGGGCCGATCAAGAAGGACAAGACTTTCTTCTTCCTCGACACCGAAGGCATTCGTTATATTGTGCCTTCGACGGTAACCGTCTATACACCAACCACGAGCTTTCTAACTGACACGGTCAACAATGTGACGACCCTTCTTGGGGCAGGCTCGCCGACGGCTAAGGTCTACGGGAACGCCGCTACGATTTGGGAAAATGGCCCCAACTTTAAGAATGGCGTTGCCTTCGCCCCGGGGGTTGCGGGGACCAGCAAATCGAATCCCGGCACAGTGGGCAGCTGCTCGGATCCGCTGCTTAGCGCCGGACTCGGCTACGCCGTCCAGATCGATCCGACCAACACTACAGGGTGCTTCCAGTCGTACACGGCGAGTGCAGCTCTGCCCGCGCACGAGTGGCTGCTGATCGGCCGCTTCGACCAGAACATCGGAAACAGGGACCGTGCCTTCTTCCGGTTTTCGATTGACCGTGGCATTCAGGCCACCAGCGCCGACGTGATTGATCCCGCTGCCTTCTCTGCTGCCAGCTTCCAGCCGGCATACAACGGCGGGTTCACCTGGTCGCACACCTTTAGCGGCACCGCAACCAACCAGTTCGTCGCGTCGCTCAGCTACTACGGCGCGACGTTTTTTGAGAACACGAACGGACCCAGCTCGCCATTCCCCTACTCACTGTACGTTGGGGCGTCGGTCGGCGTCGGGAACCCTTTTGGATTGTCTGGCGCGAGCGGCCTGAACGGTAACAACTTCGACTTTCCCCAGGGCCGGGATGTTACGCAGTACCAGTTTGTCGACGATTTCGCCAAAGTTATCGGGCGGCATAGCGTGAAGGTCGGCGTCAACTACCGGCGGTACGATCTCACCAACTACGACGCCTCGGTACTCGTCACTCCGCTGGTCTACGCGGATCTGGGTGAATTCTACAACGGGCAAGCGGACCTATATGACCAGGTCAACCCCCTTCATCTTACGGCGCCTATGAACACCGGTGGTTTCGGCGTCTACGGTCAGGATGAGTGGTCGATCACATCCAGATTGAAGCTGACGTTCGGACTGCGGGCGGAGCACAACTTTAACCCGACCTGCGATAACCTCTGCTTTACGAACCTCAGCGCTCCGTTCTCGCAAGTCGAGACGCAGGGCTTTAGCACGCCCTACAACCAGGCGCTGGTGTTCGGACGCAAGGATGCGTTCAACTCCGTGGATAGCCTCAACTGGGCTCCGCGGTTTGGTTTTACATGGTCGCCTCTGGCGAACAGCAAGACGGTGGTCAGCGGCGGCATTGGGATTTTCTATGACGCTTTCCCCGCGTTTATCACCGACCAGTTCGTCAACCTCCCGTACTCGGTGGGGGCGCTTTTGGAAAGTCCATTGTTTAGCGCGACAGGGAGCCCGGTATATTGGGCCGATCCTGCGGGTGCGGCGACCACCATTGCCAATACCGCGAATGCCATTCGGAACGGCGTCCCCTCCTTGGGTATTCCTTCTCTCGCCAACGGGTTGACGGCAGCGGAGCTTACGTCATCGGCGGTGGGAGGCGCGGTGCCCAGCGTTACTGGTTTCACCAGCAAGCTTCGTACTCCGCAGTACCAGGAATGGAACTTCCAGATCCAACAGGAACTCGACAGCCGAAGCCGGGTCACACTCGCCTACGTGGGTAACCATGGCATTTTCGAACCGTATCCGAACAACACGGGGAACGCATCCGCCGCCGCAGGTACCGTTTTCGGCTACCCGAGCGCCACTCCCGACGCGCGGTTCGGTACGGTTACGCAATGGCAGTCAGGCGCGGTATCGAATTTCAACGGCCTGACAGCAAGCTACAGCCGGCGTATGACGGCTGGTTTCGTAATCAATGCCAACTACACCTGGTCGCATTCTCTCGACGAAATCTCCAACGGATCGCTTCTGCCTTCGAGCGTAAGCGCGCTGCAAGGGCAAATCAATCCTGCCTGCTTTGCCTGCAACAACTATGGCAACGCCGACTACGATGCCCGGCATAGCTTTAATGGCAACTATGTCTGGACGGAACCGTTCCACTTCGGCAACCCGATCCTGAATGGCGTACTGGGAGGTTGGCTGTTGTCCAACAACTTCACCGTTCGCAGCGGCTTGCCCTTCACAGTAACTGATGGCACGACGGTTATTTCGAACGGAAGTACGGCCACGCCGGCACAGGCGATCGGACAGGCACAACAACGCTGCGTGAACGGTTTGAGCCAGTGCATCAACCCTGCGGAATTTATCAGCGCCAACGGGCTCGGGTCTTATCCGACGCAAACGCGCAACCAATATCGTGGGCCGGCATTTTTTGACTCGGACTTCACGGTGAATAAGAATTTCAAAATCCGGGAACGGATGACGTTGACGGTGGGTGCGAACATCTACAACGTGTTTAACCACCCGAACTTCCAAAACCCGCTTAAAACTTGGTCTCCGGGTTGTACAAGCTGTGGAGAGATCATCGGCCAGGCGGCGCCGCCGACCGGGCCGTATGGCTCGTTCTTTCAAGGTCTGCCGGCTGGCCGCGAAGGTCAGTTCCAGGCCAAGATCGTTTTCTAATTCTAACGATCTAGCGCGTGTGGGACGGGGCTTTGCCCCGTCCCAGCGCGGCTAAGCCCCGCTACCACGCGGATCTTGCCATCTCAATGCCAGCCGCGGAGTGGCGCCTGAAGGCTGGTTTCGGCGGTATCGTTGTGGATCGAGATCAAAATTCAATGCCTGACACCAAGTTAAGCAAGAGACTTTTGCGAATCACGTTCCTGATCGTGCTCCTGTGGTCGCTGGTGAGCTCGATGATGCTCGGGCAGGTAGACCTGAAGGTGCGTCCGGCACCTGATTTCGGGGGGGACGGTGTCTGGCTCGACCAGGGCGCTCCGGCGCCGCACCATATTACCGAATACCGCGGCCGCGTTGTGCTGATCGATTTTTGGGAATACACCTGCATCAATTGCATCCGGGACTTTGGCGTGGTCAAGAGCTGGTACGGCAGGTACCACCAGTTCGGCTTGGACGTCATCGGTGTGCACTATGGCGAATTCAATATGGGGTTCAAGGTAGACAATGTCCGCGCGGCGGCGCAACGCTTCCGGCTGCCCTGGCCGGTAGTCGCCGATCAGAAGGGCTCGACGTGGAAAACATTCGCGGCCGACGGCTGGCCGAACCGCTATGTCATCGACCCGCAAGGCAACATCGTTATGAAAGTGTTCGGCGAGTTTGGCAATCATGAAATGGAAATGAAGATTCGCGAGTTGCTCGCCGTCGCACATCCCGAAGTAATGAAGATTCCAGCCGATCCCAACGAGGACAACCTGAAAGCATCCTGCGGAGTTCCCACCCAGGAAACATTTGTTGGCGAGATCTACGGGCGCAGCGCCATCGACGACATGGGCGGACACCATGCCGGAGAGGAAGCGGATTTCCAGCCCGTGCATTCCGCTCCTGACGGGGGAGTGATGCTCGCCGGGCGCTGGCGCGTCGAGCGTGACGGCGTAATTGCGGACAATCATGGCTCGGAGAATCACGGCGCTGCTGCCGAAGTGCGTTACCACGCGCGATCGCTCTACAGCGTTCTCAGTCTTACGGGGCCGAAATCGATCCGTGTCAATCTCTTCCAGGACGGCGTTCCCTTGCCCAAAGAAGCCGCCGGGGCCGATGTGAAGTTTGACGACAAGGGTGCCTACATCGACGTCACCGACTCGCGCATGTATTACCTGGTGCGCAGTCCCAGTTTCGGTGCCCACCTTGTTGCGCTGCAGCCAGAAATTCCCGGGCTAGGGCTGCACTCCTTCACCTATGGCAACAACTGCCAACTGGAAGACCAGCCTTAGTCGTAGGGCGTTCTGTCATTCCGCGAGTGGGGTGGACGATGGCGCCTGCGCTCCAACTGGCAGATTGATCATCTTCGCGATCTTCGGCCAGCGGTGGCTGGCTCTCAGGCGTTTCGAGACTACAAAGCGGAGATAAACCATCATGGACCCGTCGCGCTCCTCGATCGCCTTTTCGGCCCAATCGGCGCCCTCGTCGATCTCGCCGCAGAGAAGGTGAAAGAGCGCGTGAGCACGGGCATCGCCAATCGCCTCGCCGGAACCAAGCGCCTTCGCAAGGGGTGATTCGACTTCATCCCCATTGCGCCGCGTGAGTCCGGCGAGCACGCCGATGGTGTCGGGAGACCAAGGCCCAATCGCATAAGCGCGCCGCGCAATCTTCAACGCCTCGGGAAGGTCACCTTTATCGGCGTAGATCATCGCCATTGACACCAACGCCACGACCTGGTTCGGGTCCAACTCCACGACCTTCCTCAACTGCTCCAGTGCTTCATCGACCCGGCCCGCTCCCTGGAGATAGGCATGCAGATTCATCCGTGTCCATACTTCGAGCGGGTCTTCTTCAATCGCGCGCTCGGCCAGTGCGATGGCCTGCTCCACATTGCCCCGCCAAAACACAACCCAACCGTATAGAGGACGGATGGTCTCAAAACCGGCGTCTTTGGCCATTGGATAGTCAAAGTGCTTCTCGGCCGCAGCCCAATCCATGTCATACATTGCCGCGACGTAACCCAAAACCGCATGCGCCTCGGGAAGCGATGGATCAATCTCGAGGGCGCGCTTGATCTCGGCACGCGTCGACGCCGTGCATTCATGTGCGGAGTGCCGGGTGAAATGCGCCAGGCAGTGCCAATAAAACGCCAGCCCGACATGAGGCATGGCGAAGGCGGGATCAAGCTTGCTCGCCTGTTCATAGCATTGCCGCGCCAGTTCGAGTGACTCGGGCGTAACCTTGGCCTGATGATGCCTGCCCCTCAGATAAGCCTCGTAGGCAGCGAGCTTCGGCGTATAGCGCTGTGGCGCAGCCTCGCGTGAAAGCCTGACCCGCAAAGCCTTGGCGATCGCCGCTGAGATTTCATCCTGGACGGCAAAGATGTCGCTCAGTTCCCGGTCATATCGCTCGGACCAAAGATGCGACCCGTCGGCTGCGTTGATCAGCTGTGCCGTTACGCGAATGCGGTTACCCGCGCGCCGCACGCTGCCCTCGAGCACCGTGCTTACGCCGAGTGCTTCGGCTATCCCGCGAATATCCTGCTCTTTGCCGCGGAAGGCGAACGCCGAGGTTCGCGCAATCACCTTCAGGCCTGAAATCTGCGCCAGAAGGTTGATGATTTCTTCGGCAAGACCGTCGCTGAAGTAGTCCTGCTCCTTGTCATCGCTCATGTTGGCGAAAGGCAGCACGGCGATGGAGGGAGCGACGGAGCCTGGTTTGCTGACGGCCTCAGCAGCGGGCTTGACCGACGGGGAAAATTTTTCGTTGGGAATCTCCAGCCCCGCCTTGCGCCAGCCCGCAACCAGATGATCCAGATGATCGGGATCGAACCACTTCGCGGCAGTCCGGCGGACGTTTGAAGAGGCGTTGGGGCGCAGCCGGATCAGTTCATGCAGAGCTTTGCTGGCGGCTTCGGCGTCACCAAGTTGGGCGTATCCGGCGGCCAGCAGAGCCTGCGTACCAAAGTAGCCGGGCAGATTGCACTTCAGCGCAGCTTCAACCGCGGAGCGATAGTCGTGTTTTCGATAAGCGTGGTTGAAGTCGGCATGCCAATACCACCCGGGGTGATTGGGATTGAGACGCTTGGCCCGTCCGGCCAGTTCCATGCCCCGCTCGGCCTCGCCAGAGTGGACGAGCAACTCGCCGAGCAGGGCAACGGCATTGCCGTCCATGGGATTCAGTGACAGGGCGCGCTCGGCGGCGTTGCGGAAGCCCGGAATTTCCTTCTGGAAAAAGTGCGCTTGAGCCAGGGCAAAATAGGCCAGATGATTGGAAGGCGCGACCTCGACGGCACGGCGGGCTGCCGCGACTCCGCTCGCCAGCGCATCCGGCTGCAGGTCGAAACTGTGGGCGTAGTCCTGCACGTTGAGGAGCGCGAGCATGGCCCAGGCGTCGCCGTAGGATGGAGCCTTTTTCACCGCAGCTTCCAGTCCGGCGCGCGCCTGAGCGAGAGTTTCCGGGGTATAACCCTCGAAATAGCCGAAGCTACGCAGCACGGACTCGTAGGGGGTGAGCTGCTCGGGATCGCCGCCCCGTACTGCCGCGCTCATGCTTCGAGGCAACGCACCGTTCATGTCGGCAACAGTCGAGACGATGCGGGGGACTAGGTCATCCTGCAGCTCGAACACTGAGTCTGTACTGAAAACGCGTTCGTAGGTCTCTGCCCACAGATGTGCGCCGGTCATTGCATCCACCAACTGCACGGCCAGACGCAGTTTCGCTCCCGCCTGACGGATACTGCCTTCCATGACGTAGCGTGCGCCGAGTTCTTTGCCGATGGCGCGGACATCGCCCGATTCGCTGGAGTATTTCGCTGTCGATCCGCGGGCAATCACGCGGAGATACGAGAACCGGGACAATCCGGTTACGACTTCTTCGGACAATCCATCCGCCAAGGCTTTCAATTCCGCGCCCGCGCCCGCATATTTGAACGGCAGCACCGCAACCCAGAAGCCTTCGTCGGCGCGTGTGGCGCCGGAATCAGGGACAGCTCCGGTACGCAACGTTGAAGAGGTTGCCTGAAGTGAACTCTTCTGGCCCGCCGCCGCTCCGGCTTCCGGAATCTCCAGGCCAGCCTTGCGTAAGCCTTCGAGAAAACGCTCGCCGTACTCGGGATTCCACACTTTTGCGACCTGCTTGCGCATCAATGCCGGTAGTTCTGGCCGAAACTTCACTAACTCGGCAACCGCCTTTGCGCCATTGTCGACGTCCCCAAGATGACCGCAGGCCGTCGCGATGAACATCGGCGCCAGCGGATTGCCCCCCAGCTTGACTTTGAGCGCGAAAGCGAGGGCGCCACGGTAGTCGCCCTGCGCGTATGCGTGGTAAAAATCCGCGAACCAATACGATCCCGGATGATTCGGGTTGAGTTGTTTGGCTCGACCGGCCAATTGCATGCCGCGCTCCGCATCGCCGGCATAGGTCAGCAACTCACCGAGCAGCGCGACTGAGTTGCCATCCATTGGGTTGAGCACGACAGCACGCTCTGCAGCATCCCGGAACGAGTCGAAGTCTTTCTGATACGAAAGCGCTTGGGCCAGACTGAAGAGGGCCAAATGATTGGAGGGACCCAGCTGAACGGCCCGGCGCGCGGCCGTGGTTGCGTTCTCCAGAGCGTTGGCCTGAAGATCGTACCCTTGCACATAATCCTGGGCGCACAGGTACGAGAGCATTGCCCAGGCATCTGCGTATGCAGGAGCTTTCCGCACCGCTGTTTCCAGTCCAGAACGCGCCGCTGACAATTCTTCAGGTGTGTATCGTTCAAAGTACGCGAAGCTGCGCAGAACCGCCTCGTACGGACTCAATTGCTCGGGATCACGGCTGCGCACGGCTTCACTCATACTTCGCGGCAGCATCCCGTTCATATCTGCGACGGTCGAAACAATTCGCGGAACCAAGTCGTCCTGCAACTCAAAGATTGTTTCCGCGCTGAACGGCCGCTCAAAGTTCTCGGCCCAGACGTGCGCTCCGGAAACCGTGTCTACCAGTTGCACGGCTAGCCGTAACCTGCTGCCAGCTTGACGGAGCGTCCCCTCCATTACATAGCGTGCGTTCAGTTCTTTGCCGGCGGTGCGGACATCCACCGACTGGCCCAGGTAGCGCGACGAGGAACTGCGGGCAATGACGCGGAGATAGGAAAATTTCGAGAGGCCGGTAATGGTATCGTCGGTCAGCCCATCCGCCAGAGCTGCCAGATCTGCGTTGCTTCCGCCATGCTTGAACGGCAACACGGCGACCCAAAAACCTTCATCGGCACGAGCTGCGCCCGAGTCGGGTGGTGCAGCCATTCTCGGCGCCACGGTGGAAACAGACGTCGAACGTGACGCAGTTCGCGCCATATCGCGGAATTCATTGCTGACATCGCGCGCGGTCTGCAGACGGTGCCGAGGATCCTTCTCGAGGCAGCGCCGCACGATGCGGGCCAGATCGCTGGGCAGATCGGGGCGAACTTCTGTGACAGACGGTGGAGTGTCGCGCAGAATCGCCGAGACCAGCTCGGCCGACGATGTTCCTTCGAACGGACGACGCCCGGTCGCCATCTCGTGCAGCATGACCCCCAGAGAAAAAATGTCGGTGCGATGATCGAGCGGGCGACCCGATGTCTGTTCCGGAGACATGTAGGCCGGCGTCCCCATCACCACGCCCACTTCGGTTCGGCTGGCTGAGGTCATGGTGGCGTCTCCGAGGTTGGAGCCGCGAACATCTTTGGCCAGGCCGAAGTCGAGCACCTTGACCCGCCCTTCATTCGAGACCATGACATTGGCAGGCTTCAGGTCGCGATGCACGATGCCTTTCTCATGTGCCGCGGCCAGGGCATCCCCCAGAGCACTGGCGATCTCGACGATCTGTTCGAAGGGAAGCCCGCCCGCGCCGATGAGGCGGTCAAGCGGCTGACCTTCGACGAGCTGCATGGTCAGGAAGTGGACGCCGTCGGATTCCTCGACCGAATAGATGGTGACGATGTTTGGATGGTCGAGCTGGGCAAGGGCCTTCGCCTCACGACGAAAACGCGCGAGCCGCTCGGGATCGTGCGCCATTTCGGCGGGCAGGACTTTGAGCGCTACATCGCGGGCGAGTTTCGTGTCAGTGGCGCGATACACCTCGCCCATTCCACCGGCGCCGAGCGGCGACTGGATTTCATAGGGGCCAAGTTTGGTACCCGAGGTGAGCGCCATGCGTGGGCGTCATTATAGCCTGTCGAGCACCCTGCAGCGGATGCGGTGATTCTGGATGGTTGGTCGGCAACCCTTTCTTTGCAGAATTAAAGAAGAGTTGTGTTAATCGCTGCTCGGGGCGTTTAGCAGGATGGTCAATGGCGGAACATGCTCGGGCTTGACGTAGCGGTTCACCAGGAAACGTTTGCCGTCTTTGGTCACATCATAGGTGAAAATATCGGTCGAGGAGATCGGAGCGCGGCCGTGAATCTGAAACAGAGGCGCGGGCTGTCCGATAGCGAAAGTCGTCGCGCCGTTGACTGGTACCGCCATCAACATGCCGCCAGGAGAGAGATAGAAAAGCTCTTTGCCGTCTCCGCGCCAGCGAGGTTCGGTGCCGCCGCGCGAGACCTGCCATTTCCCGACTGCGCCGGGGAACGAGCTGACATAGATCTCCCATGCGCCCGATTCATCAGAGGCATAGGCTACCCAGTCATGGTTTCGGCCGCAGTGTCCCGCCGGAAAGCGCGCTCGCCAGACAGCATTTCGTAAAGGACTGCGCCGAACGCGAAGATGTCGGTGCGAGGATCGACGGCCTCGCCGCGCACCTGCTCCGGCGCCATATAGCTGGCCGTGCCCATGACCAGACCCGCGGCGGTGTGCGCGCTGGTGAGGGTCATTTCTTCCGGCTCTGCGCCCGCCTTCTGCGCCAGCTTTGCCAAACCAAAATCGAGGATCTTGATGCGACCATCTTTGGTGACGAAAATATTTTCTGGTTTCAGGTCGCGGTGGATGATTCCCTTCTCGTGGGCCGCCGCCAGCCCGTGCGTAATTTGTACTCCATACTCGATCGCCTTGCGCTGCGGCACTGCTCCGCGGTCCAACACGGCGCGCAGACTTTCGCCATCCAGGAGCTCGGATACCAGGAACGGCAATCCTTCATGCTGGCCGATGTCGTGAATGGCAAGAATGTTGGGATGGTTGAGCGCAGCCACCGCTCGCGCCTCTTGCTCAAAGCGACGCAGGCGGTCGAGTTCGCGGGCGAAGGATTCAGGAAGAATCTTCAGGGCGACATCGCGCTCTAGGCGTGTATCTTTCGCGCGATAAACTTCTCCCATGCCGCCTGCGCCCAGCGGAAACTGAATTTCGTAAGGACCGACTTTCGAGCCAGAGGCAAGGGCCATGGTGCGCGCAATTATGGTGCGCGCAATTATAACCCGCGCAACAAGGTTGGAGCAGATGCGACGGTTTCTTGGTTGATCGTCGGCTAAGCTTCATTTACACATAAGCGGCAACCCAGTCCAGACTATTATTCTGAAGCGTGAGCGAAAAGCCAGACACACACCGCAAGACCGCGGTTCGCAAAAGTTCTCTTCGGTCCTTTGTTCGGTGGCTTGCTGTCGGCGTGGTACTTGTTTGGTCGCTGGCCGCGCTGATCCTTGTGGCCAGCCGGTGGATCGACCCGCCGTCAACCGCGGTGCACATCCAGCGCCGCTTGCAGTCCTGGATTCACCATACTCCGTATCACGAACGCTACAAATTCATTCCGCTCAACCAAATCTCGCCCGACCTCCAGCACGCTGTAATCGCCGCGGAGGACGCGCGCTTCTACCAGCACCATGGGTTCGATTGGCACGAGATCCAAATCGCTGCCGAAGACGATCTGGAAGGCGGGCGCAGTCGCGGAGCTTCCACCATTACGCAGCAACTTGTGAAGAACCTATTTTTCGGAACGGGCCGCTCTGTCCTCCGCAAGGGTGCGGAGTTCACACTGGTACCGGTTGCCGAATTCGTCCTCGGCAAGCGGCGCATTCTGGAAATCTACCTCAACGTGGTCGAATGGGGCCCTGGTATTTATGGTGCAGAGTCGGCGTGTCGTTACTACGATGGAACCGCGGCACGGAATGTCGGACGGGAACAGGCGGCACGGCTCGCCGCGATTCTGCCGGCTCCCTTGAAGCGACGGCCCGAGCGCATGAATAGCTACAGCGAGCGCATCCTTGAGCGGATGCGCCAAATGGGTTGGTAATCGCGAGTAACCCTCAGCCAGCCCTGAAGTGGCAACTGCTGAAGCAAGAGACGGTGAGCAGTAATATGGTGAAAGAGGCGCTGCAGAATAAACTGAGCCTTGAGATCTCTGGCTGATGGCAGCCACATTGGAGTGTTGTTTCAAACGGCGAGCTGAGCTGGTACAGGGACGCGTCATTATATTTGAGCAGTGATCAATGAGAACTGCATTCTTAATAAGCCCAATTCGTCGCCTGCTATTTGCGGTGCTGTTTGCCTCCATCTTGGGCGGCATGTCGGGATCGGCGCAAGAGCTCAGCTCGAAGGAGATAATCCAGCGTTCCGTCGAAGTCAACCGAAGAGATTGGGATGCCGCCCCGAGCTATGACTATACCCAGCGCGACCGTGAGAACGGAAAGATTAGGACCACGGAACAAATCATGCTCGCAGGCTCCAGGTACGCGCGGCTGATAGCGGTCGATGACAAACCCTTATCGCCCGAAGACGACGCCAAAGAGCAGCGCCGACTGCAAAAGACCATCGCACAGCGGCGGCAGGAAAGCCCGAGCGAACGCGAGCAGCGGGTCGGACAATATCAGAAAGAGATCGATCAGGATCATGTGCTGATCGGGGAGATGACGAAAGCGCTTGATTTCACCTTGGTAGGCAAGAAGATGCTAGGGCGCCATGAAGTCTACGTCCTGAAGGGTACTCCCCAGACGGATTATCACCCCCCAAATAAAGAAGCCAAAGCACTGACCGGAATGCAAGGAACACTGTGGATCGATGCAGTTAATTTCCACTGGGTAAAGGCCGAAGCTGAAGTTGTGCGTCCGATCTGGATGTATGGTTTCATCGCGAGGGTAGAGCCAGGAACGCGATTCGAATTTGAACAGGAGCCCATCGCGACGGGCCTGTGGATGCCGAGCCATTTTTCGATGCAGGCAAATGCCAAAGTGCTTCTGCTCTTCCAGCATTCTGAGCAGGATGACGTCACTTACTTTAACTATCACACACCGGGCGCCAATTCAGCGGAAGCGTATAAGGTCCGGTGACAAATACGCGCCAGGTTCAGCCGCAGACTGAAGCGCGGCGCAGAAGAGGCGTGGCTCACGCACTGCGGCTGGGATGCTGGGCGAGCTAGTTGGCGTCTGACTGGCGAATGCTCCACCCCAACGCGGCAGAAGGCGCAGCGTCGGGTTGGAGCACCCGTGGAAGTACTGATTTTACTTTAGTTTAGTCTGCTGCATTACTCGCGCGCGATGAGCGGCGGCGAGGCTCTTCTCTGCAGGTGCTCCGTAGAGTTCAGGGTTCAGATAATAACCGCGCTCAGCTTCTGGCTTCTCCACGCTGGCTTGCAATGGATGAGCGTTGGCGTAGGCGTCATGGCGGACTCCGGTGACTTGCCAGGAAACCTTCATCCCGGGCTGTCCGCCGCCAATGGTGAACTGGCCATTGGAGACTTCTTGCGCGATATGAAGATTAGGGGCCGAAGATCCTATGGCGGTCAGTTGGTAGCGGAAGTCGCCGTTCACCGCTTCAAACCAGTCGGGCAGATTTACAGTCGCTGAGCCACTGGCATCGAGCACGGCTACGCCGTCATAGAGGTTCTTCATTTCGGACGACTCGATTGAGGCATGGTAGAGATACTTGTTAGCCGGATCGAGAGGATGGTCAATCTTGAAGTCCTTTACAGCTCCAACGATGGCGCCGGTGACACTGAGGTTGCCGAATTCGTCCAACACCAAATACCCGGAGTTGCCCTGGGCGACAATCGGATAGCCTCCACCTTGCGCATAGATAAACACGGCATCTTTGGTGCCGCTATTTTCCACGACCAGCGGGAAGCCACTGTCGGAGGCAGCCATAATTCCGATGCCGGTGTTCGAATCCCCAATAATGCCGATGGGCGTATAACCGATTTCCTGGTGGGCTATCGAGCCAAACGTGTTCGTACTGCCCGCGACTCCGATGGCGTTCGTGCCGGTAGCGTACCCTTGGACGGCCATACCCCCGGTGCCATACGGGTTCGTTCCGAACACGCCCTTTCCTCCAACCGCACTGTCGTTTTCACCGTAGACGCCGTAAGAGTAGGTGGGGTCGCCGCTGGAGAGCACGCCATAAACTCCCGCCGTGCCCGTCGTGGCAATGCCGTAGACGCCGGTGCCAGAAGCCGTGCTGCCGTTGACTCCAACGCCGGACGTGGCATTCCCGTACACCCCAGTACCGGAATTGGAAGCACCGTAGATTGCTTCGCCGGCACCCACTGTGCCACTGAAGGCTGTGGCGCCACAGCAGCTCTGGTTAACCATAAATTCCTGAGCCGTCACCGTCCCCGCAGCGTTGATGCCACCGTTTAGCTCCTTGGTGTATGCGATATTGAGTTCCCCACTGATGTTCACTCCGCTGCTGTTTTGCGAGACGCTCGAGTCGGCAATGACATTAGCGGACGTGAACATGGGCAGGTAGCCAACCTGACCACCTGGAGTTTTCACTGCCTGGTTGGCTTGCCGCGTCTCCTTTGTCACACCACTACCCGCGGTAGCGAGCGCCGTACTCGAACTGCCGGGGTCGCTACCTGCTGCCGAGCCGGTGTTCGCCGCGCCGCCCTCGGGATTCGCTCTTACAAACGCCGAAACTGGCAGTCCACCGATGGTTTCCGCGTCGAGCGCTTTCAGAGCGTAAGGAACGCTGAACAAGAGGGTACGCGGTTGTTCGGCTTGGCCGCTCACCTGAACGGCGAGCCAACGCGCTTCGCCGGCCACGAAAACGTCGGCAGGCAGTCCGTGAGCCGTGGCCGAGCCCAACAACGCGGAATAATGGCCGTTCTTATCGGCTTGCACATTTTGCGTTTCCATCCACAGCGGAGCACCGGCGGTCTGTTCCTTATAGAGCAGGAATGTTACTCCCACGGTGCCAGTTAGAGGTGTGCCATTAGTGTCGGACAAGGCGCCGGTGAACTTCACTAGCGAGGGCACGACATCGGGACTCGATGCTTCCTGAGCATAGATGGGCAATGCACAGCAAATCAGCACAAGAAAAACACTCAAACAGGTCTTGCAGGCCATAGGAATCTCCTTTTTGGAACTCCAGTAGCTCACCCTCGGCGGGGGAAGAGGTACCTGAGCCCCTACTGAAGAGATCGGAAACGGGGTTCAAAAGACGACACCGTGCGTCGAGCAGTCCGAAATGTCAGAAGTTTTTGCCCTAGTGCTGAGGCAGAGTCCTGACCCTGGTATGTGGAGTGATCTGGGTAAGCGATTGGTTCAAGAGGAAATGAGCATTCGGAAGCTTGCCGTTCCAATGATTCCAGAGGTCTGCCCGGTGTGCTTCAAGGTGGTCCGCTTCCTCAATGCGACCGGCTTTTCGGAGAAGGTTGGCCAGGGCAGTCCAGGTGCGTGAAAGACAGGTTGCATCCCGCAGATCGTTGTGCAGATCGGGGTTCCAGGCCATCAGTTTGTCCAAAAGTTGTTGGTAGGATTCAATTGCTTTGCTTGCCCGTCCAGTCTCGGCGTAGTGGTCGGCCTGCGCCCTGAGAGCATCGTAGGTGTCGCTCATCGGCTCGACTTTGTCGGCGGGATATCGGCCGGCTTGTTTTAACAATTCGAATGCGCGGCCGATGCGTCGCTCGGCGTCTTCTTCTCGAGCCGTCCAGCGCAGCGCATAGGATGAAGCGGCCAGGAGTTCAGCTTCATCCCGTTGTGCGCTGACATTACTTTTTGCTTCGCGAATGCGTGCGAGTGCATGGTCATAGACCGCCAGCGCCTCCTGCGGATTACGGTGGCGCAAGACATTGCCAATCTCCAGGCTTGCGCTCGCAACATTATGGCGACTGAGGTAATCGTTTGCGTCCTTCTGCGCGAGATCCTCGGCAATATCCAACGCCTTTTGAAATTCGGCGAGCGCCTCTGGACTGCGCCCGAGGCTTGGTTCTGCATCCGCCCGGCCCAGGATCATGCCTTCGAGGTCGTATCCGTTCGCCAAGTTGATGCGAAGCGACGCGTGTCCGTCATGGGCTTCGGCCTCAACTTTTTTGAGCGCAATGGACTCAAGTGCAGTCTTGAGGGCGCCATCCAGATCCCCAGCCTGCCAACGTGCAATCCCTAAAACCTCAAGGGCAGATCCACGGAGGTCATTCGCCCTAGGCCCCGGTACCACGATCTCCAACGCCCGCTGGCAATACCGTATTGCGTCATCGAGATTCCTACCGTCAATATAGGTGCCAGCGACATTTACATAGAAATATCTCATGCTATAGAGGTCCCTGAATTCGACGGGGCGAGTGTTCATGAACCGTTCGATCAGCGAAGCAGTGGTAGCGGCATCTTTCAGTTCTTGGGCATGGTCACCGCGGTTGCCGGCCAAGATCATGCGGTCGTGGGCGATGGTGGTAGCAATGAACAACGCCCGAGGATTTCTGGGGTTTTTGGAGAGGACAGGATCCACGAATCTCGACGCATTGTTCAGACTGGCTTCGGCTTCGGCAAATTGACCTAGATTCGGAGAAGTTGGATCCCCTTGTACGTGCGCGACGCGGACGTAGGCGTAGGCGATTTCGAGCGCGAGATCGTTGTCGCCGTGAATGTCGCTGCCCAGCGAAGTCAGATATTCCAGCGAATCGGTAACCATCTGCATCCTGACCTTCGTCGCACCCGGCACACCTCTTATGTCTTGATCGAGTTCGATGAATTTATTGGCCTGTTGCCGCACCTGGGCAAGTCGCCGTTCGGCAGCCTGCCGCTCGCGATTCGCAATCAACAATCCGGTTGACAGGCTGCCAATCACGAGTGCGAGAGCGGTCGTGGTTAGAGCCATCACAGTGCGGTTGCGGCGCAGAAATTTGGCAGTACGGTAGGCGAAAGTATCCGGCCGCGCGCTGATCGGTTCGTGCTTCAGGTAACGCTGAAGATCGCCGGCAAAGCCAGTGACCGAGGGGTACCGCTCCTGCGGATTCTTCTTCAAAGCCTTGCCGACAATCGTGTCCAGATCGCCACGCAGCTGGCGCTGAAGTTTTTCCGGCGTAGTGCCACGCTTTTCGGCTATGGTCTTGTCGCCGGCCGATGCAATTGTGCCCGATGCGCGTGCAGGTTCCGTCTCGACAATCGCCCTCACCAGTTGGGCTGGAGAATGTGGCCCAGCACCGGCCGGATGCTGGCCGGTCAACAGCAGGTAAAGCAACACGCCCAACGCATAGACATCGGTTGCGGTGGTGACGGGCTGACCGGAAAGCTGTTCCGGTGCGGCGAACTCAGGAGTGAGGGCCGACCCGCCTTCGCGTGTGAGCAAAGTTGCGGCACCCGTCTGGCCTTCGCCCTCGAGCAGTTTGGCGATTCCGAAGTCGAGCAGCTTGACTTCACCGTTACGACTGACCAACACATTCGAAGGCTTGATATCGCGATGGACAATCAGATTCGCATGGGCGTGCGCCACTGCGGCCAGCACGTCCAGAAACAGGCGAACGCGCGCCTCCAGATCGAGCTTGTGCTGGTCGCAATACTGATCGATCGCCGTGCCGTCAACGTATTCGAGGATGAGATATGGCTGGCCCTGGGACGAAATGCCGGCATCGAGGAGTCCGGCAATGTGCGTATGAGTGAGCCGGCCAAGGATGGTGCCTTCTCGTTTGAATCGTTCTTCGGCGGCGCGCCCAGCGAGCGCGATGTTCACGAACTTCACCGCAGCTTGCCGCTCGAACCTTCCATCGCTGCGACGAGCGAGCCAGACGCTTCCCATTCCGCCTTGGCCAATCGGCGAGATCAGGGTGTACGGACCAAGTGTCTGGCCCGCGAGTCCGGTGGAGTTCGGCACCGCGAATCGCCCCTTCTCCAGAAAACCTTCCTGTGCCAGGACCCGGTGTTCGTCGAGGAGTTCTCTCAACTGCGCAGCCAGTGCAGGATCTTGCTCGCTGAGCGAGGACAGCCACGCGGCCCGCACATCGTCGGTCATAGCGAGAGCCTGATCCAAGTATGGACTTAAAGCCTGCCACTGATCGGGACTGAGTGTGGACATCGCGATTCCTCAGAGCGACAAATCTGCGCGAATTTTCCGATGGAGATAAATGCGAGCTTTTTCCCAGCTGCGTTGCACGGTTCGTTCCGAGACGTCCCGCATGGCGGCGATATCCGCGAAGGAGAACCCGCAGAAGAACTTCAGGTCGACTATCTCCGCGAGGGCGGGCTCCACTTTGCCGAGGTCGTCTAACGTTTCGCTGATTCGGACAAGCTCTTGATGGTCCACTGCATTCTCCTGCGCGTCGGTGTCGAGGGAAGTAATCTCAAACAGTCCGCCGCGCTTCAGAGCATGCCGTTCTCGGGCATGGTCGATGATCAATCCACGCATCACTCGTCCCGCGTATCCCATGAATCGTGCCCGATCGGGAAACGACGGACCATCGCGCGAGGCCATGTCCAGATAGGCTTCGTGCAGCAAGGTCGTGGCGCTGATACTTATCTGTAAGCTATGCTTGGCGAGTTGACGCTTGGCCAGCCGATGCAATTCGGAATAAAGGGCAGCAAACAGCGCTTCTGCGGCGGGCGTGTCCCCTCGTTCGGCTGCGACAATAAGCGATGAGATTGCCGATCCCAGGTTTGTCTCCCGGAACTGCGGGCTACCGCGTGACAGCGCGGCCAAGTGGCGATAGCTTCTCGCAGATCAATCGGATAGTCAAGCCGCGCGTCAGACTGATCAGGAGAACAGGACTGACGATTCCGTGTGCACAAGGAAAAGGGAACAGCGAATTTCTGGATGCAATCGGTCGATCGCTCGTCTCATCACCAGATCACGAAGTTAACTTCGGGTCTAATTACGGATTCCATTGGTCCCTCAATGGTAAAACGATGTGCGGGTTGCAGAACGCACGGCAGTTCGGACGTGGTTGTGCTGCGGAAGGTAGTCGATAGCCCGGCGCGGGCTCGGACCCGCTATGGAAAAGGCCGCGGCGGTAATGACGCTGAAGTTGCCTGATTTCAGAGCCAACCGCCGCAGTGCATGAGTGAACTAGAAGCTGATCTTGGTTTTTGGGAGCCAGGTGAGCTGAATGGTGGTGGTGGTTACCGTCTGCCGGTTGGCAGGATAGGTGAGTGTACCGGAAGGATAGATGGGCGCCTGCCAGTGCTCGTAGCCAAAGTTGCCATTGACCTCAAAATGCCTTCCAATCCGCTTGACCACCTGGAAGTGGATGTCGTTCAGGGTGGTTCCGCCGGGTATGAAATAGGTCGTGGCTTTCTGATTGCGCACCCCTACCTGGATCCATTCGTCACCATTCAGGTGGTAGGTGATCCAGCCCTGTCCGCCCTTGTCCTCGCGGCCGATCCAATCGCCAAACAGCTGACCCTTGTTGGTATATCCCTGCCTTTCGATGGTTTCGTAGTACATGAACTGGCCAGAATGACTGGAGCGGTTTGAGCTGGACGGGTCAGTGTCGGCAACCTCGACGCGTATATCCAGCTTGGGAATGCCGGGCACATGGGAGAAATAGATGCCGGGCCGGTAAGCGGCTCGTCGTGGTGCATCGAGCGGGGAAATATCGTCGTGTACTTCGGAATCGGTGTAGAGGGTGAGCCAGTGCCGGACGAAGGGAAGGCGGTAGGAGAAGTCGAAGGCGCCGAAGCGGGCGCCCGGATCCGCCGGGCTATTCTTGACCGCCGGAGTGGCAGCGCTGAAGCTGAAGAAACTTCTCAGAAACGTGTGCAGGTTGATGGGCTCGTGGTCTTCGCCTCCCCAGATCACGCTGCGTTGAAAACCGAATTCGAGATTTTCCGTCGGCCGAAAGCTGATCTTCTCAACATGGACCCACGGGTCGATGGGATAGGTGTGGCCCTGAAGAGGACCGACCAGAAAATCGTAACGAAATGGGCCGATGAATCGGGAGAGAAAAGGAATGTACAGCGGCTCAACCCGGTTGATGCGAAAAGAGTAGATATTTTCAGCGTTGTTGGAGTAAGCCATGGCGCCGCCGAGTCCGGGTCCCAGCCAATCGTCCTGCTTGCCGAAAGAAATTTCATGATTGAGGAGGTGGACGGAAACATAGGCCTCAATCAGCCGCCCCGGTGTGAGTGCGGCGATGGGTCCGGCGGGAATGGTGGCTTGCCGGTCTAACGGGATGGGGACGTTGGTGTTGAGGTAGTTGGTATCGCCGTCCATGAGGGTGAGGTAGTTGGACAGTGCGGTGGAGTAGCCGGGGCCTGAAGGCGCGCCTTGGAACTCACCGCGCACATAGACGAGAAAACGGCCGGCAGATGCGTAGCCGCTTGCGCCGGAGTAGTCATTGAAACCGGTCTGGTAGGGACGGCCGTAGTCATTGATGATGGTCGAGCCGAGATGATAACTGTCCATCAACGGCGTCCCGGTGACAGCTCGCTCGACGGAGTAGACCGACTCAATGCGGACGTTGCCGTGATGCGCCCGGCAAGGTCCCTCGGCATCGACACGCAATTCATGAGTCAGAGCCTCGTAGATTCCTTGTGCCTCATGGGTAGCGGTTCCAGCATCCGCGTCCTCGATACGTGTGCCGGCTTCTTCAAGCATGTGGTCTACACTCGCGCGCGTCCACGGGCGCATGCCCAGGTAGACCATATCCACAAAGCCGAGCGAGTACAGCCGCAGCACTGCCGGATAGATCCAACTGTCGACCGGGATGTATGGGGAACCGGTTACGGCGGGCTCGCAGACGAGCGCGGAGCCGGCATCGCGATGGGTTTGTTGGCCGTTGTCCGGCGGGCTAGGCCGGGGGTCCTCTGTGTCTTCTCCGGGGTTGCCCCACGAAGCACCGCCCAGGTCCGGATCGTGGTGGGCGCGGTAGATTTGCCGCGCCAGATACCAACCCAGCGCGCTACCCACAAAAACATCAGAAGGGAAGTGTTGCTTTTCAGTGACCCGGGTCAAGGTCACCGTGGAAGCCAAGGTGTACGCCAAAATTTTGGTTAAGGGACCCGGGTATTCATGCGCGACGACGCTGGCCACCGACCAGGCGAGCGCGCTGTGTTCCGATGGAAAAGAACTTCCTCCTTGCCAAAAGGACCCATTCCCGTTGCCCTCATCCGGGCGTTGCCGCATGGTTGTTTCTTTAAGAGCAAACGCAATCAGAGTGCTGTTGAGCGCCGCCTCGCCACTGAGGAAGCCGGTTTCACGCAGACGATCATTGCCCGTGAACTTGCCCATTGCGTACGAACCCACGGCGGCTCCCACCAGTGAGAACACGGCGTAGTTCGAAATGTCCTGGCTACACCGCACCTGGCTGAGCGGGACCTGTTTCGCCATCCACTGGTCGCCTGCGACCAGTGCTGCCGTCAAGCCGGCAAAAGGCAGGAACGTCTTCCAAGCAGCGGGCTTGCGCAGTTCTCTGGGACTGCTCCAGAACTGGCGCTGATCGTTCTCGATGTGCTTGAGAAAAGGCAAGGACAGCCGGTTTTCCGGATCGGAGCCCAGCTCGGGAAAACGGCTGGCATCGGCCTTCGATGCATCCGCTTGCTTGTCCAGTTGCGGTTGCTCTTGGCTGACGATGACTTGCGCCCAGCCCTTTTGGGCGATCACAAGCAGCAATCCGAGCAAAAGCATGCTTCGCGGAGCGCACATAGTGGAACCCGTCTGAATATCAACTTCCGCACCTCGCATGAGAAGTACCTAAAGGTATTAATCATTTGCTCTAGCCATGACGCTGGTCAGCTTGGATGTGAGATATAGGCGTTAGTTTCCAATCGAGTACGCACCAACCGAAGCGCGAAGCCATGTGGCGGGAAGACACATGCCACGTCCGTTAGTTATCCAACGTCAGTAATCTAGCGACAGTAATCGAGCGACGCATTGGTGAGCGAAAGACTAACAGGTTTGTGCTGGTCCGCTGATGTGAAAGGCAAGTACTCGCTTTCGCGAGTTATTCCAGTTGGTGACTTTCTGCGGTGCCGGTGAAGTAAGAAGAATAAGAAGCAGGCAGAATCGCAGACAGGGGCTAAGCCAAACGGTAACTTGATTCCCAAACGACCTGCACCTATGCTCCTGCATTGTAAGCGAGCATTTGCACGCAACGCCGTTTGGGCGAGGCGCTGCAGTCGCTGACCATGGCTGCTAGTTGAATCTGTGGAAAAGACCTTGGCGACAGAAGGATAGCGAAGCTATGCACCAATCTGGAGTAGCCCTTGCGGAAACCCCCGCCCCTGCCATTCTTGTGAATCCAGCGGAAGACGTGGCGAAGTGGTTTGCGATTTACACGAACTCGCGCCACGAGAAAAGCGTGGCGAGGCAGTTCGCGGAGCACGGCATCGAAAGCTTTCTGCCTCTGTACAAGAAAATGCACCAATGGACGAAACGCAGCCGAGTCATATTGGAGCTGCCGCTGTTCCCCAATTATGTTTTCGCGCATATTTCACCGCAAAGGCGAGTACCAGTGCTAGCCGTGCCGGGCGTTCTGGGCATCGTAGGACGCGGGCAAATTTCCTCGGCCCTTTCCGACGCCGAAATTGAATCGCTGCGTCCTGTCCTCCAGCGGAACAAGTTTGAACCCCATCCTTATCTAGTCGCGGGAGAGCGGGTACGCATCCGTACCGGCTCTATGGAAGGGATGGAGGGCATCCTGGTTCGCAGGAAGAACGAGCTGCGCGTGGTCCTGAGTTTGGATTTGATCCAGCGGAGCGTAGCAGTCGAAGTGGATGCCGAGGATGTCGAACCCATCGTCAGAGAAGTAGTCAGACAAGCCGTCACACAAAAATTCAGCCGGCCTGTTTGAAGCCCGTATCTGAGAAACCTGTTTCACTCTGATGCAGCTCTTCCCGATCTCACCCAGATGCCTCTCGCCCGGATAACACCATGATCGAACCAAGATCTCTCGCCAAGAGCATGACGGAAGTACGCATTGTCGAGGCGGCGGAGATGTTCGCGCGGCATGGATTCAAGGCGGCCACAACGCGCGAGATCGCACATCTGGCCGATCTGAACGAAGTCACTCTGTTCCGTTACTTTCTCCACAAGCCGGACTTATTCTGGGCCGCCGTGGAATCGCGACTGAACCGGGTGAAGCTGGGGCGAGAGCTGCAGATGAGTTTGGCCGGCGATGAGAACCCGGCCGTGGTGGTGCCTAGACTGGTGATGTTTCTCCTCTATTCGATGGCGCAGCAACCGGAATTGCATCGTCTGCTGCATGTGGCTGCCTTCGAGTTGCCGGGAGCAGACAAAATTATTCGTGAACATCTTGGGCCGGTCTTCGACACCGTGAGCGCTTACTTCGAGCGCTGCGCCGAAAGAGGCGTGATCCACAAGGTCGCGGCATCGCTTCCCACCCTGGGGATCCTGGGCACCGTGATTGCTCATTCCAGTCTGCATCAGCTCATTTCCGGCTGCGAGTCACCTTTTCCAAGCGCCGGGGAAGAGGCCGACGCCTATGCCGAATTGTGGCTGCGGGCTCTGACGCCAAACTGCCAGGCGAAGAACGGCGTCCTAACCGGTCGTTAGCGGCTCGCCGACTGCCCTCTCTAAAGAAAACGAAAACGATCTTCTTCCAGAGACCGCAGCTAGAAACGGGAGAACCCCTTACTCAAGGATTTCAAAGCATGAGTAATACAGCGATCGATGTCGACCCGGATCATGGCGCTCGAAGTCATATCGCTCGAAGTCGTGGCTTCCACTGGTGGCGGAGCCTCTGGCGTTGGGCAGCCTGGAGCGGAGCCGCAGTTTCTCTGTCCGTGTCATTTTTGTGCACGTCGTTGCCTGCCCAAGACACCAGCTCGCAATCCAGGAGTGAGGACAACACAACCGCTAAAGCCCCTTCGACGCCCGCTGCGCAAGCGGCGCTGTCTCCGGAACGTATCATCTCTATTTTGCAGCAACAGCCGGAACTGCTCGCGGCGGCGAAAGAGGCGGCGGCGAACCAGTTATCCGTCGATCCGGAAACGATCACAGACGACATGGTCTACGATCAAATCCGCCAGGATCCCAATCTGCGGGCGCAGATTACGGAGGAACTGCGCCGGCGCGGCTACGATGTCAACTCTGAAATGGAGGTTGGATCCACGGCAACGGGGCGAGGCGCCGCCCTGAAAACCGGCTCTCAGCAGGGGACGGCGGGGACAAGATACAGCGAAGACGCAGGGACTCTCGGGATTGCCGATCGGATTACGTGGGCTGGAATGCTCTCTGGAACGGTCAAGTGGGGCGCCTATCGGGCGGCTGAAGTATTTGTGTTGCCGTCGCACTCCGAAAATTTTGGAATCGTTGTAGCCGAAGCTCTGGCCTGTGGTCTGCCGGTACTCATTTCCGACAAAGTGAACATCTGGTGTGAAATCGCTGCTTCCCAGGCCGGAATCGTAGCCTCCGATACGCTGGATGGGACCAGGGAACTGTTCACGCGTTGGATCGGTATGTCAACCGAACAGCAAAAGCGAATGGGCCAGCAGGCGAAGGCATGCTTCGAGACGTGTTTTGAGGTCAACCAAACGGCGAGCGGTTTCGCGGATCTCCTCGGGCGTATTGTGGGGCGAACCATCGTGGGCGAAGCATCGCGCGGGCTCACGAACCGATCTGAGGTGTAGTACTCCATGTCAATGTTCAGAGATGTTGTTCGCCGGGGCGCACGTCGGCTCAGGATTGAAGGCTCCGCGCCCTACCTGAAACTCAAAAAACTCTTTCCTCGTCCGTCGGACATCAGTCACCTGGCGAAAATGCTGGCGTGGCACAAAGTCACGGTCGTATTTGATATTGGCGCAAATGTGGGGCAGTTTGCCAAGGAACTGCGGCTGGCTGGCTTCGCGGGGCGCATCGTGTCCTTCGAACCTCTGTCGAAGGCGCATGCTCGTTTGCTTAAGGCCGCGAAACCGGACCCCAATTGGACGGTCGCTCCCCAGATGGCGATTGGAAGCTCCGATGCCCAGGTCGATCTCAATATCGCGGGTGACAGTGTTTCGAGTTCCGTTCTAGGGATGCTTGATGCTCATCGGGAAGCTGCACCCGATTCTGCCTACGTCGGCAGGGAACGAGTTCGGATGAGGCGGCTCGATACGATCGCTCGCGAGTACCTGCGCGACGGAGATGTGCCGTTCGTCAAGGTGGACGTGCAGGGCTCGGAAGCGCAGGTCTTAGAAGGAGCCCGCGAATTTTTGCCCGGGGTGAGCGGCCTGCACCTCGAGTTGGCTTTGGTCCCCTGTTATCGCGAGCAGCACGGTTTTGAGCAGGTAGCGAGCGCTCTCGGAAGCGCCGGTTTTTCTTTGTGGCTTTTATCCTCGGGCACGGTGGACGAACGCACCGGGCGGCAGCTTCAGGTCGACGCCGTTTTTTTCCAGGACGAATTCCGAGACGGAATCAAAGGCGAATTCAAAGACGAACCCTCCCGGTTGAGTATGTCCACGGAGAAGTGCTGCCGGGCAATCGCAGAACTAACGTCTATAACCCACGCTGGTGGCGAGGTGAGGCAACGAGAATGAGAACGAGCAGGATTATCGTTACGGGCGGATCGGGCTTCATCGGCACCAACCTGATCCAGCACTGCTCGGATGGCGGCCACGAAGTTCTGAATATCGACCTTCGCCATCCGAAAAACTCCGCGGCACCCGGTTTTTTCGTCAAGGCAGACATTCTCGGTCGGGATCTGTTCCTGGAGACGGTACGGGATTTCGACCCGCAATACATCGTTCATCTGGCAGCCCGCACCGACCTCGACGGAACTACCGACCGAGACTACGCGGCTAACATCGAGGGGGTATCGAACATGATCGCCGCCGCCAAGGTGGCTCCGAAACTTAAGCGCGCTATCTTCGCCTCCAGCATGTACGTATGTAAGCTGGGCTATATTCCGCGGCGCGACGACGATTACTGTCCCCACACTGTCTACGGCCGCAGCAAACAACTAGGAGAGCAACTGCTTCGGCAGCAGGCGGGCGATCAGTTCTCGTGGGCCCTGGTTCGTCCAACGTCAATTTGGGGGCCTTGGTTTGATGTTCCTTACAGGAGCTTCTTCGATACGGTCAGGAAGGGATTCTATGTTCATCCCAACGGCCATGAGATTCGGCGTTCCTACGGTTTCGTGCTGAACACGGTAGCCCAAATCAGTCGTTTGCTGGAAGTAGAAGAAGACGATACAGTGCATGGGAAAGTCTTCTACGTGGCGGACTACGAACCGACAGATCCGCTTGCTTGGGCGCAAACCATAGCCGATCGTTTCGGCTCACGGCAGATCAGGCAGGTGCCGATTGCAGCCCTGCGTCTGGGTGCGAGAGTAGGAGATCTTCTGAAAGCGGCCGGTATGAAGAATCCCCCTTTGAGTTCGTTTCGACTGAATAATCTGCTTACGAACGCGGTCTTTGACCTCGATTCCACAAAGCAAGTCGCCGGCGAACTGCCCTATACGATGGAACAAGGCGTTCAGATCACGGTCGACTGGATGAGACGGCAAGAAGGCGCGAACCAAGAGTGCCTGAACCGGAAGTGCCTGAATTAGAAGCGCCCGATTATGAATTCCACAAATGCGGAGCACCGGGGAGGGAACTCGTTCCAAAATATTTTGGGCGTGCAATTTTTCTCCGGTGAAGCGCGGGAAGCGGTACGACGGATGGACGACGGTGGGCTGCTGGTAGTTCCTGCAGCGCCGGCCTTAACCGCTTTGACTACGAGCGCCGGATATCGCGAGGCTCTCACTCACGCCGATCTTGCCATTGCCGACAGCGGCTTGATGGTGATGGTATGGAACCTTCTGCAACCCAAGCCGATCCGGAAACTCTCTGGGCTGGCATATCTGCGGGAGCTGTTGAAATCGCCGGATCTTCACCAACCCCACGCGACCTTCTGGGTGATGGCCGATCAAGCCAGTGGGACTAGGAATGTGAGTTGGTTGCAGCAGGAGGGCTTTCCGGTTTCTGTAGAGGACACCTACATTGCACCGATGTATGGCGATCCAAAGCATGGCGATCCCATCGCAGACAAGATTTTGTTGGATCATCTGCAGAACCGCCGCCCACGGCACGTCATGGTCACGCTGGGGGGAGGAACACAGGAGCAGCTTGGCCTTTATCTGAAGGTGAATCTCGACTATCGTCCGGCCATTCATTGCATCGGCGCGGCGATCGCCTTCCTGAGCGGCAATCAGGTTCGGATCCCGGTTTGGGCTGACCAGGCGTATCTGGGTTGGCTGTTCCGCTGCATCTCGAATCCTTTCTCTTATGTTCCGCGCTACTGGGGTGCTCGCAAACTCGTAAGCCTGCTGCTCAAATATCGCGAAAGTTTGCCGGTGGACGAACGCGTGTGCAGTCCTGATTGACGGATCGCGCTGGAAGCGAGCGATCCGCGAGAGTCATTGCGTCCTGAACTGCTGCTCATCGTTCCCTCCGAGCTTGGAACCGTACTTCCTCCCCACAATCTCTGCGCCCATTTCCCCTCTGGGCGAGCGGTGTACGGTCTTACGGTCATTTGGCAAGCGGGCCGGGATGTATCCCCTCGCCAAGGACAAAGTTTGATCCCACGCTGCCCACAACAGCCGATGCTCGCGGCAGTCCGAGTCGCTCCCGAATGTGATACACGGCTTCGATGCCAGTGCAATGTGCGCCCATCAGATTTGCCACTTTGAACTCCTTCATTTTGTCGGATGTCCAATCCAGTTGCGCATCGGTCGCCGGGAACAGGTGCAGTCCGCCGATGACCGCCTGCACTGATTGGTTGGGAAATTCCTCTCGTGCAAAGGTGAGGATGTTGATGATCCCTGCATGCCCGCAGCCCGTGACCACGACCAATCCTTCCGGCGTGTTGAGCACCAGCGATTGATCCTCGGGAATCGTGTCCTCGACCAATCCCGCTGGGGTCTGCACTTTTCCGGTAACGCTCCAGTTGCGTTCTGGATACTTGCGGGGCACCGGCCCCGTCAGCCATGCGCCCGGAAAGATTTCAGCCGACTCCTCATGTTCGATGAATTTTCCGCCAGTTGCTTCGTACTCCTTCTTTATTGCAATCATGCGGTTATCCTCGCCTTCGGGCGCAGGTCTGCTGTAGAAAATGCCGCGTGCGACATTCACCACGGAGAGCGCTGAGGGATTCTTCTTCATCATTTCTTTGCGCAGGGTCATCAACCCACTGACATGATCCCAGTGGTTGTGCGTAAGGATCACTTCTCTAACATCGGACAAATCGATGTTCAAGTCGCGGGCGTTTTGCAGCACGGTATCGGGATGGGCTCCAGTATCGAGCAGCACGCGACGGCCATTTGCTTCGATCAACGCCGAAAATCCCCACTCGCCTAGCCCCGTTGTACTGCCCACCAGCATCGTTGATAGCAGGGTCACCTTGAGAGCGTGAATCTGCGCGGGTGTGTTCTGGATGCTCGCGACGGGAGCGTTTTGAGCCGCGGCAAGCTGCACGCTTACATTCGGAAGCGAAAACGCCATCAGTAACGCAGAAGTGTATATTCGGCGAAGACTCGAAAGCTTGCACATTTGTGATACTCCTTCGATGGATATTTGAAACACGGCTCCGTCGAAAGCCGCGAGCAAGGCAATGGTATCGCAAGCAATTCGTTTCGGCTGGTGTTGTCTGAATTCTGCTGTTAGCTGTAACGCCTTCCGGTGCCTATCTTTGCCTGCTGACGCGGAGCTTAAGGACATTTATCGTCGGCAAAATCGGCTGGAGATCGCGCTCGAAATGGGGGAACCGGATTCCGCCAACGAGTTTCACTTCCTACCGCCCTGCCCCTGAGTCGAGAGACCGTATTGGAAGGTGTCCATCGTTTGGAAACCGGACCCGCTTTTGTCAGCGCCAATCACCGGCGCTCATTATCATTGCGCAGTTCGATCCGCTGCGGGACGAGGGAGAAGCCTAGATGATGTAAACTTGGAGCCTCGCGGAAGGCCCCTTTGCCCTTTCCGAACGCCAGCTTCGGGGAGTATTGAATGTCTCGCAGCCGCGCCATGAGGCGAATTCGGCAGGCGATCAACCGCCAGATCGACGAGATTCAACCCGACCGTCCTCTGCTCAGCCGCCGCCATCTGCTGAAGGTGACGGGCCTGGCGCTGGGCGGAGCGCTACTCGGCGGCAGATTACGGGCGGAGTCGTTCGTGGGATCCGCGGCTCCGAGCATCGGGATTGTCGGCGCTGGGATCGCTGGCCTGGTGGCTGCGCTGACTTTGCAGGATGCTGGCGTGAATTGCGCCGTGTATGAGTCCTCCGGAAGAATCGGCGGGCGCATGCACTCGAACCACACCTTCTGGAGAGACGGCCAGACCAGCGAGTGGTGCGGCGAATTCATCGACACGGTCGACCACACGATCCGCAGCCTGGCAGAACGCTTTGGCCTCACGTTGGTGGACGTGAACACCGCCGAGCCCCGCGGGTCCGTCGATACCAATTATTTTCTGGGCGGCTACTATACAGACGCGGAACTGAACCGCGATATGAAGCAGGTAACACCGATCTTGGTAGAGCAGAACCAGGCGATCGGGCCGGTGGTTGTTTACAACAATTACACAGCGGCTGGTTATTACTTCGATCATCTCAGTGCTTATGATTGGATTGAGACTTACGTGCCGGGGGGGCACAGCTCGCGGCTGGGGAAATACCTCGACGTCGCCACGGTGACCGAAAACGGCCTTGACACAACGCAGCAGAGCTCGCTGAACTTGATCTTTCCGCTGGACTCGGACGAGAGGTTTCACATTCAGAACGGCAACCAGCAGCTTCCCGCCGCGATTGCCGCGAACCTTCCGCCGGGAACGGTTCGTTTGGGCTGGCGCCTGGCCGCGATTGCCACGGATGGCGACGGCAAGGTGACGCTGACCTTCTCCACCGCGTCCGGAGCGCGCTCCGAGGTGTTTGATTATGTGATCCTGGCGCTGCCATTTGGCGTGCTGCGCGGCCTCGATTACAGCCGGGCTGGATTTGACCCGTTAAAGCAGCAAGCAATCCGACAGCTCGGCTACGGAACGAATTCGAAGCTGGTCTTACAGTTCGACGAGCGTTATTGGAATGGGCGTGGCGCATGGCCAGGGATCAGCGACGGTTTCATTCAGACCGATCTCGCCTTCCAGAGCGCCTGGGAGAGTAGCCGCGCCGAACCGGGACGCGACGGCCTCTTGACCGATTACACCGGCGGGATGGAAGGCGCGTCCTACCGGCCATCCGGGCCGTACACCACCAGCCGCGGATCGACAGTCACTGCCGGTTACGCGCAGCAATTCCTCGATCAACTGAACGTAGTGTGGCCGGGTGTGAGCAAGCACTACACAGGCCTGGCCACGCTCAGCTATCCGACTGGCGATCCGAACCTGCTCGGAAGCTATAGCACCTATAAGGTGGGCCAATACACCGCGTTCGGGAACTACGAGAGAGTGCCCCAGGGGCGCGTTTATTTTGCCGGCGAGCATACCTCGTACGACTTCCAGGGATTCATGGAGGGCGGTGCCCAGTCGGGCGTGCGAGCTGCCGGCGAAGTGCTGGCCGCCCTGGATTAGCCCTTCCAAATGCTCCGCGCTGATTGAATCAAGGAATCATAATTGTTGTTTCAATCTCGTCGAGAACGAGGCGCGTCGGACTTGGGCGCGGGGGGACACCTCGGGCGACGTGTAAATCCGCCTTAAAGACAGTTGTGCCGAGTTCTCGCTGCCTTCTGCTTTCATGCGAAAGGGGAAGAAGGGGCTGCAACCACAGTGTTCATCCCCCTTTCTAGAGCATCGTCACTTCTTGCTAAAGACTTGGTAAGCAAATCTTGGCTAGACTCCATGGCTGAGCAATCGTCACGCCTTTCTTCAACTGCCGACCCGGTCTCGGCCCGCACACAGGCGACGTCTGAGCATAGAGCCAAATGCCGTCGCCAAGTTAGGGGATGTAATTCAGGTGTTCGCACTTCCAGCAAACGAAGAACGAATAGCCACGATCAACCCAGTTGTCGGCCAAACACCACGCACAAATGTAATAGGCGCCAATGGATTGGTGACCCGTAACTTCTCCTTTCTTACCTCCGGCTTTCTCCAAACCTTGGGCGATATTAACTTTCTCATGGTTTCCGGTTGCTTTCGTCGCTTTCTTTGCAGTTACCGTTTCGACAGCCATATTTCCTCCTTCTCGTGTCACGTCGGATGGAAAACCCAACCCCTTAAGGAATTGGGCCCCTCGCCACAGGGAGTGCTACGTCTCAACTGGCGGAAAACGGCTCTTCGAAGGGCGAGACGGGTCCACTTCTACACGAAGTAGGGCGCCCTGTCAGTGAAGTTGGTCACATCTTGATGTGCGGTGATCGCGTGCCCGGGAAAAGAGACACAGTCCGGGCAACGCAGGTAATGCCTGATCATGCCATTCACACTGATGACGTCACTGGATCGGCTGGGACGGCAAGAGTATAGAGCTCTCTGAGCACTCCGGGTTGCGCCAACAACTGCTTCGCTTCCCCTTGTTCCACCACTTGTCCACTGTCGATGACGACAAAGCTATCGCAGAACCGAATCATCCAGGGGATATCATGGTCAACCACAACCACGGTCTTTCCCGCACAAGCCTCGCGCATCATCGGGATGAGAAGATACTTTTCATCGTTGCTCATTCCGGTGGTCGGTTCGTCCAAAAACAAAAAAGTGGGATTACGCAAAAGGCATCGCGTGAGTGCAAACAGTTTCTTTTGCCCGCCAGATAAACCCATGCCAGCAGCCAATGGCTGATTGAGAGGGTCTGATCCAACCGCACTCTCCAGGATTGGCCACAGTCGCGTCTGTTCACTCAAGCGGCGAATTTCCTCATCTGTCGCATCGGGTTTGGCAACGCGAAAATTATCGCGCACAGTGTCATGAAAGAAAGCAGGAAACTGCGACATCAGCACCGCGTGCCGCCGGAGACTTCGCAATGTAAAAAAACTGGTGGAGTGGCCGCCCAAGACGATGTCGCCTTCTTGCGGATCATAAAAGCGCAGTGCAAGCCGAAAAAAAGTAGTCTTACCCTGTCCCATACGAGCCACAAGGCCGGTGATCCGCGCGGGGAGGACGCTGAAGCTGAGATCGTCAAATACTTTCTTGCCAGCCGATGGATAGGTGAAGTGGACATGGCGGACTTCCAGCGTCGGGTCCAATTGTTCAACATCCGTAGCACCCGGAAAGTCCTTGATTCGATTCTCTTCCTCCAAAAGCTGGCTGACGACCTCAATCGCCGGCCAGGAAGCGCTGGCCATGATGCCGAGCATGGCGAACGACCGAAAGGGCTGCATCAGTTGCGGTGTTAGACCGGCAATAGTAATAAACACACCCGGTGGGAAGCCACTCTTCGCGCCGATAGATTGGTACACGATAAGACCGAACAACGCGGCAAGAATAATCTGTGTGGGAAGTCCGATCGCCGAGTTCACGACTTCCATCGTAAGTATCTGTCGAACCTTAAGACGAATAAATCGTTCCAGGGCTTGCTCATGCCGGTGGCTGAACAGCATCTCCGCACCCATTGCCTGAATTTCTTCTGGAGACCTGACGGCTGAATCGGCCAGACCAGCCAACGCAAACCTTTGCTGTTGGACTTCTCTTTGCACTTTGTCGACCGGTTGGTCCCCTTTCCAGCGAACTGCCCATGCCGAGGCCAGGCCAACCACAATCATGATCGCCACCACATATGAAATGGCGCCGCCAGGGAGATGTTTGAATTGGGAGACAATGAGAACCATCGCAATCACCAAGCTCACCAACTGCAGTAGAGGTTCAAGCGTCAAGTTTTTCAACGCCTGCTGGGCCTCGATCGTCATCTGCGTCAGCACATTCGTCAGTTCACCCGGATTGTAGCGATGGAAGAACTCGGGAGCCTGGCGGATGACTTTCTCGAACAGCCGGTGACGGACTTCTTTCTCCATCTGGCCGTCCATCTTAGCTTGCGCAACCCGGAACCAGACAGTCATGGGCACCAGCGCGAAGGTCAGCAGAAGCCAAATCAGGTAGTTAGTCCGCTGCGCGGGGGAGTTAATACCGTTGGTTAACTTGCCAAGTAACACCGGCAAGGTCAAAGGAATAGCAGTCTGAGTGACAAGGCTGAGCAGGACGTACCTGGTTACGCGGCCCGGGCACAGCCGAATCAGGGCAAAGCCGAATCGAAAAATGGTGCGCGCTTTGTTCATGGCGAGTGCCTAACCAACTGCTCTCCACAAGAGTGCGAGCAAAATGGCAACCAGCTCCACGGCTACGGATTTTTCACGGTCTTCCCCGCTGACGCCTAAGCGAACGTCACATTTTCAGCTGCTACCTCTTTCGTAAATGGTTCTGCAAGCTGCTGCAAAATTGCCTTTGCTGTCAGAGGACTGATGGTAGGGTGTTCGGAGAGAAGGCGCGACAACAGAGCTGCGAGACGGGGAGCTGCAAAACTGCTACCCGTGACCAGTTTGAACCCGCCGCCCGCCCAAGGCACCTCCACATCAACCGCCTTGGCTGAGAATTCCACGAGTGTCCCACGCTGGTAGAAAAACACACTATCATCGTCGGTTCGTGCCATGTTTACCGCAATTACAGAGGAAAAGAAGGCCGGCCATTCTGGCCTGCTGAAGTCCACATTGTCGCAGGCGGCGACGACATGAATGCCCTTTAGGTAGGCTTCATCCACCCATTCCTTATATCGCAGTACGTGGCGTTCCACTCCACATCCGAAGCTGCAATTCAGCACGTGATAACCGCGATCCATGGCTTCCTGGGCGGCGCGCAGGATAACTCGCGTGCGAGAAGTATTATCCCCTCCCAAAACTCGTATGCTTCCAATGCGAGCTTCCGGGGCCATTTGCCGAATCACGCCCGCGACGGCGGTACCGTGACCGAATACGTCCAACCCTTCGCCCTTAACAACCCGCAACTTGTGTCCATCGATTTCCACGACCAAGTCATCGACTAAGGTCATGCCTCCGAGCTTGGGATGGGAAGTTTCGACTCCTGAATCGAGAATCGCAATTTTGACCCCGCGGCCGGTCCCTTCGCGTAGGGCTCGCTTCGCTTCCCGTAAATCGATCCAGTCGTCCATCTCGACTTGTCTTTACCGCAATCCGAACGTGGCTCGAAGGATTCGATGATCAATGAGCCGGCCAAGGGTGGTGGAGGCATAACGCACGACAGCCTGGTCCCGCTGAGTAAATCCCGGCGGATTTGGCCCAGTGGAATCGGGGACCTTGAGTTGCACACACGAAACTACGCCTCGACACGCATCGAGGAAGTACAAAGGAATCGCGATCATGGCATAGGTCTGTACTTTGAGCAGGTTGTCGAGTGACTTGTCGTGCCTGGAATTCCTGAACACCTCGTTCTCGACGAAGGGCTGTTCGCTGGCGAAAACCATGCTAATAACACCTGAACTCAGCGGTTGCTTGAAGGAGCCAACGAACTGCTGGGCGTGAGGTCCGGAATCGAAGACCGGTGTCAGGCTCTTGGTTGCCTCCTCTGCAAGCCAGACCGCTCCTTCATGGGCGCCCGCCTGTCGGAAGGCAAAGTCCATGGTCTGCCGCATGACCTGGTCAAGCAGGGAAGAAAGATCCGCTGCCGTCAGACTCCTGCCGATGGCTTGGAGACGATCTTCAAGAGCAGGAACAAGGACGGTAAATCGATCATCCGGTAACAGCGTGAATCGTGATCCGCTCATTCTTAGCCGGCTCAACCATAGCGGAGGGCACGGCGTTTTGGCAAGATTGAAATCGCCGCCGTGCGTTGATCTCATTCCGCGACAGCATGTCGCACGGCGTCTCCGGCATGGCAACTCATATTAGAGGCGACTGAAATACCGCTCAGACAGCTGGCAACAATTTCTGGCAACAAACCATGCTCCCGTCTACCCGTCAACACTTGCAACGAGCGGAGTTCGACGTCGGGGAAATCGCGATTTCCGAGCCTCAAAGGACCGCCTTTGTAACTCGGACGGTCTTGGCTGGGCCGCTCGTGAGGCCAAAGAACAACGAAATGCGGGTAAAGAAATCCTTCTGTGCATTCCTCAGCATCCGAGCCCGTGCGTCTGCATCCAAGTTCTCCCGCACCGCATCCAGTTCCACCTGGCGGCGCGCCAGCACATGGGAAATGTGCTTCGCGATCTCCGGACGGCTGTGCAGGAGTTCGTGCACGCCTTCCCGATCCAGGCGGTAGCAATCCGTATCCTCGAGGGCGATCACGGAGGTCGTACGCCGCTCTCCGGTCAGGAGCGCAATCTCTCCGAAGAAATCGCCGCAATGCAAACTGGCCACTGTGCGCCGCATGCCATCTTCATTAGTAATGACCACTTGGCCGGAGCCACGCGTGATCACGTAGAGCCAGTGCGCGATCGCACCCTGCCGCGTCATCGCTTCTCCTTGGACGAAGGGGGCGTACCGCAAGCGTTCGGCGAGCATGCGCATTTCGTCTTGATTCAGGGTATGGAACAGTTCAACACCCTGAAGCGCCTTCAATTTGAGGCTAATCTCCTCATCCCGCAGCAGACCCCTACGCTCTGCTGTCTCCTCGGTCGCAAAAACTCCCTGAGCGAGGATCGATGGCTCAATTCCAGCCCGCTTCAGGGCAAAGAGAATGCGCTGACGAACGCGCGAGTTGGTGGAATCGTCCTGCGCCAGATCAGTTAACCAATAGCGAACCGCGTACTGGATGTAGCTTTCCTTAAAATCCGCAGTTATGCAATGCGGCTTGGGCTCGGTGGCGATACCCTCGATTTCGATGGACTGCAGAGCATCGTTGACGACCGAGATCACGTCCGGGGGCGGAACGCGGAAATCGACGTTAAAGTAAACCCATTGGCGGTGTTGTACCGGCTGATCGCCCCGCCTTCCAAGCACCGTGACTTCCCCTTTCATGCACACGCTATTGGGGATTATCACCGTATCCCAATTACGGGTCTCGATGGCAATGTACCGCCAACGCAGCTCCTTGAGCCTGCCCTCCGTCCGATCCACGCGGATCCAATCTCCAACCCGGAGGGTGCCTTCCAGTTGCAGTGCCAGGCCACCCATGAGATTACTCAGCGTGTCCTGAAGCGCAAACACGATTACGGCTGTAATCACGGCAGAAGTCGTGACAATACCGGAAATCGTCACGCCCGCGCGTGAAAGCAGCCAGAAGACTACTCCAATGTAGCCCATGGCCACGCACAGGTCGCGCAAAATACGGGGCGTCTGCGGCCGGAAGAAATCCACTCCCACGCCAAACAAAAGCGCCGCGAGCAGGTTGACGGCAGCCACGCCACCAACGAACAACGCCGCCCCGTGGAAAGCCGTGGCAACCGTGGCCAGAGCGAGCCGATAACACACGTTGGATCCCAGCAGCAAGATGAGAGAGAGACCGAACAGGCCCGCGGCAGTGCGCACTTCGCCGCGTTCTCTCGGCCGGGCGATCATCACGATCGCCGCGAGCACAATGAAGCCTGCGAGTATTGCCCAAACTTCTTCCGGCTTACGTAAAGAAGAAAGCCACACGAGATCAATACCCCGAACCTGCAAACTGGATCCCACCGAAATGCGATCTGTGTCCGGAATTTAGAATTGGAGCCTGAGTGCCAACTGAATCTGCCGTGCTGGAAACGCCTGCAATATTTGCCCGAAGAATGGATCGGCAAAGGAACATACGGGCAGGGCTCCTGTAGAGCAGTGGTTAGGCGGACCGTATTTACTGAAATTCCCGGTGAAGTCGGCAAAAAACACGCCAGCGTTGCTATACGGCTCATGAAAATTCACATTGTTGAACAGATTGAAAAACTCCCCCCTTAACTGCAAGTTTACGCGCTCTGTAAGGTGAGTATTCTTGACCAGGGCAAAATCGAAGTCGACATACTTAGGACCTGTGATTGCGTTGCGGCCCAAGGAGCCCGGCGTTAGGGCATAGCCCGTTTTGAATTGAAAAGGGTTTGTGGGGAACACATTTTGCGGATCATTCGTGTTGATCTGCACTGGCCCGGAAACATCCGGGCGGAGGGGCGTCCCAAAATAATCGGCATACACGGTGAACGGCTGGCCAGACCGAAGGGTGGTGATTCCGGTGATTTGCCAGCCGGCTCCAATGCGTGGAGCCCAGCGCGGTATTTCATAACTGTAGGCCGTAACAAAGGTGTGACGAATGTCAAAGTCCGACGGGCCCCGTTCCCCGGCTAGGTTGGCCGAGTCTTGTGGGAGGCGTGGCCTGGTTGTAATGAGCGGAAGATTCCCCTCCAGGCTCAAAGTGGGGCTGATATTTGTCGCTCCGGCAAAATTACTAGGATCTATATAAAAGGGGCTGTAGAAACCACTGTTGGAAACGAGGTAGCTGGCAATGAAAGGGGAAACGAGGAACACTTGTGGCTGCAGAGATGAGGCGTTGTCGATCGACTTTGACCACTGGTAAAAAGCCCGCAATTGCAAGCCATGAAAATTTCGCGTTTCAACACGAGCCTGCAAAGAGCTGAAGTTGGAGTTTCCGACATTCGTCTGATCTAGGATGCTGGTGGAATAGAATGGGTTCGCCGAGGAATTAAAACATGCGCCAGTAAGGGATTCTGCTATCGTACACTGGCTGATGTCCCGCAGTAGCGGCAGCCGATGGCCGGATGAACCAACATAGGCCAACTCCAACATTGCCTTGTTCCCCAGTTGCTGTTCAAGCCCAAAATGATATTGGTGGATATAGGGCGTCTTGTTGTGCGCGTCGATAGCAGTAATGGAGTAGGGATACTGGTACCAAACCGACCCCCCCGAGTTGGAAGCAAACGTGTCGCTCAGCAGAAACTCCGGAAGAAATGACAAGGACTGTTGCACGAACGGTGGGTTGAGCAGTTGGTTGACCGCAGGTTGAAGCGGTTCTTGGTCAAACATCAGGGCATAGCCCCCCCGCACCGCTGTTTTGCCGTCTTTCCGGGGATCCCAGGCAAAGCCGAAACGGGGCCCCCAGTTGTTGGTGTCAGTGTTGAAGCCGGCGCGCGGTGCAGAATGGGGAGCGGCCCCAATGACGTCCCCGAAGGGATCGAAGATCGTGGTTGATCCCGCTTGCACCAGACCGCCCGGCGTCGCCAAGGACGTCGCCAAGGATGGATAGAAATTCACCAGGCGATTGTGGACCTCGACCGGAGCGGTGTTCACTTCGTAGCGGATCCCATAACTTACCGTAAAGTTGTGCCACGGGCGCCATTGATCCTGAGCATACCCGGCGGCGGTACGAGTTGAGAAATTGCGTTCAAAGCCGTTGCCGAATTGTGCGCAATCGACAGACGACGGCAATGACGCCGGACAAACTCGGGCTATCGATGCTACGCTACCCACGTTGAAGGCACCCAGGAACGGGCTATCGAGCCCGATCACGCCGCGCCCCAGCGCCTCGTTATCCACATTTAAGCGAATGTCTCGAAACTCTCCGCCGAACTTCCAACTGTGGCGGCCGCGTACCAAGCTGATGTTATCTGCGAACGAGAAGACGCTGTCTGCCCGATTGCTGGGTGTTGCAAGATCTGATCCCAAAGTACTGAAAGCGGAAAGGGTTCCCGCATCCGGTCCGCCCATCGTCACCGTCGGCAAGCCTGCATTCGTCAACTCCAGGTTCTGCAGCCCCAGGGTGGCGGGATTCACGGAGGCGTCAAGCGCCGTTGTCGTCAGGCGAAAACGATTCCAGCCAAAGCGAAACTCGTTGGTGGTACGAGGACCGAACTGATGAACATAGTTGTAGCTGACGTTCTGGTTACGGCCGTTAACATAGGTGCCGCTACCGGGGTAGTTCGAAGTTGCGGGGATCTCGCCGGCTTGTACCTGATTGATCTCCTGGATATTGTGCTTAAAGCTCATCGTGTCGCGGGATGTTACACGCCAATCGACCCTCCCCAGGAAGTTGTCGCTGTACGTGTGGTTAGTCGCTTGTCCAACGTTGAAAGCCCCAACATAGCCATCCAATTCTGTAAATTGCGCGTTGGGTAAAGGGTAGAGATTGTAGAGCGCGAGAGCGGTCGGGTCACAAGGTTGACCGATGAGCGCCTGACAGGTACTGGCGGAACGATAGGGGGTTCCTGGGACCTGCTCGAACAGCGGCTCGGGATTGGCCAAGCGAATGCTCTCCCAGTTGAAAAAGCCAAACACCTTGTCCTTCAGCAGCGGGCCCCCGATATTTCCACCAAACTGGTTTTGGTTCACAGGCGGCGTGTGCCGATTGTAGAGAGCGGCTAAGGTAGAGTTGCTCAGGGGATCTCCCTGGCCAACCAGCTGGCTGGTCTCAACGTACTGGTTGAAACCGCCTCCGCTGTAGGCTGAGAAGTAATTGCCGGCCGCCAAGTCTGAGTTACGGTTAAACTCGAAAAGCTCTCCGTGGATCGCATTGCTCCCGCTGCGGCTGACAACATTAATCTGGGCGCCTCCGCTGCGCCCATATTCGGCAGTGGATGTCGAAGTCTGCACGCGGAATTCCTGCATCGCCTCCACGATCTGGAAGGGCAGCGACTGGTTGACGGTATAGTCGTTATTGTCGGCACCATCCAGCAGGAAGTTATTCATGTCCGCACGTGCGCCATTGACCGCCAGCGAAGCTCCCTGCAGCGCGGAACCCTGCTCGACCGGAAAAGTCCCGGGAACCAGAAGCGCCAGATCAATGAAGTCGCGGTTGACCAGAGGAAGGGTGTGAACCAGTTGGCTGTCGATGACCCCACTTTCGGTACTGCTGAGTAGGTCCAGCGTGACCGAAGGTGCGTTGCGGGCTGGAGCCGGGGATGGGCTGCGAGCCGGAGTGGAAACCTGCGCCGCCGCCGGCGCCACTGACTGCAGCAAGAAAGGCGGAAGCACCAGCTTCTCTTCCCCAACCTGCACCGTAACCCCAGTCAGCACCATGGGGGAGAAGCCCGTTTTCTCCACCGAAATCACATAGCTCTCGGCTGGAGGGACATCGCTGAACGCGAACGTGCCGTCATTGCTGGAGGTTTGTGTTTGTGAAAACGCGGTACTGGCATTGATCAGCCGCACCGTAGCTCCCGGAACTGCATTCCCCGAGAAGAAAATGGAACCCATCACTGTGGCATTCTGGGTTCCAGCCCAACAAGCGATGACCGCCATTGTTGTTATGAGAGCAAAAAAGACGCATCGGCCAGTGCGTTTCATAGACGCGCTCCTCATCGGGATTTCTGAATCTGCTGGGCGCAGTATTCAAAAGACATGAGCGCTCCACCCGGCGTGAGCTAATATAAGCGCCAACCAGCTCGGTTGCAGTAACCGCGGTCACCAAGCGGTGTGACTAAACATGGGGCTGGCGACGAGCATCACTGCTGCGTGTTCAGTCTCATTCCGAGACTAGCGAGCGGCTGCTTTCACTGCTTGCGCGTATAGGTCGAGGATTTTCGGAGACACAAAGTTTTTCGGCGGGTGAAAATTCTGGCTGCTTTCCGGCAGTGAACGGAAATCGGAAAACGCTAGATCTCGTTGTTGGGTCTCTTTCTGGCCCGAAAGGAAGTAGCGTGAGGCATGAACCGCCCCACGGAAGAAGTACGCGAGGGCCACCTTGCGGCCGTGGTTGTCAATATACTCCCCCAAGTGCTGCTCGGCGTCGTCATACTTGCCCTCAAAAAAGGCGGTGAGTCCCTGTCGCAGCGGCTGCTCCTCAACCAATTGCTCGGCTTGACTAAGCATCGAGCGAGCGTCGCGGTTCTCAGGATCGAGAAGTTCCGCAGTCTTCAGCTTCTCTGCGGCAGAAGCATACTGTTTGTTGGCGATGGCTGTCTCGGCTTCGGTAACGAATTGCTGGGCAACCTGCTTCGGGTCCCGCCCGGTCTGCGTCACCTTTTTCGCTTCCTCCCTCACTGCCATATCCTCTTTACGGGTTGAATCAATACGCTTCAGATACGCCTGAGCTTCAGACACGTGAGAATTGCCCTTGTTGACCAATTGCTGGAAAGCGCTGCTGGCAGCCGCATACCGTTTCTCGTTGAATGCTTTGACCGCTTCGTCGAAGGTATGCTGTTCTCCTTCCTTTGCCGAGACTTGCTCTAGATAGCCTTGGGCTTCTCCGGCGTGCTTGCCATTCATCTTGACGACTTCTTCGAGCAGGGGACGAGCTCCCGCCAAGTCATTCTTCGTAAATAGGTCAACCGCCCGATACCAGGTAGAATCCTCATGACGATCCTTGATGCGCTGCAGGTACGTGCGAGCATCTTCCGCACGCGCCCCCTTGCCCTGAACGATTTGCGTGAAATGCTTAACCGCTTCCTCGTCTTTTCCTTCATTGAAGAGTTGAACCCCTTGCTGGTAGCCACTCTCTTCACCGGAACGGGCCTCGATCTGCGCCAGATACTCCTGCATCTGAGTGCGGTATTTGGGATGCTTCAGGACCAGATTGATGCCTTGTGTGAATTTCTGCTTGGCGTCGTCAAATTGCTGTTGCCTAAGTAGGGCCATCCCGTCGTTATAGAGTTTCTCTTCCATGGCGTAGGTTTGCTTGGCAGCGGCGCAGGCAGGATTCAGATAAGTGTGAGTGTCTTTGTAGCCGCTGCTCTCCTTTTCGATCGCTTGGAAGGAGTCGCAGGCGTCTTCCATCTTGGCCGCGTGGAAAAGATCAACCGCTCGGTTGTAACGGGCCTCAAGGCTTTCCTGAGCGGTGGCTCTGGCAGCAAAGAGGATCGTGATGGTCCACAACCCGAGGGCGGCAAGGCCAAGCCATTCAGTACTGCGACACCAAGTTCTGAACCAAGTCGTCAATCTTCACCTCAGGAAATGCAAAACTCACCCGCGAAACCTCACCTGGCTTCGCGGTTACCTCCAGCTCTCCAATGGCCGGACCATTCTTCAGTTCAATGATGTAGTTACCCGGCGGCAGAGTTACTTGGAGCGGCGTCTGACCGGTGATGTTCAAGCGCTCACCGGTTTTCGTCCTGATTCCCGTGACCTCGGCCCATGGTGCCGCCGTGAGTTGTACGACGCCAGGAGTACTTCGGCTCCCGACGCCGCGCGAATGCCACACAGCAAGGCTCGCGAGAAGGACTACCACGACTGCAGACGCTGCCCAGAGAGCGACCTGCGGTTTCTTAGCCGTTTCCTGCGACGGCACCGTTCTGGGCGACGCGAGGCCAGTCAACGGCTTGGTAGGAGTGCTTAAGTCCAGCCGTGGGGCACGCGCTTCGCGCTCACATCGTTCAGCCTCTGCGAAGAGCGACTTCGCTTGTGCGGCGAGCTCCGGCAGTTCCGCTGACTCCCAGTCCACCGAACTCAATAGTTCCCTGGCACGTACGTATTCCATCTGGCCCATAGCCACCTGCACGTCTTCCAGGAGCTTGGCCCAGAGATCCCGCCCTAGGCGCAACTCTTCTTCCTGCACGTGTTTCTGAAGATCCCGCAAAAGGGAGTCGTCGGGATACGCCTTGAGCGCTTGTTGCAGCACAGATTCAGCCGAACTGATGTCCTCCTCCTCCAGACATCTCTTGATTTGTTGCGTAGCGGTCCGGATGAACCGATCCCGTTCCATGCTCTGCCGCGCCTGAGAATAAATACGCTGAAAGGTTTCGTTCTTGAAATACAGCTTCGGGGCAGCATCGAAGAGTGCTACCGCCTTGGCGGCCTCGCCCGCCCCCAACAACCGAACTGCGTCGGCGATCATCTCTTCTCGACGCCGCTCGAACGCATTCCGCCGTTCCCGGGCGTTTTCCAGCAGAGTATCGATCTCCTTGCTGTTCAGTTCCTCTTGAGCGCGACTCAGAACCTGAACTGCTTCTTCGTACTGTTCCTGGCGCAAATGGTTCTGCGCCCGCGATAGCACTTCGTGGAGACGCCGTTCGCGCTGTTGTTCGGCGTGGCGCTCTCGCGCAAACTGCAACAGGTCGATGAGTTGAGCAGACTGCCCGGTAGAGGCGAGGCTTTTCTCCAGAGTCTCAATGGCGCCTATGCAGTTGTTAGCGCGAATTTGCTCGTTGGCTTTGCGAATTGCGTCCCCGCGCTGGGCTTCTAAGGCGCTTTGCTCCTGGGATTCCTGCACCGTCTTAAGGAAGGAAGACAGCCGCTGGTCACCCGGAACAGACTGCATGGCCCGTTCCAGCACTGCCACAGCAGACCAGTGATCGCCCTTCTCGACCAAGTCGCGCGCTGCTTGAAGCTGCTCATCCACATAGGTGCGCTTCTTCTTGCTTTCAGCGCGCAGCATCACCTGCGAGTGCAGTCGGAGCACTTGGGGATCATCTGGGAACTCTTGCTGAGCTTGCTCTATGGCGGCGAGCGCGCTATCCAGCTTGCCGTTGTTCAGACTTTCCTCGATGTCAGCCAGTCGTTTGAGCAGCAACTTTCGCCTTTCGTCCTTGTCCGCGCTGCTACGCACCAGGCGTGTTAAAGCCTCAACTTCGACATTGATCGGGTCGAGTTCTCGGGCCTGGTCGAGCAGTTCGAGCGCGGTCGCGAATTGTTTTTCCGCCAGATGTATATGCGCCCTCTCCAGGTGTTGTCGTACCTGACGAAGCCGCCCCTGCTCGGTGAGTTCCTTGACCACCCAGTCCATTGTCATGACCGCGGTACCGTTATCCGGGTCAATGGCCAGCACCGCTTCGAACTCAGCCTTCGCTCCCTGAAAGTCTGCCTCGGCGGCAAGTTTTTCGCCACGCTCCAGGTGGCGACGGATCTTCTCAGCTCGGTCGCGTTGCTCGACTGCGCGTTGCTTGTACTTCTGCGCCTCCTCTTGCCTCGGATCCAAACGGAGCGCTTCGTCCGCCAAGGCGATGGCGTCGTCGTATTGCTCGACTTGCAACGCTTCCTTAGCTCCGCGCAGACTGGATTGAATCTTTTCCGCACGCTGACGCGCTTGGATGCCGTCGCGCACCTGCGCCAGCAAACTCTGCGCGACTTGGTGGGTACTGTCAATTTCAAGGGCCTTCTGCAGAGACTCCTTGGCCAGTGTGAAATCGCCCTCGCGCAGTAAACGCTGGCCTTGTTGGAGGTAGACATCTAAGGTGTCATGCCTGAGGCCGTCGACCACACGCAGCAGGTCGAACGCCATATCAGAGGCGCTTTGATACCGTTCTTCCCGGTCCTTCGCCAAAGACCGCTCCACGATCTTTTCCAGTTGCGCCGGGCACTTCGGAATGTACTTGGTAATGGGTTCCGGGGGCTCGTTGATGATCTTCAGCAGGATCGACGGAACATCTTCTCCCGGGAACGGCGTTTGATAGGTGAGCAATTCATAAAGCACCACGCCCAGGGAAAAGACGTCCGAACGAGCGTCGACAACATGTCCCTGCACTTGCTCTGGAGACATATACATCACCGTGCCCAGCACCACGCCCGTCCGCGTCATCGAAGACACGCCGACGCGCGCGATGCCGAAATCGACGATCTTGACTTGTCCATCGCTCAATACAACGATATTGCCCGGTTTGACGTCGCGGTGAACGATGCCATGTTGATGCGCGTATTCCAGCCCCTTGCAGGTATCGACGATGATCTGGAGCTTCTTCAGGATCGGCACTTCTTTGCGCTCGGATATAATCTTTTGCAGATTCTCGCCTTCGAGGAACTCCATGGCGATAAAAGGAACGCCATTGTCCTCGTTGATCTCATAGATGGTGACGATATTGGGGTGTGCCAGCCGCGCGGCGGCTTGCGCTTCACGGTAGAAACGCTTTAAAAGATCTGGATTCCGCGCTACCTCAGCGGTGGTCGTCTTAAGCGCGACCGACCTGCCCAGCAAGGGATCTTCGGCCCGGTAAACAACCCCCATGGCACCGCTGCCGATCTCTTCGGTAATTTCGTATTTGCCAAGTTTATTCAACATCGCAAACCGACGCCCGCTCATCTACGGCCCCGGTCAATCGTAACTCCGCATCTCAAAGCTAATGTCGAATTCTATCCAATGGCACACAACCTACGATCGGTCGGCCAGTACGCGCAGCAATTGTTGCCCGATCATTACCGTATCGCCATCGTGGGCTAGCGCACGCTTCCGGATGCGCGCGAACGTCCCGTTCGTACTACCCAAGTCTTCCAGAAAGTACTGGTTCTCCTGAAGCCTGATCCGCGCATGCATGGTCGAGACATACGGATCATCGGGAAAGGTATAGTCTCCCTTCGAACGCCCGAAGCAAGTCTCGACGCCCCGAAGTTCGTAGCGCTCAGTTTCTCGGTCGTTGGCGTCGAGCAGGAACAACGAGGCTGCTGCTGGTGCCCTCTCCAAGGAGCTTGTCAAGACCGCGGTGCGATTAGGCGACGCAGCTGGCGCTGTGGGAATAGATCCTGGAGCAAAAAAGCGCAGACGCTGCCGCCCGATTTGGATGACGTCGGCATCCTTCAATCGTTGCGCTTCGCGAACCTGGAGGTAGACTCCGCAAGAGCTTCCCATGTCTTCAACGTAAACTTCCGTGCCGAGTTGGGTGAAACGCGCATGCTGCGAAGCGATTTGCGGATCCTCGGTCAAAGCGATTTCCCCCTCCTGCCCGGCGATCATTCCAGGGTGGTCGAGTTTATGGCGTTGTCCCAACGAGCCATCGGGACAAACTCGCTGCAACACGAAGCGCACATGGCTGACGGGAGGTTTTTCGACTTTTATTTCCTTGGACCGCAGCATTGCCGTCTTGTCCAAGCCACCCTGCCGCAGTGACATACCAGACTTTTCAAGCAGCGAACTGGGGGCATTGGGGTGCAACAAATCCGCAAAACCGTTGTGCAGCCCCGTGGCTTTCATGAGTTGGGCGCTTGACGGCCGCGGGGGCGAGGGTCCGGCTGACATTTCCGCTCGCCACTCCACCGCATAAAGATCCAGTTTTCCTAACTTGCCTTTCAGCTCTACTCCCGAGGCCTTTCGGCGAACTCGGGTTCCCCAACGGTGTTGGATCTTCTCGTAAACCGAAGGGGAAATCGCAATCTCGTCGGCGTCAGCGGCGCCTTCAATACGCGCCGTAACGTTAACCACGTCGCCGAAGACATCGTTGCCTTTCAACAGCGCCAGCCCGAGGTTGATGGCCACACGAACGTGAATTTGATCACTCGGGGCTCGATGCTGATTGCGATCCGAAAGATCGCGTTGGATTTTTATTGCGGATTGGACGGCCTCCTCCACGTTGCAGAAACGCGCCAGAATGGCATCGCCGATGGTCTTGATCACGATGCCATGGTGTTGCTCAATCAGCGGGATGAGCAGATCCAGACATTTCTGGACCATCACCAGACCCGCCACATCACCATGTTCGTCGTAAAACCGTGTGGACCCTACAATGTCGACAAACAGGACAGTAACCAGTTCTTTGCAGCGTTCGAGCTCAACGTCCAGCCGAGTTCTCTCGCGGATCAAATCCTCAATTCGATTTGACGGCGCCTGCTCGGTGAGGTGGGGGGGAGCGGCCACAGTCGAATCACTGGATGCACCTGAGAGGCCGGCGCTGCTGTTCCCACTCTCGAAGTCTCGTTTCACCCGTTGTAGGTCCGCGTGCATCTCCGAGGCGTGCTGGTAACGGAGATTCCGGTCTTTCTCCAGTGCCTTGTTGATGATCCGTTCCAGTTCCGGGGGCACCTCGGGATTCAGACGCACCGCAGCTACCGGAGCACGGTTCAGAATCGCCTCGAAGATGGTCGCGGTACTGTCCCCACGGAATGGCAACTGCCCCGTGGCCATCTCATAAAGAACAGCTCCAAATGAGAACAGATCACTCCGCGCATCGAGTTCCTTCGCCCGCGCCTGCTCTGGCGACATATAGGCGACCGTGCCGAGCGCAGAGCCTGGATTAGTCAGGTGCTGTACGTCGATTGTGGCCGTCACCATGCTCGCCATTGCATTCTGGCAGGCCGAAGCACCCGTCGGCTCAACTTTTGCCAGCCCGAAATCCAGAATCTTGGCGTGTCCCCGCTTGGTGACGAAGATGTTCGCAGGCTTGATATCTCGATGAACGATGCCAGCCGCATGCGCCGCGTCCAGAGCATCCGCGACGTCTATGGCCAGCGCGAGCAGGACGTCCAACTCGAGTGGACGCCCGCCGATGCGGTGCTTCAGCGTCAGCCCGTCGAGAAACTCCATCACGATGAAGGACTGCCCGTCTTGCTCCCCGATGTCGTAAATCGTGCAGATGTTCGGGTGATTCAGAGCAGACGCGGCTTGGGCTTCTCGTTGGAAGCGGGCCAATGCTTGCTGGTCGCTGGCAACATCCTCCGGCAAAAACTTGAGGGCGACGAAGCGATGCAGCCGCGTGTCCTCAGCTTTATAGACTACGCCCATCCCACCAACGCCGAGCTTCTCGACGATGCGGTAGTGGCCCAGTTCAAGGCCCACCCGCAAATTTTGGCCTAACGCTCCGCTGGCCATCGAGAGTCTCCCTCCCCCTTCGTTTCAACCGATCATTCTAGGCCGTTGACCAACAGGAATCGACAAGAAACCGTGCGCCGCTTTCCGGCCGTATGCGGCGTCCATAGGTACAGTCTGCCGCCCCGCGAAATCTCATCCGTCATCAGAGCGCCGTGGTTGCGCTCGTCCACAACCCATTAGATTACAAAGACTAATAAAGACCTGAATGATAGCCGTGGTAGTTTCCCCTAGCTGCTAAGCCTTACTCTTATCGTCTATTACCCTGAAGAAAGGAGCCAATTCCGGAGCATGGAAGTCCTCAGCACGTCCACGATCACCTGTTTGTGGGCAACGGCGAGCCTTGTGACCTCATAGATTCAGGTAATTGGAAAACCCACGGTGAACTGGGTTTTGGGCAGCTTCCACGCGCTGCGAGGTTCCATTTAGGTCACAGTCGATATTTACGGCCACCTGATTCCCGGTGCCAACGTTGGCTTCGTGGACAGGCTTGACGGGGTCCCGGCCAAGGAGGCATAAACAAATCCGCAACAATCCGCAACCCCCGCGCAACAACGCGAAATGGAGGTCCCGTCGGAGATCCTTCAAATGATTGAAAATACTGGTGGCGGCGGTAGGACTCGAACCTACGACCTACGGATTATGAGACCGTCGCTCTAACCACCTGAGCTACACCGCCAATCCGGAAATGCGCGGAAGGAAAGCAGAGACAGCCCGGAAATGGGCACAGAATCCCGCCGACGCGGGTGGACGCGTCCCTGACATATTCTAAAGACGCATGGAATCCAGTGTCAAACGCGCCCGTCCCGAACGAATCGCGTGTCAAAGCGCAGCGCTCTATGCGAAACTGAGCGCATGAAAGTCGTCGCTGTGATTCCGGCGCGCCTGGCCTCGACGCGGCTGCCGCGCAAGATGCTGCGCGAGATCGCGGGCGAGCCATTGGTGGCGCTAACTTACCGTGCCGTGCGCCTCTCCCCGCAACTCGACGAAGTCGTGGTGGCCACCGACTCCGATGAAATTTTCCAGATCTGCCGGCGGCGAGGCTTCGGCGTTCGGATGACTTCATCCAGCCACCGCTCCGGCACGGAGCGTACTCACGAAATCTCCACGATCATCCCTGCTGATATTTATATCGACGTCCAAGGCGATGAGCCGCTGACTCGCCCCGAACACATCGCCAAGCTGATCGAGGTCATGCGGCCATCCGAGGTCGGAGTCGGCACGCTGAAAACGCCGGCAGCGGACGCCGATGTCAACAATCCAGGCGCCGTGAAGGTGGTGACAGATACCGCTGGCCGTGCCCTCTACTTTTCTCGCGCCACCATTCCCTTCGACCGCGATGGCGCGCACCCCCGGTACTACAAACACCTTGGAATCTACGGACATCGTAAGCACGCACTGGACAACTTTATTCATTGGCCCGAGTCGTCCCTCGAGCGCAGCGAGCGGCTCGAGCAGTTGCGTTTCCTGGAGAACGGAGTCCCGATTTACGTGGCAGAAACGCCGTTTGACACGGTCGGAGTAGATACGGAAGAGGATGTGCGACGTGTGGAGGAGATCATCGCGAGGAATTTGTAATTTTGTAATTTGGCAATTTGGGAACCGAAATGCGAACTACAATCGGCGCGTCTTGCATGAACAACGTTGGCTGGTTTCAATCTCGGACGCGGATGAAATAGAAGAGCTGTGTCCGGTTGTTTTGATTTTCAAATTACCAGATTACCCGATTGTAAAATTGCCGAATATCTAGTGCGTCTTGGCCCAGGCTTCAGCGGCAGCCACTCGTTTGCTGATTGCGGGATGCGAGTGGAAAAGCCACTCGACCCAGCGCGAAGGCATTTTTTCGGCGAGGTTCTGTTCCGCCAGCTTATTCATCGACGAGATGAAAGGCTCAACGCTGGCCACGGACTGGAAGCAGTAGCGGTCGGCTTGGCGCTCATTGAAGCGCGAGTAGGCATTGAGCGCGGGCATTAGCAAAAACGAGAGCACAGTCGAAACCAGAATCAGCAGCGGCAGATTCGCGAAATCGGACATGGTTTCGAACAGGTGGCGGCGCTCCACGGCGTAGCGCAGAACTTCGTTGGCCAGCCAGAAGCCGAGGAGCGTGATTCCGGCCTGCACCAAAATGCTTTTCAGAATGTGGCGGTGCACGTGATGCCCTAGTTCGTGCGCGAGCACGGCTTCGATCTCATCGTCTGAATAATGATCGAGCAAAGTGTCGGCGAGAATAATGCGCCGGGTCGCGCCCAGGCCGGTTAGCGCGGCATTCGCCTTTTTGCTTTTTTCGGACAGATGCCACTTGTAGACGCCGCGCACGCGCGTACCGGCACGTTCGCTCAGGACAATCAGGCGGCGCTTGAGTTCCTCGTTTTCCAGCGGCTCGAATTTGTAAAAAATCGGAAACAGCACCACCGGCGCGAGTTGCGCGACCAGCACAAAAAGTCCGAGGAAAACAATCCATGCGACCACCCACCAGTGCTGCGGGGTCTGTCGCATGAGCATGTAAAGCAGTTCGACCACGATCAAGGCCATGACCAGGCCGATCAGAAAACTCTTGCATTCGTCCCAGAGCCAGGAGCGGAATCTCTGATTGGAGAGGTTATAGCGATGCTCGAGCCGGAAACCGTAGTAATCGAGCGGAGCCCCCAGCACTTTGCTGACCAGCATCAACGTCAGTACGTAGAAACAAACGGCAAAAACGTAATTCTGCGACGCTGCGCGCTCCGCCAGATCGCGCAGCCAGCCGGTCCAGCCGGTGGCCAGAAGCACGACCAGCAGCGCGAAGCCAAGCGCGAAATCGCCAATGCCCAACCACCGCTTGACGCGGTTGTAGCGCCGCGATTCGGGGGAATCGACAAGAACCGCTGTGATTTCCTTGGTGACCATCATGCTGCGAATGTTGTTACCATCCTATCGCGTTTTGGGGCGGGGTAAAACGCGAAAGGGCTGGCATCGGCCAGAATACTTGAAAATCGGATGCGCGAGTTCCGTGCAGTTCTTGCGTGGTGGAGAACGTCTATCCTTGCCTTACGAATCGCTCGCCGGCTTCGAGAATTTCTTCCACCAATTCGGGCGTGGCGGCTTCCACGTAACAGCGCAGCATCCGCTCGGTACCGGAGGCGCGAAATAATACCCACGGGTCGGCGCCGTTGCCCGGCCTGGGAGCGTCGAGATAGAGCTTCACTCCGTCGCGATTCTCTGTTCTCAGGATTGGGTAAGCCGCGAGTTTTCTCGTCCGCGGATCGGCGGCGCGGCGGATGGCGACGTTCTTCATCTCATCGGGAATGTGTAGGTCGCGCCGTCCATAGTTGTGCGCGCCGAATTCGCGCTGCAGGTCGGCAACCAACTGGCCGAGCGGCTTCTTTTCTTCCGCCATAACATTCGCCAGCAGAAGCGAGTTGAGAATGCCATCGCGTTCGGGAAGAAAGCGGCCGTACCCGATGCCGCCGGACTCTTCTCCGCCGATCAGAATTTCATGCTCCATCATCAGATCGGCAATGTACTTGAAACCGATGTTGCACTCGTAGAGCTTGCGTCCATATTTGGCGGCGATGCGGTCCATCATGCCGGTGGTGTTGAAGGCTCGCACCACATCTCCGGGCCACTTCTTGCGCACCAGCAACCAGTGCAGCAGAACGCACATGCACTTGTGCGAATCGACGAAGCTTCCATCCTCTGCCACGGCGCCGATACGGTCGGCATCGCCGTCGGTGACCAGACCGGTGTGGCATTTTTCTTGCACCACGGTTTCCTGCAGAAGCGCGACGTGCGGCAGAATGGGCTCGGGATTGATGCCCGGGAACAGTGGGTTCACTTCCTGACGGATCGCCACGTAGCGAATGCCATGCGCGTCAAATATCTTCGACAGAACTCCGCGGCCAGAACCATACATGGAGTCGATGGCAAACTTGAAATTCGCGCGGCGGATGAGGTCGAGGTCCGCAAACTGAGAAATCGCCTCGACATAGGCAGGCTTAAGATCCACCTCTTCGATCTTCGCGGGTGCTCCATCATAACGCGGAGGGCCGGAACCAAGTTCATCTTCGATCGCTTTTACGATGGCGGGCGTGGCCGAGCCTCCAAATTTGGCTTTGAATTTCACACCATTCCAGTTCCACGGATTGTGGCTCGAAGTGACCATGACGCCGCCCGCCGCACCTAGTTTTTTTACGTTGTAGGAAACGGCAGGCGTGGGCACGTAGTCGTTGGACAGCAGCACGGGAATGCCCGCGTCGGCGAGGACTTCAGCGACGACGCGAGCGGCGCGGTCGGACAGAAAGCGCGTGTCGTATCCAACAACAACGCCGACACCGAGGGCGGCAGCTTCGTGCTCGAGGACGTAGATGGCGATGGTTCCCGCCACGCGACGTACGTTGTCGAAGGTGAAGTCGTCGGCGATCAGGCCTCGCCAGCCGTCGGTACCGAATTTGACCTGGGTCATGGTTTGCCGCCGATTGCTGGTCGTCGGTCGCTAGTCATTGGTCGTTCGCAGTTTGTCATTCGCTCTCGCGGCCCGAAAGCAATAGCCCGTCCAACGCTTTCCAGCGACGACCGACCATCGACCAACGACGGCATTCATACCAGCCTCTTCAGCTTCTTCTCGTCCAGATGCTTCACCACTTTGCCGACGTCCTGCGACTGGTCGAGCGTGGTCACCAGCAACGCGTCCTCGGTCTCGACAATCACCAGGTTGCTCACGCCCACCAAGGCGACAAATTTCCCCGGGGCGTGAACATAATTATTTTTCGCATTCAGAGCAAAGCTACTGGACGCCGAGGTCGGACTTTCCCCGTTCGTTGTCGCCTTCGCCATGTGATGCTCATGCAGCGCAGTCCAGGAGCCGAGGTCGTTCCAGCCGAAATCGGCGGGCAGGCAGAAGATGCGCGACTGGCTTTCGCCCTTGGCCGAGCGGGGCTCGAGCACAGCATAGTCGATGCTGATGTTTTCGCATTTCGGGTAGAGTTTGCGTAAAGTTGCCGCAAATTTCCGCGTGCCATAATCCGTGGCAATCTTCTCAAGGATTACCGCAGTATTGGGCAGGTGCTCACGCAGTGCGTTGGCGAGCGTGTCTGCGCGCCAGAGGAACATGCCACTGTTCCAGAAATAATTGCCCGCATCAACAAACTGCCTGGCTCGGGCCAGATCGGGCTTTTCGGTGAAACGGCGCACGCGCAGCGATCCATCCTCAGCGGGCGAGCCTGCTTCGATGTAGCCATAGCCGGTTTCGGGACGCGTCGGGCGGATGCCGAGGGCTACTATGTTTTCTCCACTGGCGGCGATCTCGATGCCCCGGCTGAGAGTCTCGCGGTAACGAACGGGCTCGGCGATGACATGGTCCGAGGGAAACAGGCCGAGCACCGCATCCGGATGGTGACGAAGCAGAAGGAATGCCGCTAAACCAATCGCGGGGGCCGTGTTGCGCCCAGCGGGCTCGGCGACGATCTGTTTCGGGGAAAGCTTCGGAAGCTGACGTAGAATAGCGGGGCGCAGATCGTCATTGGTAATGATCCAGAAACGGCTCGGCGCGGCCAGGGGGGCAAGGCGCGCAACGGTCTGCTGGATCATGGTTTGCTTGCCATCAAGCGCGAGCAGTTGCTTGGCGCGGCGCTTGCGGCTCAAGGGCCAGAAGCGCGTGCCCCGGCCGCCGGCCAGAATCACAGGATAAAAATGCGCGTTCGATCTCACGTCGTTGCAAGCCTAACATTTACGCAGTGCGCAACGAAAGGCTCTACATAGCACTTTTCACTCATTGCCCCATTCCAGAGTTTGTGGTAATTTCGCCTACTCGTGGCAGGCCTGCTTTCAAAACTCGGATTCGGCTCATCGCCGGAAGTCCCCCAGATCATTCAGGGCGACATACCCCCGCTCCACGGCGCTGACCTGGCAGTCGCCTATTTTTCCTCTCGCGCCGGAGGCGACCTCTACGATTGCCTGCGGGTTGGCCCGCAGCGTTTCATTTTTGGAATGCTCGACGTGGCCGGCAAACGGGACGCTCTGGGCTCGGTGCTCCAAGCCGCTCAAGCGTGTTTCCGCTCCTCCTCCGAACAGCTTTTTGCGGCTCCGGAATTGAATGAATCCGACGCCATGATTGAACTCTCGCGCCGTCTTAATCTCGAAATCATGCGCGCTGCGGGAGGGGTGAGGAGTTGCCCGGCTTTCGCCGGTTGCTACAACGAAGAGTTGGGCACAGTTTGCTACGTGAATGCCGGCCACACACCCGCTTTGCTCCGCGATCACGCGAGCATGGTCGAACTGCCCGCCACCGGACTCCCGCTCGGCCTGTTCTCGCTGGCACCGACCGACGCCCGCATCGTAGGCCTGGGACCAAACGCTGCACTCGCAGTGGTCTCGCGCGGAGTGGTCGAAGCCGAGTCCAAACACGCGGAATTTGGTTTGGAGGGCGTCAAGAGCGTGCTGCAAGCTGGAGACACCTCTGCCAAAGCTCTGTCCCAGAGCATTCTGCAACGCGTGCAGGACTTCATGCATATGGCTCCCAAGCACAACGACGTGACGGCCCTGACGCTCACGCGAGGCAAATAACTGCGCCCCCTTTTACTTCACCAGTTCTCTTGGCCTCCACGCGGCTGGGGGCGTAAAATAGAGCAATAATTTCTCCTTCGGGGATATCCCCAGGATTCAAGAGAGCCCTAATGCATCGGACTAGACTTCCCCTGCTGTTGGCGATTGCATTCGCGCTGTTACTCCCAGCTTTTTCGCCGGCCGATACCGTGGTCGAAGAGATCATCGCCCGCGTGAACAATGAAATCGTCACGCGCTCGGAATACGTCCGCAGCCGCGATCAACTCAAGCAGGAAGCTCAGCAGCAGGATGCCGCCAACGCGGACCGCGTGTTCGCCGAAAGGCAGAAAGACGTTCTGCGCGATCTGATTGACCAGCAACTTCTGCTGCAAAAAGCAAAGGACCTGGGTATCACCGGCGACACCGAACTGATCAAGCGCCTCGATGAAATGCGCAAGCAGATGAACCTCGAGACCATGGAGGACCTGGAGAAGGCGGCGGAAGCGCAGGGCGCTTCCTATGAGGACTTCAAGCAAAACCTGCGCAACCAGATCGTCACCCAGCGCGTGATTGGTCAGGAAGTTGGCCAAAAGCTGGCCATCAGCAAGGAGGACGAGAAGAAGTTCTATGAAGAGCATCGCTCGGAGATGGAACGGCCCGAGCAGGTTCGCCTCAGTGAAATTCTGATCGCGCCCAAACTGCCTGCGAAACCGGCCGGCGCGGACGGAAAGCCCGAACCGCCTTCGCAGGCCGAGACGGATGCAGCGCTCGAAGCCGCCAAGGCCAAAGCCGAGGATCTGCTCGACCAGATTCACAAGGGCGCAAAGTTTGAAGATTTGGCCAAGAAGTACTCCGACGGACCCTCGGCAAAAGATGGCGGCGACCTCAGTTATTTCAAGCGCGGCACCATGCCGAAGGAACTGGACGACAAGGTCTTCGCGCTGAAGACTGGTGAAGTCTCGGACGTGATTCGCACCAAGCAGGGCTACGTGATCCTGCTCGCTGCCGAGCATCAGATTGCGGGCATTCCTTCCCTGAAAGAAGCTGAACCGCGCATTCAGGATGCGCTCTACATGCAGAAGCTCCAGCCAGCGCTGCGCGCCTATTTGACCACCCTGCGAGAAGAAGCCTACATCGACGTCAAGAGTGGGTACATCGACTCAGGTGCGAGCGCAAAACAAACCAAGCCCGTCGAAACCACTGAGAAAGAAGCCAAAACCAAGAAACTGAAAAAGAAGAAGAAGCTCGGGGTGTTTTAGACTAATCTCTGTAAGCAAGGTTTTGTAGCCCGTTCTTCGTGCTGCTCTTTAGCAGACCGTGGTATAGCTGAGTTTTCGTATAAGGGCATGGCTCCAGGCATGCGGCTGGCGCAGTAGCCAGTAAGCGCATTCAGGCGCTAAGCGGCAGGCGATTTCGCGGAGGCTCATGAAAGAGTTTTTTATCTCCGATTGTTCCCAGCAGGAAAACAAGGTCATCACCTCCAGTTTCGTCGTGGCGTCGAAGCAGGTGAAGGCCAAAAAAAATGGCGATCCCTACCTGGCTTTGGTTCTCGCCGATCGCAGCGGCCAGATCGAGGCCAAGATGTGGGATAACGTCGATGAATTTATGCTCGCCTTCGAGCAGGACGATTTTCTCAAGGTCAAGGGGCTAGTCAACAAATACAAGAATCGTTTTCAGCTGACGATTCACAAGCTGCGCCGCATGGAAGAAGCGGAAATCGATTTCACCGACTACCTGCCCAAGACCACCAAGGACATCGGCGAACTCTGGAGAACGCTGACGGAGTTTGTGACCACGTTTCAGAATCCCCATTTGAAGGCACTGGTCGAACTGTTCATGGCGGACGCGGAAATTGCTGAGCGGTACCGCAATGCCCCCGCAGCCAAGACCCTTCACCACGCCTACATCGGAGGACTGCTCGATCACGTCGTGTCCCTATTCCGTTCCTGTGATCTAATTTGCCGCAACTATCCTCAAGTCAACCGCGATCTGCTGCTGACGGGAGCGTTTCTGCATGACATCGGCAAGATTCAGGAACTGAACTACAATCGCGCGTTTTCCTATACCACGCGCGGCCAGTTGCTCGGCCACATGATCATCGAACTGGAGATGCTGCAGTCCAAGCTCGCTAAACTGCCCGACTTTCCGGCGGAGCTGAAAACTCTGCTCGAACATCTCATCATCAGCCATCACGGCCAGTACGATTTCGGGTCGCCCAAACTGCCCATGTTCCCCGAGGCGCTTATGCTGCACTATCTCGACGACTTGGACTCGAAAATGGAAGCGATGCGCGCCCATTTTCAGCGCGAGGCTGACTTGGAAGGTCCATGGACCAGCTATAACGCGTCGCTGGGGCGCCCCCTACTCGATTCCAGAAAATTCATGCAAGGGGAAGAAGCCCCAGCCGAGAAGGCCACTGAGGAAGATTCCGGTGCGCGACCAACCACTCCCGCAGCACCGCGCCCAGCATCCGCATCGCCAGTGCTCGATCTGTTCACCGAACAGAAAGCGTAGTCGCGTGGTTAGGCACCAAGCCCCAAAAACTTGGCCGCCCGGGATTTGCCTCCGGGCGGCCGCTTCGTTCTAGACGGTCGGCGAAGTGGTTCGCCTTCGCCTGACTTATGACGGACCACTTACGACAGGAAGAACTCTTTTGCGATCGGCGCCCACTCCTGCTTCGGAATCTGTCCGGCTACGTCCGGGATCGCTTCGCCACCGTCCTGCGCCAGCGCTCCCGCGAAGGCCATCGCGGCCGGCATCCGGCGCTGCAATCGGCTCGCCGACTCTTCTGTCCACCAGCGGGCCAACGGACCACCGATCAGGTTCTTAAAGCTCGTCTTGGCGTCGGGCGAGTTCACCGTCACCAGCCAGCCGTTCCCGTAAGGATCGCTCAGCGCCAGTTTCGGATTCTTCGCCACCGCTTCGTTGATGTCCGACACCGTGCCTTCGATCGGCGAAACCATGTCCACCGCCGCGTCGTCGTGATACACCGTGCACAACTTCTGGCCCTGGCGGATCCACTGGCCGCGTTGCGGCAGCGCGATGTTTTCAATCGTGCCCGTAAGCTTCGAAGCAAAATCATCCATGCCCACCCGCACCAGATTGGTGCTCTCGCTCAACGCCCAGGTGTGACCGGGGTGATAGCGCAGATTTTCCGGGACCGCAAAACCGGCCACCAACGCCGGCTGAAGACGGGGCGCAATCGCGTCAGACTTGGCGGGAGCAACTTGCAACCCCGGTACAACGGCGCGGCGGCTGCGGAAATAATCGATGAGTAAGAAGGTCGTGAATGTGAAGAGAACCAATAGGACTGTCATAAGTCACCTCGTTCGTAATTTTTGGAGGCCCGTCTAGCGAGTCACTCACGCTTTTCTAAAGGCAATCGCCATGCCAAGACGGGACGGTTTGCGAGAAAGGTTGCCGCCGGCTGCGATCTCTTGTGAAATGAAGCGGATGGGCGAGAAGCAATTTCGTCGTGCGGTTGTGATCGATGAAATCATCAACAGGGCAGTGATGACAATCGCAACAGAAGAAAGCCAGTATTTTCAATGTTTCGGAGTAGGAAGCACGAATAACCGCGTAGAATCAGGGTGTTGCCGCTTGCCAACGCGCTGCTGAACCTTGCAACAGCCAAAATTTAAAAATGCAACAGCGAAACACGCGATATGCCCACGAATTTCTCACGTTTCACGACCATCAGCTTTGACTGCTACGGGACACTGATTGATTGGGAGTCGGGAATTCTTCCCATTCTGCGGGAGATGCTCGCGAACCATGGCACGAGTCTCCCAGACGCCGACATTCTGGAGCTCTACGGGGAATTTGAGGCCGAGGCGGAAAGCGACCCATACCAAAGCTATCAGAATGTGCTGCAATCGGTGATACGGGCGTTTGCTAATCGCCTTCGTTTCGAAGCCAGTTCCGCCGAGATCCGCTCGTTGCACCAATCGGTCCACGCGTGGCCGCCCTTTCCGGATACGGTGCCTGCGCTGCGCGAGCTGCAGAAGCGCTACCGGCTAGTCGTAATCTCAAACATTGACGACGCCCTGTTTGCAGAGACGCGGAAGCGCCTGAACGTGGAATTTGATGGTGTGATCACAGCGGAACAGGCCAGAAGCTACAAACCCTCGGTCAACAATTTTCAGATGGCCCTGCGCACGCTGGCGCTCCCTCCGGACCGACTGCTGCACGCTGGGCAGAGCGTCTATCACGATGTGATACCAGCGCGGTCGCTGGGGATCGCGACGGTATGGGTGAACCGGAAATCTGCCCGTCCCGGAATCGGCGCGGTTCGGGCCGCCGTGGGACACGCAGACATGGAGGTTCCCGATCTGGCGAGCCTTGCCGCCGCCGCTATGCAGCGCGGCCAGGATTGACGGTCTTACATCCACATCTACATCCATCTACATCGGAACGGGCATGGCAAGGATCTTCTTTTGTATGGCAACCGTGACCAACTGGGCCTTGTTGTGGATGTCGAGTTTGCGCATCAGGTTGAACTTGTGCGCTTCCACCGTTTTGACGCTGATTCCCAGAACGGCCGCCGCCTTTCGCACAGTATGCCCCTCGGCGAGCAACTTCATCACTTCGCGCTCGCGCACGGTCAGGGCGCTTCTCCGCAGTGGCACGAGCGCCGGCTGGTGGGCCCGAGTCGCTTCGTCTTGCAATCTTGTCTGAATCTGCGGACTCAATGACCGTTCGCCGCGATGCACCTCGCGCAGCGCGTGCAACAAAAGCGGCGCGGGAGTATCTTTCAGGAGGTACCCGCTGGCGCCCGAGCGCAGGGCCTGATGCACGTATTCCTTATCCTCATGCATGGTCAGATAGACGATGCGGGTGCCAGAGCAGTGTTCTTCGATCAGGCGTCCGGCTTCGAACGACGACATACCGGGCATGCTGATATCCAGCAGCACGAGGTCGGGGCGTTGCTGTAGAACCAACTTCAGCGCCTCTGCAGCATCGCCTGCTTCTCCCACCACGGCAAAATCGGGAGCGTCTTCGAGCAAGCGGCGCACGCCATAGCGCAGCATTTCGTGATCGTCAGCGATCACGCAACGAATGCGCTCTTCAGCTTGCGGAAGAAACGGTGCAGACTTCGTCGTCAACATGGGGAAATCCTCGCGCACTCCAACAAACTGGTGCGACGAGACGGAATCCTGAGTGTTCGGCTACTACTGTACAGGGTTTCCGTTATTGTACCCTGCGTGCGCCACGCCTTCGCCGCAAAAAGCGAAATTCGGAAGAAATTATCGGGGTCCGAAGTGGGACCGAAATCAGGGAGCGCTGAACTCTTCCGGCAGTGTCTTAGTTTCGCGAAATCACACGGAGGAAACTGGCAACGACTGCCGCTTCGCTTTTAACCCCCTATGGCGGTCTTTTGGAATCAAAGATTTAGCGATTGTTTTTTCCCAAATCTTTGAGGAATAAGGACTTACTTGTAAGGTATTTATTCGTCAAAGACTTGGGGGGCTTGATCAATAAATAACTGACAAATTCCTGGAACTCGAAGTGATGGTTTTTGAGGGCGCATCGTCAAAGTGAGCCGATACCGCTTTCACTGGGGCGGTACCACTGTTCCTTCTTCATTTACAATGCGTGTTCCACATGCTGCGCTACTTCACTTCCGGAGAATCCCACGGCGAGGCGCTGGTGGCGTTCCTTTCTGGGCTGCCCGCTGGGTTGGCGGTGGATCAAGCATTTGTGGACCGCGAGCTGTGGCGGCGGCAGCAGGGCTTTGGACGTGGCGGGCGCATGAAAATCGAAACCGACAGGGCGCACTTTCTCTCGGGCGTGCACCACGGCAAGACGATCGGGTCGCCGATCGCGGTAATGCTGGAGAATCGCGACTGGCAGAATTGGAAAGAATCTTTGCCGGTCGAGACGGGCGATCCGGAGAAACACAAACGCCTGGCGTCACCGCGTCCGGGCCATGCCGACCTTGCGGGAGCTTTGAAATACGATTTTACGGAGGCGCGCTATGTTTTGGAGCGCGCCTCGGCGCGAGAATCGGCGGCGCGGGTGGCGATTGGCGCGCTCGCCAAGTTGCTGCTGCGTGAATTGGGCATGGAAGTTCTCAGTCACGTAATTGCGGTGGGCGCAGTTTCAATTGCGGATCGAGAAGTCGCCTGGGAGCAAATCGAGCCACTGTCGCGCAAGAGCGAGGTACTGCTATCTTGCGCTGACGCCGACGCCGAACAGCGCATGAAAGAGGAAGTGGATAAAGTCCTGCGCACGGGCGATTCCGTGGGTGGAGTGTTCGAGGTCGTGGCGCATAATGTTCCGCCCGGTCTCGGTAGTTACGTGCAATGGGACGAGCGGCTCGATGCGCTACTAGCCGCAGCGGTTATGTCGTTGCAGGCGGTGAAGGCGGTGGAAATCGGAAGCGGGATTCAGGCAGCGCATTCGCCGGGCTCGGCGGTGCATGACGAGATCGGTTATCAAAGCGATGCGGGATTTTCCGGCTTCACGCGTACCCGCAACAATGCGGGAGGCCTGGAGGGCGGTGTTTCCAACGGGCAGGAGATCCGGGTTCGCGGCTATCTGAAGCCGATCTCCACGCTACGGCGTCCGTTGCAGTCGGTGGATTTTGCGACGCGGGAACCGGTGAAAGCAGCGTATGAACGCTCGGATGTGTGCGTGGTACCGGCCGCGGGCGTGGCCGCCGAAGCGATGGTCGCGCTTACACTGGCGCGCTGCGCGCTCGAGAAATTCGGCGGGGATTCGATGAAAGAAACGAAACGAAATTTTCACGGCTATCTGGAGCAGCTGAAGAACTACTAGACTGAAAAGACATGCGGGGCGAGCGCAGATGCATAGGTCCTTCCCCTTCGGCTACGCTCAGGGTCAGGATGACAAACTTAAAGTTAAGAAAATGATTTATCCAATTGTGAAGTTCGGCGACTCGGTGTTGGAAAAACCTGCGGCGGAAGTGACTAGCTTCGACGACGAGCTCAAGAAGCTGGTGGAAGATATGTTTGAGTCGATGTACGCGGCGCGCGGCGTCGGGCTGGCGGCTCCGCAGATCGGCATTTCGCAACGAATTGCCGTCGTGGATGTAACCTTCAAGGAAGATCCCGGCGCCAAGCTGGTCCTGATCAACCCGGTAATCATTCACAAAGAGGGGCGGCAGCGGAGCAGCGAAGGCTGCCTGAGCATCCCCGAATTTCGCGAGGAAGTCACACGTGCCAAAACCGTGACGGTGCGGGCGCAGGATCTCACCGGCAAGTTTTTCGAGCACATCGGAGAAGAACTGTTGGCGAGGGCCTTCCTGCATGAGACCGATCACTTGAATGGCAAGCTCTACATCTCACACATCAGCGCGCTGAAGCGCGACCTGATCAAGCGCAAGATCAAGAAGATGGTGAAGGCGGGAGAGTGGTAGAAAGGCAGGTCGCAGGTGTCAGGTGTCAGGTCTCAGGAAAAACATGTGCTTCCGAACGAAGTCCTGAGACCTGACACCTGAGACCTGATACCTATGCTTTTGGTTTTCTGCGGTACGCCTCGTTTCGCTGTCCCGACTCTCGAGAAGCTGGTCGAGGCTGGTCATTCCGTGGCGCTGGTGGTCACGCAGCCGGATCGGCCTCGCGGACGCGGAATGGAGGTGGCGGTCTCTCCGGTGAAGGAAGCGGCCATGCGCCTCGGGATTGCCGTGGCGCAACCTGCGACCATCAAGAACAATGCCGAGTTTCGGGATCAACTGACGACGATAAACCCGGACGCGATCATTGTCGTGGGCTATGGGCGCATTATTCCCCAGTGGATGATCGATCTCCCCCGGCTTGGAAATTTGAACCTGCACGCGTCGCTGTTGCCCAAGTATCGCGGCGCCGCGCCGATTCAGTGGGCGATCGCCAGCGGTGAATCTGTAACCGGAGTAACGACCATGCGCATTGACGCGGGGCTCGACACCGGCGACATCCTGATGCAGCGTGAAATTCCGATCGCCCCGGAAGACACTGCCGAGACGCTGGGGCCAAGGCTGGCGTCGATCGGGGCGAGCCTTATGGTCGAAACTCTGGGGGGGCTCGCAAACGGGCACGTTCGCCCCGTTCCGCAGAATCATTCGCAAGCCACGCTCGCGCCGATTCTCGAGAGAGAAGACGGCCGCATGGACTTCTCTCGCACGGCGAACGATCTCTTCAACCGCCTGCGAGGATTTCAGCTGTGGCCCGGGGCGTTCACGCTGTTCAAGGGTAAAACGCTGCAAGTCCACCAGGCTCGGCCCGCGCAGACTGGCGTTAATTTGCCTCCCGGCCAATTGGCGGTTGAAGGCATGCGCTTGTCAGTTGGATGCGGGAAGGAAAAAGACGATGACACTGGCACGGCCTTGCAGCTCATCGAAGTTCAACTCGAGGGCAAACGGCGAATGACCGCGAGCGAATTCATCAACGGTTATCGGCCCAAATCCGGAGACTATCTGGGACAATAGTGTGCAATGGCCGTTTCTCTTTCTCCTGCGCGATCCGTAGCTTTCGAAATTCTGTTGCGGGTCGAGCGCGAAGAGTCTTACGCCTCGGAACTGCTCCATTCCCCCGCCCTCACAAAGCTTTCCGGCCGCGATCATGGCCTTGCCACCGAACTGGTGATGGGAGTTCTCCGCTGGCGGTCTGTGCTCGATCAGCGATTGGCCGCCGCATCGTCGCAAAAGCTCGATCGGCTTGACGGCGAGGTTTTGGCCGCATTGCGCCTGGGCGTGTATCAACTGTTGTTTCTCTCTAGAGTTCCGGCCCGCGCGGCAATTTTTGAGAGTGTGGAACTCGTCAAGGCTGCGCGCAAGCGTTCGGCCACGTCGTTTGTGAATGCGGTTCTCCGGAAAATTGCCGCGAGCGGTGCAGAAGATGCTTTTTCGGAAATCGACAGATCGCCCGATGCGATCACGTTAGCTCGGAATGCCGCTCATCCCGCGTGGCTGGTTGTCCGTTGGGCGAAGCACTATGGACTTGAAGCAACGCGCAAGATCTGCGCGCATGATCAGACAGTGCCCGGCACGGCCATTCGCATTCACGGCCATCGATCTGCCGGCGGTCCAGCGCACGGCGATCAAACCTACAAAGAACTGGGCGCGGCGGGCCTGGAGCTCGCGCCGGGCCGATTGCTGTCGTCGGCAGGCCGCGTTCTTTCGGGCGATGTAACCGGAACGCGCGCGTACCGTGAGGGGCGCGTCTCGATTCAGGATGAAGCCTCGCAACTGGTCGCGCTGCTGTTGGGTCACGGAGAAATGATTCTGGATTGCTGCGCCGCTCCCGGCAGTAAGACTGCCTTGTTGGCCGGGCGCAACCCGGGCGCCAAGGTGCTTGCGGCGGAGTTGCACCCGCACCGCGCGCGCTTGCTGCAAAGCCTCCATCGGTTGCCTAACATCTATGTGGTCGCAGCCGACGCGCGGCATTTACCGTTTTCGTCGACATTCGACCGCATTCTCGCCGATGTTCCTTGCTCCGGCACCGGCACTCTGGCGCGCAATCCGGAGATCAAGTGGCGGCTCAAAGCTGACGACCTGCGCGATTTCCAGTCGCGGCAAATCGCAATCCTCAAGTCCGCACTCGCGCAGCTCGCAGGTGGCGGGCGGCTCATCTATTCCACGTGTTCGCTCGAACCTGAGGAGAACCAAGCGGTTGTGGAAGCGGCTCTCGAGGGCACGGCGGAGTTCCGCGTCACCGATCTCAAGGGAGAGCTGGAACACTTATGGCAGTCGGGCGAGCTTTCCTCCGAAATAGGCCGGAAGGAATTGGCATCGCTGCTAGCGGGCCCTTATCTGAGGACAATTCCCGGCGAACATCCTGGCGACGGCTTCTTCGCCGCGCTGATCGAAAAGAGCCCACGGTAGCGCCGTACGCTCGATTCATTAGAGAGACCAGATGGAACCGGAAGGACTTACTTGGCGTCGGCTTTGATGTTGATTTTCAAAGTGATGTAAACCTGCGTACGGTCGTCAAACTGGCTGACCGTTTTTGTGCCGCTCTTGCGGTTGTTGAACTGCGCGTACACCTCGTAATCGATGCTGGGCAGAAGAGCGGGGAAGCGGTAGGTTCCGTCGGGGCCGACGATATAGGTCTTCACGGAGCGGGTATGAGTGTTGGTGAGATACACGACCGCGTCCGGCAAAGGATTCTCGCCGGCGTCGAGCACTTTGCCCGTGAGCAGCCGGGTCTTGTCTTCCTTGGAAGAACTGCCAAACTGGGACGCTGGAGCGGCCGACGCCAAAGTCGAGAAAATCGTGGTTGACAACACTGCCAGCAGCAAAGCCGCAACCACGATGATCGCCCTTTTCATCAGCATCCGATTTGCCGCCGGTTCCCGAGCCATGGCGGTCACTCCGTTTTTAGTTACTCCCAGTCTAAATGAAGACCGATATCAGAACGCTCGTCATCGTCGATGTGGACGCTTACTTCAGAGCCCGGCTTCAGTTTTCTGCCGTTGGGCAGTTTGTAGCCCTTGACGTCCGCCCACACGATGTAATCGGCCTTGCCGGCGGGGACGCGTTGTGCGAACTCGCCGGTGTGATTGGAATAAAGCTCCCAGCGCGCTTTTTTCTCATCGGCCCGGCGGATCTTCACCTTGACTCCATAGAGCGGCTGGCCGCCGGGATCCCAAACCGTGCCGAAGATTAACGCGTAAGGCGCCGGCTTGTCACGTTCGCTGGCCCGCGCGCCTCCCGCGCTCAGCAGCGACGCGAAAAACATTGCGACCGCAGTCATTGCGACAAAGTGCCAAAGCAAACGGAAATTGGGAGAATTGTTAGGAATCCTCGTCCTCATCTTCTTCGTCGTCAGCGTCCTCTTCGTCTTCATCCTCGTCGATCTCATCTTCGCCGACTATTTTCAGTTCCACGGGATTCACTGTAACCACCTCGAAGTCCGTACCACACTCCGGGCAGGAGACGACCGCGCCTTCATCGACCTCATCTTCGTCGATGTCGAGATCCGTCTCGCATTCAGGACAGTACACCATGATTTCCTCCACGTTCGGAATACCCCTGTTATATTTAGTTTCTTCGCGGGGAAAAGGTCAAGTGGCTTACAAAAAAAATTATGGAATCGCGCAATCTTCGAGTTTCTTCTGCCTGTGCAGAAGTTCTGTTGCAGTGGTAACGGTTTTCCTGGGGCTGGGGTTTTGCGCTCCTCTATGCCTGGCGCAGCAGACGGCGCAAGAACAGGAACATCTACCGGCGCCGCGCGTGGCAGCCGATCCGCATAACGACCCGCACATCGCCGAAACCATCCGCCAGGTCTCGGCGGATAACATCCGGCATACGATCGAGAAGCTGGTAAGTTTTGGAACCCGCTCCACGCTTTCCGCCCAGGATGAGGAATCTGTCAAAGCGGGCAATGGAATCGGAGCAGCGCGCGAGTGGATCGAGGCGGAGTTTGAGCGCTACTCCAAAGATTGCGGCGGTTGCCTGGAAATAAAAACGGACACTTTCACCGAGCAGCCTGGGGATCGCATCCCGAAACCGACAGAAATCACCAATGTTTATGCGGTGCTGCGTGGGTCCGACCCGAAACAGGCGGATCGCATCGTGCTCGTCACCGGCCATTACGACTCGCGCAACAGCGATAATCTTAACGGCACTGATCCTGCACCTGGAGCGAATGACGATGGCAGCGGAACGGCGGTGAGCCTGGAATGCGCTCGTGTTTTGAGCAAGGCTGCGAACAAACTCAAGTTCCGGGCGACCATTATTTTTCTGGCGGTCGCGGGAGAAGAGCAGGGACTGTACGGAAGCAAGCACTTCGCCCAGATGGCCGAACAGCAAGGGTGGAAAATCGAAGCAGTTTTGAACAATGACATAGTGGGAGGCAACCTCGGCCCGGGACAGGACGCCAGCATAGTGCGGGTTTTTTCCGAGGGAGTGCCTGCGGCGGCCAGCGACGCTGAAATCAAGCGCATTCGAATGCTAGGCGGAGAGAGCGATTCGTATTCGCGCGAACTGGTCCGCTACATCGCCGACATCGGGCGCTCCTACAACGCCGGAGTGAAACCGCTTCTGATCTTCCGCCTCGATCGCTTCCTGCGGGGAGGCGATCATTATTCCTTTAATCAGCAAGGGTTTGCCGCCGTGCGCTTCACCGAATTCCGGGAAGATTATAACCACCAACATCAGAATGTACGGAGCGAGAACGGCATCGAATATGGAGACCTGCCAAAGTTCGTAGACTTCGACTACGTGGCGCACGTGGCGCGGCTGAACGCCGCGACCCTGGCCTCGCTGGCCTCGGGTCCAGCGCCGCCGCCAAAGGTGAAAATGCTGACCAAGAATCTCGAAAACGACACCACCCTGACTTGGGAGCCCTCGGCGGGCGCGGCCGGTTACGAGGTGGTTTGGCGCTCGACCAACGCCGCAGACTGGGAGTACGTCCAAACGGTTGGCAACGGCGCGCGTGCAACCCTGACGGTTTCGAAGGATAATGTGATATTCGGTGTAAGAGCGGTAGATGCGGCGGGACATCGCAGTCTGCCGGTTGTGCCGGAGCCAGAAGGTAAATAGTGAGTCGCGGACAAACCATCTCGTTCAGCTTTCCTCCCTTTGCAGGATGGGTTCGGCGCATCATTTTAACTTGCACGGGGATCTACCTGTTTCAGGTGGTCGTGCCTTTGTTTAGCCGGGGCGCTGTTGGCCTGATGCGAGAGTGGCTGGCGCTGATCCCGGTCGACGTGATGCACGGCGAAGTGTGGCAGGTGGTTACTTATTCCTTGCTCCACGCCAGTTTCAGCCACGTTTTCTTCAACATGCTCACGCTGTGGTTTATTGGCGCGTACCTGGAGCGGGACTGGGGCCCGCGGCGATTTATCGAGTGCTATACGTTCTGCGTCGTGGGCGCCGCTTTGGTGACCATTGCCATTTCCTACACCCATTTTCTGGGGATGAATCCAGGCACCGAAACGATGGGCGCATCGGGCGGTATTTTCGGACTGTTGATGGCGTTTGGGATTCTCTACGCGGATCAGGAGATGTTCCTGTTTCCGCTGCCATTTCGGATCAAGGCTAAGTACCTGGTTGGAATCTGGGTGGTGGTGGCGATCATAGCGGTTTTTGAGCCGTCGCAGGGAGGAGTTGCGGTTTTTGCTCATCTCGGCGGATTGTTCTTCGGCTTCCTGTGGGTGAAGTTCATGCCTTCTCGCGGCATGAGCTATGCAGCTTCAGAGCGTTATTTCGGAGTGCGGAATTCTTACTACCGGTGGAAGCGGCGGCGCGCGGCGAGAAAGTTCGAAGTGTATATGAGAGATCACGACCGCAAAGTCACTTTCGACGAGCATGGAAACTACGTGCCTCCCGAAGACAACGACAAGACTAATGGCGGATCGAAATCGGGCTGGGTGAACTAGCTTTCAGCCGTCAGCACTCAGCCGTCAGCTCTCAGCTCTCAGTAAGATCTAACGCCTACGGCAGAGGTGCGGCTTGCCACACCTCCTGCCGCTGGCCTTGATTTGAGGTTGCTTTTTGATTTCCCTGCGGACTCCGAAAGTCAAAGGCAGCGGACAGGAGTGTCAGCTCTACACGGTCTGGGCGAACATTTTAGTGAATGCAGCTAAGATACTGCCTGGAAGTTCTTGTGCTTGGACCTTTCCTTTGAATCCCAAATCGTGACCCGCACCGTCCACTTTTAATAACTCGGTTTTGGCGGGAACTTGCTGCAGGGCTTTGGTCATTTCTTCTATGCTGCCGAATGGGTCGCGGGTTCCGTGCACGAAGAGGCTCGGGGTGCGCAGGTCGGGAAGGTGCTGGACGCGAAGTTGCTCTGGCTTGCGCGGAGAGTGCAGGGGATACGAAAGCAGAAGAAGCCCCGACACAAGCTCTGGTTCGGAGGCGCAAAGCATCGTCGCTTGACGACCTCCGTAGGAGTGTCCGCCTAGAAAGATGCGGCCTGCTACGCTTTTACGCAAGACCGCGACCGCGTTGCGCAGACCGGCGCGGTCGCGTTCCGCACTGCCTGGAAATGGCGGGCCGGTTCGTCGCCCCTGACGAAAGGGCAGATCGCAGCGCAGGACGACATAGCCGTGTTCCGCGAAAATCTCGCTGAGCGCCACGAGTAGCGGTGCCGTGGAGTTCGAGCCCGAGCCGTGCGTCAGGACCAGCGCCTCGCCGTTAGGGCTCGCGGGCGAGTGCAGAAAGCCGCGGACGGCGGGGGCCAGTGAGTCATCGTGGAATTGCTTAACTGGCGATTCAGGCACTTAGCGCTCTCAACCTTTCCGTAATCCACTCCCGAATCTCCGCAATTGTCTGCCCCCTCATTTTCGCCAACTCTATTTCGTCGGGTAGATTACCCACCGAACGAAGTTCCTCGGGACATCCGGCTTTAGTCCACAACCACTCAAATTGCTCAGCCCAACAGAGGGGGAGCGGGTTGTCTGCTGTACGTTGCGCCAATATCTCAGTGGCAAGCGACTTTCCAATCCGCAAGGCCGCTGCAGCTTTGCTTAGTTCACAAAGCCCCATTTCTGCCTTCGCCTTTGAGAGTAGCGGTAGGATCTCGAAATACGTGGGATGTTCAAGAGCTGCGAGGCGCCTAATTGCGTGCCCATCCAGACCCGCATCGAGTGCGTGCTGGGCCATTTCCGCCATACCATCTGTCGGGATCATCTCTAAGGCTAAGGCAGCCTCGATCAGTTCGTGATCGAAGATCATAGGAGCGTCCTACCGCTAAGCCTGCAACATCAGCGACCCGCGGTCTCCACCAGCGGAACTTTCGTGAGACCCCGAGGAAACAGCATGGCATTGAATTCGGCGCCAATCAGCACCACCAGCGAGATCAGGTACATCCAGACCAGCAACGCAATACCCAGGCCGAGCGAGCCATAGATCACGCTGTAGTCGGCGTAGTGCTGCAAATACCACCCAAACAGCGCGGTGGAAATCAGCCACATGGCGGTCGCCAGAACAGCGCCCGGCAAAACGCTGTGCCAGGGTTGAGTACGCGGCACGGCGTTGTGATAGATAAGCTGGATCACGGCAATGCTGGTCAGGATTGCAATGAGCCAGCGGATCGCGCCCCATAACAACAAAATCAGAGGTCCGAACTCATGCCCGATGTGAAACAGGATCCGCGTTTCAATGCGGCTGCCAAAGGCAACCAGAACGGTGGAGAAGGTGAGCGGTATGCCCGCCATCAAAACCAGCGAGATGGCAATGGCGCGCTCCTGGACGATTCCCCAGGTCTTGGGCAGTTGGTAGGCACGGCGAAATCCATCCATCCAAGAAATGATGACGCCGGAAGCGCTCCACACCGTCAACAGCGACGTGGTGATGAGCAGGCCAACCGGCCGGTCAGTGCTGCCTCTGAGGTAAGCGAGCACGGTGGAACTGCCCGCCGGCAAGATGGTACCCAATGCGTAGGAGATTTCGCGCAGGTAGACCTGGCCGCGACTAAGGGTAGCAAGAATTGCGCCCAACACCAGCAAGGCCGGGAAAAAAGTAAAAATCGAAGAATAAGCCGACGCTTTGGCAGTGCCGAAGGCGTCGTGCTCGAAAGCACGCCAGATCGATAAGCGAAACAGCCGCCAGAAGCGCCCCAGTGCCGGAGCCACAACCAGTCCACCAGGAATCGGTTCCGGCGTGGAATTCGGATCCTGAGGTTGCCCGGTCAGGCGTTGTGGCTCTAATGCTAAAGACATTGGCAAAAGACCGTCGTCCTATTCAGCGTCATTTTATAGCGAATCCGGAGTTGCGGCGACGGCTACGTTGCCGAGCTTCTTCCACCCCGTGAAGCCAACACCGGGCTTGCCAGGGACCCCGGTTCGCTCGGCTGGGGCGGTGTGAGGCACCCGCTCTAGGCGAGCAAAAGGCTAAGGGGCGACTTGCGTCGCCCCCGTTTGGATTCGCTTCGTTTTACTCCGCGGCGAGTTCTTCGGTTTCGCCTTCGTGGCGCATGAGTTCGAGAGCGCGCTCGGCATCTTCGTAGGCTTGCGAGACTTCCTCCTGCACCTTGCTCGCGGCCTCTTCCATTTCGGGAGAGAGACGCACGTTGCGGTAGTACTCCATGCCAGTGCCGGCGGGAATCAAGCGGCCCACGATCACGTTCTCTTTCAAGCCGCGCAGATGATCGACCGCTCCTTGAATGGAAGCTTCGGTCAGCACGCGCGTAGTCTCCTGGAAGGAGGCGGCGGAAATAAACGAATCAGTCGAGAGCGACGCCTTGGTGATTCCAAGCAGCAACGGGCGCCCGGTAGCCGGTTTGCCACCCTGCGCAATTGCCCGCTCGTTTTCCTCGTGGAAACGGAATTTGTCCACTTGCTGTTCGAGGAGGAACTGAGTATCGCCTACATCTTCGACCTTCACCCAGCGCATCATCTGGCGCACGATCACTTCGATGTGCTTATCCGAAATGTTCACGCCCTGCAGCCGGTAGACTTCCTGGATTTCATTGACGAGGTAAGCCTGCAGCTCTTTTTCGCCGAGCACGGCCAGAATGTCGTGCGGGTTGAGCGGCCCATCCATCAGCGGTTCTCCCGCCCGGACGCGCTCGCCTTCCTGCACGTTGATGTGGACGCCGCGCGGAACGGAATATTCCTTCTCCGTGCCGTTGTCGGCTGCCACGTAAAGCTTGCGCTGTCCTTTGGCGACTTCGCCGAAGCGGACCACGCCATCGATCTCGCTGATGACAGCGGTCTCGCGCGGCTTGCGGGCTTCGAACAATTCCACCACGCGCGGCAGACCGCCCGTGATGTCCTTGGTCTTCGTCGTTTCGCGCGGGATCTTGGCCAGCACGTCGCCAGGAAACACGGTGTCGCCGTCCTGCACCATAAGGTGGGCGCGTGAAGGCATCAGGTAGCGCTTGCTCGCCTTGCCTTTGACCACGATTGCAGGCTGGCGCTTCTCGTCGGGAGAGTCGGCCACCACGTGGCGCGACAGGCCGGTGACTTCGTCGACTTCTTCGTGGAGCGTAATGCCTTCCTGCAGGTCCTTGAACTGCGCCGTGCCGCCAATTTCCGTGAGGATGGCGAAGGTGTAAGGATCCCACTCGACGAGAGCCTCGCCGAGCGCGACCGGACCACCTTCTGCGACTTTCACCTTGGCGCCGTACACAACCGCATAGCGCTCGCGTTCGCGGCCTTTTTCATCCACGACCGCAATCGAGCCCTGGCGATTCATCACCACCAGATCGCCGGTCTTGGACTTCACGGTCTGCAAATTGACGAAGCGCACCGTGCCGTTGCTCTTGGCATCGAGGCGTGACTGTTCCGAAACTCGCGATGCTGTACCGCCAATGTGGAAGGTGCGCATGGTGAGCTGCGTTCCAGGCTCGCCGATGGATTGCGCCGCAATTACGCCGGTGGCCTCGCCAAGTTCGACGAGACGGCCGGAGGCGAGATTGCGTCCGTAGCACATTACGCAAACGCCACGCTTCGATTCGCAGGTTAGCACCGAGCGAATTTTCACGCGCTCGATACCTGCAGCTTGAATCGCGCCGGCGAGATCTTCGGTGATCTCCTGATTGACGTCGACCACGACCTGGCCTTCGTAGTCCTTGATTTTTTCGAGCGACACGCGGCCTACGATACGGTCGCGCAGCGGCTCGATGATCTCGCCCGCTTCGACAATGCCGGAGACGAAAATTCCGTCCACGGTGCCGCAGTCGTATTCGCTGATGATCACGTCCTGCGCAACGTCGACCAGACGGCGCGTCAGGTAACCCGAGTCGGCGGTCTTCAACGCCGTATCGGCCAAACCCTTGCGCGCGCCGTGCGTCGAGATGAAGTATTCGAGAACCGTCAGACCTTCACGGAAGTTCGCCGTGATCGGAGTCTCGATGATTTCACCGGTCGGCTTCGCCATCAGTCCGCGCATCCCGGAGAGCTGGCGGATCTGCTGCTTCGATCCGCGGGCGCCGGAGTCGGCCATGACGTAAATCGGGTTGAGTTCGCCTTCTTTATCGCGCTTCTGCATCTGGCCAAACATTTCATCGGCAACTTTCTCCGTGATCGCCGACCAGATTTCGATGACCTTGTTGTAGCGTTCGCCGTTGGTGATGGCGCCGTCCAGGTATTGCTGCTGGACCGCGATCACCGACTTGTCGGCATCTTTCACCAACGTCTTCTTGTTGTCAGGAATGACCATGTCGTCGATGCCGATCGAGAGGCCCGCGCGCGTGGCATACTTGAAGCCGAGCGACTTGATCTCGTCTAGCATCTTGACGGTCACTTCCAGACCGAAGCGCAGATAGCAGTAATTGACCAGTTGTCCGATACCCTTCTTCTTGAGCAGGCCGTTAATGTACGGCATGCTCACATTTGCGCCGGGTACTGCCTTGGGCAGATGGTCGTTGAGAATGGCGCGGCCGACGGTGGTGTTCAGGAACTCGCGCTGAATGTGCACCGGCTCGGTATGGTTGACGTCTTGATCGTCGTAAGCCTGCGTCAGGTCGATGACCTCGCCCGTGTAGCGCAGACGAATCGGAGTAAGCGTTTCCACCTCGCCCATTTCAAGCGCAATCACGACTTCATCAATATTGGCAAAAGAGCGGCCTTCGCCCTTGGCTCCTGGTTTCGCTTTCGTCAGGTAGTAGAGACCGAGCACCATGTCCTGCGTGGGCACGGTGATGGGCTGGCCCGATGCGGGCGACAGGATGTTGTGCGAAGACAGCATTAGAACGCTGGCTTCCACTTGAGCCTCAGGCGACAGTGGAATGTGCACTGCCATCTGGTCGCCGTCGAAATCGGCGTTGAACGCGGTACAAACGAGCGGGTGAATTTTGATCGCCTTCCCTTCCACCAGCACCGGCTCGAAAGCCTGAATGCCCAGGCGGTGAAGCGTGGGCGCACGGTTCAACATCACTGGATGGTCTTTGATCACCTCTTCCAGAATGTCCCAGACGATCGGTTCCTGCTGTTCCACCATTTCTTTCGCCTGCTTGATGGTGGTGCAGTTGCCGGTCTGTTCGAGGCGGTGGTAGATGAACGGCTTGAATAGTTCCAGCGCCATCTTCTTGGGCAATCCACACTGGTGCAGCTTGAGTTCGGGGCCGACGACGATTACGGAACGTCCGGAATAGTCCACGCGCTTACCGAGCAGGTTCTGCCGGAAGCGTCCCTGCTTGCCTTTTAGCGTGTCAGAGAGCGACTTGAGCGGGCGATTGTTGGCTCCGCGGAGAACACGGCCGCGGCGTCCGTTATCGAATAGAGCATCGACTGCTTCCTGCAACATGCGCTTTTCGTTGCGCACGATGACTTCGGGAGCGTGCAGATCCATCAGCTTCTTCAACCGGTTGTTGCGGTTGATGACGCGGCGATAGAGATCATTGAGATCGGAAGTGGCGAAGCGTCCGCCATCCAATGGAACCAGCGGACGCAGCTCGGGTGGAATCACCGGCAGCACGTCCAAGATCATCCACTGCGGCTTGTTGCCGCTTTTGCGGAAGGCCTCGACCACTTTCAGCCGCTTAGCATACTTCAGGCGCTTCTGCAGCGAGGTTTCGTGCTTCATCTTCTCGCGCAGTTCGGCAGCCAGTGAGTCGACTTCAATGCGTTTGAGCAGTTCTTTGATTGCTTCCGCACCCATCATGGCCTTGAAGCCTGCGGGGCGGTATTGCTGATCGAGCTCGCGATACTTGGCTTCATCCTTGATGACTTCGCGTTCTTTTACCGGAGAGTCACCGGGATCGACGACGACGTAGGCTTCAAAGTACAAAATCGCTTCCAGATCGCGCAGGGAAATGTCGAGCAGGTGTCCGATGCGGCTCGGCAAGCCCTTGAAGAACCACACGTGCGAACAAGGAGACGCAAGCTCGATATGCCCGAGGCGCTCGCGGCGAACTTTGGACAAAGTGACTTCGACGCCGCACTTGTCGCAGATCACTCCGCGATGCTTCATGCGCTTGTACTTGCCGCAGAGGCATTCCCAGTCGGTGACCGGGCCAAAGATGCGCGCGCAGAACAAGCCATCGCGCTCCGGCTTGAAGGTGCGATAGTTGATGGTTTCCGGCTTGGTCACTTCCCCATGCGACCAACTCCGGATTTTTTCCGGCGAGGCCAAGCTGATGCGGATAGCATCGAAATCAGCCACCGGATTTGCCATATCGAACGGGCTCGAACGAAACATGTTCCTCCGCTTTCCTGCTCTCAAGGCAGTGGCCGGTTGCCGGCGGCCAGTTGCCAGTTTTTATGTTCCGCAGCGGCCGAGAGCCTGAGTCCTGCGGAACGTTCCCTCAAATCCTTCGTAGAGATACAGCTTGCTGCGTCTCTGCCTGCACAACTAATCTGTCTCCAACGCGACTGCGCCGCTGCGGGTTTTCGGCCCACGCTCTATCGTTGCGTATTTATGCGCGTACGGATCGTCCCCGCTGCCCGGCGATCCTGAGGCCAAAGTCGGCTTCTTCTCCGTGATCTTGATCAACTCGACATCCAGGCAAAGCGCCTGCAACTCGCGAATCAGCACGTTGAACGATTCTGGGACGCCCGGCTCCATCGCGGCTTCGCCTTTGACGATAGCCTCGTAGATTTTGGTGCGCCCGTATACATCGTCCGACTTCGCAGTCAGCAACTCTTGCAAGATGAACGCTGCGCCGTAGGCTTCGAGAGCCCAGACTTCCATTTCTCCGAAGCGCTGGCCTCCGAACTGCGCCTTGCCACCCAGCGGTTGCTGCGTGATCAGCGAGTACGGCCCGATGGAACGAGCGTGAATCTTGTCGTCTACCAAGTGCGACAGCTTCAACATGTAGATGTATCCCACTGTGACCGGTAACTCGAACTTCTCCCCCGTCATGCCGTCGCGCAGTGAAGTCTTGCCCGCAGCAGGCAGCCCAGCGCTTTCCAGCAACGCCTTGATTTCCGTCTCGCGGGCGCCGTCGAAAACCGCCGATCCCATGAATACGCCCTTTTTCAGCGTCGGAGCTAAGGCTTCGAGTTCGTCTTCACTCATGTCGGCGATCGCATCCGCCAGCACGGTATTCTTGAACAGGGCTTTGAGATCGCGGCGGATGGCTTCGGCGCGAGTATTCTGCTTCAGCAACTCCGCGATCTTCAGACCCAGTTCATGACCCGCCCATCCCAGGTGGGTTTCCAGAATCTGTCCCACATTCATACGGCTGGGCACGCCGAGCGGGTTCAGCACAATCTCGACTGGCGTTCCATCCTCGAGGTACGGCATATCCTCTTCCGGCAGAATGCGCGCAATCACGCCTTTGTTGCCGTGGCGTCCGGCCATTTTGTCGCCGACACTCAGCTTGCGCTTCATGGCGATGTAGACCTTCACCAGCTTGATCACGCCCGGCGGCAGCTCATCGCCCTTGGTCAGCTTCTCTTTCTTTTCGTTGACGATCTTCTTGAGCACGTCGATCTGGCGCGAGGTCATTTCCTCGATCTCGTCGATTTGCTCGTTCACCCGCGGGTCTTTATCGGCGTACTTGATGCGCTTCAGGTTGCGGGTCGAGATGCGCTCGATCGCGTCGCGATCCAGAACCGTGTCCTTGGTCAGCAAGCGCTTATTGGTGCGCTCGTCGTGCAGATCGGCTTGCACTTCCTTGCCGCCCAGCAAGCCTTCCAGACGCTTCAGGCGTTCGTCGGTCAGAATTCGGATTTCGTCGGATAGGTTCTTTTCGAGCTTCGCAATTTGATTTGCTTCGATCGCCTTGGCGCGCTCATCCTTCTCCTGGCCCTTGCGCGAGAAGATCTTCACATCCACCACAATGCCTTCGATCCCTGGCGGACAGTAAAGTGATGCGTCGCGCACATCGCCCGCTTTTTCGCCGAAGATAGCACGCAGCAACTTTTCTTCCGGCGTAAGCTGCGTTTCACCCTTCGGTGTAACTTTGCCGACGATGATGTCACCCTGCTTAATGCCAGCGCCGATGCGGATAACACCCGCCTCGTCCAGATTTCGCAGCGTGGATTCGCTGACGTTCGGAATATCGCGCGTCACTTCCTCGGGCCCCAGCTTGGTGTCGCGGGCTTCGAGTTCAAACTCTTCGATGTGAACCGAGGTGTAGTAATCCTCCTTCACCATCTTCTCCGAGACCAGGATCGCGTCTTCGAAGTTGTAGCCGCGCCACGGCATGAATGCGACGAGCACGTTGCGTCCGAGGGCCAACTCGCCAAAGTCGGTGCACGGGCCGTCGGCAATCACTTGTCCCTTCACCACCCGCTGGCCTTTCTTCACGATCGGCTTCTGGTTGATGCAGGTGTTCTGGTTCGAGCGCTTGAACTTGGTGAGCTGGTAAATGTCGCTGCCCACTTCACGCGAAAGCTGCATCGGATGATGTTCGCCTTCGACGCGCACAATGATCCGTTCGGAATCGACCGAATCGATGATTCCGTTGCGGCGCGCGAGAACGACCGCGCCCGAATCGCGCGCGGTAACGCCTTCCATTCCAGTACCAACAATCGGAGCCTGGGCACGCAGCAGCGGCACCGACTGACGTTGCATGTTCGCGCCCATCAAAGCGCGGTTCGCGTCGTCGTGTTCGAGGAAGGGCACGAGCGAGGCGGCTACAGAAACCAGTTGCTTCGGGCTGACGTCGACATAATCGACTTCATCGCGATTTACCAGCACGAAGTTTCCCGCCTTGCGGGCGTTGACCAGTTCGCCGGCGATGCGGCCCTTGTCGTCCAGTTCGATGTTGGCCTGCGCGATGGTATGCCGGTCTTCCTCCCACGCCGAGAGATAGAACGAAAACGGCTCGACCTCGACCGGCTTCTTGCGCCGTTCTTTCAGATCGGCGTTGATCTTCTCCATCTCGTTTTTTTCGACGTAATCGCCGACCTTGAAAGTGCTGTCCCCCGCGTTGACCACGATGACGTAGTCCACGACGCGAGCATTCTTAACTTTGCGATAGGGTGATTCGATGAACCCGTAGTCATTGATGCGCGCAAAACAGCTCAACGATGAGATCAGTCCGATGTTCGGACCTTCCGGGGTTTCAATCGGGCAGATGCGTCCGTAGTGCGTCGGGTGAACGTCGCGAACTTCGAAACCAGCGCGTTCGCGCGACAAACCGCCCGGCCCGAGGGCCGAGAGTCGGCGCTTGTGCGTGATTTCCGATAGCGGATTCGTCTGATCCATGAACTGCGACAGCTGCGACGATCCAAAGAATTCGCGAATTGCGGCCATCACTGGTTTCGCGTTGACCAGGTCGTGCGGCATGGCCGTCGACATTTCCTGATACACGCTCATCTTTTCCTTGATAGCGCGTTCCATGCGGACTAGGCCGATGCGGAACTGATTTTCCAGCAACTCGCCAACCGCGCGCACACGTCGATTGCCCAAGTGATCGATATCGTCGACCGCGCCGATGTTTTTGCGCAGCTTGAGCAGGTACTTGATGGTTGCGTAAAAGTCGTTCGGATCGAGTGTCCGCTGCTCCAGGCTGGTCGCTTCCTGGTTCTCAAACAGCTTGATGTTGAACTTCAACCGGCCGACCCGCGAAAAGTCATACTTGCGCGGATCGAAGAACATGCCCTGGAATAATGCGGTTGCCGTATCCAGCGTCGGAGGATCGCCCGGGCGCAGCTTGCGATAAATCTCGATTAGCGCTTCCGAGGGACTGACCACCGAATCGCGGCGCAGCGTCTGGCTGATCACCGTGCCCACGTCATCGCGCTCGGGAAAGAACACGCTCATCTCGATCACGCCCGATTCCAGAATCTTTGCCACTTTGTCGGCCGTAATTTCCGAATTCGCTTCGAGTAGCACTTCGCCGGTCGTGGTATCGACGATGTCGCTCGCCGCCCACGCACCCTCGAGATCCGTCAGGTCCACTTCGATCTCGCTGATCTTCGCCTTCTGAATTTCCCTCAGTGTCGCAGGCGTAATTTTGCGGCCGGAGTGCGCGACTTCATCGCCCGATTTCGATTTGATGCTGTGCGCGAGTTTCATTCCCAACAGATTAGTGGGTTTGTCGCTGGCAGGATCGAGCGTCCAGAACAGCTTCTTGTCGCGGACGACCAAACGGTCTGTCGTATAGAAGGTTTTCAGAATGTCTTCGCCAGAACGCAGGCCAAGCGCACGCAGGAAAATCGTACCTAGAAATTTTCGCTTGCGGTCGATGCGTACGTACAGAACGTTCTTCTGGTCGTATTCGAACTCCACCCACGAACCGCGATACGGGATGATCTTTCCCAGGAAGTACGTGCGGTTCGCCGCCGTCTCAAAGAACACACCGGGCGAGCGGTGCAACTGGCTGACAATGACGCGCTCGGTTCCATTAATAATGAACGTGCCGTTCTGAGTCATCAAGGGAACGTCGCCGAAGAAAACCTCCTGCTCCTTGATGTCGCGAATGGAACGATTGCCGGCTTCATCCTTATCCCAGATGGTGAGCCGCATCGTGACCTTGAGCGGAGCGGAGTAGGTCATGCCGCGCTCTTCGCATTCCGCCACGTCGTACTTCAGTTGCAGTCCGACCGGATCGCCGCACTTGTTGCAGAAGTCGGGAGTGTTCGCGTTGTAGGTGCCGCACTTGTGGCAGAGAACTTCACCGGGATGAAACGGGTCGGTAATCACCGTCGATCCGCAATTCTTACAAGTCGTGCGCAGGTGATGAAGACCTTTGAGGTGGCCGCACTTGCACTCCCAGTTGCCAATCGCAAAGTCTACAAACTCGAGCTGCGACACATTACGGAAATCGGTAATCGGAAACACGGACTGAAACACTGCCTGCAGGCCGCCGTCTTCGCGCTCGCTGGGCAGTTTGTCCATCTGCAGGAAGCGGTCATAGGAACGCTTCTGAACTTCGATCAGGTTCGGAATCTGGATGGTTGCGGGAATCTTGGAAAAATCGAAACGCTTGCGGTGAATATTGTGCTTTGTCATGCTCAGGAGCTCCTGCTTTCAGGCAGCCTGGGGCTGCAAGTACAGCGCGGAATGAGGGCGCAAAAAGCGGCGCCACAATATTGCTTAACGAGACTGCTGCTGCCAACGGGCGGAGTGCGCGGAAAAAAGCGAGCGGCTCCCGCAAGGACAAACTTGTCCGCGGGCGCCGTATGCGACGCTTACTCTTGAATAACTTGTAAAATTCCGCGCCAGTTCAAAAGGCCTGTTCCGTCCCGCCGCCCGCGGGACCGGCTGCCAAAACTTCGTTTCCAGCGACCCTATTCCGCTCCGCTTCCTGGGTATATTTGGAGGATGCGGGTCGCCGTCGCCTCGCAGTGAAGCCAGGATAAGCGGGTTATTTATTAGATATTAACACCACTCCCCGGGATTCAGCTAGTGTTCGGTCAAATAATTGCAAGCGGGGCACCCGGAAAGCTCTCCGCCCGCAGGAACCGCTGTTCGTCGTTCGCTCTTCGCCTGGACAATTCGACAGTCGATGTCTTGAGCGATCCGCAAAGGACGAACAGCAAATCGCATTATTTAACTTCGACGACTGCGCCGGCTTCCGTGAACTTCTTCTTGATGGTCTCGGCTTCGTCCTTCGAAACGCCTTCCTTGATGTTCTTAGGAGCGCCGTCAACCAGGTCCTTCGCCTCTTTCAAGCCGAGGCTGGTGACCTCACGTACTGCCTTGATTACGTTGATCTTATTGGCACCGACTTCCTTCAGGACGACCGTGAACTCGGTCTTCTCTTCCGCCGGAGCCGCTCCGCCCGCTGCCGCTCCGCCGCCGGCAACCATCACCGGGGCCGCTGCCGCCGCCGAAACGCCCAGACGCGATTCCAGTTTCTTCACCAGCTCCGCCGCTTCCAGCAACGACAGGCCAACGATCGACTCTTCCAACTGCTGTAGATCCGCCATGTGAACTCTCCGCCTTATTTAAGATTTGCGATTTCGCTGTCGCTCTAGCCAGGTTTCCAGTGCGACCAGATCGTCGATTCCAGCGCCAGACAACGCCCGAATCTCAGACCGCGCCACCCCTTGCTTCACGACAGCTAAATCTTTTTTCGAGCAGCAGGGCTGCCCAGAAAATCTTGTTGGATTTGTAATTGGTGATTTGTAATTTGTAATTGAAAACCCGCGCTCGCCAGGGTCAAATTACCAATTACAAATTTTGCAATTACAAATTTCCTACGCTTCCTTAAATTTTTTCTGCTCCACGCCCTGGCCAATCACTACCGCCAGATTTCGTCCGACCGCGTTCATCGCCGTGACCAGACGCTGCGACGGAGCGTTCAACAGGAACAGCAGCTTCGAATACAGCTCTTCCTTCGACGGCATCGTGGCCAGCGATTCGATCTCCTTGACCGAAATCACTTTGCCTTCGACCACCCCGGCCTTGAAGCTGAATTCCGGATTGTCCTTAACGTACTTCGCCAGCGCCTTGGCCAGCGCCACCGGATCGCCCTCGGTGTAAGCGATCGAAGTCACACCCTGGAGGTTCTTCAGCGCTTCCTCGACCTTCGTGCCTTTGCCGGCGCGCTCAGCCAAAGTATTTTTCACCACGCGATACTTTGCTCCGGTCGGACGCAACGCCTTGCGCAATTCGAAGTCCTGCGTAACCGTCAGCTTGGAGTACGTGGCCACAATCATGCTGGAGGCGTTCTTCAGTTCGCCCCCGAGCTTCTCAACCTGTGCAACTTTCTTAGCTCTAGTAACCGCCATTGTGCAAACCCTTTCAGGAAATCTCCGGGCTGCGCCCGGGACGGGCGAGGACGCCCGTCGCTCCACTAGATTACGCCTTGGCTGCAACCTCGATCGGAGTCGTATCCAACGAGATTCCCGGCCCCATGCTCGAACTCAGATAGCAAGCCTTGATGTACTTGCCCTTGGCCACCGAAGGCTTTGCCTTAATCACGCTCGAAATCAGCGTTGTCGCGTTGTCGATCAGTTTGTCGGGCGTAAAAGAAATCTTTCCCACCGGCACATGCACCAGAGCCGTCTTGTCGGTGCGGAACTCGACCTTGCCGGCTTTGACTTCCTGCACCGCACGCGCGACGTCCATGGTGACCGTACCCGTCTTTGGATTTGGCATCAGACCCTTCGGTCCAAGCACCTTGCCCAGACGGCCTACTGATTTCATCATGTCGGGCGTGGCAATCAGCGCGTCGAAGTCGGTCCAGTTTTCTTTCGTGATCTTTTCGACCATATCTTCGCCGCCAACGAAATCAGCGCCCGCCGCCTCGGCCTCGCGAACCTTTTCGCCGCTCGCGATCACCAGAACCTTTTTCGATTTGCCCAGTCCGTGAGGAAGCACGACCGTGCCGCGCACCATCTGGTCGGCGTGCTTCGGATCGACGCCCAGACGCAACGTGACTTCGACCGTCTCGTCGAATTTTGCGTATTTCACTTTCTGCAGAAGCGGAACCGCTTCCTGCAGCGTGTAAGACCGCGGTTCAACTGCCTTCCGCGACTTCTCGATATTCTTTCCCGACTTCTTCATCTTTCACCTCAGTCTCCCACCGCTCATCGTTCTTCCGAAGAGCCGTGGTATTTGTGACATCAGACGCGGCAAGCCGCGTCTCTACTGCTGAATTCTGCCGGCGAGACGCCGGCGCTACCCGACCACTTCAATGCCCATCGACCGCGCCGTGCCGCGGACGCTTTTAATCGCCGCATCGATCGACGCGGCATTCAGGTCCGGCATCTTCTGCTTGGCAATGTCCTCGACCTGCTTCAAAGTTACCTTCCCGACCTTATCTTTATTCGGCGCGCCTGATCCCTTGGCGATGCCCGCAGCGCGCTTCAGCAAGACCGAGGCCGGTGGCGTCTTCGTAATAAAGGTAAACGTGCGGTCGCTGTAAACCGTGATCACGACCGGAACAATCAATCCCTCGAGTTCCTTCTGCGAGGTGCGAGCATTGAACTGCTTGCAGAACTCCATGATATTGACTTGCGCCTGCCCGAGCGCCGGACCTACCGGAGGCGCCGGCGTAGCCTTGCCGGCCGCAATCTGCAACTTTACCGAACCTGTAGCTTTCTTAGCCATGATGCCTTTCTCAACCTACCTTCTTGTGTGGTGACGGGGGTTCGCCCCGTCCCGCCCCGAGTCTAGGATTTTCGGCTCGGCGCTTTGTAACCTGTTTCGTGCCGCTCGCGGAGACGCGGCAAGCCGCGTCTCTACAGAAAAACCTCTACGCGACTTTCTCCACCTGCCCGAATTCCAATTCCACGGGAGTCGACCGCCCGAAGATCGTGACCATCACTTTCAAAGTCTCGCGATCTTCGTTGACGTCATCGACCACGCCCGTAAACGTCGCAAATGGACCTTCGCCGATGCGCACCGTCTCGCCCTTCTCGAACTTGACCTTGAGCTTCGGCTTCTCGCGGCTGTCGGCTACCTTATAAACAATGTGATTGACTTCCTCTTCCGACAGCGGCGTCGGCTGCTGTCCCGTGCCCACAAAACCGGTCACGCGCGGCGTCGATTTCACCACGTGCCAGACGTGATCGTCCATGTCCATTTCCACCAGCACGTAGCCGGGATAGAACATGCGCTCCGAAGTATACTTCTTGCCGCCGCGGACTTCTGTGACCGACTCAGTCGGAATCAGTACCTTGCCAATCTTGTCCTGCAATCCGAAAGCCTGCACCCGCGATTCGAGCGACTCCCGCACCTTGCGCTCAAATCCCGAATAAGCGTGGATGATGTACCACTTCATCTTCGGATTGCGCGCAGGTTCGCCGCCCGCAGTCGTATCCGCAGGAGGCGCCTGCTGGCCTTCCTGGCCAGTGCTCACTGCGGCGCTTTCGTTCTTATCTTTATTTGTATCCGTATCCGGCATTCAATCGCTTCTTTCGCTCGCGCTTAATGGCGCGAGAAGTAATGCAGCATCCGCTCCAGGCTGTTGCTGATCGCCAAATCCACCAGCCAGAAATAAAACGCAAACAGGAACACGGTGATAATCACCACCGTCGTCGTCGCCTGGACTTCTTTGCGCGACGGAGACGTGACCTTCTTCATCTCCGTGCGCACGTCGCTGTAGAACGACTTGATGCGCTCCGGCCAGGACCGCAAACTGGTTACAACCGCGTTTTGTTCTACTGCTGTCGCCATACCTTCCCGCTTTCCTCGACTGCTGCTCGGGCCTCAACTTCGCCCTCGGCTTTACCCTTCGATCTGGCAGGGGCGGAGGGATTCGAACCCCCAAGTTCGGTTTTGGAGACCGACAGTTTAACCGTTGAGCTTACGCCCCTAAAAACAGTTCTCAGTTCTCAGCTGTCAGTTCTCAGTTAAAACCGAACCTGCTTACTGACTGCTGATCTGACTACTTCACTTCTTTATGCGCGGTGTGCTTGCGGCACCGGCGGCAGAACTTCTTCAGTTCCAGACGGTCCGGTGTCGTTTTGCGGTTCTTGGTCTTCGAATAGTTCCGCTCTTTGCAATCACCGCACTGCAACGTGATAATCTCTCGGGGCATTGCTCACTCCCTAACCTAGCTCATGTGGCGCGGGCGCCCTCGCCCGCGCGGAGTTCTTATCTGCTGCATGCACGCGGGCGAGGGCGCCCGCGCCACACGAACCGAACCTACTTGATAATCTCGGCGATCGTGCCTGCGCCCACCGTGTGGCCGCCTTCACGAATCGCGAACCGTAAGCCCTTTTCCATCGCTACCGGCGTGATCAACTCAATCACCAGGCTCACGTTGTCTCCCGGCATCACCATCTCCGTCCCCGCCGGCAACTCCGCAATCCCCGTCACGTCCGTCGTCCGCAAATAAAACTGTGGACGATATCCCTTGAAGAACGGCGTATGCCGCCCGCCTTCTTCTTTTGTCAGAATGTAGACTTCCGCCTTGAATTTCGTGTGCGGAGTAATCGATCCCGGCTTCGCCAGCACCATCCCGCGCTCCACATCTTCTTTCGCGATGCCGCGCAGCAAGAGACCGGCGTTGTCGCCCGCTAAACCTTCGTCCAGCTGCTTCTTGAACATTTCGACGCCCGTCACCACCGTCTTGCGCGTCTCGCGGAAGCCTACGATCTCCGCTTCCTCGCCCACTTTCACCTTGCCGCGCTCGATCCGGCCCGTCACTACCGTGCCGCGTCCTTGAATCGAAAAAATATCT